>Ga0208457_1000054_pt1 | contig 165532 bp, 170 predicted proteins | sample June2015DPH_10_1_FD_185513 | JGI IMG/M metagenome (GOLD analysis project Ga0208457, IMG submission 185513) | Peatland microbial communities from SPRUCE experiment site at the Marcell Experimental Forest, Minnesota, USA - June2015DPH_10_150... | ecosystem: Environmental > Terrestrial > Soil >... | reverse complement strand
CCGCACTGCGTAAAGGCCGCGAGTTCCCATCCTCGCTTGCCGGACTCGACAAGATAATCAATCCAGTCCGGGTACCCGCGAAAATGTCCCTCGGGCAGACTAGCAAGCAAGGCGGTCAGGTCCTGACCTATCTTGTTCACGAATCCCTCTGCGGCTGACAGAACCCTGCCGTTTACCTCCGTGACCACCTGCGTGCCATCCCTGAAGAAGACGTGCGTCGTGCTGTACTCCCACTTTTGCATCGTGACCACCGTGTCCTCTCTTTCAATCGTTGTAGCTGTAGAACTTGCAGGTGGGCTACCCCCCGAATTCCTCGGGCTCGTACTTGGACCCGCCCTTGCACTCGATGCAATTCCAGAGGCAGTTGATGCAGCCGAAGATGCCGTAGCGCACATTCGCGGGCACCTGATTAGCATTATCAATCGCCATGCGGTCCTTGGCGACGAAGACAGGATCACGCCCCGGAGTGCTGGCGTACAGGGCGGTTAGGCCCAGTGGCACCTCAAGCAGGCCCTTGTTGACGGCCTGCAGCCGGGCAATCTCCCGCTGGTCCGCGTCCGGCCCGCTCGCCAAGTTGCTCACGAAGGGACCGCGGCCCTGGCAGGTGCGCAGGTGCCCGGCGGCGACGGCGCGGCTGCCAAGAATCTTTTCAGCGCAGCCACAGTTGAGGTAACGAGGGTTCTTGCTAGTTTGCTTCCGACGGGGGGCCGGTGTTGGATGTTTTGACTTGCTCTGTGCGCCTACAGTGAATTACGAAATAAAAAGCGCGTGCTGTATCCCTATCCCTGATTAGAACACACCTGTCAAGGGCAATCCTCATAATTGACCCCTGAACCGCACACATATCCTTTCTGGCCAAGCAGCGCACCCCTTTCGATTCGGTGCTATCCTGACCTTGTTCTGACATCCTAGACTGTGGAGCCGTCTATGTCAGAAACTGGTCAGGACCTGGCCGCTCTCCTCGCGTCCCTGCCCGAGCGCGGCAAGGTTCAACGTGCCGAACGCCTAGCCCGCGAGCTGTCGGCCCTGGCTGGCCACCGGCCCCCGTGGGTCCTGGCGATACGTCGCATCGGTTGCCAGCGGATCAGTACAACCAGCCCGCGAGTTCTCCGAAGCGGTTGCGGCCGCGCCCTGGTGGAGGATGGCGTCTTGCCCCTCTACGCTGGCACCGCACCCGTGACCGTTCGCGCAAGTTCTGACGCGGCCTTGACCTTGGCCGGGGCATTCATCTGGACGCCGGCGCGGGTGTGCCCGATCTGTGGAGGACGCTTATCCCGAACGTGCCATGGTGATCCGTCTGCCCAGCGTGCCATCCGCCCGCTCCCCGACAGGATGGCCAGGACAGAGCAGCCAGCACACTTGGGAAAACTCATGCTTGACAGCGACGAAACAGAGTTGTACAGTAAGCCTGTACAAGGAAGGAGTGTCCCGGATGACGGTTGAATACAGCTACTCGCACGCCCGCCAGAATCTCGCATCGCTTCTGAGTGACGTGACTGAGGACCGTGAGGTCGTGATCATACGCCGTCGCAACGGCGAGCCCGCTGCCCTAATTGCCGCAGACGAGCTGGTCGGCCTGACCGAGACCGCCCATCTCCTCCGGTCACCTGCCAATGCAACTCGCCTTCTTAAGGCCCTGGCCAGGGCACTGAAGGGCGGGGGGCAGACCATGACCGTCGAAGAACTTGCGAGCGAGATCGGGCTTGACAAGTAGGGCTCGCGAGGCCGTCTTTCAACAGGAGTTCATTGAAGATCTGCAGTTTTGGGTGATCACCGATCGAAAGACGGCACTCCGCATCATTACTCTGGTCAAAACCATCCTTCGCGACCCCTTCACGGGAATTGGAAAGCCGGAACCTCTGAAGTACTTTCCAGCGTCGGGCGCTTGGTCTCGGCATATAACGCAGGAGCACCGCATCGTCTATCTTGTTCGCGACGAGCGGATCGACTTCCTCCAGGCTCGTTACCACTACTAGCGTCTCACCTCCTCCATCTTCGCCAGCAACTCGCCGCCCTTGCGTGCGGCCATCAAGCGGATCTCAACAGCCGTATTCTCCGCATGGCACGCGCCACCCCGAACCAAGCCCACAGGAAGCCCCACAACGAACGGCAGGGACCACGTAGGACCCCCCCTGGGGGGGGCCCATACCCTCAAGGGGGGGCAATTGAAAATCGTGCCGTCTCCCCCCGGCCTACCTCCCGCGAGCAGCGCCCCCCCCATAGGTACCCCCACCCTCTATAGGGTTCCTGGCAACTATTCCATTTCTGGATGACTTGTAGCCAGGCCAGGGAGCTGCACGGCGCACCAATCTCACCGCTCTTTCTCCGCCTCCGCCATAGCCAATAGCTTGCTGTAAATGGCCTTGTTGCTCAGCCGTGTCATAGCGACTTTGATCCAGTGGGGCCCTTCGCCATGGGCACAGCTGTGGCCGAACCACTGGCCCTTGGGCAGATCGGCGCATGACATGTACGTGCACAGCATGGCCCGTGGGAACGCATGGCCGATCCCACCACCCACGCCGGACATGTGGAAGCCCTCCAGCACACCTAGCGGGACCGCGACGATGCCGCCGTCGAACCAACCTCGCTTGATACTGACTGGCGTCTCTAGCATCAATCCCGATGCGAGTGCGCACCCCCTCTCTGGTACATGCACGGCTCCTCCTCGATTGTCTATCTCGGCCGTCGACGCCCGCCGCGCAATCGACTCAGCATAGCAATGCAACCATTACAGTTGGTTAGGAGTCAAACCATACGACCCAATTTCAGTTGAATGTCCCTTCGGTCTACCGCGTTTCGCTTTCATCATTGTCCTTGCCTCATTTCTACCCTAGCCTTTGATGCTGGCCAGCGGTGTCAGTTTGATAATCGGTGTCACGAGGTCAGCTTGGTTCGCCATGACCTCATCTATCGACTTGTAGGCACCGGGGGCCTCGTCCAGATCACCCCGAGTTCGCAAGCCATGCACAATCCCCACCATCTTGGCTTGCTCATCAGCGAGGTTCAGTTGTCGCTTGGCTGCACCACGCCCCATCCTGCGCCCGGCCCCGTGGCTGGAACTGTTCATTGCCTCGGGATTTCCCAGTCCAGAGGCAATGTAGCTTGGGCTACCCATACTGCCCGGAATAATGACTTGCTGGCGAGGTCCAGCGAAGACGGCTCCTTTGCGATGTACATAGACCTCCTCGCCGTTATGCACCTCAAGCCTGGCATAGTTGTGACGCGTTTCAATCGTAAGCAAGGCGTTGCCGCCCGCTACCTCATGAACAGCGTGGAGTACCTCGGTCATCATGGCAGCGCGGCTAGCCTCGGCGAAGGTGCAAGCATATTCCATCGCACTGAGGTATTCCTGACCCAGTCTTGTCCGAATCTGGAGATAGGCTAAGTCCGCAGATGGTAAGTCAGTCCTGTTGGTATCACAGTAGGCAACGGCTTTGTGGTGATAATCGTCAGCAACACGCAGGCCAAAGTTGCGGCTGCCACTGTGGATCATGCACCAGATTGCACCGTCCGACCCGTGCTGAATTTCGATGAAGTGATTGCCGCCGCCAAGCGTGCCCAGTTGCATACGTGCTGCCTGCAGCTGTTCCTGAATTATCTGAACGTCGGGTGCATCACCAAAGCCCACCCACTTTTGCGGCTCATTGTGATGATTGAATCCAAGCGGGACGCGAAGACGAATGATGCCCATGATCTGCTTGAGTGCATCAGTGTCTAGTTCGGTCAGGTCGGTGCGCACAGCACACATGCCACAGCCGATGTCCACTCCGACTGCATTGGGGATAACCGCATCCTTTGTGGCCAGCACACCGCCGATGGGCATGCCGTAGCCGACGTGGGCATCTGGCATGATGGCGATGGCTCGCGCCACATCAAGATTGGATATGTTTCGGATCTGCGTTTCGGTCACGGCGTCCAGGCCCTTGACCCACCGCTTGACTGCAACCCGACCCTCGTGTGTCTCAATCATTGCATCACCTCGATTCCACCAGATAGAGTTCTGACTTGCTGCGAGTTAGCGCTACATAAAGGCAATTTTGCTCCTGCTCTAATTCCCAGTCCTGTCGGGCTTTGGGATGCGGGATCAACTCGGGATGCAGGATGAACACACGATCGGCCTCGAGTCCCTTGGCCCGATGGACGCTGCTCAACACAACGCCCGTCGTATCATCGCTGAAAATCGACTCGATCCGCTCGGCTACATCATCGGGGGTCCGGCACCCGGCGGCTATCGCCGCTACGGTGTCTACCTTATCACGTACCAGATCGGCCTGTAGCTCCTTACCCTTCTCTAGCAAGCGGTCAACCTCCTTCGACTGGTACTCGGCCATCCGCTCGTAGAGTTCCATCAGAGTGTTCGCCTGAAACTTGCGGACGACCTCTGTCGAGGATGGATCCCTCGAGCTGTACGCCGGGACCGAGGCGGTGTCGATCCGAGCAACACCTGACATCGCCCTGACATTGGCCGGCTCATTCATCGGGACGCCGGCGAAGGTCTGCCCCGTCTGTGGAGCCCGGTTCGTCGCCAATGTACCCTGGCGCGTCACTTGCCCCTCGTGCCGCCGCCTCGCACCCCTTGAGATGTGGGGTCCACAACTCAGGCGCACGCTTCTCGCAGCCGCCGCGAAACAGACAAATGAGGTTTACAATCTCCTTAACGAAGCTCATGAAAGAGGCGAACTCTCTCCCGAGCGGGCCGAAATGGGCCTTCGGTCAATGAGCGCCATTCTTGAGACTTGGGTTGATGCAATCAACCCGCCGTGAAACCCGACACTCGCACGACCCGCTGTGCCGCGTGGGACATGGGTGATCAATCCGACCATAAGGCCCATGATCGCGCCGTGCATCTCCCGACTAGTTTGGCAACCAGGCCCGAGTTCCAACCTTGAGCTCCAGCCCCTCAGGCAATTGCACCAGCTAGCTCCCGTTCCAATTTCGGACATCCTGTGACCGAACAACGCCTCCCCGCCCCTCCGCCAGACTCCCATCTGCCACCCAAGCCCCCCGAGCGCTTCAACGACTGGGGGAAGCGCAGGTTCTTGACCGCCGACCCCGCCTTGATCGAATTCGTTGACTCCCAAGTTGCCTCTCTTCGCCTCGAACAACGCGCCAAGAGCCTCTGCCGCGCCGCCATGCTCACCCGTTCCCAAGGACTTGAGTTCGTACTCTTCTCGAGTGCTCAGCTCAACAGCCCGCTAACTTTCCTCGGTTCCATTCAAATCGTTCCCTGCTTCGAACCCATCGACCTGTTAGCGGGCAAGCCCGGTGACCAAAGGGCAATGGCGATGTCACACGCGGGTATCTACATTTACGATGGCTGGGTCCCAAACGATCAGTGGACCTCCGAGGCACTCAAACAAGCCGTCTCTCATCTCGACACGATCACCAACCTCTTCACCCTGTTTGGCGGATGGTTCGCACTCTGGGAGCCAAAGTATCCGGCATCCGTTCGGCCCACCGAGTTCCACCAGCCAACCGGCTCTCACTTGAGCTCATTAGATCACACGCTCACCTTCATTTCCACTCTCGCTCCGCTCGACCAAGCTGCCCTAATCAAGAGCGCAGCATGGCTATCCAATGCCCTCCAACAAAAGGCCCCCGCTCAACGCTTCCTGCTGCTGTTCTTGAGTATAGAGTCCATAGCGACGTACATTGAGAACGATGCACCGCCGGAATCTCCACTGAGGCAGTTCTCTGAAGACCAACTCACTAAACACGACAAGGAAGAGCGACGAGCGCAGTGCATCCAACAGACCCTGGACCGCTACCTCGCACAAGACGCGACCGAGGCAATAAGAAGGGCGTACTTCGATTGCGTGAGCAGTACAAGGGGTTTTCTTCAGGCCCATCTCACCCGCGCCTTCAATGACCCTGGCCCGGCCCAAATACTCTTTGAAGAAAAGGTGAAGGGTAAGACTCTCTGGCAAATCCGAAATGACATTGCTCACGGCAGCCTGGACATCATCAACGAACCTCAACTCGCTTTCATTGAGCGCAGCATCCCCTCCCTAGAGAAGATTTCTCGCAGGTACCTGCGGGCGCTTCTGTCAGCCATTTCGGGGGCGGACGCTTTTCCCCCCATCCCTCGACCCGGGCTCATCTTTCCCTTGGCCCAAGGGGTGGGCGGTCCGGGAACACAATCGAGCGAACCTACGGACATGGCTGAGTACTACGGATCCGGTCGCACTCTCCTGGCATCCCTCGTCGAGGTGACATTCCGCTAGTACGAAAGCGCTGCCGAGCTGTTCCATGCAAGCCACAAATGGCGCCTCAGATCAAGGGGCTTTTAAGCACAAGGTTGTGGGTTCGAGCCCCACACGGCCCACCTCAAGAAACACCCGAAAACCTGCATTTCAGCAGGCTTTCTTGTTGTCAAGACATGTTCAGGTGCCAAACCGTCACATGATCATCCACGTCTCTTCGCTGCGTTCCGCCCGTTCAGACGCGACACTGGGCCGAACCTGTCATGCTCCCCCCTTTAGCTCCTCCGTACTGAACACCGCATAGAATTGCTTTGTGACCGCTATCTGTGTATGCCCCAGGATTTGCGACACCCTCCCAACGTCCCCGCCGTTCAAAATGAGCTCCCGGGCAAACGCATGCCGGAACGCATGAGGGTTTACTCTCCCGCTGACGCCAGCCTTCTTGCCCACACGCTCATCATTCGCGGCCAAAGCCTCAGCCTTATCATTTGAGGACGCGTCAGAAGTCGATTCCCAATAGGCCTCCTGACTCGCAAAGTGGTTTACATCCAGGCGATCATGAGAGGCCCAAAGCCGGCGGCCATTGACAATAATCCACGAACTGAGGCCATTTGAGCCTCGGTCCTCCATTGCCTCAGAACGGCCCCATTTTGCGTTCTTTAGATTGATTCAATCATGGTCGTCAGGGGAGAAACTGACTTGGCCCTATTAGGCAAAGAACCCCGGGATCGTCGGTTCGTACCTCATCCCGACAACACTAGGGTCAGCAGAGGAACACTGGGCCGCCGCGCTCGACGAGCTCCTCCGCAATTCCCGGACTTCCCCTCCCCAACGTTGAGGTTGCCCGAAGAGGGTGTATACTCTGATCCAAGGGTTCCATTGCGTCTCCGAGGGGGGCGACGCATGCGAAATGCAACTCGGGCTCCGGGTCTTTCCTCTTGGTGTGCCAATTCCTCGAGCATTGAGCGCTCTGGGGCTTGGGAAAGCGTGCCAGCCTCGGCACCTCCCTGACTCGCTGCGCAATCCACAGTGATCAATTGCTTCTCGGCCAGGTCTCACCACTCCTGAACACGGCCCCTTTTCCTGCTCGCCGCCCTCCTGACTCCCCCGCCGGCCCTCTCTTCATCAAATCAGCCTGCGCCCCGAAGGCGAAGGCAAGACCCGTCGTCGTATCGAAGGACCTCCCCTTGCTCAATTCATTGCTACCAGTTTTGAAAGGCGAAACCCTTGAGTAGGCGAATTGTTTCCTCACAATTGCAACCGGGTGGTGCAAACGCTGCCCAGCCCATGGTGGACTCCTCCATGGAAAAACTATTCAAGCACTTTCTATCTCAGATGCGTTCTTTTTCGTGAGGCTGAGCTCTTAAGGCTAGGGCTTACCGTTCGTTTTCGAACCCTGTAACTTGACCTCGATGACGACAGAAAGGAGACATAAGCCATGAATAACAAGAAACAGAGTGAGTCTCAAGGGGGGGACTGTAGCAACGGAACCGCCGCCAGCACAAAGAACCACCAGCACATTGGCGTTTTCGCTGGTAGTGATAATGCTGGGTGTACTATTTTTTCTTGTTGGAGCACTGTTGTTTCTTGTCGGATGGAGCCCAACCAATACCGTCCTCGTGGACTATAGCAAATGGGCCTTGACCACCCTGTTGGGCACGTTTGGAGCGTGGATCGGTGCCGGAGCGGCGTATCTCTTTGGTAAAGAGAATTTGGCTGAGAGCAGCAGATCCACCGAGGCAGCCCTGAGTATCCAGCAGAAGGCATTGCAGGGCGCGGCGAATCCGGAACGTATTAGGGAGCTAGCCTTGACGGCCTTTGATAAGGACTTCATATTCAACCCCGACGCAACTAAGAAAGACGTTATCGATAGACTCAATAAAAATAATGACTACTGGTGGGTGCCGGTGGTCGATCAAGGCGGAAAGGGTATCCTGGAGGATATTATCCATGCTCGGGTGTTTTGGGATGATGCCTTCACAGGTGCTGAGCCGATATCAAAAATCGTTACCGACATAGATACAAAAACGGATCTAAAGACGAAGTACAATGCGCTTCACGGCGCATCCTTCTTCGTGAAGGTGGCTCTCGACGACCAAATCGCTGATGTGATTGGCAATATGAAGAAATCGGGGGCAGGCGTTGGTGTTATCGTTGACGAGAAAGGGAAGCCGACATACTGCTTCACTAAACAAGATCTCCTAAATGTGCAGAAGTAATGCCACGTCCTTCCCTAGTCCGACTTATTAGTGAAGTCAGGGGACGAGTGACGGGAAGCACGTAGATGGATCACAGCTGGCCAGGAGCTTCGCGAAGGGGCGAGCGGCATGGGAATGCGTCGTCTAATGCAGCATGCGCGAGGTGCGATGGTAACGGAACAAGAAGCCCTGTATGCAGGCGGCCTGGCCGAGTGGGGAGGCCGGATAGCTCCTGCCTGCGCCGGTGGGTCCCAACACCAGGATGTTTAGGTGGCGTTGGATCCACTCGCCATGAGCAAGCTCCAGGATGAAGCTGCGCTCAAGCCCGCGACTAGGAGAAAGGTCCAAGCCTTCAAGGCTCGCTGACAGGGCAAAGTGGGCAGCTTTGATACGGCGTTCCCGGCTGCTGTTATCCCGGCGGGTACATTGGAGATCCACGAGCAGCCCCAGCCGCTCCTCGAAGGGCAGCTCGGCATAACGGGGGTTCTCCTGGTGTTCATGTAGCTCGAGACGCAAGCCTGGCAGGCGCAGGCGAGCGAATTCCCCAGCAGAGGTCGTCTAAGCACAAGGTTGTGGGTTCGAGCCCCACACGGCCGATTGATACGTCGACTTTCGCCTTGATTCTAGCTGGATTTGCGTCCTCCGACTGAGAGGAGGATACATGCAAAGGAACGAGGAAGGCGAAAGTAACCACGTGCTCTTTGAGGAATCGATGGGTAGGGATGTAGTTACGGTCGGCGCAGTACGTACGGGCGTGCGTCGTGATCCTCTAGCCCATGCCGTAGCGACGTACATCCTCGCCAAGGTGGCTGTTGGCAAAGCACGCAATACGACCCGACTCTACGGCACGCACCTGCATGCGTTCACTCAGTTCATGAAGCAGCTCGGCATCGTTGCCGTCGAGGACGTAACGCCCGAGGCCATACGTGGCTATTTGGCATGGCTAGCAGAGACCGGGCGATACAACGAGGGCGGCATCCACCAACGCTATCGGGTCGTGCGTAGCTTCTTCCTTTGGTATTGGAAAGAGTACGACGTTGAGGGCTCGAACCCCATCTCAAAGGTCGATGCGCCACGGCTGCACGAGAAACTACTTCCGCCCGTTCCACTTAGCGACATTACGGCGATGCTCAAGGCTAACGAGGCTACGCCCAGTGTCGCTGCCAGGGCGAGGAATAAGGCTATTCTGCTTGCGTTGACTGCGACCGGATGTCGCGCGAGTGAGTTGACCGACTGGGACTCGACCGACCTCGATGAGCCTACCGGCCGCTTGACGATACAGCACAGCAAGACGGGCAAGGTGCGTGATGTCTGCTTGGGCAACAAGGCGGGTCGTGCCGTACGAGGTTGGCTACGCCACCGACCCGAACGTGCAACGGCGCTATTCTGTGGGCTGCCCGACGGCGAGCGTTTGAGTTATTCCGGGTTGCGTGAGATCATTCGGCGCCTAGCCATGCGTGCCGGGATTCAAGTGCCTGCGTTGCACGCCTTCAGGCGCACCTTCGCAACCGAGTTTCTACGCTCGGGCGGAACCATGCTGGACTTGCAGAAACTATTGGGCCATAGCACCTTGCATCTAATCATACGGTACGCCACTCGCAATACCGATGACTTGCGTGCTACGATTAGCGCTCATAGTCCCGGCGACAAGGTATCGCAACCCAGCTGCCAATACGACACTTGTACTCTCGCTCGTCTTAGGTGAAGAGCCACCGCTAACAAGGTGGCTCTCGTCGTTCAGCCCCCCCCGCCTAGATGGGGTCCCCGTACGCTTGACTGATCCCCAAATACACGTTCATATAGCCTGGCGTGTGCTCTAGAGATTTTGGCTGTATCATCATCGCACATGGAGATGGAGGCTGAGATGACACCAACCAGGTGGACGACGCACGAGCGGGTCGCAGTGCCCAAGGCGACGGTGTTGAAGCGGATCAAGTTCCTGCGGGGGGAGCTGGATTGGGCGGTGCAGAAAGAGATGCGATCGGCGGACCGTGTGCTGTCGATGAGCTACTTCTTGCCCATTGATGGGAGCAAGCCGAAAGAGACGAGGGCCCAGTTACACGTTGGAGCAGTTCCTGCGCCGGATGGGTGTGCTGCACGAGTGGGAGTTTGTCAAGGGCATGCGCGAGAAGTAGCCGGGTCAGTCGTTGGTTTTGCGCAAAACCGAGCCGCCCCAACTGGGGCGGTTTGCTTTTGACCCCACGTCCTCCGAGGGTGTGGGGTTATGAGAGCAGCCGTTTTGACTGCCCCGAGGGTGGGCAAATCTGCTCTAGGCGATTTGCCCGCTGTGTTGCATGTTGTGTGCGATGTTGTCTATCGGGTACTGCCGGCCTAGAATAGAGCGTGCTGATGCCGCGCGGGCGCAGTTTGAGGACGTTGGGTAGCCAACACCTGGCCTCGGCGCACCCCGGTCCGCGCGACGGCGACACTCATCGCCACTTTGCCAGCGCACAACTTGTTACTCCAGCTCCGCGCGAGCTGCCGGAAGGAGCATGGCTGAATGACGCTGAACGCCGCTGACCAGCAGCAAATCGATCGCGTCTTGACCCTCGTGCGCGGCGTTCTCGATTCGGACGCAGTCGCCGCCTACCTTTTCGGGTCAGCGGTGCTCGGCGGCCTGCAAACAGGCAGCGACCTCGACCTGCTCGTGGTGTCGAAGCGGCGCACGACGCGCGCGGAGAAGCAACGTCTCGTCCATGGCCTGCTCGCCGCGTCGGGGCGGAGGACTCCGCATGGGATGTGGCGGCGTATCGAGTTGACGATCGTGGCCGACCGCGACGTCAAGCCGTGGCGCTATCCGCCGAGCTTCGACTTCCAGTACGGGGACTGGCTGCGGAGCGAGTTCGAGAGCGGCAACGTCGAGCCGTGGCCGACGACGGTGAACCCCGATCTGGCCATGCTGATCACGATGGTCATGCTGGCGAACACGCCCTTGCTCGGTCCGCCGCCCGCTGAGATCTTCGATCCTGTGCCTAACGACGACCTGCTCAGCGCGATGGTGGGCGAAATCGACAGGCTGCGAGGCGATATCGATTCTGACACACGAAATGTGATCCTGACGCTCGCTCGCATTTGGAGCACGGTCGCGACGGGCGCGATTCGCTCGAAGGACGCCGCAGCAGACTGGGTGCTCGACCGGTTGCCCGAGGAACACCGGCCGGTTCTCGCTCGTGCACGTGCGATCTACGTTGGCGACCAAGCCGAACAATGGGACGACCTCGAGGATCACATTGGCCCCCACGCCGACTATGTCGTCGCTGAGATCAGACGCCTTGTCCGCGCTACTTCCGAACACCTCTGACCACGTCTGCTCTCTGAGCCGCCGCGACGACCGTCTGCGCGTCACTCCCGCGCCGTCGGCACATTCAGGCCCCATTCTCGGGTAGCACCCCGTGTCTTCTGGCCGCCCAACAGCTCACGAGTGGGGCACGGGACACCTGCCGACTCAGGGTCAGTTCGAACTCGACAATGGCGATTGCGTCCCCCTCCCTGCCGACGCAGCATCCGCCCCCAGGCGAACACTCCCCTGCCTTCCGCAAAGTGAACAAGCCTGCAAGCGGCAGGCCTATTGCCATCAAGTGGCTTTTAAGCAAAAGGTTGTGGGTTCGAGCCCCAAACGGCCCACCTCAGGAAACAGCACAAGACCCGCCTTACGGCGGGCTTCCTCGTTCCAATAGCTGGGCATGGGGACCAGCTACTTCGCGGTGATTCCCAGGTACTTCAGCTCAAAGCCAATCCCACCCTTCGAGGACCTCTCACCGTCGGCGCGACGGGCGTCAAGGAAGGGCACCGGCAGAGAGCCCCCCGTTTGCCGCTCGTCACCAAGACTGACGCGAAGGCCGCGCGCTTTGCAGAGAACCTTAGGTACCTCCCAGGCACTGCTCAGCGACGCTAGTGCAATTTGTTCCCTCCACCTCCGCTGATCACGAACTCCATATCCTCCGGGTTGTTCCTATCAGAAGCGTCCCAAGGCGAGATATCCCACCATACGCAGCCACACCTACAGCCACTGCACACATCCTTGGTCGGCTTTGCTACTGTCGTTTTTGCGGGCGTTGGTGCCAGCTTAACGGGTGTTGGTGTTGGAGTGCGCGGTGGAGTTGGGGCAGGCAAAAACGCTGGCGGCTTTGTTGGAACGATTGGGGTCGGGGTCCCCTTGCGGTAGGATGCCGCCGCGTAAACCGGAGCGACGGCTACCAACTGACACATAGCCATGAAGAGAGCAATCACCGGGATGAACCCACGTTGTCTCCTGTTCATACGCCTCCTGCGAAAAGTGATTAGTGCTCGGGCTGGAGATTCGTCACCGGGAAAGCGGAGGCAACCATCTGCCTGCTTGTACCCGAAATGACTTACATGCCGTCAATCAAATTGCCCAACAGCAAGATTATGAAGGCGATCACGACCAGCCAAAACGCAAAACCCGAGAGTACAGGAATTGTCACAAGGCTCCCGAAGATGCCAATGACCGCCACAACTACGGCAACCCAGAATGTGACCTGCTTGGGTGCACTGAGTTTCATATCCCTTTCCTCGGGGAAAAAACCGCGACCTCCTTGGCTCCGTACGAGTTGTACTTCTTTCTTTAGGAGGCCCCTTTTGTATCAGCATACACCCCGGTTTGCGGAATCTGGAACTCAATCCTAGGAAATCGGAAAACGGCCCAAGATGCACCCCCTCATCCTTAGGGATCGTACAATTTGGCGGAAACTACAATTAATTGGTCCTTGATATCAATGTGCAGGTTGATCCGCAGGAGGGGACTGGGTTGCCTGTCCAGGTCGGATGAGCAGTGCCTTTTGAGCACAAGGTTGTGGGTTCGAGCCCCACACGGCCCACCTCAGGAAACAGCCAAAAATCCGCACATCAGGGCGCTCAGAATTGTGGAGCCCAATCGAATCTGAGACGTCATGAGCGGCAATGACCCCTCACCGGATGAAACCAAGGGACCCGGACAACTTCTGGCACATGGGCTTGCAGGCTCCTCAACAGGCCCTCCTGGTCTGAAAGATCTGACCGCCGATTGCCCATTCTCAATATCTGTGCTAGGCTCCTAACGCAATTCCGGGCCTGGATTTGCCGCTCATGATGCAACCTGGAGTGAGGCCGACTCGAGTCCGGTGTGCCCCTCATCGGCAAGTGCCGGCTGCTGGGCCCTGCGAAGCCGGCGGGGCAGCCGCTCAACTGCTCCCAGTACAACAATAACGCCAGCGGATGCCAGTCTCATTTGGACGTGTGCAATTGGCAACCTCTCCTGACGGTTGCCGGCCACGGAACCTGCTCGAACAAATAATCAACGATCAGAATCCTGCGCAGGTTCCGGCCAGGACAAAAAGAAAAAACGCGGGCTCGGGGCGTATCGGGTTCACACTGTGGCAAGTCAAGAACGGGAAGCGGCGGAAGCCTGGCCGCAACCGTGAGATTCGTGTGGGACCTATCCGAAAGGCTGACCGGGCATTCTTCTCGAGAGACGACCCGCGAATTGCTGCAAGTTGGGGAGATAAACGATGACCCATAACACCTCACGTTTGCACGGCGCGCCTTTGGCCCTGAGCCTCGTCCTCTTCTTTGCTGTCATCCTGGCGTGCACCTGCAGTTTACCCTCGCGCGCCCTGCAGCCCACCTCCTCACCAGGTGCAGCGATTGAGACGGCCGCGGTCATGACTTTGACTGCCATGGTGGGGCAGAACCCAACCGCGACGACGACGATGACGGCCTACCCGACCTATACCCCCTATCCCACCTACACACCCCTCCCCTCGGTGACAAATCAGCCGCCTTCTCTGACGCCGACCCGGACTCCCACGGCTACCCCATACCTGCATTTCGTGAATCCAACGCATATTTTCATACCAATGCCACTTCAGCCGCTTGCCAGCGGCGACCTGGTGCTCGAGAACATCTTCCTCTCCTTCCCCGGTGGACCCAACCCCGGAAACGAGGTTGTGCTGACCGTCGCCAATGTGCCCTCAGGGTCACTAAGCGGGAAGTTTGACTACCAAGTCTTCGCGAACGGCGGTCTGGTTGAATCTCTCACCGATGTGCCCATTCCCGCCGGCAGCGAAGCCTTTTGGACGGGGTACATTGTGAACGGGGATATGACCATTCGCGCAGTACTCGATCCCAACAACAAACTGAATGAGACAAACAAGTCCAACAACGTGCTGACCAAGAGCTGCAGCAGCGCGACGCACACGTGTTCCTGATGCGCCGCGGATAAGCTTTGCCATCAAGGAGACCGGTACCCAGACTGCCGCCTGACAAAGGAGGCCGCCCCGAGGATTCGAACAGAGCCTTTCCCAGCCTGGAGGATCCGGCCTGGGGCGCGGAGAGAGAAAACCGCCCAGGTCGGTGAGGATTCGCCTCGAGGGACCGGCGCGGGCGCGAATAATTGTGACTGCACAAAAGAGGCCAAACAGGTTTTGGCTGTCCCCTCTTATCAGTTAGCCCCGAGCCAAACCGGCTTGGACCCCCATGGTCTTTCGGGTATCATCAGGAAATGTCTGCTCACGCCGGGGAATGGGCCGCCTTGGCCGTGTCGGTGTGTTGGTCAGGATCGGCCCTCTTCTTCGCGTTCTCCAGTCAGCGGCTCGGTGCGCTGGTAGTCAACCGCGGGCGTCTGGTAATTGCCTCGGCTCTCCTCGTGGTCACGCATCTGTTGGTCTATCGCACACTGATCCCCATTCACGCCACGCCGGACCAGTGGATCTGGTTGAGTCTTTCTGGAGTCGCCGGCCTCACCATCGGTGACGCTCTCCTCTTTCAAGCCTACGTGGAGATCGGACCGCGACTCGCGATGTTGATGGTGAGTACCTCCCCGGTGGTAAGCACAATCCTGGCTGCCATTTTCCTAGGGCAGGCCCTCATTCTCACGGAAGGAATTGGCATCCTGATCACCATTGCCGGGGTCGCATGGGTGGTCCTGGATCGGGACCGAAACTCCTCGAGTGGGCACGATCCGCGCAAGCGTCTGCGAGGTGTCCTTCTCGGGCTGGGAGCAGCCACCGGGCAGGCCCTGGGGCTGGTTCTTTCAAAAAAAGGATTGAGCGGCGACTTCCCGGCGCTCTCGGCGGTGGTCATTCGCATGCTGGCCGCCACGGCCGTGTTGTGGCTATTCACCTTGATTCAATCGGAGACGGGATCCACGCTGGATCGCCTCGCTCTCAATCCCGCTGCACTCCCCGCCTTGTTTGGGGGATCCGTGGTGGGACCCTACCTCGGCGTGTGGCTGTCGCTTATCGCTATCCAATTCGCGCCGGTGGGGATCGCCAGCACACTCATGGCCCTGCCCCCCATCTTGCTGATCCCCATCGGCTGGGTTCTCTTCCATGAACGCATCGGCTGGCAGGCAATCGCCGGAACCCTAGTGGCAACCGCCGGCGTAGCGATGCTCTTCCTGGTGTCCTAGGGGCCCCACGGGCAGACCAAAGGCCGCTCAATAGACTGGATCTATGCCGGATGCTCCGAGCCGCGGACCGCTCACAGGTTTTGGATGTCAGAAGTCCATTACATCCGCGGCAGGATCTTGCAGTTGGGAACCAAGTGCCAAACCACCTTTCACCCGAGTATCGTCTCCCGAAGCGTAGGTCGCCGGGAAGGAAAGCTTCGCAGGCGAGTCTGCGCCTCTATTCCCATGATCCTTCCCTGCCCCTTGGGATTGGTTGGAACACGCTCGCTGAGAACGAGGCAGAGCATCGCCTCAGCCAAGCCTCGCCCTGCGTCACCTGGGCCCGTAATGCTCTCGGCCCCGCTTCAGCACAAGGCGAAGGGTCGGCGCCTGATGACCCAGCTGAAGAGAGAGACAAACGACCGCCTTCCTGCGGTGTTGCTTCACGTCCAATGCTCGACCTAGTTCAGAGCGCTCCACACGATCTACCGACCCCCCACCCAGTGCAGCCCGTTTGTCATTAATCCAATGGTTCAGTACCATTCCCGCCCTAGACCGCTCTCGCCCGCGATGTCAGGGCGCAGATCTTGAGCCGTGCTTGTGTGATGGATCGGTTTGTGCCCAATTCCACTCGTGGCAAGAAGAGGCCTAAGAAACTAATCGCCAAAGTGTCATCACTGAAGAATAGCAGAAGCAACCTGCAGGGGAGGAGAGTGCGGCTCCTGCCCAAGCCGCGAAACCGTCTTGGGCGAAATGCCCAGGGAAATGAGATTGTGACAATGGAGAGGCCGTCTGAACCGCGAGCGGCTGCGGGGGAACTCTGCCGATGGTCCGGTTACGAATTGCCCGCCAGAGCAAGGGACCATGCAATCAGCAAGAATCTGGAGGACATGCGAGCGTTGCCAAGGCCCTTGCAATGGGCGAGCCGAAGGGGCCTGGGGAAGTCGCCACACGAGTTCTGTGGAAACACTTGTGAACCACATGTGCACGTATGAGGAGAGTGACCAGTGGTCGAAAACCCCGACAATTCAGCAAGGAAGACGGGCACCTGGGAAACGATCAAATGCCCGAATTGCGGAAATCTGCACCCTGTCAGCAACCAGTTCTGTCCCCAGTGCGGTGTTCGCCTCGGTTCCCTTGGAATGCCACCTCCAGTGCCCGCTGGCTCAAGTCAGCGGCAGATCGACCAGGTGCTCGAGGCTGTCGATCGCGAAAGGCCGTTTGCAGTCTTGCGAGTGGTCGGTAGCATTTTCGGCGCTCTTGGCTGGATCACGCTCGGAGCGATGGCCATCGCCCTCCTGTCGGCGATCGTGACCCTCATCCTGGCCAAACCACTGCCGATCGCGGGAACCCAGCTCGTTGAGGGGTTTCTAATAGGAATAGCCGTTGCTCTTCCCATGCTCGGCACGGGCGACTTTGTTGATTGGCTTGTCGATGCCGATCGGCACGCGCGAGAAACCAACTTGCTACTCGAGGCTCTCCTGCGAGGGAGAGCCGATTAGGGAGATCCATCGGCTCAGAATGGTGGATCCGGCAGGCCTGAGCTTCACCTGGAACCCGCAGGCGGGGTCTCCACCTCAGCTTAACTGCTGAGGTGAAGGCTGCGGATCCATGTGGTAGAACCCCTGGCTGGGTCGAACATACCCTTGTCAGCATTCGAAATGGGGGCAATCCCGCTCCCCTTCGCCTCCTCCAGAGAGCACTCTTCTCATCCAGGGCCATTGGACCGCCGTTTTCCTGCTGGTTCCGTTGGAGATGTCAGTGAGGAGGATGTGGATCAAGCCGGAAGCGCCCCCTGCCCGAGCTGCGGGTGACTTCCGCTCTCCTTTGTCAGAGGTCGGTGAGGTTCAGGAAGCCTCCTTTCAGGGCCCTTCCCGGCCCTCCGGAAGGTGGAACGTCCAGTTCGGATCGATGGGCTCTGGCCCGACCAGGCCCTGCAGGGGGCCGGAGTGGCCCCTCAGTAGAGAAGGGGAACGGTTCCGCTGATAACCGGCGGCTCGAGAGCGACAAATCTCACTCCCCAAGACCCCAAGCGACGTGCTAGATTTGTCTCGTGGCTTGCCGAAGGAGGTAGGGCGACTTTCGCAGGCAAGCCCCGGCCCGGGGCGAACCACGCATGAGGTTCGCGAAGAGGAATGTCGAGATATGCGGGTCCTACGACCCGTGACCCGTTCGATCTGAACCTATTGACTTCAGGAGGACAACGTGTCAGCCAATCTTATTGACGGGAAGGCGATCGCCGAGCAGGTCCGTAGCGAGGCAGCGGCGGAGGTGGCCAAGATGGTTGCAGCTGGGATGCCCCGCCCTGGCCTAGCGACCGTATTGGTCGGGGACAACCCCGCCTCGCACATGTATGTGAAAAACAAGCGCAAGTCCTGTGAAGACCTGGGAATCGTTTCCTTCGGCCACGAGCTCCCGGCCACCACACCCCAGGAGGAACTCGATACCCTGGTGGCGAAACTCAATGCGGACCCCAAGGTCAACGGAATCCTCGTTCAACTTCCGCTTCCGGCCGGCCTGGATGAGGAACGGACCCTTTCGCTCATCAGCATTGAGAAGGATGTTGACGGATTCCATCCTATTAACATCGGCCGACTGGCCATGAAACGGCGCGATCCCCTCTTTGTTCCCTGCACACCAGCCGGTTGCATCGTCCTGCTGGAGCGCTCCGGGTGCAAGATTGAGGGCAAGCGAGCCGTCGTACTCGGTCGGTCAAATATCGTTGGCATGCCCGCCGCGCTGTTGCTCGTCCGCGCCAATGCCACCGTCACAATCTGCCATTCCAAGACTGAGAACATCGCTGATGTTGTTCGTCAAGCCGATATCTTGATTGCGGCGATCGGCAGGGCGAACTATGTCAAAGGGAGCTGGGTCAAGCCTGGGGCCTATGTGATCGACGTCGGGCAAAACAGCATTGACGACCCCACCAAGAAGAGTGGTCACCGAATGGTTGGGGACGTGGATTTCGATGCAGCTAAGGAGGTTGCGGGCGCCATCACCCCTGTCCCCGGTGGAGTGGGCCCGATGACGATTGCCATGCTGATGCGCAATGTCGTTCGAGCCGCGCAGCTGAGCCACGGAATGTAGCTGGAGGATATCGATCCCCGTCGACAATGCCTGGCCCGGGCGGCCCAGAGACGGCTTCCCGTGCTGTGACACACCCGACCCAGAGGAGGCCGGCAGTTCGACTGCCGGCCTTTTGCGTTGCAGGCAGGAGTGACGGAGAACAAGGGCATCCTTCCACAGCCGGCTCCTGATCCTGGAGTCGCGAGTGCCCTGATCAGCTTGGTTGCCTGGTCCCGGTTGTACTGGGCAATTCTGCCCTTGCACCCATGCCCGCCAATGCGGACCCGCCCTCCTTTGCAATCCGGTGCCAACCAGGCATCGGTCACCCTGTGGGCCAAGCCGCAGGGTTCTCCCTTGCCATCGCCAGAATCATCTTCGAGCTGGCCGTTCTGGCGGCCGTCGTGATCCTCGCGCTCTCTTCCGATGAGGCGTTCGCCGCCGTCATCCGCCTGCTGGGCGAGGAGCCTCTGACGGTCTGTCCCGTGAACGTTGCGTTCTGGCGTCAAAGGCCATGATCTCGACCTTTGGGTTCGGCGACTAGCTATTCCAAGAAAGCCGAATCCAAAGAGCGATTATTGGTGGAGCTATGAAATTCACTGGCCGCTTGATGACCTCTTCGCGGTGCAGGGCGACGATCGCACGTGGCTTCAGGCTTTCCGTCAAATTCGGAACCAGGTCCCCGAGCTTGTCCCCTGCTCCGTGAAAGGTCTGACCGCGCCATGCCAGCCTCGCGAAACAGGCCTCAGGCGACTGCAGACCGACTGTTCTTGAAAGGTTGCCATCGCGACTCGCCGCAACCCAGGAGGGAAGATCAGAGCTTTACGAGCTCGGGAGCGGGCAACGGATGGCTCCACCAGCCAATCCCAGTACCCCCTGATTGCGGCTCCGGCCATCTGCAACCGTCGAGATCGCAGAGATCAGCGGGTGGCATATAATCACAGGGTTTTCAAACGGGAGCGCGGAGGCTGAACCGGGTGCGCTGGTGGTGCAAACGACGATGAAAACGCTATGGCCGCTTTGAGGCGTGAGACCGCCGCCCCGATGGCAGTTGGTCCGATATCGCTTGCGGTTTCGGAGAAGCCGGAACAGATTGGCGAGGCAGACCATTCCCATCTCCCTGGCCATCCTCCTTTTGCGCGCTCGAGAATATCCGCGGAATTCGAGGGCACCTATGGCTCAAGCGCCCATCTCGCGAATCTTCATTCGTGATGTGCTCTCGGCACGGAACCTGAAAACGGGAAACACTGGGCGCCCCAGCTTCGCAAGAGAGGTTAGTGTGAGGGGGAGATGAGACGCCTGATAGCGACCATCTTTACCCTCGAGAACCTTCTGGCAATTGTCTTTTGCCTGATCCTAATCGCGCTGGTGATCCTCACCTCAGGCAGCGGTCCGCGCTGGATCTATCAAGGGTTCTAGATGACCCTGTCGCAGATCCTGATTGGAGGTGCGGTTGCGCTCGCGTGCGGCACGCTTCTCCCCCCGCGGTCCAGGGTCTATTCCTTCCTGGCAGCGAGTGTGCTGGCCGTGTTCTGGTTTCAACCGGCCCTGCCTCTGCGCGGCCTCGATTTCTGGCTTCCTGTCGCGACGTTGACGCTCTCGATCTTCGGCTGGCTGTTCACCGTGCCGGTTTCCTCCCGTCGCGAAGCGCAGAACTGGGTGGCAGCCGCGATCGTGCTGGGCCTCATCCTGCTGCTGGGTCTGACTCGCTACCTCAACCTTGAACCCATTCTTACGGCCAGTCGCCCTCCGCAATTCGAACCGATCCTCGGTTTGGTGGCGGCCGTCGGGGTTGCATTTTTCAGCCTCACCCGATCCCGAGGCAAATCCTTCGCGGGCCTATGGCTGCTCACCGCGGCCCTCCTGGCGGTTTTCGTCGTCCTAAAGACCCCCGCCCTGGGCATTGCAGCGAGCGCCGGAGTCCGAGCTGTGACCGGGCAGCCGACCAACCTGGCTGCGGTATCCGATCTACAGTGGCTCGGATTCTCCTACATCGCCTTCCGGATGATCCACACTTTTCGCGACCGGCAGAGCGGGCGTCTTCCCGATGTAAGCCTTGCCGAATATGTTACCTATGTGATTTTCTTCCCCTCGCTGACGGCCGGGCCCATCGATCGAATTGAGCGCTTCATCCAAGACCTGCGCCACCCCGTCGCCCTGGGTCAGGAAGGGTGGTTGGCCGCAGGACGGCGTCTGGTCACAGGAATGTTCAAGAAGTTCGTCCTCGCCGACTCGCTGGCCCTCATCGCACTCAACGGGACGAACGCCACCCAGGTTCGAAGCGCCGGCTGGGCCTGGGTGCTCCTCTATGCCTACGCATTCCAGATCTATCTTGATTTCAGCGGGTACACCGATATTGCCATCGGGGTTGGACGACTGATGGGCATCCAGCTACCCGAGAACTTCAACGCACCGTACCTCAAGTCCAATCTGGCGCTGTTTTGGAACAGCTGGCACATGAGCTTGACGCAGTGGTTCCGTTCCTACTTCTTCAATCCGCTGACCCGCGCGCTACGAAGCCGCAAGAATGCTATTCCGGTCGGTGCCATCGTCTTCGTTTCGCAGATCAGCACGATGCTGCTCATCGGTCTCTGGCACGGGATCTCAACCAACTTTGTGCTCTGGGGACTGTGGCACGGCATCGGACTGTTTCTCCAGAATCGCTGGAGTGAATTGACGCGCAGACCGATCAGCGCCTGGGCGCGATCTTCTCCCCGTCGAACCTTCCTGGAGGTGATCGGCGTGCTGGTGACCTTTCACTACGTGGCCCTTGGCTGGGCATTCTTCGCGTTGCCAACACCCTCGCTCACTCTCGCCTTCCTCCGCCGGCTGGCAGGAGTGCCTTGATGACGGCCCCTGGGAATCCCCACGGTCCTGGACGGCCGATCCGCCCATTTCGTCTCCTGGCCAAGACACTCATCCTATTTGTCCTCGCCAACTTGGGGTTTGCCACGGCCAATCCTTCAGGACTTGGTCGCATTTCGGCCTACAACCTTCTTGTGCCCGGCCGCGAACGCTTTCCGTTTGGCGAGAATTCGGGGCAATTCTACAACCTCAGCCTCTACGACGTCGATGCGATGTTCGCCTCGCATGTCCTTTCCGCCGGGAGCAAGCCTGCCGATCAGTATCGGGTCCTGATCCTGGGGGACTCGTCCGTCTGGGGTCTGCTCCTCAAGCCTGAGGACACCGTTGCAGGTCTTCTCAATACGGACCACCTGGCTGTCTGCGGCAAGCCGGCCCGCTTCTACAACTTGGGGTATCCGACCATCTCCCTGGTCAAGGACTTGATGATCCTTGACCAAGCTGCGGATTATCAACCGGATCTCATCCTCTGGTTCACCACGCTGCAGGCATTCCCTCTCTCGACCCAGCTCGCCTCCCCCGTAGTGGCCAACAATGCTCCCCGGGTGCGCGATCTGATCGCCCGATATCATCTGGGGCTCGATCCCAATAATCCGGCCTTCCCTCCAGAGAGCTTCTGGAGTCAGACCATCATCGGCCGCCGGCGAGATCTGGCCGATCTTGTCCGTCTTCAATTGTACGGGGTGATGTGGGCCGCGACCGGGGTGGATCAGGTCTACCCAGCCTCGTTCACGCCTGCCCAGCGGGACTTTGAGCCGGATGCTTCCTTCAACGGTTCCTCCGGCCCCACGCTTCAGCCATCCCAACTTGCCTTCGGAGTGCTAGCCGCCGGCCAGCTTGCGGCCGGGAAAGTGCCCATCTTACTCGTCAACGAACCCATCCTCATGAGCTCTGGCAAGAACAGCGATATCCGCTACAACCTCTTCTACCCTCGCTGGGCCTACGACCAGTACCGTCTCATGCTGAGTCAGTTTGCGAAACAGATTGGCTGGCCGTACCTGGACGTGTGGGATACCGTTCCGGCCAGCGAATTCACGAACAGCCCCATTCACTTGACCGTCCAAGGCGAATCCATCCTGGCCGAGGAAGTCTCAGAGGCCATCCACTCGCAGCCCTGCAGCTAACGAGCCGCGAGTCGCGCGACCCGGAACAGCCTCGCCCTCTGACTTCATGTGCGGCTCTCTCCGGCGGACAAGGCTCGCTCCTTTTGAAACTCTTCCCAGGGCAAACCAGCCTGTGGGTTCGGCCCCCGGAGGCACGAAAACCAAGCCCTCCTCGGGGGTTGCGACTGACAACCCGCTAGGGTCGAGTTGGGAAACAATCAGTCGCCAACCTGTCGACAAGAGGGATCGGCCGCCCGATGCGGCAAATGTGGCTGAAGAGCGCCAACTCGGCGCGTGGCCTTCCGCCTGGCTTCTTGGGCTCTGATACTCTGGAGCCGCCTTGGATCGTGATGTGGAGGTCGCGGGCCCCCATGATAGACTCTGGCCCGGTATCCAGGAGAGATCCATGGACGATATTGAGGACCGGTTGCGTACCTATTTGGCCGACAACTGCCTTCACCTGCCTCCCGCGCAGATCCCCACGGAACAAGCGCTGCTCACCAGCGGCCTGGTGGATTCTTTCCATCTTGTCGACCTCGCACTTTTCGTCGAATCCGAATTCGGAGTGCGGATCGACGACACGGAGCTCAATCCAGGCACCTTCGATACCTTGAACCAGCTCGCCCAGCTCATTCGCTTGCGCCGATGATGATCCGCACAGAGAGCAACATCGCCCAGATCCTTTTCCGCCGCTACCGGGAGGAGCCGGAAGAGATCGCTGCAATTCTCCATTTTCGCAGGGGCGACACCTTGATTACGGTCAGACACCTCTTTGAGGGTGCGGCTGGGTACGCCCTCAGGTACCACGCAGCCGGGATCCAACCCGGGGAGGTAGTGGTCGATCTCCTGTCCCCCGGAGAAGATCTCCTTTACTCCTTTTTCGGAGCTGCACTGATCGGGGCGATTCCAAGCATCCTACCCTTCCTGACCGAGAAGCTCGACCCCAACCGCTACAGAGAGAGCCTGGACTCCCTGGTCGCGATCACCCGTCCAGCGGCCCTGATCGCGGAATCGGATTTCGCCGCGGTCTTGCGAGCCCGATTCGGCCACGCGGAAGGAGTGAAGGCGGTTCTCGACCCGGGCAACCACCTCGACGGCGCGGGAATCCCCGAACCCAGCTCATGGGAGGGCCTCAAGGTGGAGGGGAGCTCGCTCGCCCTTTTGCAGCATTCGTCGGGGACCACTGGGCTACAAAAGGGGGTGGCCCTCTCGCATCAAGCCGTGCTGCGCCAGCTTGCGGCGTACCTTCCAGCCCTCGACTTCTCCACCCAGGACGTGATCGTGAGCTGGCTCCCCCTCTACCACGATATGGGGCTGATTGCCGGATTCCTGCTTCCCATACTGGCGGGCGCGAAACTTGTTATGCTTTCGCCCTTCGAATGGGTGCGCGCACCCTGGATGCTCCTTCAGGCGGTGAGCACCTACCATGGTACGCTCTCGTGGCTCCCCAACTTTGCATACAACTTCAGCGCCGCGCGGATCCCGGACCGCGAGCTGTCTGGGGTCAATCTCTCATCTTGGAGAGCCGTCATCAATTGCAGCGAGCCGATGGCTGCGGAAAGCCACCGCATGTTCGCAAATCGTTTTCGAGCTTGCGGACTGAGCGAAGACGCCCTGGCCACCTGCTACGCCATGGCCGAGAATGTGTTTGCCGTCAGCCAGGGCGGAATTGGGGCGGCCGTTCGGATCGATCGCGTGGATGGCGATGTCCTCGCACGTCAGGCTCTGGCGCGGCCGGCCGAACCCGGTTCGGCACGCGTGGTTGAAGTCGTCTCGGCCGGCCCCCCGCTTCGCAATTGCGAGGTGAGAGTACTCGACTCGGATGGATCTCCCCGGCCGGACCGCGAGGTGGGCGAACTCGTGCTGCAAAGCGACTGCATGCTGGAAAGGTATTTCAACCGACCGGATGCCACCGCCGAAGCCCTGCGCGATGGCTGGTACCGGACCGGGGACTTAGGCTATCTGGCGGAGGGCGAGGTTTTCATCACCGGGCGGAAGAAGGACCTGATGATCGTGGGAGGGAAGAACATTTACCCGCAGGATATCGAGTCCCTCGTCAACCAGGTCCCTGGCGTTCATCCCGGCAGGGTAGTCGTGTTTGGGATCTTCAACCCGGAACTCGGTACCGAAGAAGTTGCCGCCGTTGTGGAAACCGATCCTCGATCGCGCGCCGATCCGGCCCGTCTCTCTCTGTCCATCCGCGAAGCGGTTGCCACAGGCTCAGAGGTGACCCTGGGACCCCTCAAGCTGGTCGATGAGCGCTGGCTGGTGAAAACCAGCAGCGGCAAGATCGCGCGGGGAGCCAATCGGGACAAACTTCTCGCCGAAGGGGGTTGAGGGAGACAGGCCGAGGCCTTCGAGCCCCTCAAGATCCCTTGAGGCCGGACGATTGGGACCCTCTCCCCCGGCCCAGCGAGGCAATCAAGATCTGGGTCGGGTCCGGGAGGGCTTCAAACCCGAAAAGAGCAGCAGGCCATCCAGGCTTGTGGAACCTGCTCAGCCTGTCTCGGCCTGCACTCCCAGCTCTCGAGACCGGGCCTGTGCCCCTGCAACCTCTCCTCCCTCCGAGCCCTTCTCTTCGCCGACCTCTCAGCCGGCAGAGACAAGAGCCTCCCCCTTGGCCCCTCAAGCGGGAGGAATCCGCCGCTAGGGCGCTCAGGGGGACAGGGAATCACCGACAGCCCGTCGAACTGCATCGAGCGCCTCCAGACTCGTGAAGCGATGCCGCTCCAGGCCGTCATCATTCAGATAGATGTCGCCGAGGTGTTTATCAATTGGCTTGGTGTACAGATCGTGGTTCGGCTGATCCTTGACCGAAGCCCAGAAATTCCAAAGGGGAACGCTGTCCTGGAGGGCCAGGACCGCCATGTCCCGGTTGAGGTGATCGTCAAGCTCGCGATCGTCGGCTTTGGTGGCGACGATGGGCACCACCCCGTGACCCAGGAGGTCATTGAGGATCGTGCGCAGGTAGTCGATGTTTCGCGACTCGTAGTGTGTTCCCACCATGATGAGAACAAAGGAGGGTCGCTGGACTCGCAGCTCGCAGTCCACCGGGGTTTCGTTCGGAGCGCAGCCGTATTTGCCTTCGGTCCACTGATCCCACAGCAACGCGCCCGCCGTCGTCCCACTCCTGGAGGTGGGGCTCTCACGATTGAATGAACCGGCAAAATAGCTAACCGTATCCTGCAGCGCGGGCGGTAGCTGAGAAACCTGGGTCGGGTCCGTGTCATAGACCCCCATGAAGACATCCGGGGTACTCTGGCAATCCCCAAAAACCGAGAAGGCATGCGGATCATTGCCAAGCGCTTGGCCCTGCTGGAACAGCTCCTTCATGGCGTCGGGCACCGCTGGCACAATTGGCCAGGTCTCCCAATCATCCGCATTCAAAGGCACCGCGGTCTGAGCTGGATCTTGCACAGCCTGGGCCGGTGAAAGAGGAGTGGCCGGTCCGGGAGCGGAGGTCGAAACGGACGTGGCGGCGGACGCCACTGTGGGCACAATGGCCACCAGGCCGGGTGGGCTCGCAGGGCTTTCGACCCCTTGGCAAGAACCCAGGGCCAAGGTGACGAGCCCCAGAAGCAGGGAAAGCCTATTTGCTGTACCCACAGACGAGCCAGTCTCCGCCTAGCAAGCTCACATGATAGGTGCGCAGGCTCAAGTCGAAGCTCTGGACCTCATTTCCATAGGTGGCTTCAATGCTGCCTGTGCAATGGACCAGCGCGGTGCTCCCGTCGACGCCTGTCTGCCTGCAGGAAACATCCTTGAGATCCGCGGTGACGAGGCCGAACGAATCATATTCCACCAGGGCGCTCTGCTCGTAGGAAGGACAGGTCAGGGCCGAGTAGCGCGCCTCGTCTCTCCGCACAAGAGCCTGGAGAAGCTCCTCAACAGCACGAGCGGACGGGTCCTTTGACGCAGCGCAGGCGCTGAGAAAGAGGAGGAGAGAAACCACAATAACGAATACGGATCGTCGAATCAAGAGTCCATCCCAGCGGCCAATTCGGCGCAATTCTACCATTGCGACCGGAAGAAGGACCATGGCCTGACCAGGTGCGCTCCTCTCACCCACCCTGCGCGATCCTCCCACAGACATAATTCCGTCCAGGCCGCGTAGCCTCACCCCAGTATCCGCGATGGCAGACTGGTGTGCTCGACCTGCCGGGTCGCGTTCCCGCCATTTCGGCCGTCTACCCAGGGAATCCCAAGGAGTTATGGAAGGCCTCGGCCAATGCTGGGTCCTCGCAACCGGCCGCAGGAGGAAGGATGCGTGGGCGCGCCCCTGGCCGTGAGAGGTCCTCCCTTCTTTGGCTGCACCGCCCCTCGGGCCCGCCCTTGAGCACGAAGATGTTCCAACCCGGACCCGGTTTTCCTACCCCCGCACAATGTTGCCTGTCCTTCGCGGCAAAAAGCGAACCGAATCCAGATTCCCCTGGCCGGGGAAAAGCCTTGGTGTTGGCTAGAGTTCGATCTGATGAGATCTTTGGCCCCCAGGGGACAGGCGCGATTCCCGGAGAAGACTAGAATACGTCTAGTTGCTGCCCCTTGCGCGGAGAGCCCCGCCCAGGATGTCCACTTTCTGAGACAATGTGGTCGTCTCTCTTGAGCCGGACGGGCTTGGGCAACCTCTGATCCCGGCCGCGCCGGAAACCCCAGCCGGCACTCCATCAGAGACGGGCCCACGACCTTAAGGATGAGGTAGCAACACCCTGCAGGTAGAGGAGGAATTGGGCATGCTGCGGATCATCACGGACAGCACGTGCAATCTTCCCCCGGAGTGGCTCAAGCTTCACGGTGTTCGCGTGGCGCCAATCAGCATTCAGTTCGGCAACGAATCCTTCGACGAAGGCTTGACCATCGACCGGGACACCTTCTATCGAAAGATCGAGGAACTCGGGATCATTCCGACTACATCGCAGCCTGCCCCGGGCTGGTTCACTCGGTACTACCAGGAGGCGGCCAGCGAGGGGAACCCTGTTCTGGTGGTGACGATCACCTCCAAGCACAGCGGCACCTACCAGTCGGCCGTCTTGGCCAAGTCCCTTGTTCCCGGCGCCGACGTGGAGGTGTTCGATTCGGCCAGCATCTCCCTGGGAACCGGCATGCAGATCCTCGAGGCCGTTCGGTCGGCCGAGGCCGGCGAGGATCGTTCCTCCATCCTGCGCAGGCTGGAGACAATCCGCGCCGGAACCTTCATCTACCTGACCCCCTCCACCCTCAAATACCTCCAGCTGAGCGGCCGGGTGGGAAAGCTCCAAGGTGCGATCGCGTCACTCTTGAACGTCAAGCCGATCATTGCGGTGAAGAACGGGACACTCGAGGCGGTTGAGAATGTTCGCACGCGGGCCAAAGCCATCGACAGACTCCTCAGCTTGGCAGAGGAGTCCGTGGGACGCGAGAATCCCGTGCAACTGGCCGTGATCCACGCCCTTGTCCCCGATGAGGCCGAGGGCCTGCTTGCTCGGGCAAAAGCTCACTTCAGCGTCAAGGAAGCTCTCACGGCAGACCTTGCCCAGTCCCTAGCGGTGCACGGCGGGCCAGGGACTATCGGATTGGTCGTCCGTCGGGCATAGGACTGGTGCGCCTGCCCTCCGGACCCCTTCGGTCCGTTGGCGGGGATCCGCAACGGCGCGACTTTGGAGTCGTTCGCCTGCGCGGATTTCAAGGCCCCAACTCCCGCCGTCTCCCCGTCGGCCCCTCAGACCAAATTCGCCCGCAACCAGGAGAGCATCCTCTTCCGGGCGTCTGCCGCGGCACTGGGGTTGTATGCCTCCGGACGAGTATCATTGAAGAAGGCGTGGCCGGCTCTGGGATAAACATGCATCTCGTGCACCACCCGAGCCTTCTGGAGGGCTGCCTCAAAATCCCGGAGTGCGCTGAGCGCGATCCCATGATCCTCCTCCCCATAGAGACCCAGGACGGGCGAGGCGATCCGGGCCGTGTCCTCCTCCGAAACCGGTCGACCATAAAAGGACACGGTTGCACCCAACAGTTTCGAGCTCGCCGCCGTGGAGAGAGCAAGCCCCCCGCCCATGCACCAGCCCACCGTTCCGGCCCTCTTCGGCCTGACCCGACCCATTTCGGTCAGGAATCGCGCAGCGGCGTCGATTTCGGCCACTGCCCGATCTCGATCCAGGCCCATCGCGAGCTTGCGCGCCTCATCGGGCTCCGTGGAGGCCTTCCCGTGATACAGGTCGGGGGCGAGGACAATGAACCCCTCGCGAGCGAGACGCTCGGCAACATCCTTGATATGAGGGACTAAGCCCCACCATTCCTGAATGATCACCACACCGGGGTGCTCCCCCACGTCAGTCGGCTCGGTCAGGTAAGCCGGCGTGGTGTGTGAATTGCTCCGGAACTCAATCATCCTCTCACGTACCTCTGCCATGTTATCGCCTCTCCTTCGGGGTGGGACTTCCTTGCTAAGGGCCGGCGCGATGTCGCGGTGGGTTCACTCCGACCTCAGGTGCCGTTCCCGGGCAGAGTAGACCAATGTCATTGTCTGATTCCATGGAGAGTCCCAATCTCACGCAGGCCCGCCCGGCCTTCTTCTCGAAAACCACTCGCATCTCCATGAAGAAGTGGGACGATTGAGCGGTGGAAACAGCCGACTTGTTCAGATTTCGCAAGTTGCCTGGATCCCTGGGAGAATGTAGAATGACAATGGCGATAGGGAATCGCCAGGTCGGGCAACTCGAATACCTCTGCAGAAGTGCTCTGCGCAACTCGATCAGGACTCAATCCTTAGAATTGGTCTCTTGCGGAGGTATTCCCATGCCACCCGCCGAACGCCGAGGATCGACTGCCCTCTCTTTCGGTATGGGCTGCCTGGGGGCCTTGATCGCCCTCGGGCTCCTCCTCGCTTTGGCTTGGCTTCTGCCCCTGAGCCAAAGTGGCGTCTACAAGCTCGTCACTCTGGTCGCCGTGACGCTGCTGTCCTTCGTCGCCGGCGGATACGTGAGCGGCCGGCTCGCAGGGCGAGATCGCGTCCGCTATGGGCTGGCGCTTGGGCTAGTCCTGGGGATCGTGGATTTCGTCTACGTTCTGGGGCCCAGTTGGATTCTGATTGCGGCCATTCCCTGCTCAGGATTCGCGGGTGCCCTGGGCGGCTGGCTCGCGGAACGCTGGCCCAAGGGCGCCAGAGTCTAGTGCGTGCGACCCCAACAACGGGCTCAGCGGCTGGACGAGTTGACCCACCCGTGGGGAATCCCGATCAAATCGCCGAAACGCTCAAGACCAGGCGGAACTCGGGATCACAGCGAGGGAGGGGCTATCCAACCCAACGGTCCCAATTCAGCTCCCTGGAATCGCCAACGGCTCAACGGATCGGACCACTGGAACCCTTGCTCCGCGATACTCTTCCTCCATTCCCAAGTGCGGTTTTCTCCCTCAGAGGCACAGCCCAGGGAAGACGCGCTCGGCTTGACGGGGCTTCCCGCGACTTGCTTCGGGGGTCTGCCGCCCGGCCGATGCCGAAGCCGTCCCTTTCCTCTCCGTGGCAGTCTCCTCGCTGAAATTAGGGCCTCCGCCCGTGCCCCCGGCATGTTGCCTCCCCTGGGCGGGCTTGAGTTGCGGGGGTCAAGGATAACACTGAGCGTTTCCGCATCTGCGATCGAAGGTCGATTCTTCGCAAGGTCCGTGGATCCAAACCCCTTCAGGAGGGCCGCCCAATGAAGCACACAGAAGGTTCGTTCAAGGGCATGGGTGGACTAGAGCTCTACTACCAGAACTGGCTCCCCGACGGGCCCTTTCGGGCCGTCCTGTGCATTGTTCACGGCGTTGGGGAGCACAGCGCCCGCTACGGGAATGTGGTCAGTTACTTCGTGCCGCGTGGCTATGCGGTCTATGGCTTCGATTTGCGCGGACACGGCCGATCCCCAGGCCAGCGCGGGCACATCAATTCCTGGGCCGAGTACCGAGAGGATACGCATGCATTCATGGAATTGGTGAGAGGGCGAGAGCCCAAGGCAAGCCTGTTCCAGTGGGGACACAGCATGGGCTCACTGATTTCCATGGACTACGCCCTGCACTATCCGGAGGGCTTGCGCGGGGCCGTGATCAGTGGCTCGGCGCTCGAACCGGTGGCTAGCCCCGCCCTCATCGCGGTTGCCAAGGTGCTCTCGCGCCTCTGGCCAACGTTCAGCCTGACTACGGGCTTGGAGGTCGAAGCCATCTCACGCGATCCGGCGGTGGTCAAGGCCTATCAGGAAGACCCCTTGGTCCACGGGAAGTCGTCCCCCCGCTGGGGCACGGAATTCCTGAACACCATCGAATGGATCAAAGCTCACCTGCAGGATTGGCGGGTTCCGGTCATCATCCTGCACGGGGGCGGGGATCGGATCGTTTCCCCCCGCGGCAGCCAGCTCTTCTTCGATGCCCTGCCCATTGCCGACAAAGAGCTGCACATCTATGAACAGGGCTACCACGAGCCGCACAATGACATTGAGCGTGAGAGGGTTTTCGCGGACGTTGAAACCTGGCTGAAGAAACACGTCTGAAGGAGAATCCCCATCGGGCTCTGCCGCAAGGTGAGTCGCGTGTAGACCCCGCCGGCTGCGCTGATCCGCAATCGGCGGGGTCGTTTCATTCCGCTCGCCCTGCCGAGGGGGGCGGCGCGACAATCTCGCACGTTACTCGGCCGCTCAGGCGACGAGCATCGGCCCGCCGCTGACCTGTGAGAGAATCGGATCAGGTCCCTAAGTCGAGAGGGCGATGCCGGATCTGCGCATTCTCATTCTGAGCAAGGACACGCTTTCGAGAGCCGCCCTGGCTGCGCTCCTGGGAGGGGCTCCTGGAATCGAGGTCGTGGCCCAACTGCCGCCCGGAGACAATCCGGCCGAGCAAGCCGCCCTGTTTCATCCCGATGCTATTCTGCTCGAGATGGGTCCCGAGACTTCCGAGCCGCACGAACTCATCAGCGCGTTGCAGGAGGTAGCCCCGGTCGTGGCCCTCCTTTCCGGGCCGGACAGCTTCGCTGCCAGCTGGGAGGCCGGCGCTCGGGGACATCTGCTTCGGGACGTGAGCCCTCAGGCTGTGACTTCGGCACTCCTTGCCGCAGCCAGCGGCAACCTCGTCCTGGACCCCGGGTTGGCCGACCAGATAACTTCCCGCGTTCTACCGGACGGATCCTCTCCTCTCGATCCCCTCTCCCCGCGTGAACGAGAGGTTCTCCTGCTCCTGGCCGGAGGGCTTTCCAACAAGGCCATCGCCAGCCAGCTCTCGATCAGCGAGCACACGGTGAAGTTCCACGTAAATGCCATCCTGCGCAAACTCGGAGCGCAGAGCCGCACAGAAGCAGTCGTCGTTGCGGCTCGATCCGGGCTGATCCCCGTCTGACCTAACTGAAAGTCTAGGTCTCAACTGATCGGGTGGAGGATGTCCTCGACCCGATCCGAGGGGTATGCTCGACGTCAGACGGAATTGGAGACCGATGGATGGGAGGCGGAACATGGGGACGAACCTGAGAGGCTTCGCCGATGAACTGGCCGGATTGGTCGAACGAGCTGCGCCCAGCATTGTCCGGGTGGACGGGCGACCGCGGCTGTCAGCCAGTGGAATTATCTTCTCCAATGATGGGGTGGTTGTCACTGCCCACCACGTCCTTGAGCGAGAGGAGGATATTCAGGTCGGTCTGGCCGACGGAAGGGTGGTCGCTGCGAAATTGATCGGACGAGATCCAGCCATTGACCTGGCGGCACTGCGCCTGGAGGGTGGGGCTGTTGCTGCAGGAACATGGGCGGCCCTGTCCAGCCTGCGTGTCGGCCACCTCGTCCTTGCCCTTGGGCGGCCAGGTAGGTCCGTGTTTGCCACGCTCGGAGTTGTGAGCTCACTGGAAGAGAGCTGGAGGACACCGGCCGGAGGCCGCATGAGCGCCTACCTGCAAACCGATGTGGTCATGTACCCGGGGTTCTCCGGTGGGGCCTTGGTGGACGCCGAGGGCAACTTTGTGGGCATGAACACTTCAGGAATCCTGCGCGGTGCAAGCCTCACCCTCCCTGCCGACACGATCAGGCAGGTCATGGAGATACTACTTCAGCACGGTCGGGTTCGCAGAGGCTTCCTAGGGCTGACAGCCCAGCCGGCTCACCTGCCCCGCCCCCTGGCCGAGAAGCTTGGCCAAGACATTGGCCTGCTCCTGATCTCGGTCGAGCCAGGCGGGCCCGCCGAACAGGCGGGGCTCATGCTGGGAGACACGCTCGTGGGGGTAGGCAGCCTGCGCGTGCGCCACTTGGACGACCTGATGACCGCCCTTGGCCCGGAGACCGTCGGCCAGAGAGTCCGAGCCCGCTTGATCCGAGGCGGACAGGAGCGGGAGCTCGAGGTCACTATCGGGGAGAGAAAATAGGTCTTTCCCCGCCTTGATGGGAGAGAGTAGCTGTGCTTCGCGAAATAAACGTTGAATCTGCAGAGGTAGTCCGGGCTGCCCGGAAGAGTCTGCGCTGGGTCCAGAACGGGAAGCGCGGGCTGGGCACTGCAGTGGCGATCTCGGCTCAGGGTTGGCTTTTGACTAGCGCTCACGTTGTGTCGGGCTCGACCAAGGTCCGAATCGGAAGCGAGGGCGAGGAGGCGATCGAGGCCAGCGTTGTGGCCCAGGACGAGAAAGAGGATCTTGCACTGCTCAGGACCGATGCCCACGCAGCCCTTGTCCCCCTCCCGCTCGGTGATTCGTGGTCGCTTCGTGCGGGGGATTGGGTCATCGCCTTAGGCCATCCCTGGGGAGGCCAGGCAGCCGTAACTTGCGGCTCGTTGATCGGCTTGGAGAACAGTTTGCCAGACGGAGGGCGGAAGGAGCATGAGTACCTGGTGGCTGCCATTCGCATGCGACCCGGGTATTCGGGAGGCCCGCTAATTGACGCAGGGGGGAATCTTGTTGGCTTGAACACAATGATCACCGGTCCGGACGTAGGCGTGGCCATCCCCAGCCACGTGGTGCGCGATTTCTTGGGCCGCGTGATGGGCAACAGCAAAGACCTCGCTTGACCTGGCTGTGCCCATGGTGGGCCTTGACCGGCTCCGGGCCGGAAGGGGGCCCCAGCCACGCGAGGGCCATGCCCGATACCTTCAGTCTTTGCCTCAGATGCAGACGAAATCAACCGCCCCTCTCGGCTGGTAGCGCTTCAGGCTTCTTGACCCTGCCAGCCCCCCAAGATAGAATGAGCCCCTCTCCTGAGGCGAGGTAGCTCAACGGCAGAGCAGGGGACTCATAAGCCCTTGGTTGTGGGTTCGATTCCCACTCTCGCCACTCGAATCCGCCCGATAGGGCGGTTCTTGTTTCTCTTGATTGCGCGGAAGACGAAAACGGCGAGGAGGCCACCAGGGAGTGGCGCCCATTCACGGGGTGACGTGGCTTGTTCTTGATCAGATCAAAGGGCTCGGGCCAACCTTGGGATGGGAAAATGGGTATGCGCCTGGAACTCGGCAATCTGCAATTGATGAGGACTGGCTTCGGTGAGGCGCCAAGCCTCTGCCGTCTTGCCTTCGCTTATGGCGCCCGCTCCCGAGAAAAACCAGGCTTCTTGGTTCCTGGAGGTCGCTGCCTGGCCAGAGCTTCTGCTTTACGCCGGTGAGTACCATCGCAAAGGGGCTTGTTGGAGGAATGGCCGCAATTGCACAGGGTTACTCGGTTGCGCGTCTCGAACGGTTGGGCATCGGACCGTTCAACCGGAATCCCCCCCGCCACCCAAAGCGGACCCGCAATGGCTCCGGCGGAGGTGATCTCGGTCGTGTCGGCAACCTCTTGAGGCAGGTCGGGCTCGATGTCCGCTTCGCCCACCCCAACATGGTAAGTCAGCGCGCCGGACGGACAGCGTTCGACCATGGACATGGCCAATGAACGGGCTTGCGTGTCGTCGCAATCTGTCAGGCATTTCTCCAGAGTTGTCTTGCGCATTTCACAGAAGCCCGAGTCCATACACAGGGTCGGATCCTTCTTCACCACCAACCTCGGGTCGTTCTGGAGAACCACCTGGCGCACGGTCGTCATTCGCGTGTCAGATGACTCGGTCCCGTCAAAGTCGATCTGGAGGTGGGTTCCATCACAGAATGGCCTGTGACCGGACTGCCCACAACGGCAAAGGGCGTATTCGCCGAGGGGCGTCTCGATCGTATCTTCCTTCTTCCATGTCAAGGGCTCGCCATATTCGGAAACGACCTGGGTTTTGCGGACCAGCGGCACCTCGCCCTTGACCAGATAGGGTCCATTTCGGACGATCACAATCCGAGTGAAGCCAGCAGCTATTGCCATTCGCCGTACCTCGAGCTCCTCTCCGGTTCCTGTCTGGGGTCGCGTTGAGGCGATCGGAAAGGGGTCATGGCGCGTCTCATCGAGCACCCCCGAGAAAGCCCCGTCACCTGCTCCCCCAGCCCGCTGCCACCCGTCAGTCCAGAGCCTGAGGTGGCAAAAAGAAACACCCATCCCAGGATGAACCTGCTGGAGCGGCGCCCCCTGCTCCGCCCCACGTCCAAGGCATTCCCTGGCCTCTTGCAAAGCAGGAATCCCTCATTCGCAAGCCGATGGTCCTCTGGAAGGGCCCGTTGCCGAGCCGATCTGAAGTCCGCCGAAATCACCCTGCTTTCCCCCTTCCTGCCGTGCAGGAAGCCAAGTCAGATCTGGCCCGCCGTTAGAAATCAGACCCTTGAGACCGTGGCTCCCCTTTCGCGGTCCCTTGATGACTAGAATGCCGTCTTTTTCATGGGTGCTTAGCCAGGAATGCTGCCAAAGCCGCGTTAAACTTCTTCGGCTGGTCGAGGGGGGTTGCATGATGAGCATCCGTGATCACGACCAGCTCGGCATCTGGCATCAGCTTGACATAGGCTTCCTTCGCAGCCACCGGCGAATAGTCCTGGTCCGCTGAAATAATAAGCGCCGGGCATCGAATCGAGCCCAGCTGGTTCGTCACATTCCAATCCGCCATGGCCAGCAGGGTCTCGATGTACGCCTGCGGATCGTTCTCAGCCCAGCGTTCGATGAAAGTCCTGCGCAGGGACTCTTGCTCCGCTTTGGGAAACAGCTGCCTGCCGAGCGCCTCGCCCATAGCACGCATGCCCTTCTGCCGCACGATCCCGATCCGGGTCTCGATTTCCTTCTTGGCATCGGCGGAAGGACCCACCATCGCGGGGCCGCTGTTGACTACCACCACGGTCTTGACCATCTCGGGTGCGTCCAGGGCGAGTTGAAGTGCGATTCCCCCGCCCAGCGATATCCCCACTACGGAGGCAGATTTCAGGCCCAGTGCTTTCATGAGGCTGGACGTGTCGGCGGAAAACATGCGCATGCTGTAGGGCCCCGCGGGCTTGTCGGATCGCCCGTGGCCGCGAAGATCAAAGGCGACTACTCGATGGGCACCTGAAAACTCTGGAACCTGAAACTCCCAGTCTCGCGTGCTGGATCCCAGCCCGTGGATGAACATCAGGGGCTGACCAGCGCCGTTCTCCTCATAGTACAGTTGGATGGCATTGGCAAGAATCCGGGGCATGGCTTTACCCTCCTTGGGCAACAGGTTGAATGCAAGAGAGCGAGTGCAACGGACCGCGACCCAACCCTCCTAGGTGTGCGATTGAACAAACTGTCCGATTTCCTCAACAGCCTTCTCCGCCTCCGGTAAGAAGGGGGCGAAGAGCTGCCAGACATGCCACATGCCTGGGTACACATGCAGAGTTGCGTCCACCCCGGCTTGAACAGCCTGGGCAGCAAGCTTCTCGGCGTCGTCCAGCAGGATTTCGTCCCCGCCGACCTGGATCAGAAGCGGGGGAAGACCGATCAGGTCTGCGTAGACTGGGGAAATGAGCGGATCGTGAGGGTCCTGCCCGTCCAAGTAGGACTCGTGGAAGAATTTCATGGAGGCAGGATTCAGGACCACGTCCTTACGGACATTCCGGACGGACGCATCCCGCTTTGCGGCGAGATCCGTCACGGGGGACAGGCAAATGCCGGCGGCGGGAAGCGGAAGGCCGGCGCCTTTGAGGGCGAGCAGTGTGACCAGGGTGAGGTTGCCACCCGCCGAATCTCCGATCAGCACGATTCTCCCGGGCGGCACACCGCGATCGATCAATGAACGGTAGGCCCGTACGCAGTCCTCCAGGGCCGCGGGGTAGGGATGCTCTGGGGCCAACCGATAATCAACTGCCATAGCCCGGGCTTTGCTGGCCCGTGTGAGCTGACCGACAAAAAGAGCGTGGAATTGCGTCCAGCCGTAGACCCAGCCGCCCCCGTGAAAATACAGAAGCACTCGCTCAGATCCCGCCTGCGAAGAGGTGATCCAACGGGCGGGAACTTGGGCGGCCGATTCGGGCACGATGACCGTTCCCCGCGGAGGGCGAATCAGCCCCGCTCCGAAAGACGCAGACTGCCGTCGCTTCGCCAGGGTCCGCTTCGAGACCTCACCCCTCGCCCCGATGCGAATGATGAAACGTAATAAAGGTGCCTGGATGCTCATAGGGCGAGTATAGCATCCTCCTCCCCGGGGACAGGCGCTTCGGATGGATTGTGGGCGTGATCCATGGGAACCTGTCGTTTGGCCAGACCGGAGGGAGCCAAAGACCACCGGTGCGCTTCCGCTTAAGGGGAAAGGGTCCCAAGGTCCAGCACGCATACGGACCGCTGGGAGGAATAGCCAACTTCAGGTCCTTTTCCCGGAAGTGGAATTGGGGTAGTCCCAGGGCCAAGTCGTGGCCGCCGTACGGCACGATGGCTGGGCGCCGCGGGTCCTCAGGCAGGATGAGTTCCTGAAACCAGAACCTGCGCGCGCGATAGATCCTTTCCAAGGTGCCCGCCCTGGAATGCGTTTCAAGGAGTTCGACCCGCCCGGCGGACTCCCTTTGTTTGAGGTGGTGCCAAACCCAGGCGGGATGCTTTCCCAGCGCCTGCCCTCTCTGGGTCGGCGAGGCGGGCGCCGACGTCAGCACCGGGAGAACAGTCAAGCGGCGGGGCTCCGAGAGCAGCTTCAACCGCCGAAATGACTGCGGACGCTCGAGGCGGGTCTTGACCGTTGAATTCTTCGCTCGGGGGTTCAAATCCACGCAGTTTGCAGCCACCTGTCAATCGGCCGGGGCGGACGATCGGTCTGCCCGTTCGCCCAAGACCCTGCCGAATGTTCCCGGCACGCCACCCCCAATGCGAGGGCCCGCATCCCTGCGGGCCCTTATCTCCTGCCACCCCCAACGACACGGCAAAGCTCCTGGCTAGCAAATACGAGGGAGCATTTCCCCGCTCAAGACATCGAGGATCCGATGGCTGCCAATCTCCGTTTCCATCAGGACGCGGGCAATTGGCTCGCGAACAACCTCGCCGATCACCACGGCCTCTTCGCCGTAGCGCGCCTTGCGCATGGCGGCCAGTACGGCCTGGGCATCTTTTGCCGCCACCAGCCCGATCAGCTTGCCCTCGTTGGCGACGTACAGCGGGTCAAATCCCAGCAGCTCGCACGCGGCCGCCACCGCGGGCCGAACAGGCACGGCGCTTTCGCGGATCAGGATGCCGATCTGAGATTGAACGGCAATTTCGTTCAGCGAGGTCGCCAGCCCACCTCGAGTCGGATCGCGCAGGACATGGATCTCGGCGCCCGTGTCCAGCATGGCTCTTGTTAAATGGTTAAGGGGCGCGATATCGCTCTTCACCTCAGATTGCAGGCCCAGCTCGCCGCGAGCGCAAAGAACGGCGATGCCGTGATCGCCCACGGGCCCCGAAAGGATGATCACGTCCCCGACCCTGCCATTCCGACCACTCAGCTCCCGACCCGCCGCAAGGATCCCCACACCGCTGGTGTTGATGTACAGGCCGTCCGCCTTGCCCTTCTGCACGACCTTGGTATCTCCGGCCACGATTTGAATCCCCGCCTCAACCGACGCGAGCCGCATCGAGTCGATAACCTTCCCCAACAACTCGAGGCTCAGTCCTTCCTCGAGCACAAATCCGGCTGTGAGATAGCGCGGTTCGGCCCCCATCATGGAAACATCATTCACGGTGCCGCACACGGCCAGGCGCCCTATGTCTCCTCCCGGGAAGAAGAGCGGCCACACCACGTGTGAATCGGTGCTAATCGCGAGACGCACCCCCCCACCACAATCGACGACCGCGCCGTCATCTCCAGCCATCAGGGCCGGGTTATTGAACGCCGGCAGGAAAGCCTGGGCGATCAGATCATGGGTCATCTTGCCGCCGCTTCCATGTCCCATGACGATCTGGCTTCTCTGGGTTATGGGCAGGGGGCAATAGGCGCCTTCCATGCTTGGAGGTTCGCTCATTTGTCCACCGCGATTCGTACCGAGAAACCATCATCCCGGTCAACCAAGGGCCGGAGTCCCTGCCGAGAGATCCAGGTCGTGATCTCATCTGCCGAAAGAAACCGGCTATGCATTAGAAACAGCCTCTCCGCCAGCGCAAGCACCTTGCCCGACAATTTCGTGATGTCGGGTTCCTCGATCACCAGTCGACCGCCTGGGTGCAGGACGCGTACGGCCTCGCCCAGGGCCTCCATTTGATTCTGAAAATGATGCAGGGCGTCCGCCAGCAGAATTCTTTCGAAACACCCTGTGACAAAAGGAAGCCTCTCGGTGCGGCACTGGACCAGGCCCAGCCCTCTGCGCCGCTGCGCTGCCCGGAGCATCGGGAACGAAAGATCGCCGACCACCACCTTCCCGGCTTGGCCCTGGAAAAGCGAGGCCTTGCGTCCGGTCCCTCCGCCAGCCTCCAAAACCCTCCCCGCGATCGGCAGACACAGGAGCTGCGTCAGGCGGTCAATGGCTGGGGCGCCTATCACCCGATCGTAGAAAGGCGCCAAGAGGTCAAAGTGACTCGGCATGGACCTCCGACCTCACGCTGGGCCGGTAGCGGAAGTATGCCGCGCAGGCACCCTCGGAGGAAACCATGGGCGCCCCCAGTGGATTCTCGGGTGTGCACTGGACACCGAACGCGGGACATTGCTCCGGTTTCTTCAAACCGCGCAGAATCTGGCCTGCAATGCATAGGGGGGATTCGTGAGGCTGGATCGATTCAACCGGGAAGCGATGTTCCGCATCGAATTCGGAAAACTCGGGGCGCAGGCGCCAACCGCTGAGTGGGATCATGCCCACGCCACGCCATTTGCGATCGCAAGGCATGAATACCTGGCGGATCACCTCCTGGGCCGGGCGATTCCCCTGCCGGGTCACCACGCGGCCATAGGCATTTTCAGCCTCGGCCCTCCCCTGCTCCAACTGCTTTACCGCGGCCAGGATCCCTTGAAGAAGATCGACGGGCTCAAACCCGGTTACCACGATGGGAACTCCGTAGCGTGACGCCAGCGGCGGGTACTCCCAATAGCCCATCACTGCGCAAACATGTCCCGCGGCAAGGAAGGCCTGAACGCGATTGCCAGGCGAACTGAGGATGGCCTCGATCGCGGGCGGCACGCAGAAGTGGGAAACCAGCACCGAATAGTTCCGGATACCCAGGGCCCGCGCCTGAACCACGCTGGCCACATTGGCGGGAGCCGTCGTTTCGAAGCCGACCGCAAAGAATACAACTTGCTTGTGGACATTCTGCTGGGCCAGCTTCAGGGCGTCCAGAGGAGAATAGACCACGCGCACATCGCCGCCCGCTGCCCGCACGGAGAACAGATCGCGGTCGGACCCAGGAACGCGCAGCATGTCACCGTAGGAGCAGAGGATCACATCCGGGAAAGAGGCGATGGCAATCGCCTTGTCAATCAGTTCGACCGGGGTGACACACACGGGACAGCCCGGACCGTGCACCAATTCGACTTCCGGCGGGAGAACCTGATCGAGCCCGTGGCGCACGATCGCGTGGGTTTGCCCCCCGCAAATCTCCATCAGGACCCAGGGCCGCGTGACCACCTGGCGGATCTCACCCAGCAGGCGCTGAGCCAACTGCCCGTCACGGAACTCGGTCAGGTATTTCATGAGAGGGCATCTCCGGCGACTGTGTCGTCTTCCGCTCCCGCGCTGGCAACCTGCCGGAGAAGATCCAGGGAGGCCAGAGCTTCCTCCTGACTCACGAGGCTCATCGCAAAGCCGACATGGACCAGGACGTAGTCTCCCACCTTCGCTTCCGGAAGATACATCAGGCAGGCTTCCCGCCGCACTCCTTCGAAGTCGACCTGGGCCATGTCAACCCCATCGGTCTGATGGATCTCAAGAATCTTCCCGGGAACCGCTAGGCACACAGCTCACCTCCCTATTCCACTCCGCAACCGACCTGCTTGCACGCCTTCGGACAACCGGAGGATCAGCGTCGGGGCCGACCGCCGCCTCCCCTAGACACTCCCGATCCCTGCGGATCGGACCAGCTGATGGGCAGCAACAGCCGCCTGGCCCAAGGCGATCCCCCCATCATTGCTCGGAACCTTGTTGTGCAGGAGCACCCCGAGACCTTGCGCTTCCAGGAGCGGCACGGTCCGGCTGAGCAAGAACTGGTTTTGCCAGACCCCTCCACTGAGTGCTACTTTCTTCAGTCCTCGCTCGCGCGATAGCTGGGCGCAAGTCTCCGCGACCATCCGTGCCACCGCGTTGTGGAAGCGGCTTGCCATGCGGGCCAAGGGGGTGCCAGAACGAAGCTCCGCAGCGGCTTGAATGAAAAGGGGAATCGGGCTGATGACTTGACCATGGCACTCAAAGGGATAGGACCCGCGCTCCTCGGGGTCGCAGACCGCTTCCAGTTCCATCGCCGCCTGCGCCTCGTAGTTCACCTCCTCCCGCAATCCGACCAGCGCCGCGAACGCATCGAAAAGACGGCCCATGCTGGAGGTAAGAGGCGCATTCAGGCCTCCCGACTGGGAGGTTCCGGTTCCTCCTTCGAGGATTCTCTTCAGGGCCTGCCTGGATGCCACGACGGCGTGCCGCACCGGGGGAAGGTCAGCGTCCCACTCCAGCCCGGAGCGCCACAACCAAGCCAGTGACAGGCGGTAGGGTTCGCGCACAGCCGCCTCGCCACCAAGCAGAGGGATTGTCTCCAAATGGATGGCTCGCTCGAATCCTTCGTAGTCAGCGATCAGGACCTCCCCGCCCCAGATCGTCCCATCGGAGCCATAACCCGTGCCGTCAAAGGCGACCCCAATGACTGGGGAGCTCCCATCTTCCCCGTGCTCAGCCATGCACGCTGCAATGTGGGCGTGGTGATGCTGTACGCGAGTCAGGGGGAGATTCGCTTGCGCCGCCCGCTCCTCCGCATACCGGGTGGCGAGGTAGTCTGGGTGGAGGTCGCAAGCTAGGGCCTCGGGCCGGACATGAAAAAGACGCTCATAATGTTCGATCCCCTGAGCGAAGGAACGAAGCGTTTCGTAGTTCTCAAGGTCCCCGATGTGCTGGCTCATGAAAGCATAGTCTGCACGGGTGAGGCAAAAAGTGTTCTTGAGCTCACCCCCTACGGCCAGAACGCTTGGGGAGTCCCAGGGCAACTTGACAGGGAAAGGAGCGTAGCCTCTGGAGCGACGAAGCGGAAGCAGGACGGACTGGGAATCCATCACCCCATTTGACATCCGCCAGCCTGAGAACACGCGGACGACCGAGTCGTCGCACCGGGTGCGGATCTCCCGGTCATGCATAAGGAAAGCATCCGCCACCGCGGCCAGCCGCTGCCGGGCCTCCCCGAGGTTCGTGGCGATGGGTTCCTCGCTCAGGTTTCCGCTGGTCATGACCAGGGCGCGCGGGTATCCGTCGCTCGGCTCAAGAAGGAGGAAGTGCAGCGGGGTGTACGGCAGCATGACCCCAAGAGTTCTCTGCCCAGGAGCCACCTCGCTCGCAACGGAGGTATTCCCTTTTCGCCGCAGCAGGAGAATCGGCCGCTGCTGCGATTGAATCCAGTTGTCCTCCTCGGGGTCCAGATCACAGATCAATCGGGCCGCCGCCAGATTCCAGACCATTAGGGCGAAGGGCTTGTCGACCCGCAACTTCCTGCGCCGGAGTTCGGCCACAGCCTGTGAATTGGTTGCGTCGCAGGCTAGATGGAATCCCCCCAGTCCCCGCACCGCCAGGATTCTGCCATCGGCCAAATACGAGCGGGCCATGCGCAGAGCCTCCTCGCGTTTCGCCAGAGTTTGGCCCCCCTCCTCCAACCAGATCTGAGGCCCACAGCTCAGGCAGGCAACCGGTTGGGCGTGGAAGCGTCGATCGCCTGGGTCCTCGTACTCGGAGGCGCAGGAAGCGCACATGGCAAAGGCGGCCATGGTCGTGTTGGCCCGGTCATAGGGCACGTCCTCAATGATGGTGAACCGAGGGCCGCAGTTGGTGCAGTTGATGAAAGGATATCGATACCGGCGGTTCTGAGGATCAAATAGCTCGCGAAGGCAATCGGTGCACAGGCCCATGTCCGGGGACACCGGCTGGAAGGCCTGTGGGATCGGCTCCGAAGCCAGGATGGCAAACTCCCTGTAGCCGTTGGCCGGTCGCTGCTCCACCTGGACTTGGTCGATCCGCGCGAGAGGAGGGGCAAGCAAACGAAGGTCGCGAACGAACTCCTCAAGATGGCGGGACGAGCCATCGATTTCAATCTCCACTCCCGCGGAGGTGTTGCGCACCCAGCCGTTGAGATCCAGGCGCCTGGCCAGGGCGTAGACAAAGGGTCGAAAACCGACCCCCTGCACGACCCCCCGCACGCGTATGCTTGCGCCCCGGATCTTATTTACCTCAGTCATTCCCCAGGCCTTCGCTCGCGAATCTCCCTGACCAACCAATCGGTCCAGGCACTCACGCCTTCCCCGCTTCGACACGAGAGCGGGAAGGTCACGACCCCCGGATTGAGCAGTTCCACCCCCTTCTGGAACCGGTCCATTCGGAAGGGGACGTACGGCAACAGGTCCACCTTGTTGATCACCAGCACATCGACCCCCCGGTAGGTGGTCGGGTACTTGTAAGGCTTGTCATCCCCCTCTGGAACCGAGGCGATCAGAATGCTCTTGTGCGAGCCCAGAGCAAAAGCGGCCGGACATATCAGGTTGCCGACGTTCTCGATGATCAGCAGGTCGTACCGCTGCAGGTCAAACTGATGGAGAGCCCGGCCCACCATGTTTGCATCCAGGTGGCACTCTCCGCCTGTGTTGATCTGAAGCGCATCGGCGCCCGCCGCACGGGCACGTTCAGCGTCCAGGTCTGTGGCCAGGTCGCCATCGATGACCAGTATGCGCAAGCGTGGGGAGAGGGTCTCAAGCGTCTTCTCGATCAGCGAGGTTTTCCCCGCGCCTGGCGAAGCCATCAGGTTGACTGCAAGAAGGTGCGCATCATCCAGGAGCCGCCGATTCTCCCCCGCAATCCGTTCATTCGCACCTAGGATGTTTTCTACCACTTCCACACGACGCGCCATGTCAGTCCCTTTCGAACCCCTCTCCATCGCTGCCCACCGCCGAGATGGTATTGGCCCCAACCGTTCGGCACCAGGGAACCTTGGGGAGCTAATCCCTCCTGCGCCCCAAGCGAGCGTTCCGGTGGCACCACCCTGCCCATCCAACCCGGCCCAGCCCCTGCGAGGAAAGGCGAGCTCCGCAGCTCGCGGGAACCAATTCACCAAATCTCATATTAGCATGTTGCCTCGAGCCAAATTAGGACTTTTGTCACCACTTACCTCGGAGTAAGTTCTGATAGCATCAAGTCAGGCGTTTTCTCGAAATCCGCTGGCCTGTTTCACTCGTTTTCCCTCGGAAAGAACCGACAGATGACACACCGCAATTCGGAGGGCGTGGTCGCTTTTGGTCATTGGAATTGTTACTACGCACGACCAAGTGCCTAGCCCATGCCTCCTTGCTCTTCCTCCCCTTCGTTTCAAGGCAATTGACCATGTTGGCGAGAAACGATGGTTCCATCACGAGATCATGGCACCGGGACACCCTCTCCTTTCTTCGGACGGGCTTGTTCAAACAGGGTGCGCCAGACGTCCTGGTTGGCTTCGGCCGAGCCACAGGGAAGAGCCATGAACGGGTCGAGGAGGGCGTGGAGCGGCCCTGGGATTAGTCTCGGTTTGATCCCATCGCGGAATGCCAGCCCGCCCCTGGCCCGTGCGTCCAAAGGGGATGAGACGGTGGCCGCCGCCCGTGAGCGCATGCTCCCCACGGGATGAGTCGTCTGCCCATTGTGAGTCGCCAAACCCTGAACAAGTGATTGGCTATTGGGGTAGTTCCGGGATCAGGGAGGCCAGAGTGCGCCATTTGCAGGAGGAGCGGGTCCAAGAGCCCGGCTGGATCGGTCGAGGAACATAATGGAACGGGCCAATTCCGGTGCGCCCAGAAGTCGAAGGCCCCCGCCCTGGCCTCTCCCGAAACCCCGGCCCTGTACGGGAAAGCCTGGGAAACCGCGCTTGCCGAAGAAGGCGCAAGTGGCTGGGAGAGAATCATTCTGGCGACGCCGGGCCGTCCGATCGAATTGAAGTTGGTCCTCCAGAGAAAGATCGAGGGACTTGGACGAGGTCGCCCGGCGGACCCAGGCAGGGCCGAGAAGGTTCGCGTCGCCTCAACTGTCGACCGCGATGCTGTCGAGCTTCAGCTCATCTCCGCGCAGGACCTTCACGCGAAGGCTTCCGCATTGGGGACAAGGCTGGATCTCGCCCTCCAGATTGTATGTCGTCGCACAATCAAGGCACTGAAGTTGGGCCGGGATTCGCTCGAAGTGCAGGATGGCTCCCTCACAGATCGTTCCCTTGCTGATGATGTCCCAGTAGAACTGAACGGAATCGTCCACAAAGGAGGATAGTTGCCCGATGCGCAAGTAAAGGTCGGTCACCCGGCTGGCCTGCGCGGCCTCACCGTGCCGCACCGCGATCTCAAGGAGATTCTCGCTCACTGCCAACTCATGCATTGCATCCGCTCCAATGGATGTGCCTCCCCAACCGCCTCACCCGCCGATCATATCAATACTCAGCCCTGGCATCCGGCAGGAGTTCCGCCGCCGGGCCTGGGAGCAAGTCTCGCAACTGCCGGGTGGATCGAAGCCTGTGCTTGCTCCGGGAGGAACAGCAAATCCGGGGGAGTGGAACCTTTTGTGGGGGAGTTGGCATCGCCCGCGGGCGGACAAGGGGTGTCGGAGGCGGACCCCAAAGAGAACCCAGGCCACTACGGGAGAGCAACCACCGGCCCCCTGGGATTGAAACTCCGCCCACAAGGTGAGGGCTTGGACCCTGACCCGGATCGTGCAAGGATGGCCTCTTTTCTCCTCACCGAGCGATCGAGAGGCGAGCCGCCGCGGCCTCGTCCAGAAGCCAATGCACCTCCCCGTCTTGCGGCCGAATGAGCTGAGCCGGGAATCGCTCGGGGTCCGGTTCGCCTTCGAGGACCGCCCGCGCCGCCTCCGCTTTGGATTGGCCCGAAACGAGGAAGACAACCTCGCGCGCCTGATTGATCGACGCCGGGGTCAGCGTGAGGCGATACAACTTCTGGTCCGGCACGTAAACCTCCGCAACCCATCTCTGCGTTTCGCCCAGCACCGGCGTGTAGGGGAAGAGTGAAGCTGTGTGGCCGTTCTCGCCCAGGCCCAGGAGCACCAGGTCGAAGCGGGGACCGGATGGGCCAAAGTGGCCTCGAAGCTCCGCCTCGTAGGCGGCGGCCCCCGCCGCCGGATCCTGGTCGCACCGCATGGGAAAAACCCCGGCCGGAGAAACCGGAACCCGATCGAGGAATGCCTCGCGGGCCATGCGCACATTGCTGCGAGCGTCGAAAACGGGAACGCAGCGCTCGTCCCCCCAGAAGAAGTAGATTCTCCGCCAGTCGATGCGATCGCGGTAACTCGGCGAGGCCAGGAGCCGGTACATGCCTTCTGGGGTGCTGCCCCCCGACAAAGCAACCGAGAACGTGCCGGATTCCCGGATGGAACGCCCGCTCAACGTCAAGAACAGGTCGGCTGCAGCCTTCTGCACTTCGGGCAGATCATGGAAGATCTGAATCATCTAACCCACTGCGTGGAAGACGGGTGTCCTCCACTTCTTGGCCTCTCGGGCCAACAGGTCATCAGCCTCCGCGGGTCCACAACTCGCGGCTGCTTCGCGGGCTAGCGGAGGCTGCGATGTTGACTGCCAGCCCCTAAGAACAGCCGTCATGACCGCCCGGGCGAACTTCACCGGGTCGGCACGCATGAATAGGGTCGCATCACCCGAGGGGGGCATCAACCAAGAGATGGCCGTGGGCTTCCAGAGGCGCCCAAAGGAATGGGAGGCAACACAGGCTGCTACGAGCCGACGGAGGCCCTTGCTGCCGCTGCCTGGCGTAACTGGTGGATTGCTGTCCGGATGCCGCCCGGATCGTGAAAAATGGCCGAGCCCGCGACCAGCACAGAAGCGCCGGCCCCCACAACGATTCCGGCCGTCTCCGCCGCAATTCCCCCGTCCACCTCCAGCTCCACCTCCAGGCGGCGATCAAGAATCTGACTTCGAATTGCCGCGATCTTTTCGGGCATGGTGGGTATGAATGACTGACCTCCGTATCCTGGGTTGACCGTCATCACCAGGACGAGGTCCACAAAGGGGAGAATTTCCTCGAGGCTTCCGGCCGGAGTAGCAGGATTGAGAGCCACTCCCGCGCGCTTGCCCAGTTCCTTGATCTGTTCGATCACCCGGTGCAGGTGGATGCAGGCTTCCTGGTGCACGGTGATGATATCCGCTCCGGCGCGGGCGAAGTCGTCGACATACCTTTCGGGGGATTCAATCATAAGGTGGACATCGTAGGGCAAGCGCGAGACAGAGCGAATGGTGGACAGGACCGGTGCCCCCAGCGTCAGGTTGGGAACGAAGTGACCGTCCATCACGTCCACGTGAATGTAGTCTGCGCCCCCGGCCTCGGCCTCTTGGATTTGAGCGGCCAGCCGAGAGAAATCCGCGGAAAGAATGGAGGCAGCGATCTTGACCATCGCGGGCGCCCTCCCTTGGTTAGGAATTGTTGCTTCAATCTTACAACGAATTCAACCTCCCCGGTCGCCTGCCAGGGTGCTTCCTTTCTGCGACTGCGACGGCCCGTTGCGACTAGATGGCGCCCTCCCACGCCATTCAAGCTGGAGCCCACCTTGCGGCTTCAGAACCGTGGAAGGACAAATCCCACGCTTCGCGCACTGTGCAGCCTCGTCCCAGGTCGACTCTGCGCAGCTTGGAGCTTGTCCTGCCGACAATCTAGGCGCGGTCCCAACCGCTGAGCGCCGTTTGTCGCAACATGCCGTTTCGCACCGTGATGAGGCCAGAACTTGGTTGGCCTTGCACCCTGCAGCCCGCCCACAGGGACGCGGCCTCCCTTGGTAGGCTTTCCGCATTCCCCTTGGCCTGTTCTCTTCCTCCAGGAGATAACCCTTTGCCCTCCATCACCGCAGCCATGCCCTTCTACCTGCGCCGGTGGATTCCTTCTGGAGCTGTTGGCTTGGACGCCCAGTATCGCGGATTCCCGATCTCAGCAGGTTGGCGTGCCTCCGCTCGGCTGCGCCGGATAGGTCACGGTTGACCCATCGACCTTTGCAAAGGGTGTCATCCTGTGCGAAACCACTTTCCCTGGCCCAAAGATGTTTTCGACCGAGATCCCCTGCACCATCAGCGCATCTGCGATCAGCGAGCGATGGCAGCGCCAGGGCAACGTCTCCGCGCACATCAAGCAGATCACCCGCCGCTCGGCCCCTTGCCGGAGCGACTCGAGGGCCGCCCTGAACTCTTCGGATTGCATGTAGTCGGCAAATCCCCGAAAGGAAGAGTTGCGCCACCCCAGGTTGGCCGAGTCGGGTCTTGGTTTCCTCAGTCCTCCCAGCTCCGCAAGATGACGGTACTCGATCCCCGCGCTTTGCAGCGCCTGCGCGAGAGTATCGGAGTTGAACTGCGGGTTGTGCCTGGAGCGGGGCACGGTCCTCACGTCGACCAGAAGCTCGATGCCTTGGGCTCGGAGCAGCCCAAGGTACTCCTCGAGGGACCGCGTCGAGTGCCCAATTGTGTATGCGACCCTTTGGGGTCCTTGAGGGTGGGACGGGGCCATCTCTTTGATTCTTCGCGGTTGGTTCTCCACTCAGGTCCTCTTACCCCGATCTCACTTATGGGCCTCTGGCAACCGGCCGATCAGATTCTCCCTCCCGAAGGGGCCCGGGTCGGCAATCAGCTGGCGAGCTGCCGCAACTTGATTCCATACGTTCCAAAGGAGGACTCCTCGCACCCTCCCACCCTTGAGGTAATACAGGACCCCCTCTTGCCCCGGCTTCTTCCAATCCGCGACGACCGTCAGCCGCGGGTCCAGTTCTCCGACCGCCTCATAGCCGAGATCAAAAAGATCCGAATAGAAGAAGGGCAAGTGGGTGTATTCCTCCAGCTGTCCGGCCATGGCCTTACCGGCTGCCATACCCATCGTGTTGGCGTTGTCCTCGTGTTCCACCCGCATGCGTTTGGAGAGCGCAGGGTTCCAAAAGGCGGCCACATCCCCCGCGGCGAAAATGGAAGGATCGGCGGTCCTCAAATGAGGATCAACCACGATCCCATCCTCGGCTTCGAGCCCGGCTTGCTTTGCCAGCTCAACGTTGGGTTGGATCCCGATCCCCGCTACGACGCCATCTACTTCATGTACTTCTTCCTTGCCTCCCCCGGCCTGCGGCTGGGCCCACACTCGAAAACGGTCCCCCTTCTTCTCGATCCTCGTCAGAGAGGTCTCCCGTCTCAGCTCCACACCCTTTCCCTGGTAATACTCGTCGATGTGGGCACCCAGATCGCCCGGAAATACCCTGGCGCCGATGTGCGCCTCCGGGAAGATCATCAGGGCCTTCCCTCCGGCCAGGGTTATGGCCGCGGCCAACTCGGAGCCGATGAACCCTCCTCCGATCACGGCCAAGTGGCGACCCGGGCTCACAATCTGGCGCAGGGCATAGTAGTCCTGCAGGCTGCGAAAATAGATGACGCCCTCTGCGGCCGAAGAAATTCGGCGGGGTGTTCCCCCCGTGGCCAGCAGCAACTTCTCGTAGCGATAGGTTTCCCCTTTACCGTCAATCACCTCATGGTTCCTGCGCTCAATCGAAACCGCCCGGCGGTCGAGGCAAAGAGAAACCCCCTGGTCCGAAGTGCGGCGCCAGATCTTCTCAACTGGCTTTCCCTTCCAAAGGCCCTTCGAAAGCGGGGGACGGTCGTAGGGGGGATCGGGCTCGGCGCCCAGCAACCCGATTGTCCCGGACCGATCCAGCTCCCGGATTCCCCGCACGGCGGCATCGGCCGTCATTCCTCCGCCAACGATCAGGTATTTGAAATCAGCCATGTCGTCCTCCAAAGACTTCTTGGCAATGGAACAGCAAAGGTTGTGTGGAAACGTTCCCAAACTGGCCTGCGCAGCATTGTAATCATTTTGGATTATTTATGTCAATTTTACCTTCCCGCTTATCTCCTGCCTTCTGAATCGAGCCATCCTCCGCCCTGATGAAATGGGAAAAGCACAGGCGAGAGTGGGGCCGCGTCATTGTGGGAATGGTCCTTCAAGAGCAGCAAGGTCCAACGCTGGTACTCCTGGGCTCCGGGTCGCAGGTTCGTGGAATCCATGTGTCCGTTCAGCTACCGGGAATTGGCTACAACGACGTGGTCCTGGCCGGCTGCGCCGGAGTCACGACGACTTGGATCCCCGAGGAGGTCTTTGGCCGTTGTGCTGCCACGCTTCTCCTGGATCGCATGGGGTCTGGATTCGGCCGAGATCCGACACGCCCAAGGTTCATGAGAGAATTGATCGACCAGAGGAAAACATTGAGGCGAGGCCAGTCTGCGGGCCCCTCGGACGAACAAAGCGAGAGCCGACTCCCTCTCGCCCCTGCCCGCGAGGTCAAGGCCGAGTTTGGATCGAAGACGATTCCTCTCGCTTCGGAAACTCTCCTTTCCCGTTCCTGCCGCCGCTGTACTGGACCGCTGCTGAAATAAAGGCCCGGAACAGGGGATGAGGGCGGTTGGGCCGCGAGAGGAACTCGGGGTGAAACTGGCTGCCCAGCATGAAGGGGTGGTTCGCGATCTCGGCGATCTCAACCAGACGCCCGTCCGGGGAGATCCCGGAGTAGATCATTCCTTGCTTGCCCAGGATTTCACGGTAAGCATTGTTGAACTCAAAGCGATGGCGGTGCCGTTCCTCGGTGCGCTCCAGCCCATAGGCTTCGGCCGCTCTGGTCCCCGGCTGCAGCACGCAGGGATACAGTCCCAGCCGCATGGTCCCGCCCATGTCTGCGATCGCACGTTGTTCCGGCATCAGGTCAATCACCGGATGAGGAGTCCCTCGATCAAACTCCGTCGAGTTGGCTTCCTCACTTCCCAGCGCGTGTCGAGCAAACTCGATAACCATCACCTGCATCCCCAGGCAGAGTCCCAGGTAAGGAACCTTGTTCTCTCGCGCATACTTGGCGGCTAGGATTTTTCCCTCAATGCCCCGCGAGCCGAATCCCCCCGGGACTACAATCCCATCCGCCTCGCGCAGCGCCTCCCAGCCCTTTCCCTTTTCCAGTTCGGCGGAGTGGACCCAAAGCATCTCGATCTCGCGGCCGAGAGCCAGTCCCGCATGATTCAGGGCTTCCCGGACACTCATGTAGGCATCGCGCAGCTCAACGTATTTCCCGACCAGCGCGATGCGCACTTTGGGTTTGGACACCAGAGCGCGGGCGACAAGATCCTGCCAATCCTCCCAGTTTGGTTGCTTCCGGGGTGTTAGCCCGAGTCTCTCCAGGACAAAGTCGGCCACACCGGCGTGCTCCAACTCCAGCACCACCTGATAGACAGTCGGCGACGTCACCAAAGGCACCACGGCCCGCATCTCCACGTCGCAGAAGAGTGCGATCTTGGAGCGCAGGTCTCCGTCGACCGGATAGTCCGAGCGAGCCACAATCATGTCGGGCGAGATTCCAATCGAGCGCAGCTCCCGAACCGAGTGCTGTGTCGGCTTGGTCTTGAGCTCGCGGGTCGCCCCGATGTACGGAAGCCAGGTTACATGAACGTAGAACGTGTTGTTGCGGCCGACATCGGAGCGCATCTGGCGCAAGGCCTCCAGAAAGGGAAGTGACTCGATGTCGCCGACCGTTCCCCCCACCTCAACCAATACGATTTCGGCATCCAAGCTCTTTCCCACCAGGCCGATCCGTTGCTTGATTTCGTTGGTCACGTGGGGGATGACCTGGATCGTGCCTCCCAGGAAGTCCCCGCGTCTCTCCTTGGAGATCACCTCCGCGTAGACCTGCCCGCTGGTGACATTGCATACCCGACTGAGGCTGATGTCGATGAAGCGCTCGTAATGTCCCAGATCGAGATCAGTCTCCGCCCCGTCGTCCAACACGTAGACCTCGCCATGTTGGTAGGGGCTCATCGTGCCCGGATCGACATTGATGTAGGGATCAAGCTTCTGGACAGCGACCCGAAACCCGCGCTCTTTCAGGAGCCGGCCGAGGGCCGCGGCTGTTACCCCCTTGCCGACCGAGCTGACCACCCCGCCCGTGAAGAAAACGTACTGGGTCATCCGCCCTCCCTCCCGACAATAATGGAGATGGGGAGGCTGGTATTCACCACCTCCCCATCTGGCGTCTGCTCCGCCCGGGTGGAGCCCGGACCGGAAATCGTAAGCACATTTCTAGGCCACAAGCTTCGTGAGATCCTCGGCCGCACGTCTCATCTCCAGAAAGACCAGGCCCAGCTTTGCCCCTTCCCTTGCTAGAACCGTCAACACAGCGTCCACACCGACCGACATGAGCAGGACGTAGCCGTGATTGCCATGGATATAGACCTGATCCAGCGTGCCTCTCCCCAACTCACTGGAGATTCGTTCCCCCAGGCTGAGCATTGCGGCCGACATGGCGGAAACCCGGTCCTCCTCAATCCCCGCGGGCAGAGAGGAGGCAATGATCAGACCATCCACGCTTACGACCGCGGAGGCCTCCACGTCCGTTGTGCTGCCTTGCAAGTCCCGAAGGCGGGAGACCATCAGGTCGACGCGGGATTTGGGTGCCATCGGCTACCTCGAGCTGCGTGAGAGGACGGCCCTCAAGAGAACGCGCGGATGATACCATAGGAATATGAGGGGGGCAAGCGGGTGTGCTAGAATTCTTGAAGTGTCGCAAGAGGCCGAATCGGGGGCGGGGCCTCCTGTCCGCGGAGAATCCTGGTTGAGCCAAGATGGACCTGCGCGTCGCTGTTGCCAAGGCCGCCAAGTACGCGACCCCTGAAAGTGGTGACACGCTCGAAATGATCGAGCGCCCAGGGGGCGGACTGTCCTTCGTGCTTGTCGATGGCCAGCGGTCGGGCCGATCTGCGAAAACCATTTCGAACCTGGTGGCACGCAAAGCCATCAGCCTGCTTGCTGAGGGGGTGCGTGACGGGGCTGCCGCGAGAGCCGCTTCAGACTACCTGTTCACGCAGCGCTCCGGGCAGGTCGTTGCCACGCTCAATATCCTCTCCGTCGACTTGGCCTCCCGAAGCGTCGTGGTCACCCGCAACAATCCCGATCCGGTGTACGTGGTCCAGCAGGGCCAGATCGCGGCGATCGACCAACCCTCAATTCCAGTCGGAACCAGGCGAGACATTCGCCCTGTGATCAACGAGATCCTCCTGGAGCCGGGGTTGGTCCTGTTGGCCTACACCGACGGGCTAACTCACGCCGGGGAACGCAAGGGATCTCCCCTGGCCATCCGCGCTGCGCTGACCTCCATGATCGAAGGCGAATTGCCGGTCGACCGCTGGGCGGACGAACTGCTTCGGTGTGCGGTCGATCTGGATGAGGGTCGTCCCGGCGACGATATCAGCGTCCTGGTGCTCACGGTCCAACCTGAGACCGGCGATGAGGTGCGGCGGCTTTGGGTCCGGATGCCTCTCTGAGTTCGAGTCATACCCCCGATTCCCTATGGATCGCCCTGGTCGGCCCTTGCGGGGCTGGCAAGACCACGATCGCCCTGCTGCTGGAGGCGCACAACCTGCTGATCGCCGAGATCGCCCAGGAGCATTCCTGCGTCCCGGATCTCTGGAGATACCGGCGGACTCCAAGGGCACTCGTCTTCCTGGATGCCAGCTACGAGACTTGCACCGAACGCAAGCGATTCCGGTGGAGCCTGGAAGACTACCAGGAGCAATGTCGCCGCCTCGAGCATGCTCGCCAGCATTGCGACCTCCTGATCGCGACGGATCAGATGACACCCCGCCAGGTCGTTCAGCAGGTTCTGGAATACCTTCGCCAATGGAACCGGCACCCGGCGAAAGCAGGCTAGACGGCCGGGATGGTGCATTCCACCGCAAAAGGACGCTATAATTCCGGGGTGCACGCGAGGTGAAGGGACATAGACTCCCCGCCGGGTGAGCTGATGGCTCAATTCTGAAGCCTGACCCTGCGGAAAGCCCTCAAGCGTTTGCGGAGGCATGATGCAAGACGAAAAGCGAAAAAAGGAGCCCCCTGGATCAGGTACCATCCCCGCAAGTCGGGCGGAGCCGCGCAGCCTCGTTCCGCCCCTCCATGTCGCGGTGCTCGCTAACCTAAAGAAAGACGTTCCGCACCCCGACGAGGCGCCGCCGGATGAGACTGTCGAATACGATCGCGAAGAGACCGTGGAGGCCATGCTTGCGGCCTTGCGCACGGCTGGTCACCGCGCCACCTTCCTAAACGGCGACGTGACCCTGATTGACACCATTCGCCAGACGCGCCCGGACATCTGCTTCAACATTTGCGAGGGCCTGCATGGCGATTCCCGCGAGGCTCAGGTGCCTGCACTGCTCGAGATGCTGGGCATCCCCTACACGGGCTCGCGCGTCCTGGCCAACGCCATCTCACTGGACAAGACCATCACCAAGAGGCTATGGCGCGATCGGGGGCTCCCCACGGTGCCCTTCCAGGTGTTCAGCGACATCGAGTCGACATTGCGCTCGACGCTGAGGTTTCCTCTTTTCGTGAAACCGTTGCGGGAGGGATCGGGAAAAGGCGTGGGGCCCAGCTCCATTGTGCAGACCCCCCAAGATCTGCGCGACCAGGTTCAACGCATCCTTCAGGACTACCGCCAGCCCGCGCTGGTTGAGAGTTTTCTGCCCGGGCGCGAGTTCACGGTGGGCGTCATTGGGAATCACAGCAACGCCAAGCGCAGGGCGAACCCGGATCTTTATGGAAACGACGGCTTCCACTACTTCCCGGTTCTGGAGATCGACCCGAATGTGGGCGCGGGCCGGGGAGTTTACGGGGCGCAGGCCAAGCTGATCATCCCAGGGGAGGACGGCGCCCCGCTCTATCTCTGCCCCGCTGACATTCCTCCCGCGCTCCAGAAGGAAATGTATCGGCTCACCCGCTCCGCGTTTCTCTCGATTGGGGCGGCCGATTGCAGCCGCGTGGATTTCCGCCTGAATGCCGAGGGGGAACCCAACCTGGTCGAGATCAATACTCTGCCCGGCCTGAACCCGCAGGTCAGCGACATGTGCATAATCGCCAGGGCCGAAGGATTGGCCTACGACGTGCTGATCAACGAGATCCTCAACCTGGCCCTTGAGCGCTATGGCCTGATGCTGTAGGCGGAGGCACGTGCAACTCCCGCTCACCTTCGGGCTGGCAGGCTCAGTTGGACCGCCCCCGGCCGGAGCCGATGAGCCCAGGCTAGAGATTGTCCTTGCCCGATTGGGTCGGGCGGAAACTCGCGCAACGATGCGAGGCCTCCAGTCCCGCAAGCTCGACCTTCTCCTGAAATCCGTCACACCCTGCAGAATCGCTCCACGGCGGAGTGAAGCACGTGCAGCCCCCAAAGGAAGCCTTCCACTGGGATCCGCTCGTCGTTGGCATGGATCAGACCTGTGTACGGCTGACCCGGCAGGAGTCGAATGGGAGAGAAGCCGTATGTGCGGATTCCCAAAGGCAGGGTGAACTTGGCGTCGGTTGCGCCACTGGCCATGTACGGAGCGACGATTGCTTCGGGATCCCCCTGAACGAGCGCCGATTCGAGTACGCGAAAGAGCTCCGTGTTGGGCGACATCTCCAGTGGCGGAGAGTCTGTTTCGATTTCTACGGACACGGGCGTCCCCAGAGCCCTTTGGACCCTTTTGAGCAGTTCGGAGGACGAACTCCCGGGAAGAGTTCTGCAATCCAGGGAAACCAGCCCTGTGGAGGGGATCACATTGGTCTTTTCCCCGGCCCGAAGTATCGTCGGGGTGACCGTGTCTTGCAGGACCGCGCCCAAGTAATCGCGGAGTTCAGAATCCTCCAGCCCTTTGAGAACTTGATGCACCAGCCGGCGGGTCGGAATATGCTCCAGTACGAGGCCTTGCCACCCACCTAAGGTCCGACCAATTGCCCGCAGATACGCCCTGGCGTGAGGCGTGACGCGATAGCCTAGGTTCGTGCGGCCCAGGCGGCGAACGGCTTCAGCCATTTTCCCAACCACGTTGTCCTCGTGGGGGATGGAACCGTGGCCCGGGCTCCCCTCGAAAGATAGACGCAGCCAGAGTGCGCCTTTCTCCGCCGTCTTGATTGGGTAGATGCGCTTGCCGTGCAGGTGCTGGGTGAAGCCACCCATTTCTGTTAGGCCCCAACCCGCCTGGATCAGAGCCGGGTGGCGGTCGACGAGGAAGCGAATCCCGCTCCCGTCAACCTCTTCATCTCCAGTGGCCGCAAAGATCAAATCGCGCCGCAATTGAACTCCTGAGCGCTTCAGCAGGATGATCGTCATCAGGCTCTGAACCACCATGGCCTTCATGTCCAGGGCCCCTCTTCCCCAGATGCACCCATCCACGAGCTCCCCCCCAAAGGGGTCGTGCGTCCAGTGATCTCGCTCGACGGGGACAACGTCCGTGTGCCCGTAGAGCAGGAGCGGATCCTCGGATCCGGTGCCTTGCAGGCGGGCGACGACATTCCCTCGGCCGGGTTCAAATTCGATCACAACCGGCGGCAGGTGCTCTCGATCCAAAACGGAAGCGAGGTAGCGGGCTGCCTCGAGTTCGTTGCCTGGAGGATTGACCGTATTGATACGGATTAGAGCCTGAAGGTGGCGGAGAGCTTCGTCCTCGGCGCTGCGCCAATCAATCACCTTGAACCTCCTGAGACGGGGCAGTGTATCCTGCGCCCTTGAGGAGCGCAAACCGGAGCCTGTTCCCTTGGCCTCCCCGGCTTGAGATTGCGTCCGCCATTCCAGAAAGTTACAATGCAGGAGCAGATTGCAGGAGGAGGCGTGGAGCGGTGGACCGCACACAGGCCGGGGATCTAGTGCAGCTCGTCGGGCGCGATCACAAGTACCGATTGGTCAAGCTGCAAGCAGGCGCTCAAGTGCAAACCCATCGTGGGGTAATTCAACACGATGACATGATTGGGAAGCCGTGGGGGACTCTCGTCACAAGCCATCTGGGCCGCCCTTTTTACCTGCTGCCTCCCTCGCTCAGCGACATCCTGCGCGACATCCGGCGCAGAAGCCAGATCGTTTTCCCCAAAGACATCGGCTATATCCTTCTCAAACTCTCGGTCACGCCCGGTCAGACGGTGATCGAGGCGGGAACGGGTTCCGGTGCGATGACGGTCGCCCTGGCGACCGCGGTTGGTCCTGCAGGACGTGTGATCTCTTACGACGTCCGATCCGATATGCAGGACGTGGCGTTGCGCAACCTCCAACCGCTGGGGCTGGCGGACCGCGTTGTCTTGAGACTGCGGGACGTCGGCTCCGGCTTCGAAGAGAAAGGTGTCCCCTCGCTGTTCCTGGATTTGCCCAACCCTTACGACTACCTGCCTCAAGTTCGGGCGGCTTTGGCCCCAGGCGGATTTTTCGGGGCCATCCTGCCGACGACGAACCAGGTCAGCCTCTTGCTCTCCGCCCTCGAGCGGAATCAGTTTGCCTTTGTGGAGGTGTGCGAGATCTCGCTGCGTTACTATAAGCCCATAGCCGAGCGATTACGCCCAACGGACCGCATGGTCGCCCACACCGGATTTCTCATCTTTGCTCGCCCCGTGATTGAACCTGAAAACGGAGGACAGATGGAGGCGGCCGCAGCGGAAGAGGCTTCAACGCCGGATGATGGAGAGTCCGCGGCGGAGCTGGAAGGCTGAGGAGGCCCCCCGATGTGGCTCGGAGAGGCATGGGGGTCCCGATCCCTGGGTTGTGGGAGTTCCCCTCGGGGAAGGGCCAAGACGGAGGCTGGCAACAGCGCATCGCCTGATGGATCAGGGAAAGTATAAAGACGCCGCCAAGATTCTTGGGAACCTCGCCCAAGGCGCACTCCAGGCCGGTTTGCCCGGGGCCCCGCTGCTCCTCCCTCTGGCAGCCAGAGCCAGATCGCTTGCCACTGAGGCTCCCGAGGGGTGGTATCCCTTGCGCAGGAAGGGCTTTCGATCCTGTCTCAGATGCAGCGCTGGAGAATCCTGGATCGCGCAGGAAACGGTTTCGTGGCCGAATTGCGCGGGCTAGGCCAGGCAGACGGAGGCAGATGAACTGGCTGCGTGGCTCAGCACAATGCTTAAGGGCCACGAGACCACTTCTTGGGGGGGCCGAGCCGAGTGCGATTCGCAGGTTGTCCACTAAATGCCTGCATTGCGGAGGCAGCGTCCCGCCAGACGAAGTCGAGTGGATTGACGAAGGAACTGCAGAGCGCAGCTGCTGCGTGAGTCCGATCGGCATTGAAAGGTAAAACCTCAAGGTGACCTTGGACTACCCGCCCTCCCTGACTGAGGCCGAAATTGCACGCCAGCTGAGCCAGGCCAAAGGCGCCGCGGGGCTATCAAGTGAAACTGAAGATCATCCCTCGGGACGCAAGGCGGCTGTGCTGGTCCCGATGTTTCGGGCCGACGAGGGCTGGCGGCTCCTGTTCACGGAGCGCAGCCAGTCTGTGGAGGAACACCCGGGTCAGGTCTCCTTCCCGGGCGGGCAGTCGCACGGTCCGACGGAAGCAGCCATTGAGACCGCGCTGCGTGAGACCGAGGAAGAAATAGGCCTCGCCTCGGACCAAGTGAGAGTTCTGGGACAGCTTGATCCTCTTGGGACCGTGACGGGTTTCTTGGTCACTCCAATTGTAGGCGCCTTTTCCTGGCCGGCGCTGCTACGGCCGTCTCCAATTGAGGTCCGCGAGATCTTCCACGTCCCCCTCCGGTGGCTAGCACATGCTTCGAATCTCCACTGGCAGCCCCGGCCCAAGCCGGCACAGGAAAGGCCGGAATGGGTTCCGATTTACCAGCCCTTCGAGGAGCATGTCATCTGGGGAGTTACGGCACGAATCGTTGTCCTTTTTCTCGGAGTCCTTGGAATCGACCTGATGTCCCAAGCCCAAGGGCCGAGAGGATAGCCCCACAGCTCATTCCACCTCCCAAGCAAGGTACCTTCCAAGGGAAAATGGAGATGAGTTCGTTCCTCTCCTCGTGGCTGAGTCGCGAACAGGGCTGGTTTCCACGATTACGCGCAGAATCCAAGTGGCGACATCCTTTCATAACGAGATCAATCCAGCCCGGCGCAGGCTGCCGACACCGTCCAAGTCTCATCCCGGAGGATTGTGCAATCAAGTCGGTCCCATCTTGAGGTCGCTCGAGGAGCTCCCTTACAGTCCGTTGAGTTCTCCCGCCTCGCGCGACCAGATCACCGCCGATCTGACGGGAGCCCCCTCCTGCTGCGGCGCTTGTCCACCCCTCCCCTTCCCTGGTGACACCAGAAGACGACACTTGCCAGACAGGACACGGTTTGCAGGAGAGTCACCAAGAACCTTCGCCACGTCGGTCCCCCTCCTCGGGCGCACGGACTGTCCCTTGCGGGATCAAAGGGGCCGACCTTCGAGAGGCGTTCTGCCATGCCAAGCCACCGATGAGGCCTTTCGAACAACAAACGGGCTGGTTCGCACAGTCAGACCCGTAGGTTTCCGCCTGGCCGCCCTACCCAATGAGGTCTGTATACCGGGATCGGACTTGGTCCGGAGGGTCGAGCCCCAGCTCGGTGGCCAGGAGCTTGCAATACCGATGATAGTGGGTGACCAACTGCCCGCGCCGCCCCATTTGGCCGAGCGCTTCGAGGTAGAGCAGATTCAGATCGTCGTCATAGGGATCAACCGCCAAGGCCGAACGCAATCTCTCGGCCGCTTCGCGGGGACGGCCAGCTTGAAGGGCGGCCTCAGCGAAGGCTCGCGTGAGGGCCAGATACTTCTCGGTCAGAATCTCGCGCCTGCGGGCCGCCCACTCCTGGCCACATCCAGGAAGGAATTCCCCCCTGTACATTTCGAGAGCACCGTTGAGTTCCGCCAGCCGATCCTCGGACGGCGTGCTGCTGGATTGAGCCTGCACTGCGGCCTGTTCAAACATGTCAACATCGAATTGGATGCTCGCCTTTGGATTGAACAGGTACGTGCCCGCCTCCTGAAGGACGGCGCTCTTTCCGAGAGCGCGACGAAGGCTGTAAAGGGTGCTATGGAAGTTGGCTGTTTGGCGACCCTTCGAAGATGCCGGCCAGAAGTCCTCCAAGAGCCGATCCCGTTGAACTTGACCAGTATCAGCCAGATAGGCCGCCAGTTGGCGGGCAAGTGGAGGCAGCGCGCGGAGCGCCCGTTCATTCAAGGCGACTTCATTCCCGCCCATGGCTGAGACTCGGATCCTAGCCGCGCGGCCAGGTGCCATGCCATTTGCCCTGAGTTTCTTGGCGAATGCCTTCATGTCCGCCATTCGAGTGATAACGACGGCGAAGAAGTCCGACTCGGCGAACTGCTCTTCCGCGAAGCTGCGGAAGGCTTCGTCTCCCTGAAGTTCTCGGGCAATGACCTGCTCCGCACCGATTTGCTTGGCTCTGGAGAGCGCCTCGCTCATGTATTTCTTCGCGGAGGCTCCTTCGGAAAGACCCCAGGCCGCTCGCGAGAGGAGATAGTGTGCGAAGACTTCCTCCTCCGCATAAAGAGAAGGTTGGCCTGCCGTGAAGAGTCTTCTAACGATCCTGCGCGCGCCGGAGGGATGCTCGGAGACTTCCAATGCGGCCTTGGCCAGTTGCAATTGCGGCTTCCACTGGCGACCGGAGCCCGGGCGAACAGACGCCATGACTCGCCTGGCTCGCTCCGGGTCCCCGTTCCTTCTGTAGCAATTTGCCTCCTGGATGCAGGAAACCACCCTTTGACGAATGCCCCACGCCCGTTCTCCCACTGAAGCAGCAGAACGGTAGTAGGAACTCGCTTGGTTCACGAGCCCAAGGTCGGCAAGCAGGTCCGCCAGACTGAGGGAGAGCTGCGATTCCCACATGCGTGCGTCTGCCCTGCGCGCCTGAACCAGCCCCTCGTTAAGGTGCTGAAATCCAGCTTCGTACCTGCCCATCGAGTGCTCAAGAGAGCCCAGATTATTCAAGAGCGCGGCTTTCCTGGTGGGTGACGAGCCAACCGAAGCTAGCTTGTTTCCGCGTCTCGCGAGAGGCATTGCTTCGAGAGGCCCGCAAGCGGCCCAGACGGCAGCCGACGCATTGGACAGGGCACCAGCAAGTCGCACCGCATCTGAGAGCCTTTCCCCAATCCGGACCCCGTCAAGGGCCAGATCAGCCGCCCGTGTCAGATCGGCTCGCCTCTCCACGTCGCAGAAAGCCTCCAGCAGCAGGCAGTCTGCGCGACCTTCCCGGTCCCCTCGAGCCCTTGCCCGCCAAGTGAAACGTCTGATGGTCTTGATGGCCTTCTCAAATCTGCTTGCGAATACCAGTTGGTGCACCAGGGCCAGGTGGTACTTCCGACGCAATTCTGCATTGCTGCTGCCGGCGGCCCTTCTCCATTTCTTGATCAGGGCCCGCGCTTCCGGCCCTCTTCCTTGCATCACTAACGCAAAGGCGAGCGACAGATCAACATGGGGATCAAACACGCCGCGCCTGCGGAGGTTTTCACTCCACGCCTCCAGCAATCCGTATCTGCCCTCTCGCTCAAGTCGCGTCGCATTCCTCCCCGCCAGGCGCCCGGCCCTCCTCGGGTCGCCCGCTTCGATATACAGCTCGACTGCCTCTTCCGGTTCCCCATGTTTGGCAAGATAAGACGCGGACCGGGCTTGAAGCCTCCGAAGTCTGTTTCCGTCTGTCGAGCGGAGAGCCTCAATGAGGAATCGGCGGAATTGGGAGTGAAACTCATAGGTTCTCGGGTGTTCCTCGGCTGCCACGACAAACAATCCGCGTCGGACGAGCTGCTCGAGATAATGGTGACTGTGCGCCATATCGAGCACGGCATTGCACGCCTCTGCGGTCATGACCGGAAGGGCGCAGGCTTCCAGCATAAAACGACGCAACTTTTCTGGCTGCTTTCCCAGCACGACTGAGGCCAGGTAATCATAGACCGCAGGTTGCGTCGATTCGGCTAGAATCTGCATCCCCCGAACAGAGGCATTCCCCGATAGAATCACCCCCATTACCCACCCACCGGTCTCATCCAGAATCCTATCGGCCGTTTTGGCATCCAGATCCACTCCCATGCGCGAGTGCTCCACGGCGATCAATTCCTCCCTGGTCAGTGCAAGATCGGCAGGACCGATCGCGGCCACCTCTCCTTCTGCAACCAGTCGCGTCATTGGGATCTCGGGCACAGCTCGTCCTGCGACAAGGAGCGTTACTTGATCCGGTTGATTGCGAATGAATTCGTCGAGAAGAGATAGTGCCGACTTCGAGCTGTTGAGGCATTGGACATCATCAAGCCCAAGGATGAATGGACGCGTCACCTTTATGTTAATTGTGTGGGTGAGGGCATGAGCCATTCCTTCCGCAGAAAGCCCGACGAGCCCTTCTGCGCCAAGATGGCGGCCGAGGGTGCGAAAGCGCCGAGAAAGGGAGGCGATCAGCAAGGTGGCCAGTCGCATCGGGTCAGCGTCCAGATCAGAGAGCCGCACCCAGCAAACCGGGAATTCCGAGTGCGCTGAGAAATCGGCCAGTAGGGTTGTCTTTCCGTAGCCAGCCGGCGCGGCAATTACGATCAGTTTGCGAGGCAGATATGCGCGGATCAGATCCACAAGCCGTTCACGGTGGACCTTATCCCGTCCGAAAACAGGGGGGCTGATTGCGTGACGAACACCGGATTCGGATTCCGGGTCTTCTTCCCCCTTCATGGGTTGCCTCCCCCCACCTCAAAGATGGCGCCCTTTTGCCAGCCGGGCTACGCCCGCCACTCTGGGTCGATCTGACGGGATCGTGAAATCAGTGGATTCTTTTATTCATGCGTGCTGCCAACCCTTGGCGGGAGAACCTTGATCAGAGATCCAATTCTTCCCTTTCTGCAGTCATGTCAATTATAGACACTGCTACTGCAAGCATTGTGACGAGCGTTCCGGCCGTCCATTCGTCCAAGCACAAAGTGTGCGCTGCGTTGCTTCCTTGGGCATGACAGAAGAAAGGCCCTCAGATCTATCCCCCTGTGATCCAAGGACCTTCCTACCACAACCAAGCTTGAGGTCTTGATTGAGATGGTTCAGTTCATCGGGACGACCACTCTCACTTGCCCTTGCGCCTCAAACTGGGATAGCTTCTCAGATGGATCCCACTCTGCTGCGGCCTCCAGCGCCAGAATCCGCCTTATCCAGCCAATCCAACAAGCTCTTGTCCCAGCTTCGTTCCGGAAATCCGGAGCTGCCCGCCCCGGGTCGCCGATCCCAGCAGGGAAGGAACTGGCTTCATGAGGGCCCTCCTTTCATGCGCATCCTACCAGGAACCCTCTTAGTTCTCTCTGAGTGTCCACATGTCGTTTTCAGCGGGATTCTTCGGCGGTTGCTGCACGACTTCTGGTTCAGGGCTTGCGTTTCTCCCGTCGATCCCGTCTGCCTGGGTAACCGTCGGGCCTCAACCGTATCTTGGGGCTACTGGCGGTCGGGACCTCGTTTGGGCGGCATCGTGGTCGCTGGCTCCATCCTTCGCACTGGATTTGACCATTGAGTCCAGTGACCTTTATAATCTCAGACATGGTGACCAAACAGGATCTGGAACAATCGCTCAAGGACGCGCTGCGGGCGGGCGACGAGGTTCGCAAACGAACTTTGCGGATGCTTCTTTCCGCCATCAAACTGGCCGAGGTCGAAAAGCGTATGCCGCTGGATGAGGCGGGTTTCCGGTCCGTTCTTCAGCGCGAGCTAAAGGTTCGTCAGGAGACGATTGCGGACGCGGAACGGGCTGGGCGCCCTGACATCGCTAGCGAATCTCGTGCGGAACTTGATTTCCTCAAGCAACTTCTCCCCCCTTCTATCTCGCGCGCGGAGCTGGAAGCGCTTGCTAAGCAGGCTATGCAGCAAACGGATGCCAAGGGACCGGCCGACATGGGCAAGGTGATGAAAGTGTTGCTTCCCTTGCTACAGGGCCGTGCAGATGGTCGGGAGGCAAGCGATGCTGTCCGCAAGCTCCTCAGTGAATGACTTTCCGCGCGCTCGGGAACCTTCCCCCCGCCCATGACCACCCAATCCGGAACCCCTTCTTTCTCCTGGCTTCGCCCCCTGCTTCAGGGCCTGCCCATGGGGTCGCTGGTGGTAGCTACAGCCCTTGCTTCGACCCTCCTCCTCGCCCTGCCCATCATGCCTGGAGAGCGCTCTGTGTCGCTAAGCCTCGGCCAAGTGGCGCCCCAAGATGTGCTTGCCCCTCGGTCCGTGGCCTTCGTAAGCCAAGTTCTCACTGATCAGGCGCGGCAAGAAGCGGTCAGCCAAGTTCTCCCCGTTTACGACCCGGCCGATCCAAATATCGCCCGCCAACAGGCCCAATCCTTGGTGAGCTCACTGGCCTACATCACCGCCGTCCGCGCGGATGCTTACTCAACCCCGAGTCAGAAGGTACAGGATCTCCTGTCCATGGCGGTTGTTCATCTGGACGAGAGCACGGCCTCTCAGGTCCTTCAGTTAAGCGACGTGGACTGGCAACTCGTACAGGCCCAGTGCGCCTCCGTCCTCGAGCAGGTAATGCGCCAGGAGATCCGCCCCGATCGCCTTGCGGACGCGCGCGACTCCCTGCCAGCGTACGTTAGCCTCAGCCTTCCGGAAAGCGAGGCAGTCCTGGTTGCAGATCTCGTCCACAACTTGGTTGTACCTAACAGTCTCTTCAACAAGGCCAGCACGGAGGCCCTGCAGCAAGAGGTAGCCAGCAAGGTCGCGCCGGTCACCCGATCCTTTGTCTCGGGCCAGGTGGTGATCTCCCGGGGAAAAGTCATCACCGCGGCCGACCTGGAAGCGATCACGGCTCTCGGGCTCAACTCGGGTGGATTGGACGCCCGCACAACCCTGAGCGATGTGCTTGCTGTGGTCCTGGTGACAACTCTGCTGATGCTCTACATGCGAACCCTACGCATGCGCCCTCCCCTGCGGTTTCGGCATGCCCTGCTGCTCTCGCTCTTCTTTCTCTTGTTCATCGCTGGCGCGCAAGTAATGATTCCAAGCCACACTGTCTTGCCTTTTCTCTATCCGGCGGCTTCTCTGTCGCTATGCCTGGCAGCGCTATTTGGCCCTGGTCTAGGTTTGTTCAGCGGTATCCTGATTGGCGTCCTGTCCGGGATGATTGCGGGAGGTCGGTTGGATCTGGCCCTGTATGCGGCCCTTGGCTCATCGATGGCCGTGCTCACACTGGGCCGCGCGGAAAGGCCACTCAATTTCTTTCTGGCAGGGCTGGCCGGCTCGCTCGCGGGCGTCGCTGTCGTGCTCATGACCTGGCTCACCGAACCTTCAGCTGATCTGGCGGGAATACTCACGTTGACTGCAGCGAGTCTCGGAAATGGGCTCCTGTCGGGCAGCCTGGCTATCGGCCTTCTGCTCCTTGCTGGCAGCCTCTTTGACACCACGACGAACATGCAGCTTCTTGAACTCTCCCGCCCGGATCAACCACTTCTTCGAATGATTCTGCGGAACGCACCAGGCACTTACCAGCACAGCCTGCAGGTGGCCAATCTGGCCGAGCATGCGGGGGAGGCCATCAACGCGAACACCCTTCTCTTGCGGGTCGGAGCTCTTTACCATGACGCCGGGAAAGCAGCTAAGCCGAAGTACTTCGTGGAGAATCAGGGGCCGGAGGGGAACCCCCACGATCAACTCGATCCTTCGACTAGCGCCAGGCTTATCATGCAACACGTAATTGATGGTCTCGACCTAGCTCGGAGAAACCACCTGCCGAGCCGGGTGCGAGATCTGATTCCTGAACATCATGGAACGCTGCGCGCCAGCTTCCAATACAACCTGGCGCTGAAAGCTGCCGGCGGAGAGGCTTCGCAAGTGGACGAATCCCTCTACCATTACCCAGGGCCACGTCCGCGATCCAAGGAGGCTGCACTTCTAATGCTGGCGGACGGGGTCGAGGCGAAATTCAGGGCACTTGCCCCCAAAACCGCCGGGGAAATCGAGACCCTCGTAAGAACCCTTATCGAAGACCGCCTGGCCCAACATCAGTTTGACGACACCGACCTGACCTTGAAAGACCTGGAGCAGGTTCGGCTAGCCCTCACCGAGACGTTGCGAAGCAGCCTCCACGCGCGCCTGAAGTATCCTGAGGACGAGGGAGCTCACTTGGCGCCGCTGCCCTCCGATGACGATCTGGACTAACGTCTGCCGTTCTCGCGCGAGGATTGGAATCTACTGCGCGCCGCGCTACTCCAGGGTTGTTCCCCGGACTCACCTGCGATTCCTGGCACGGGAAACCCTGAGTCTTGCGGGCGCGCTGATCCCTTGTTCACTCACCCTTGCATTTGTCGGAGATGAGGAACTGCGAGATCTCAACCGAGAGTTTCGTTCCGTCCATCGGACCACCGACGTCCTTTCCTTCTCCTCGAAGACGTTCGATCCCGAAAGCGGAATTCGGTACCTGGGAGACGTGGTCATATCGGTCCCTACAGCGAAAAGCCAAGCCGACCATGCTGGCCACGAGCTATCTCAAGAACTTGAGCTGCTCGTCGTTCACGGGGTGCTTCATCTCCTTGGATTTGACCACGACACCCGATCCCGCAAGACAAGAATGTGGCAGATTCAGAACGAGATCCTTCGCAAAGGGCGCATCCAGCCAGGACAAGGTAAGGCGAGACAATGAGACACCAATCGGGAATCCCAGATCCGTACACAGAGCGTTCGAGAAGCCTTTGGGGAGCTTTTGGGCATGCATTTGATGGATGGCGATCTACCCTGAGGTCGCAGCGAAATGCCCGAATCCAGGTAGGAATAGCAGCCCTGGTTGTCCTGTCGGCCATATGGGTCGGGGTTCCTGCGGTAGGCTGGGGGCTCCTCTTCCTGGCCATGGGACTGGTTTTTGGCGCAGAACTGGTGAACACAGCCATCGAGGCACTTGTGGACCTAGTGTCGCCAGAGAAGAGCCCTTTGGCCGCACAAGCCAAGGACGCCGGGGCTGGGGCGGTGCTCATCGCATCGGTCGCTTCAGTGTTGTTGGGCTTGGCAGTCCTCGGCCCCCCGATGCTGCGCCGCTTGGGTCTCTAATCCGGCTTCCTGGTTGGACGAGGTCGCTGCTGGAGGGGATAGCAAATGGGGAACGCCTTTCGATTTGGGACCGTAGGAAGTCCTCACTCGACGCCCAAGAAACCAGGGGGAACTGTGGGAGGCATCCAGCGGACCGCCCAGCTCGGCTTGGATGCGCTCGAACTGGCCTGGGTTCAATCAGTTCGGGTGAGCGAGGATACGTGCGAGACCATCCGGCTAGCTGCGGACCAACAAGGGATCACACTGAGCGTTCACGCCCCCTATTTCATCAATCTGAACGCCTCAAAGGAGGAATGGCCAAAAAGCCGCAAGCGTCTAATGGATGCGGCCCACTATGGTCGTTTGGCGGGTGCGACCGACATCGTGTTCCACCCCGGGTCCTACTTCGGGAACGAACCGACAAAGGTCATTCGAGTTGCTCTGCCTCGATTACGCCGTTGCGTGGAGGAGCTGCGGAGGGACGGCAACGAGGTGATCCTCCGGCCCGAAACCATGGGGAAAAGCGCGATGCTCGGCTCCCTAAATGACGTTCTCACTATGAGCAAAGAGATCGAGGGAGTGAAGCCCTGCCTGGATTTCGCCCACTTGCATGCGCGCCCTGGGGATGGGTCAATGAACTCCTACCGAGAATGGAGGAGTGTACTGGACCACGTCGACCACGCTCTGGGGTCCAGGGCGTTGAAGGGTTTGCATATTCACCTCTCCGGAATCGAGTATGGCCCCAGGGGGGAAAGAAACCACCTGGCATTCAAGGACGCCGACCTACGCATGCACGATCTGCTCATGGCATTGCTGGACCTCGATTGCGAAGGAAGAATCTTATGCGAAAGCCCGATTCTCGAGGTCGACGCCTTGGTCCTTCAAAGTGAGTGGAAGAAGCTCAAGAAGGGAATCGGGAAGCAGCAATAACCCCTTCACGCAGGCCAAGTCCGAGTGGTCCCAAGCGGAGGTCTGCAATGAAAAAAAGACCTCGATAAGCCAGCCTGGGTCTTTTCTCCGTCAATGCTTGCCCGCTTCTCTCGGCAGCCGGGCTGCAACAGGACTAGGTTTTCCGCTCAGCGCGCGTCCTGATTGAATTGTCGGTGGGTTGAGACACAATCTGGACTGAAATTGCGCAAGCTGGGAGCCATATGGTGAAATTGGATCCTTCCCCGACCGCACTTTGAACCTCGATCTTGCCGCCATGGGTCTCGATAATCTTCCGGCTGATCGTCAATCCCAGGCCCATTCCCGCGACCTCCGAAACCCTCGCCGCCTTTCCCCGGTAGAAAGCCTCGAAGATGTGGCCGAGCTCATCATGCGAGATGCCATAGCCCGTATCTGAAATCGTCACCGTTGCCCACGTTCGACCCCCTCGGAAGCGGGGCTCGACGGTCAAGCTAACTCTCCCGCCTCTGGGTGTGTATTGAACGGCGTTTGCAAGCAAGTTCGCGATAGCCTGCTTTAGCATCTGCAGGTCGGCGCTGACCAATGGGCATGAGGGATCCAGTCTCAGGCGAAGCATCTGGCCTTGAGATTTCGCGAGGACCTCCGTTGAACTCACGATCTCGCGAGCCAGCACTGAGAGATCAACGGTTGTTCGATCCGGCTCAACCTTGGCTACCTGCGCCTGGCCAAGTGTAAACATCTCCTCTACCATCGACTGCATTCGCTTGATTTCCCGGCCTAGCACCTCCGCGTAATCGCGCGCCCGGTCCGGGTGGTCGCAGATAAGGTCCAGGTAGAGTTCAAGTGTGGTCAGAGGAGTGCGGAGCCTTTGCCCGAAGAGCAGGGTTTGCTCCGACGATTCCCGAGCCTCATGTTGGGTCCGCTGAATCGTTCCAATAAGCTCTTGAACTTGACTCATCAACTCAGTGCGTGTCCTCTCGAGAGCCTCGCGCAGCTTTGCATTCTCTATGGAAAGGGCTACTTGCGGAGCCAGGAGCGCACCCATGTCCAAGGAGCCCTCACCTCTCTCCAGCCCCTCATCCGACCAGAGGAAGGCCATCCCCCCCAACGGCGTCCCATCCCAAACGAGGGGAAGAAAGAGAGCGGCTCGCACTTTTGTGTGGCTCCAATCGGGTCCCAATTCAGATCGGTTCAACCGCGCCGGAGAGTTGGTGTCGATTGCGTTCTTCAGAATAGTGACGATCGAAAGCGGCACGCCGAATCCCTGAGCCCCATCGGGGATCGACGCAGATAGGCTGAGATTCCCTTGCTCCCCATCCAGTAAATAGATTTGAGATAGGTCTGCACCTATCGCACGCCCAGCCATGCGTAGGACGTTCCAAAGAGCGCCCCCCACATCTAGGGTTCGATCTGCCATTGAACTGGGCACGGAGTTGAAACCGGGAGGCAAATTCTCGCCTCCCTCAGCAATGCTAGGGATCTTTTCCACAGAATCCGTTCTCTCAGTCGTCATGATCGCAGTGGTTTTCGGCCTCCTGGTTGCTGGGCGCGCCACCCCCTGGGGCGCGCCCCGAGCAATCAGCCAACCAGCTGTTCTTCCATCACCCTATCGCTAACCGAAATCAACCGGAATCCCTCACACAGGATCCTCGAAGCCGTGGCCCGATCGCTCATCGGGCCTCCTCTGACTCACGTCTCTCGGTCTCGGATGCAACAAGTCGCCTCTGGCAACAAAACAGCGAGAATCGAGAGGCGCCTAGCGTGACCGAGGAACTCCGTTCGGCTCGCGGATTCTCCAGACGAGCGAGTTTGCGCTCGGAGCCCACTGGGGCACATTCGCCTTGCTCTGGCTGGTGACTATCAGGTGATCGACCGCAGCCGCGAACTCGTGCAAGGCGTCTGCATGCATTCCCATCACCGCGCTGTGTTCCTCCGGGCTCAGGTCGTATCCCGTAAGGAGCTCATCACGGCGCCCGTCGAGCAGCTCCGCGCAAAACCGTTCGCTCACCACTGCCCTTCCCACAAGTCGATTCAATCCTGTTGCTGACATTGAGCCTCCGAAGCTATGCGCAACGACCAGGACTAGATGCCCCCGCAACAAGGCGGCATGAAGCTGCCGCCACCACTCGGCGGCATGAAGCTGCCGCCACCACTCGGCGGCATGAAGCTGCCGCCACCACTCGGCGGCATGAAGCTGCCGCCACCACTCGGCGGCATGAAGCTGCCGCCGCCACTCGGCGGCATGAAGCTGCCGCCACCAGATGGCGGAGTCCTGAAGTTACCGTGGGTCGTGCTGCTGCTTTTCATTGTGGGCCTCCTTTTGGCCGTGCAAGACTGTTGCCAATACTTTATGAAGATTGCCTCGACGCTCAGATGACGGCGCAACGAACACGCAACGAACAGGCGTTCTGGACTCCGCACCCTTGATCAGATCCGGACCAAACGTACGGTTATTGTCCCGTTCCCGGTGTTGCGGCTTGCTTTACCTTGATTGTCCGACGACGAGGGGTGTGGCTTTCTGGACGCTTTCTGCTGTTCCTCGTGACTTGCCGCCTCGCGAAGAAAGTATTCTCCACAAGGCCCCAGTGAAGGAGTCACTGAGGAAGCGTGGCTATTCCTGGAGCGGTCCTCCCCTACACTAGATTGGGGGTTAGGCGATTAGGCTACCGTAAAGGGATCGAGTCTCAGGCGGTGGATCAAGTCCCATCTCGCGCCGCAACGATTCGCAATAGCGTTGATAGTGCTCCACCACCTCATGAATACGTCCCTGCGACGCCAAGACTCGCATCATGCGCTGGTGCAGGTCGTCTCGCAGTGGCTCCACCGCGAGAGCTCGGCTGAGGACAGCTCTCGCATCGCCATACCTGGTCAGCACAACCAATTCGTCCGAGTATTCACGAAGCACGTGCACATAGGTCTCCGACAATTCCTCCCTGCGCTGCCTAGCCCATTCGACGGGAAGGTAGGCCAGGTAATCCCCAAGATACAGATCCACTGCGTGCTCCAGGGCGCCTATTCGGCGCAGGTCCTGATGCGGCAAAGCGAGCGCCCGGGATGCGCCCTCCTCAAACGCCGCCACGTCATATCGAACATCAAGATTCTCAGCCAGCTGACAAACCTGATCCCTCAAGATAACAGCCTCTCCCCCCAGCGCTCGGCGCATCCGATACAAGGTCTGATAAAGGTTCGTCAGCGCCCTTCCTTGAGGAGTCTCGGGCCAGAACAATGCAAGCAGCTCGTCTCGGGGAACTGATGTCTTGTCAACCAAGAAGAAGAACATTTCCCTGGCGCGCTGGCTCACCCACTCTGTGCGTGGTATCTCCCGCCCATCAACAACGACTCTTGCGGGCCCCAATGCGTTGACCTCAACGACAGACGAACTGACTCCCTCGTGCAACTCTCGTGCGCCCTGCTCGGGTGGCGGCAGATTCTCTGCACGCAACAGCAGTGACCTGACCTGTGCCCCAAGATCCTCAGAGTTTGCGACCGTGCTTAGGAATTCCCTGCTCGCAAGTGCCTCTCTGACCAGCATCTGGTCGTACCCAAGCATTCTGGCCAGATCCAATGAGCGCTTGAGTCGCCTTGTCGCTTCCTCCGCAGATCCATTCATCCAGAGCGAACGGGCGAGGAGGAGAGAGACCCAGGAAAGATTGGCAAAATCTCCTCCGCGCGCCTCCAAGTCTTCTGCTGCCTTTCGAAGGCACTTCAAGCCCTGCTCGCGGTCTCCCATTTCTGTAAGCACAGCCCCGCGAAGCGCCCCGTTCGTTGGCGCTGAGTTTTCTTCAGAAGCACTTACGGCTAAGTCAGCTCGGCGCAGCCATTCGAGGGAGGCCGGGAAATTGCCGGCGGAGCGATTGATGAATGCCATACCCCAGAAGATGTAAGAAAGCAACACATTATCACTCGCCTCCTGCGCCAGCTTGTTTGCCACGCTATAGAGATCGGCTGCAAGCTGGCTGTCACCCAGATCTCGGAGCAGGTCAGCCTGGCTGATCAGCACGACAGCCTGCGCATGCCTTTCGCCTGACTTCCTGGCCCACTCCAAAGCCTCTTCATATACGGCTCGCGCCGATTGGTACTGCCCGAGCATATGCATGTCATAACCGACGTTGTTCAGCACAATGGCCAGATGTCCCGGGACGCCAAGTTTCCTCCAGACGGCGAGAACCTGCTGCTGGGTTTGCGAAACCTCTGCAGTCTTGCCCAAGACCCTTAGCACCAGAGCTAAGTCCGTCAATGTCACCGCGTGGCTATACTCGTTTCCGACTTGCGCGAACCAGGTGGCAGCCCTCTTGAGGTGGTCAAGCGCCGATTGAGCTCTTCCAAGCTCAAGCTCGCACCTGCCTGCATACCGCTCAGCAATTGCCCTCGTCTCCAGAGGCAACTCCTCCCCTTCCGCACGACTTAGTACTGCAAGCGCTCGAGCGAGCCCCGAACGGTAGTCACTTTTCAGGAAGTTCAACCAGGCGTTTATCAGTTCAACGTTCGTCAGACCATTCTTGTCGGAACGCCTCTCGAATCCCGATTGGGCAAGATCAGCAGCCTCCTGAGCAACCTCGATCTCCCCGCGATCGCACAGCGTTCTGCTCACCCAGAACTGCAATCTTGGGACCTCCAGTGAAATCTGTTCGAGTTGCTTCCCCCACTGAAGCAGGATTTCTCGCCTTCCGGATTCGAACAGGCTCTGTGCGTTGGCCTCAGCCATAGACCCCGCGCGAGCAAGATCTCCGCAGGCGACATACAGGTTGAAAGCAGCCTCCGGCATCCCACTTAGTTCGTATTGTTCGGCAGCCCGGCGCTGGAGTTGCTGAAGGCGCAGGGGATTCTTCTGCCTAAGCCTGGCCAGCAGGAACTCGCGGAAAAGATGGTGGAAGCGGTATGTGGGCTGCGGATCCCCCACGGCGCTGATGAAGAGCCGCTTTGCTTCAAGCTGCTCAAGCATCCGAGCGCTGTCTCCGGGACGGCCAAGGACCACGTCGCAGGCCGCCCCATCCATCTCGGGAAGAACGGATGCTTCCAACAGGAACGTGCGAAGGTCTTGAGGCTGCTGCTCTAAGACCTCCTCGGCCAGGTAATCGTAGAGCATGCTCTCCTGCTCACGCCGCAGGCCGACGTTGCTGAGCAAGCCTCGCCAGATTAGCTGGCTGCTGAGCAGAATCCCGGTGATCCAACCCTCGGTGTGCGAGACCAGCGCTTCTGCGTCTGAGGTCGGCAAGGTAAGGTTGTTGCGCTTCTCCAGCAGCGCTTGAACTTCAGAGGGGGTGAATCGCAGGTGCTCTTCACTCAGGCCGGCTATCTCCTGTCTTGCGGCGAGCGACGCAATGCGAAGGGGAGGGATTTGCCGGCTGAGCAGGATCACGTGCAGTTGCGGGGGAAGCGTCTCAAAGAAGGAATCGAAGAACTCGATGATCGCAGGCGAATCATCGACCAAGTGGAAATCGTCGATGACCAGTGCGGTGAAATCCGTCGCGGCTTGGTCCAGAGCCTGTGTGAGCGCAAGCCCAAGGCTTACCGGCTGACTCGCCGCCGAAGGAAGCCCCAGCGACTCAGGAGGCGGCGGCAACCAGTCAAGCAATGCTCGGTGGAGCGACTGGAAGAGGTCGTTCACCATGGTGACGATGTCTCGGTCAGTTTCGTCGAGGGACAGCCAGGCCAAAGGGAAATCGGCTTGATGGGCAAAGGTTACAGCCAAGGAGGTCTTGCCGTACCCAGGCGCAGCCGAGATCAGGATCAGTTTTCGATTGAGGTGTCTTTGGATGAATTCGGTAAGGCGCGGACGCTCAAGAAGGTCCGACGGTGTGCGCGGGACGGTGAACCTGGCAGGACGTGCGGCGCGGTACCCCGGTCCTACAGGAAGCGGGAAAATGGCCACAAAATGATTCTACCCATCTTGTCGCTTTCCGCAACCGGCGTATCTAGGGCGAGGCGCGCAGGCCACACCATATTCGGTACTTGACAATTCGCATCCACATATGGATATACCCCCCAAATGGGGTTGTGGCGTGGCATGATGTTGCAACGGAAGTCGACAATCAGAATCATCCTGGCGGAGGGGAACCGCGGCCCCCCTTTCCCTCTTCGCCTTCATCGCACAAAGGGTACGCGACACCGGCAACCAGTTCTCCGCCGCTCAGGTCACAGGCTGTTGCCTCGACGCCATTCCTGCTCGCACGGGTCCCGCAACCGATCTAATCGAGCACGTTGCGGAGTCGACCTGTGGCGTGCCCCGAGCCCCTTCCAGCTGCGTTCCACGCTCGGTTCACTCCCCTCGCGATCGTTCTCCTCATCCTGTCCATTGCCCTGCGTGAGACCCTGACCAGGGTGGGATTCCTACGCTTGGCGTCCTCGTTCGGTCTTCTTTTCTCCAAAAACCGGGGACCCGTCTTCCCCCTGCCCGGTCATCCTTCTCTCTGGGGAATCTGACCCAGACGCGGGACTGGCTAAGATCCTGGCCCTCGAATCCCTGCTCTGAATGCGTTGTTCTCCAGCAGGTCGTGCGATCCCATTCGTCAAGTGGGCCTATCTGATCCGAGGTAACCTCCAGGGACCTTCGGTTCCCGAGCCGAAGCAACTCTCTTTTCGAGAGGGTCGCCAAAGCCTCACTATCCGGCGCCTGCCCACTCCGTCGGAGAATATAATCGTGCGGTCAGGGATCATGTCAAATCACTCGACGATCGTCTGCAAGGTTGATCCAATGCACCCGGAGGAGCTAATCCTCGCCCGGGCGGCGGAGAGCATTGTTCGCGGGGATCTGGTCGCGTTCCCGACCGAGACTGTCTATGGCCTGGGGGCCAACGCGCTGGATCCCGAGGCGGTGCTCAGGATCTTCGAGGCCAAGGGGAGGCCGTCCAGCGACCCCTTGATCGTCCATTTGGCAAACCGTGACGACCTTTGGCTTGTAAGTTCTGCGCAGCCGAGGACCGCACTCAAGCTCGCCGAGAGGTTCTGGCCAGGCCCCCTCACCCTTCTCCTACCCAAGAGCGACAAGATTCCTCCCGAGGTAACCGCCAGACTCCAGACGGTCGCGGTGCGTGTGCCAGCACACCCTGTGGCCCTCGGACTTCTGCGGGCATGCGGCGTGCCGATCGCCGCTCCCTCCGCCAATCGGTTCGCCCACGCCAGCCCCACCAATGCTCAGCATGTGCTTGACGACCTATCAGGTCGCATCGAACTAATTCTTGATGGAGGTCCAACACCTCTTGGGATTGAGTCCACCGTGCTGGACCTGCTCTCTCAGCCGCCGGTGATCCTCCGCCCTGGCGGGCTTCCCCGTGAAGAGATCGAGGCCGTCATCGGGCCGGTGCGTATTGCGCAACCAGACGAGCGCCTCAGCTCTTCTCCCGGGAGACAAGCGCGGCATTATGCCCCAAGAGCACAAACTGTTCTCTGCTCAGGGTTCGAGCTGCAAGAACAAATGCAGGAACTCGCGGAAATCGCGGATGAGGCGATGCGCGCGGGACGCAGGGTGGGTGTCATCGCCGTTTCTGAAGGTTTGAGGCTGATGAGGCCGACCACCGCAGAAACGTGTGACCTTGGGCCAATTTCCGACCTGCCCCAGGTCGCGCGGCGTCTTTTTGCTGGACTTCGAACCCTGGAAAGCGCGCATGTCGATCTTATCCTGGCCCATACCCTTCCTCCTGAAGGGCTCGGGCTTGCGATCAACGACCGCCTGAGTCGTGCGGCGGACCGGGTTGTCCCTGTTGGGCCCATGAAGGGTCCGCCCTCGCCTCCTCTTTAGCAACATCATTTCCTCAGCGGCCATTAACATGGACAAAGCCTTGGAGATTTCCCTACTGACCGAGAACGTTTGCAAGCAATTTGGACGGCCCTTCGCCTAGATCCAAGAAGCGGTACGGCTGATGCTATTCACTCAAGGGAACAATCAAGTCCTTGCATGCGACATGTTCGCAAAAACGCGCGGATTGGAGAAAGGCCGGCTGAGGCCTGTGGCGAGATTCGCCCCGAGATCCTTGATCTCGTTCTCGCTCGCGGGAGGGCCGAGCGGTGCCAGATCGAGAAAACGCCGGTGATGGCTCACCTAGCCGATGGAGATCCCTCTCTGGACCACGGGATTCTTCCTTCGGCGTCGCCGACGGGTGCGACTTGGGTTTCCTCATCTGAGGCATCCTCCTGGTGAGCCGCAGAGTGCATGGGCCGGTTCCGCAAGTCCGCGAGCACATTGGGAAGCTGGTCAGGGCTGTTCCAACCATGCATTCGCCGCTCCCACCTGATCTCACGGCCCGCGAGTCGTTATGCTCGCCCGCAAGCTCGCGATAGCCAACAGGAATATTCGCACGGACCTGTTTGAGGTCACGAACCTTCCACATCTGGGCAAGAAGCACGACGGGTATGGGGTTCCGGGCACCGTGAGCAATGAGGTCGCCTATTATTGAATGCGCAGTCCCGGAACCCTTCCTGGTGGATGAGCTCATGACGCTTATGGACCACCGGCGGGTGGCAGAGTATGAGAGGCAGTGGTTGCGAAACGCAGCAGCAGCCTGGGCGAGGTGGAGCCGGATTCGACAGGACCAAAGCGTCGGACCCTGAGGCACTGCAGGCGCTCAAGAACGAATGCGCGAGGGCGGATGAATGATCCTCCCGCCCTCGTCTTGTATCGCACACCTAGCGAAGCTCTATTTGGTCAAACCGATGTATGCATGACGGTGAAACGGCGTTGCCAGGATCCCCGGGTATAATCTCGACCTATGCGCAGATTGGTGCTCGCCCTGGTCCTCTTCCTCGGCGTCTACTTTGTTATCTCCCACTTCTCTCAACTAGCTGCAATCCAACAGGTCTTCCAGCGCGCCGATTTAAGGTTGCTCCTGGTTGCCCTCTGCCTGGAGTTCTGCAATTTTGTGGCCATCGCCCTCAACTTTCGTTCGATCTATCAAGCGCTCGGGCTGGAAGAGAATGTGGGCAGGCTCTGGCTCTTGGCCACCGCCTCTGTTTTTGTCAATGTGGTCGCCCCATCCGCAGGCGTCGGGGGCATGGCCGTGTTCCTCGCGGATGCCAAACGGCGTGGTCACTCTGGGGCCAAGGTCATCGTGGCCGGCATGTTGTTCCTGCTCTTCGACTATCTCGCGATTCTGACCTACGTGCTAGCGGGTGTCGTGGTTCTCCTGCGGCGCTCACGGCTGAACGGCGCGGACATCTCGGCCGGGTTTCTCCTCCTGGCCATGGCGATCGTTCTCGGAACACTGGTCTGGCTCGGATTGAACGCGACCAGAAGGCTCGAGAGATTCCTCGTGTGGATGACGCAACGGCTGAATCGCCTGCTGTTTCCACTCCTGCACCGGCCTGTCCTGTTAGAAGAAAGGGCTCACAGGTTTGCCGCGGAAATCGAGGAAGGAGGCCGGGCCATTCGGGAATCTCCGCGCAAGCTTGCTGTGCCCGCGTTCTTCTCGTTTCTGGCGATGACGTTCTTGGTGGGAGTCTTCCTGTTCGTATTTCTCGCGTTCGGCCAAGCCGTGTCATTTGGAACCCTGATTGCCGTATTCAGCATTGCTTACCTGTTCCTTATTGTTGCGCCCACCCCGGCGGGACTCGGCTTCGTGGAGGGCATTGCGACACTTCTTCTCAAGTCCTTCGGATTCTCTCTCGAGAGCGCGGCCATCATGGTTCTCGCCTATCGGGCGATTACTTTCTGGGTCCCCCTCGGGGTCGGAGGGATTTCTCTGAGGGCATTGAACGCGGGCTCGAGTTAACTTCCGGTCTCGTCGCGTCTGGCGTAGAATTGGGTACTGGTACCAGGGGGACCCGAGCAAGGAATTTGCCGGGAGGAGGATGCACCTGATCAGAAGGATGCAGCGCGGTAGGGAAGTGAACGACGGCTGTCTCGGGGAGACGGCCGAGGGCCTCCATCGCCGCGACGGAACCCTGATCGTGGCAACCCGAGCCTGATCCTTTTCGAATTGGGGAATCGATGGAAACGAATGCTACAGGGGCCCCCGAGGCCCCCCGCCTCGAACTCCGCCGGGAGGTGACCGTATGGGGGTCGTACATGTGGGGCTACGCCGATGTCGGCGCGGACATTTATGCCGCGCTCGGCATTGTCATTGCGGCGGCCCAGGGGATGGCCCCGCTGGCCTTTGCGGTTTCCGGCGTGATCTACGTAATGATTGGCTTGGCCTTCACCGAACTCGCCTCCTCTTATCCGGTCGCGGGTGGGGGTCACTACTACTCCCTGCGGGGGCTGGGCGACTTCTGGGGATTCCTGGCGGGAGTCGGATTGCTGCTGGACTACACAATTGACATCGCCCTGTTTGCGGTTGCCTCCACAGGCTACATCAATTTCTTCCTGCCCTTCATCCGTAACTTCACCGTGAGCTGGGGCCCCTTTGTCAACATCAATCCGCTGTGGGCCCTTGAGGCCGTGATCGTGATCACCGCCCTACGCCTGCTCAATGTCCGCGGGATTCGGGAGTCGTCTCGCTTTAATGAGGTCTTGGGCGCCTTTGACCTGATCACGGAATCCACAATCGTCATGACAGGGTTCCTCTTCGCATGGAAGCCAGAGTTTCTCGCCTACCAATGGAGATTCCAGGCCCCTTCCCTCGAGCAATTCCTGTATGGCGCCTCGCTCGCTATCATCTCGTTCGTTGGGTTGGAATCGATCAGCCAAGCCGCTCAGGAGACGCGCCGCCCGGCCACCATCATCCCACGCACCTCCTTGACCTTGATTCTCACGGTTTTGATCTATGCCATGTGCTTCTCCACTCTCAGCCTGGGCGTGCTCCCATGGCAGACGATCGCCCAACGAGAAGGCGACCCCATCGCCACCCTGGCAAGCAGCATCCCCTACATTGGCATGATCGCGGGTCCCCTGACGGCCATCCTGGGTGCTACCATCCTTCTCACCTCTTCGAATTCCGGCGTCATGGGAGATTCTCGGCTCATTTTCTCGATGAGCCATTTTCGGCTGGTCAGCAAGTGGTTTAACAAAGTGCATCCCAAGTACCGGACTCCGGTCAATGCCATTGTGGGCTTTGGATGGGTAGGCATAGTATTGACCATCTTGTCCTTTCTCACGCCGCGAGCCCTGGACACGCTGGGCAACCTTTATGCCTTCGGCGCAACGATGGGTTACACGCTGGTGTTCGCTTCTCTCATCCGCCTGCGCTTTCTCGATCCGTATAGCCCTCGCCCCTACAAGGTGCCGGGCAATGTCCACTGGAAACGCAAGGACGGTACGGTTGTGGAAGTGCCCCTGCTGGGGTTCCTCGGCCTGCTGGGAGTCTTCTCCATCTGGGTGACCGTTATGATCACCCACACCATCGGCCGCATTCTAGGGCCTCTGTGGGTCATCGTCTGCGTGACGTACTACATTTTTTACCGCCGGCGAAGTGGACTGCCCGTCTTCGGCAGCGTAAAGCACGATTGGGAAAAGGAACAAATCGAGGTCTTGACGAGCGCGGAGGAATTTGAAATGGTGGAGCAGTACAAGGAGGCCTTGATTCAGCGCGATCACAAGCAGGGTATTCGCTCGCGCTGGGAGGAGGAATCGTAGATGCGGCCGAGGCGCCTCGTTCCACCGCCCGAACGCGCCACTTGGTCGGACGGCTATCGGTTTCTGCTTGGCGCGCTCATGATTCCATTGGGGATCGCCATCCTGGTTCGCTGCGTTTCCGCTGGAATCTACACACCTGCCGCGTTCCTTTTGTCCTTGCTCCTCGTTGCATTTGGAACCTACCGGGTGTATGTTGGGATCGTGCGCTACCGATTGTTGCGCTCTCAGTCTGCGAAAGACACCAAGACAAGATAATCTCAGGGCACATGCCTTCGAATTCCTTGCCTCGGAAGAGGATATCGCTCGCCATGAATTCGGCCTTCCTGTGGACGGCGGGCGCTCCCTGGCTTGGAGGCCACTCTCGGGCTCCAGCGGTCCTTTCGTCCGCCTCGAAATTCGTGAAGACGCTCCCTTCGAGTCGGCGGATGTTTCCGGTCCTGCCCAATCACTTCTCAGCAGCCGGGGCGGGAGGCGGAGGGGCCGTTTTCAGTCCGCTTGGAATCGGGATTGCGATTCTTTTCGCCGTCCTTATGATCACGCTCTTTTCCTGGATGTTTTCTGTCCCTCCGGCGTCGCCTCTTCCCGTGATCAAGGCGCGCCACTCGGTCTCTGCCTTGCACCGCATTCTCGTCCCGGTGTCTGCCGACCTCTCTTCCGAGGGAGCGGCGGAACTCGCGTGCCGGCTGGGAGCTTCCCAAAAAGCGGAGATCATGCTCGTTTTCGTGGTCGAGGTCCCCTTCACCCTGTCTCTCAACACCCCGCTGCGAGAGGAATACGCCAAGGGCGAGGAGGCTTTGCGCACCGCCGAGTTCATCATCAAGCAGCATGGCCTCCCCGTCCACTTGAGGAGCGTTCCGGCGCGATATGCGTGGGGCGGTATTCTCAACCTCGCCCGACAGGAGGGAGTGGATGCGATCGTGATGAGCGCCGGGCATGGAGACCCCAGGAACCCGGATGGCCTGGGCAGAACTGCCCGCGAGTTGCTCAAGCGAGCCCAATGTGAAGTCATTCTAGCCAAGATGCCTGTACGCTCCGGCCATCAGAACAGCGAAGCCATCTCTGAGCCGACGGCAACCCAGGAGAGGGCATGATTGCAGAGAGCCGGGTCCGCCTGAATTATCCGAAACAACTCCTGCACGAGCCTCTACTCTATCGGCTCATCCATGACTTCAACCTGATTACAAACATTCTGCAGGCGAATGTCGGGCCGGAGAGCGGCTGGCTGATCGTTGCGATCCGGGGAGAAAGCGGGGCGATTGCGCAGGGATTGGAGTGGCTGGCCTCCCAGGGCGTCAAAGTCGATACCCTTTCACGGACTACGGAGGAGACATGAAAGTTGTGATCCTGGGCTGCGGCCGAGTTGGAGCTTACCTGGCACTGATGCTGGTCAAAGAGGGGAACCAGGTGACGGTCATTGATCGCAACCGCGCGGCCTTCGCTCGCCTGGGGGAGGATTTCCCTGGAGAGCTGGTGGTAGGAACCGGCATTGATGAAGACGTTCTTCGCCGGGCGGGAATCGAGGACGCCGAGGCCTTCGTTTCCGTGACGAATGGGGACAACACCAACGTCATGGCCGCCCAGTTGGTCAAGCGGTTGTTCAAAGTGCCGCGGGTGATGTGCCGCATCTACGATCCGCTTCGCGAGGAGATCTATCAAGGCCTTGGCTTGGAGACGTTTTGCCCCACTGTCGGGGGGGCGATGCGCATCAAAGAGCTCCTTTCGAAGTAGCCGTGGAGGAAGCGCATGTACATCATCATTGTCGGCGGCGGGAAAGTCGGATACTACCTGGCCAAGTCCCTGTCAGAGGATGGACATGAGGTCCTGATCATCGAAAAGGAGGCCACCCGCGCCTCCGCTCTCAGCGACGAGCTGGAAACCGGCGTCCTGCACGGCGATGGCTGCGAGGTGACGAAGATGATCGAAGCCGGCATGGAGCGAGCCGGCGTCGTGATTGCGGTCACGGGCGACGACGAGGACAACCTCGTGGTCTGTCAGATTGCCCGCCATAAGTTCCACGTCCCTCGCACCATTGCCCGCATCAATAACCCCAAGAACGAGAAGATCTTCCGGGAACTCGGCATTGATGTGACCGTATCCAGCACCGAACTGATCCTGTCGCAGATCGAACAGGTGATCCCATCTCATTCCCTCGTTCACTTGCTCAGCCTTAAGGGCGTAGGGGTCAGCTTCGTCGAAATGGAGCTGCCGGACGATTCCCCCGCGCTCGGACGCCCACTGCGCGCCCTGGGAATCCCCGATGACAGCGTCCTGCCGCTGGTCATACGGCAAGGGAAAAAGGCGATCATCCCCTTCGGCGACACCGTGCTGGAGGCTGGAGACCAAATCATCGCCGTGACCTCAGAGGCCAGCCAACAGACTCTCATGCGCATCTTGTGCGGATGAAGCCGCCTTGGAAATCACGCGAGTGGTGCGCCTCGACTATCCTGCCACAGTCGTGAATCGCCCGATTGTGAACCAGCTCATTCGCCATTTCGGTCTGGACGTGAACATACTCCGCGCAGAGGTGTCCCCCGAGGTGGGCTGGCTCCTGGTGGAGGTGCGTGGCCTGGAGGAAGACTACGCTCGCGCGTTGGATTACATCCGCCAGGAAGGACTGAAGGTCACCGAGTACCCCCCCGGACAGCCTTGAGATCCGCCGTGAGCCGCACCCGCCGAAGCGTGCGACCCGAGAAAGACCCAATGTCCGCTCATGTCATTCTCAACCCATACTCTGCACGCTGGAAGGCAAAGGCGAGGCAACCGCAGGCTGAGGCAGCGCTGCACGAGGCCGGCGTCGAATTCACTCTGTCGGAGAGCCACGGACCAGGCGATTGCACACGCCTGGCCGAGGAGGCGGTCAAGCGGGGAGATAGCCCCATAATCGTCGCCGGAGGAGATGGGACGATTGGCGAGGTGGTGAATGGCCTTGCGCGAGGGAAGGCGGCGACGAGCCGAAAGCGGGACGAGCCCGAGCGGCTGGGACCGCTGGGAGTGCTGCCTTTGGGAACGGCCAACGATCTATGCGACAACTTGGGGATACCGCGCGATCTTCGCCAGGCGGCGCAGGTCATTGCCGCTGGACACCTTCGCGAGATCGATCTCGGTTCCGCCAACGGACAGTTGTTCGCAAACAATTCCGCGGTCGGCCTGGAGCCGGTCGTCTCCATCCATAACATCGAGCTGGTATGGCTTCGGGGTGTGATCCGCTATCTTGTGGCAGCCCTGTGGGCCATCTCCCAGAAACCATCCTGGGAAATGGACCTGGGCTGGGACGATGGAAGCTATTCAGGCCCCGTCACCTTGGTCTCCGTGGGCAATTGCCAGCGAACCGGGGGTCTCTTCTTCATGACCCCGAAGGCAAAGGCCGATGACGGCCTCCTCGATTTTGTTTTCGCCCCTGCGCTTTCACGGATCGCACTTCTGCGTTTGCTCCCCATGACCTTCAATGGCAGTCACGTGCGCGACCCGCGGGTGCACGAGCTCCGCACAAGAATGCGGACCATACGCACCAAGACTCCAACTCCCCTTCAAACGGATGGCGAGCTCAGCTCGCGAGGGCTACAAGAGGTGATCTACCGTGTGCATCCCCACCGGTTGCGCCTTCTCTGCCCGGCCACCCAGACATGCGGCACCTGATCGTCAATGCGGATGACTACGGTGTCTCACCTGGGGTCTGTTCCGGAATACGCAGGGCGCACCGCGAGGGCATCGTCACCACGACCACCGTCAGGATGAATATGCCGGATGTTAAGCGTGAGATCGACCGCCTTCGGTCGGAAACGCCGGGTCTCGGAATCGGAGTGTACTTGAAAACCACCGCAGAGAGCCGCCTGTTTCCTCGGCGCCAGGTAGCCTCCCTCTTGGGAGCGGATGGGCGGTTCCTTCGCCCGGAATCCATCATGCGCCGAGTCGATCAAGTTCTCCCCGAGGAAGTGAGAAGGAATGGCGGGCCCAGGTGGAAACCTTTTTCTCCTCCGGGGTCCGACCCGACCATTTCGACAACCATCATCACGTGGCCTACCGGCACCCTACCCTGCTCCGGCTCTTCCTGGGGTTGGCACGACAGCACAGCGGCCCGGCCCGCCCTCCCTTGGTGGCGAACCTCGACCCTACCGACATCCTGCGCGGAACATCCAAGGACCGTGCGGACTGGTTCGGGGAGAACGCGCCCCGGATGCTTGGCGAATCGAATGCTTGGCACCCCGATCGACTGTATGCCTCTTTCCACGGGGAACGTGCGACGCTGCCAACCCTCCTCGCCATCCTGGAGGCCCTGCCACCAGGCAGCAGTGAGATCATATGCCATCCCGGTCGGGTCCATGACCTTCTGCGGCGACGAAGCGGCCACATTGTCCAGCGCGAGTCGGAGCTTGCCATACCCACCTCTCCACAGCTCCGGGAAGCCATGAAGCGGGGCGGAATCGACCTGGTGCGCTATGCAGGGCTCTCGGCCTAGCGAGGGGCCCAATCTCCAGGCCTCTGCCAGCTCTCGCCTTCCTTCCGGCCCAGCTCGGCTGCTTGCTTCCGCGCTTCGCTTGGCCTTCAGCTTGCTCTACAACCAGATGGCCTGGACCTATGAAGCCGTGGCCTGGGCCGTTTCGCTCGGGCAATGGTCCAGCTGGAGACGGTGCGCCGTCCGTTTTCTCCGCCCGGGGACCGTCTTGGAGATTGGTCACGGCACGGGGGCCCTCGCCCACGACCTCGCGGAGCAAGGCTGGCATCTGATTGCCCTCGACCCCTCGCCCAGCATGAGTCGCATCGCCCGCCGCAGGCTAGGTCAGGATCGGCGCCCTGACCATCGCGCCTCGAAGGTCCTCCTGCTGAGAGCCAGCGCCACCGGGCTTCCCTTTGCAGGAGGCGTCTTTGACAATCTCGTTTCCACCTTTCCCACGGAGTACGTCTTTCAAGAGAAGGCCATCCGCGAAGCACAGCGGGTGATGAGGGCTGGCGGGCGGTGGGTGATTATCCCCCTCGCTCGACTGGCCCCCCACGGCATTCTCCGGCGGCTGCTCGCAAGGCTGTTCCAGGTAACGGGGCAATCTCCAGCCTGGGACGAACCATTGCGAGGGATCCTTCGATCGTATCATTTCGAGGTGCAACAGGAGGTCTTGGCCCTTCCACGAAGTTACGTCCACGTGACGATTGCCACCAAGAGCGGGCGGATGGAGGACCGCCGCTGAATTCTGGAAGACCTGGGCACCCCCAATTCCGAGCGCCCTATCCGCATCCGGTCTTCGCCCAGATTGAGAAGTTGTCCGCGGATGCCCTTCATCCTGGCCGTGAGGGACACTTGGCACTTGGATGCCCCCAAAGTCGGCCGTAGGCTACGTGCATTCTCCGGCATTTCGGCTGGAGCCTGTGGGAGACGGTGGATGGCGACTGTCCTTTGGCGACCCGTCCGGACCAAGCTCTGTGACCGCGTGGGTAAAATAGCAAGCCTTGAGGTCCAGGTCGTATACCCGGCCGAGAACCTCCCTGACCAGCCCCCACGGGTCCGGTCCCGTCGGTGCTCACTCGCCCTGCAGTGCAACCTGCTTGACCAACCCACCTGCTGCTGGGCCGGGACACAGCCGGAGTACGACCCCCTGCGCAATAGCTAGCCAAGAGTTGCAGAGCCCGATCTCCACCCGTTCCTTTTCCCCAACTCGGTCGGATCTGCGGTGCCGGACGAATCCTGCCAACCGAGCACCCGGACCCCGCGCCTCGGTGGAAGGCCGAGGCCCGTCTTGATCGGCCCCCTCCCCGTGCATTTGGCCCTTGTGACCCAAGTGGTTCTCTAAATTGCGACCCGCCTGACCGATGGCTTGTACCAAGACAATCCTGGCGGCGTCACCTTCTCACTCCACCGGGGAGGTCGAGTGAGCTGGCGGGACCGTCGCCCGAGTTGCCGCTTCCAAGCTACCCTGCTCGTTCAACGCATCTTGCGTATCCTCCTAATCACTCCAGGTTTGTGGCATCACCTTGGATAACCAGACTGCACCCTAACAGCAATGCCATGGAGCCGGAATCGAGTGCAGAATAGGAAGCAAGTCAGCCGGTCCATTTGACACCGACAGGGAAGCGGCCTAACATGTTTCAAACCTGAAGGCCAGATCGAAGAGCGGCACGGTCGCGAGCGCTGCGGAGATGGCACAATCAGTGGGGCCCAGACCCGACTGGACCAGTCTGCGTGCGATCGAACGCTTTTTCGAAGCCGGGCCGGGTTGATCTTCCCCGGTAACCCTGTGGGCGAGGAGATAGCTGGACGGAGACCCCAGCTTGCGTGGTTAAGGGGTGGCCGGGAGGTACGGCTGCCGGTTTGTGCGGTCCATGGACCAATACCCGATGCCAGATTCCCGAAAGCAAGTCCTGGTGGTGGCTGACGAGGCCAACCTTACCCGCTGGCTGGAGCAGGTTGACGCTCAGGGTCTGCCCTATGATGTGCACGCCCTGTCCGCGACGCGCGATTCCCTGGATCGACTGGAGGACGTCCATTTCGATGTGATCCTGCTCGGGCCCGGAACGGCCTCCTGGTCTACACCGGATGCTCTCCGCTCTCTTCGAGCCGGAACCGCCGAAACTCGCGTCCTCTCGGTCGGAAACGGCGACCCGTGGGCCTTTGCTGAACACGAGGGCCTCGTCGATCAAGTTCTCAACAGCTTCCCCAGCCCTCAAGAGTTGACCTCACTCATAAGCCCGGCCTCCGAGGTCGAACCAGTCCCCACCCTGACGCTCAAGGTCCTCCTCGGTGGCGAAGCGAGCGTTGGGAAGACCACCCTTCTGCGGTACTACCTCACGGGTCTGTTCGAGCCGATCCGCGAGATGACCATCGGGGTGGACTTTCACATCTACTCGGTTCTGGCTCGCGGGGTCAACCTCCGGCTGGTGGTCTGGGATATTGCGGGACAAAACCGGTTCCGATCAGTTCGCTTGTCCATGTACAAGGGCAGCTCGGCCGCTGGGCTGGTCTTTGACCTCCACAACCGCACGTCGTTCTACCAGCTGGCCGTGTGGTGGCGCGAAGTGCGTGAGACGCTGGGAGACATCCCGGTCCTTCTGCTCGGGAACAAGTCCGATCTTCCCCGGGCGGTGAACCGCGCAGAAGCGGAGGCGCTGGCCTCGGCCTGGAGAATCCCCTATTTTGAGAGTTCCTGCCTCGATGGGTTGGGCGTTGGTGAGTTCTTCCAAGCCCTTGCGTTGGCCGCGGCCGAGCGGGCCCAGACTTCTTCAAAGTGGCCAGACAAGAAGCCACCGCCTGACGGCAGAAATGTGAGGCAAGAACCAGCCTCAACAGACTGAGCAGGGGCTCCTAAACCGCGAGGGGCCGCAGGGATCCCACATCTCGAGCCCGGGACGAATCGGAAGGAGCACACAGGCCTATCGGAGCAGGAACGCGGCCCGGTCGGGATTGAGGGTCCGTCAGATCGGCAGAACGCTCTCGGCCGTGAGGATGAGATTCGCTCGGCCATCTGAAGCCGCCGAGCGTGCCTGGATCGACTCCAGAGGAGAATGTGGATGCCCGTCGTCGGCAACCTGGTTGAGATGCCGCTGGTGACTCTCGTGGAAACCAACTGCCGGGCCTTGCGTTCGGCGCGCCTTTCCGTCTCGTCCGGCGGCCAGCAGGGGTACGTTTACTTTTCTGATGGCGAAGTGGTCCACGTCGCTCTGGGAGACGAGAGCGGCGAGGTCGCCCTCTACCGGATGCTGCGATGGACGGAAGGGACCTTCGTGCTGGAAAATGAAGTGGCCAGTCCTGAGCACACGATCGACCGTCCTTGGTCGGAACTGCTCCTGGAGGCCATGCAGCTTCAGGCAGACTGGCAGCGGGCCGAGCAGGGCAAAGCGGCCGTCGGGGCCCCCTCCCTTCAGAAGCTGAAGCGGATTGAAGGCGTGCTGGGGGTGGTCGCTGCAGGGGCGGACGGCGCAGTCGTCGCCGCGGATGTGCCGGGCGGAAACGGAGAGGTCGAGGCGGCCATGACTGTCTTCCTGGCCGCCCTGGCATCGCGGATTGCCGAGAACATCGAGGTGGGTGCCTTCGAGCACGGTGTGATTACCCAAACCAAACAGCGCGTTCTCGTGCTCCGGCAGGGTGATGGATACGTCGGATTGCTGTTGAAGCCAGAAGCGTCTCCCGCGATGGTCCTAAACGCTGCGCGCACCGCGCTCGCCTCCTGACGTCTTCTGGACAAAGGGGAGATCATCCATGCCCATTAAGGAAATCCTGGAGGAGATCCGCCAAGCCTCTGGAGTGCGTGGCTGTTTCCTCATTTCGAAGGATGGAGACCTCCAGGGGAGCTCGATGCCAGCTGGGTCCAGCGAGGACGGACTGGAAATCATTGCTAAGTCCACCTGGCGGTCCATGCAGGCTTTGGAAGACTTCCGGCAGCGCGTCCAGGAGCTCGACTTGACCTTCCGAGACGGTAGATTGATTGTCCGGAACCTGTCATCGGGAAAACTGGCCTTGGTTTGTCAGACGAACATCAACCTCCCGCTTCTCAATCTCACCCTGGCTCCTCTGATCAAGAGGCTTGTTGCTGAGACGAAGCCCACAGGCGCCGCCTTGAAGCAGGAGGTCCCACCGCCCCTTGGCAATGCCCCCGTTCCGAGCCGGGTGGACTCCCCGCTCCTCGGGCTCCTGGTCCAGGAAGGTCAATCGATCGCCAAGGCAACCAGAGGGAGTGGTCTTGCCGTTCGCATCGTGGGCACGGCAGGCGTTGCCCTTCACTGCCCCACCGGCAAGCAGTGGATGCTTCCCCCCTCCCTGCCAGTCCTGGAATTGGTAGGCCGATCTGCGGATGCGGACGCCTTGCCGGGCACCTTTCGCCTCCTCGGTTATGAGCCGCATAGGCGCTTCAATCAGGAGCATCGCAGCCAACGCCTGATCTTCCACAAGAAAGAGCCCGAGATCTGGGTTGACCTGCATTTGGACAGTTACGAGCAGTACCACCGTCTTGAGATCCTCGAATCCCTCCGAGCGGAGGAAGAGCTTCTACCCCCAACTGATCTGCTCCTGGTCTGCCTCCAGAAGGCGGAGGCCGCGGAATCGGACCTGCGTGAGTTGATCGCGCTACTATGGGATCACGATTTATCGGCCGGTCCAGCGGGCGAGGCGATTGACGTGTCTCGCGTCACAACGATCTGCGCCGAAGACTGGGGCTGGTACAGGACTGCGACGAAGAACCTGGAACGCCTGCGGTTCATGGGTTCGTGGGGGGGCCTTCCCGAATCCCCGGCACTCGCCAACCGGATCAAGGGGCTGCGGGAGGAGATAGAAAAGAGCCCAAAGAGCGCACGGTGGCAAATGCGGTCAGCAATCGGCGACACGAGGCGCTGGTATAGAGAGCCGACCGCGGTGGAGGGCATGCCCAGCCCGGATGCCCGCGCCAAGTAGCAGCCGCTCCCCATGAGGGGCGGGCCCGGGGCTCGCCTCTCCCGCAACCCGATGCTCGCAAGGCTTGTCCCTCAAAGGGCACTCGGGCTCTGGTATAATCGCTAGAATCCGCCCAAAACGCTGACAGAGCGAAATGACCGCCCCCCCTGGCCGAAACCCCAGTGCTAGCCGAGTCTGTCCGAATTGCGGAACCCGCCTTGCCGAGACCGCAACGCGCTGCGCGGTGTGCGGAACGCAGCTTCAACCTGGTCCGGCACGACAGGTCCTGCCCTCGCGTCTCGCCGGGATTAGCCCAGGCGTCACCCTCGGCTGGTCAACACTGATCGGGGGGGCTGCGTTATTCATGATCGCTGGCGCATTGATCATCGCCTTCCTGGCCAGATCAGGGCGCGGGTTTTCTCCCGCCTCGCCCAGCCAGACGCCTACAGTGACCTCCCCGCCCACCGATACCCTGTCCCCCTCGGACACCCCGGCACCCACACCGACCGTAACGCCCTTGCCGCCCGTCTCGTACGTTGTGGCGCTGAACGACACGTGCCTTGGGCTGGCGATACGCTACAACGTCTCTGTACAGTCGATTCTGCAACTCAACAATCTGCCGGCCTCATGCAACAACCTGGCGGTCGGGCAAAAGCTGCTGATCCCACAACCAACCCAAACTCCGCTGCCCCCCTCGACCGCGACCTACACAGCCGCCCATGCCACCGTCACCGCCTGCCAGCTGTTCCCATACACCGTCAAGGAGGGCGACACGCTCGCCGGAATCGCGGCCAACTTCAATGTCTCCATCGACGGATTGAAAAAGTACAACCAGAACATCTACGGGGATACCGTCTTCAGCGGGCTGACGGTTCAGGTCCCGTTGTGCGAGCGACTGCCCACCCCTGGCCCGACTCCGACAGCGACGACACCCCCGCCTTACCCCGCCCCGAACCTGCTCACCCCCAGGGATGGCTCGGTCTTCGGACTCAATGACCAGACCATCGCCCTCCAATGGGCGGCGGTTGCCCAACTGCGGGGCAACGAGTACTACCAGGTGACCGTCGGGGATATCACCGAGGGAAGCGGCCACCAGTCCGTGGGATACGTCACCGACACCAAATTCGTTGTCCCAACCACCCTGCGGCCAACGGACTCGACAACGCACTTATTCCGATGGTCTGTCTCCGTGGCGAGGCAAACGGGAACGACCCCGGATGGCAAGCCGATCTACACCTCCGCGGGCGTCGAGAGTGATGTCTGGATCTTCGGCTGGAGCGGAGGCCAAGTCCCTCCAACTTCCTCTCCCTGACCGAGCCAAGGGCGCCTCAACTTAGAGCTACTGGGACTTCTCCCTTTCCGCTTGGCGGCTTGACCCAACCCCTCCGGGCGGCTCCCTGTCTGGGCCGACCCGCCTTGTCTGCTCTCCTCCTTTCTTGTCGCCATCCCAGGGACCCAGGCGGTCACAGGACGAGGATTCTCCGCCCTTGTGTGCTCAGTTGGGCTTGGCGCCCTCGGGTGGCCCAAACCTGACCAGGCCTTATGACTTGCAAGCGTCCGCCCGGAGGGGAGGGACACACAGGGATGCGGCGACCCTCGGCCTGACAGACTCGGGGCCGGGATGAGGTGGGCGCGCCGATCGAGTGGATTTGGGCGGCGATCGCCCCGGGCTACCACTCGAAACCGCGCCGGTCCCGTTCTTCGAGCGGTTCGAGGGGTATGGCTTGAAGTCGGCCGAGCCGGTGGTGCTCCTGTTTGTTCTCCTGACCCCGGCAGCTCCCCTTCTTCTGCACTGGGCACTTGTCCCCCTTGGGCAGAGAATCAATTGAAATGGCGCTCTTTCGAGCGCCAGGCCCCCGGGGCCATCGCCTCGGGCGTGGGCACCGAGAGTGTGCACCCGGGGGAGTGCTTCGGACGGGTATTCCAGGGAAGCCAGGACGTGCGCCTGAATAGTCCCCGCCGTGAGATCCAAGTCTTGGCTTTGTCATCCCTCCGGCCTTGCCTCCGTGGAGCCTCGAGGATGCCCACTTGCCGCGCTCTTTTCCGATGGACAACCAGAAGATCTTCGGATCATGCCGGAAAGCTCCTTCTGATGTCCCCGCATGAAAACAGCATGGCGAAAGGGAACCTCGGCTCAAGAAGGCCCCGCCCGCGATGGCCAGGCACTGGCCCAGCGTGCAGGATTCTAGACCTCGCTGGACCTATCCCGCGCTCCGTTTGACGCTGACTCCTTTGGGTTGATATACTGAAGCCGATCGGGCTGTGTGAAACGACCCAACCCTTCGAGGATCGAGTGGCTTTCGAAAAACGAGGGACGACCGGCCGGGAGATTAGGCTGACGACGCTTTCCTCCTGCGCAGGCTGAGCTTCCAAGCTGAATGCGGAGACGCTGACGCAGGTCCTGCGTCCTATCCGTGAAGCCTTCCCGATCGCCGACTACCCGGATCTTCTGGTGGGGCTGCGCGAGCCGGACGATGCTGCCGTCTACCGGCTCGGCCCCGATCAAGCCTTGATCGTGACCGCCGATTTCTTCACTCCCGTGGTGGACACCCCCTACGAATTCGGCGCGATCGCCGCGGCCAATTCACTTTCCGATGTGTACGCCATGGGGGGCCGACCATTCCTCGCCCTCAACATCGCCGCCTTTCCACCCCAGTTGCCCCCCGACTTCTTGGCCGAGATTCTTCGCGGGGGAGCGGAAAAGGCTCGTGAGGCTGGCGCGGTCGTCGCTGGCGGCCACACGGTCCAGGATCAAGAGCCCAAGTATGGGCTGGTGGCACTGGGCCTCGCCCATCCCGAGCGGTTGATCACCAAGGGTGGTGCACACGTCGGAGACTCACTGGTCTTATCCAAACCGCTCGGCACGGGCGTCATCACGACGGCCGGCCGGAACCAGACCGCTCGAGCATCGGATTTGAAGAAGGCAATTGACTCGATGACGCGTCTCAACATGGACGTCTCGCGCCTTGCGGTCGAGCTGGAGATCCGAGGGGGAACCGACATCAGCGGATTCGGCCTGTTGGGGCACTCCAGCGAACTGGCCGAGGCCTCCGGGGTCGGTTTTCAGATCGAGGCACGCTCCGTGCCGTTCTTGGAGGGAGCTGACCGATACGCCTCGGCAGGGGAATTCCCCGGCGGCAGCTTCGACAATCGCAAGTTTTTTGGGCCCAAGGTCTTCTTTGGGCCGAAAATTCCGGAAGAAAAGCAGATGCTGTTGTTCGACGCGCAAACGAGCGGCGGCCTGCTCCTGAGCGTGCCCCGCGCAACCCTCGACGAATTCAGGAAAAGGGCTCGCAAGGGCGCCGTGTCTATTTGGATCATCGGGGAAGTCGTCCGGGGCTCGGGCATTGAGGTCGTCTAGGATCGCGGTGGAGGCCATCTCGCCGGCGGCCTTGGGCTGCTGGCTTTCCCCTGCCCCGGGTCCAGTCGCATAAGAATGCCCCCCCGAGCGTATTCAACCCGGGACCCGCTGCGTTCTGGCTTGGCGAAAGCTCATGATTTGACTTTGGGTGAACACTCAACCGATACCAGAGCCGTCGGCGGGGTCGGTTCGGCGGTCTCGCTCCGTGATGCCGTGCGCGGTCCTTTCTTCTCAATGGTTCCGCTTGCCTGCCCGCAGGACATGGTTTCATCCTATCCGTAGGTTCCACGGATCTCTACCCTTGTTCCCGTTGTGGAGGGATATCCAGTGTTGCGAAGATTGACGCTGGTAGGGTTGATTGCAGGTGTGGGTATGGGGATCCCGCTCCTGGCGGTGATGGCCTTGGGCCAGGAGGCACTGGGCTTGCCTTTTGCTCCCTATGATCTGTTTGGTCTCCTGACCCGCATCCTTCCGGGTTCCCTCGTCGTAGGCGGCGTGGAACTCATGGTTACAACACTTCAAGCCCTCCGCTTCGGTTCGACCTCGGCACTTGGGAAGTTCATCGAGAGCGGCAGCGCGGTGGTGATGGGACTGGTGGGTCTGGCTCTGGTGGGTGCACTTCTGGGGTATCTGTGGCCCAACTTGCAGAATCGGCTGGCTGCCCGCCGCTTCCTGCCGGGGGTTGTCGTCTGGGTCATTCTGATCCCGGTCGGGATTGGGGTGGGCTGGTCAGCACTCGGCTTTGCCTGGGTGCTGATCTTGACCCTCGCTTGGAGCGTTGTGACCTTCTGGATTCTGACTCGCTGGCAGACTGCGGAGATGGTCCCCGTCGACTCAGATCGGCGCGCCTTCCTCGGCAGAGCGGCCGCATTCGCCTTGGTAACGACGATCGCCGGACTCGGGCTGGGTCGCCTGCTGCGCCGACCCATCCCGCAAGAAACCCTGGTGCCCATCCCCACGGGATCGACGCCGGTTCCTGCCCAGCCGGGGTCTTTTGCACCCGTTCTTGGAACGCGGCCCGAGGTCACCCCGATTTCCGACTTCTACCGCGTCGATATCGACTTGGCTCCCTCCTCCGTGGACGCTTCCCGATGGACCTTGGAAATCGGGGGGCAGGTCGACAAGCCGTTGACGCTCTCCTACGCCGACCTCACGGCGATGCCGCCCGAGGACTTCTATGCAACTCTGGAATGCATCTCCAATACCGTGGGAGGAGACCTGATCAGCACAACCCGCTTCACCGGCGTGAAACTGGCGGACCTGCTGGCTCGCGCCAGCCTGCGTCCGCAGGCCACGGAAATCCGCTTCGACTGCGTCGACGGCTACTCCGAGTCCCTGCCGCTGGACTCAGCCCTGGACCCGGAAACCAGACTGTGCTACGCGATGGGCGGGGCCACTCTGCCCCCGGAGCACGGCTTCCCTGCGCGCTTGTACACCCCCAACCGGCACGGGATGAAGAACCCCAAGTGGATTCAGAAGATCGAGGCGGTGAGCCAGCCCTTCGCAGGGTATTGGGAACAACGCGGTTGGGACAAGGATGCTTTCGTACACACCACCTCCGTGATGGATGCGACCTTGAGCGAGACCGGTGCCATCGAGGTCGGAGGGATCGCCTACGCCGGAGGGCGAGGGATTCAAAAGGTCGAAGTCCAAGTCGATGAGGGGGATTGGGTCCCGGCCGAGCTCAAACCGCCCCTTTCTCAACTGGCCTGGGTGATCTGGCGGGCTCACCTCCCAGCCAACCCGGGGTCCCACCGGCTGACGGTGCGTGCTGTAGACGGATCCGGCGCGCTCCAGTTTGCGGATTACACCGATCCCTTCCCGAGCGGGGCCACTGGGTACGATGTGAGGTACGGCCAGGCGGATTAGAAACGCATTCCCCTTGTCCGCCCCCCTGGCCTGGCCCAGGGGGTCACAGGAAGATGTGGGACGGGAGAAAGAACTGGCGGAAAGGAAGAGAAGCGCCTATGTCTCAAGAGGGCCTTAGCCCATTCTTTTCCGCAAGCGATCGGAAAGGGCCAATGTGAGATTCCTGGACACCCTCCTGACCGTCCACTCGCTGATTCGGTATGTCATTCTCGCCTTCGCCGTGGCGGGGCTGATCATCACCGCGATCGTCCTGGACCGCAAAGGGCGTTACACACGCGGCCTGCTTGTCCTGGCTTCCGCCTACAGTGGCCTGCTTGACTTGCAGGTCCTGCTGGGCCTAATTCTCTTGGTCGGCTTGGGGCTGACCGAGGGCCAGTGGCCGCTGTATCGGTTCCTGCATGGGATTCTCGGGCTGCTGGCCGCCGGAACGGGCCACCTCCCTGCGAGATGGCGCTCGATGGGGGACAGGGCGCGCCTGGCGAGAGGTCTCGTCGTTTATGCCGTCACTCTGGTCCTCCTGATTTTGGCAATCCCCATCGCCCTGCGAGCCGTGCATGCCACTTCCTGACTTTGTCCTGCCAGCACTCGCTGGGTTGAACCCGGGTCGACTCTGCCCGGATTGGCCCCCAGGGCGAAAAAGTCTCCGCGCGCCGAGGATTCCCCACAGACGACATGCCTAAGGTCCCGGCTCCTACCTCCCCTCCTAAGGAGAGGGCCTTTCTCTTTGGCGTCGAGCACAAAGGCACCTCCCCTCTCCTAACCCTGCGAGACAGTCTGGCCGAACTGGCTCAGCTGAGCGAGACGGCGGGCCTGATGGTTGTTGGCCAGGACTACCAGCGCGTCGAAAAGCCAGATGCCAACACCCTGATCGGCTCTGGGAAAGTGGAGCAGTTGCGCCAGAAGGTGCTGGAGACGGGGGCCGAAGTCGTTATCTTCGATGAAGAGCTCGCGCCGCGCCATCTGCGCGAGATCGAAAGGGCCCTGGGGGAGGAGGTGCGGGTCCTGGATCGGACCGCGTTGATTCTTGACATCTTCGCCCAGCACGCCCACAGCCGGGAAGGTGCCCTACAGGTCCAGCTGGCCCAGTACCAGTACCGCTTGCCTCGCCTCACGCGGGCGTGGCCCCACCTGCCTCGACAGGCAGGAGGGGCCGCCGGACGCGGAGGGACCGGGGGGGTCGGGCTACGCGGTCCGGGTGAGACCCAGCTCGAGATCGATCGCCGCGAAGTCGCACGCCATATCGCTCATCTGCGGCGTGAGCTCGAGAAAGTCCGCGCTCACCGGAGCCGGCACCGACTCCAGAGGAAGAGGTCCGGGATCCCGGTGGTCGCCTTGGTCGGGTACACCAATGCGGGCAAGAGCACGCTCCTGAACGCCATCGCTCACACCCAGGTCTATACGGCCGACCAACTGTTCGCTACGCTCGATCCAACCACGCGCCGGATCCGGCTCCCCCAGGGGCACCCGGCTCTGCTCACGGATACGGTCGGCTTTATCCAGAAGCTTCCTGCCACCCTAGTGGCGGCCTTCCGCGCGACCCTGGAAGAGATCGGTGAGGCGGACCTTCTCCTGCACGTGGTCGATATCACCCACCCCAATGCGGCCGAACAGGCACAGGCGGTTCATCAGACCTTGCAGGACCTGGAAATCGTCGATGTGCCGATCGTGACGGCCTTGAACAAGATTGACCGGCTCCCCCTCCCGGAAGAAACCCGTGCCCAGCTCTCGCCCAACCCTTCGGCGGTTCTGACCTCCGCGCTGCGGGGCGATGGCGTGCCGGTTCTACTGGCGCGAATTGAGAGCGCCCTGTATGAGACGCTCACTCCCGTGAGGGTTCGCCTGCCCCACACGGCAGGCAAGCTCATCCACCTCTTCCATCAGCTGGGGTTGGTCGACTCCGTCACGCACAGCGCTTCGGGCGTGACCATTTCCGGGCGACTGCCGGGGTACCTAATGGCGACCTTTCGGGAGTACGCAACCCGGCCGCGAGGCGGGGGCGGCAAGTAGACCCCCGGACGCCGGGGCAGGTCGCCCCTTCAAATTTGCGGCAAAGGATTCGACGACGGGGAGACCGTTCCCTGAGCGGAAGCGGGTTTCCACAAGGCTCAAGCCCACGCCTGCCAAGGAACCCGATTCCCAATTCGCAGGCTCGCCGGCCGCCTCAGGCCCTCAGACCACCCCCGCGTCCCGAGAGCAAGACAGGCGCAATGAGACCACCGCCCGGCCTCCGGGGAGGGGGCCTTGGCTTCGGATCCGGGCCAGCGCAATCGCCGGCGGACACAACCGCTGCGAAGATGCCGAAGAGATTCCGGCTGGCCCATGGGCCTGGGCCAGCCATGGCAGGAAAACCCCTTGCCGGCCAGTTCCCCCATGACCCCGGGCGCTGGTCCTTCAGCTACCGTCGACCTGGGATCCCTTTTGACCCCACGCCCCGCTCCAGGGGCGCGGCGTTGGCATCCTTTTGGGGATGGCGACCCCTCCCATCTTGGTCGCCAAGAGGGTCAACCCTCTCACCAGCTCGTCCCAAGACTGGGAATTGAGCGCGTCTTTCAACTGCTCCGCCAAACGGTCCACCCATCGCCACTGCTCGCGAAACTGATCGGCCTTGACCCAGTAGTCCCTCTTCTCCCAGGCCAAAGCGGATTGGTTTACGCTGCGCCAGATTTCATCGAGAGCAAGAATCAGAAACGCGGCGATGTCGCGACCTTCTTCGTCGATTTCGCGCTTCTCGGCCATGACCCGCAAAGCCATGGCTATTGACTTCATCAGATGGGAACGCTGACGTCCTCCGTTGTTGGGGTTAACGACCCGACTCAAAGTTGACCTCCGCTGCTAAAGAAACCACGCACGGACCTCTATCAACAGGCAAAAAAACCGCCCGGATCCTCTTCCGATCCAGGAGCCCTTCAACTCCGTTTGGCATGCTATTATACTGGCGAGCGAGCGTTTGCTCCTCCCCTGCAATTCGTGGAACCATCATGGTTGATGGAGTCATGCCACTCAAACATCAGGTTCTGACCACTCACGCCTTCCCCGAAGAATGGCTTCGCCCGCTGGCGGATACCTGCGAAGTGAACGTCCTCGCAGGTCAGCCTCAGGAGCAGGCCGGAAAGCTGTTGGAGCAAGCCGAAGGGATCCTCACCCTGCTGTCGGACAAGGTGGACGTTCCTTTCCTTGCCCGGGCACCCCGCCTTCGAGTGGTAAGCAATGTGGCGGTCGGGCTGGACAATGTCGATCTGGCCGAGTGCACACGGCGCGGCATTCCGGTTGGGAGCCTGCGGACTGTCCTGACCGAGGCTACTGCCGATCTGGCCCTGGCGCTGCTGCTCGCGGTGGCGCGCCGCTTACCGGAGGCGTCCCAAGATGCCCGCTCCGGCCGTTGGCCGGGGTGGTCTGCGACCGGCTGGCTGGGAAAGGACCTGCAAGGCGCGACGCTCGGAATCGTTGGATTTGGGCAGATCGGACAGGCCGTGGCGCGCAGGGCCCACGGATTCGGCATGAGATTGTTGTACACGGACCCTGGGCGCCATCCCGAAATCGAGGCAGAACTCCAAGCGAAGCGGTTCCTGCTGGACGACCTGTTGAGCGAGAGTGACTTTGTCAGCCTTCATGTTCCGCTGACCGAAGAGACGAGAGGGTTGATGGATGCCTCGCGCTTCGCGCGCATGAAGACGGGCGCCATCCTCATCAACACGGCTCGCGGGGCAATTGTCAATACGGAGGCTTTGTTCAGCGCCCTCAAACAGGGCCACCTGGGCGGGGCCGGCCTGGACGTCACGGACCCTGAGCCCCTGCCGGCAGACCATCCTCTTTTCGGCCTCACCAATTGCCTGATCCTGCCTCATATCGGCTCGGCGGCTGCGGGAGCTCGGCGCCGGATGATGGAATTGGCATGTGAGAATGTCCTGGCCGGCCTCGAGAACCGGCCGCTCGGGCACTGCGCAAACCCGGAGGTTTACCGGAATCCGCGCGCCAAGACCCATCATCGGGTCGCCTGAGACGAAGAGACCCGAGATGGAGAAGTCGATCAAGGTCGTCGCCACAAACCGCAAGGCCCTGCACGACTATGACATCCTCAAACGTCTGGAGGCGGGACTGGCCCTCCAAGGAACGGAGATCAAGTCGGTCCGCGCCGGCCAAGTCAACCTTCGGGAGGGTTACGTGCGCGTGGAAGAGGGGCAGGCTTGGCTTCACAATGCTCACATTGCGATCTACGACCCGGCCAGCCGCATGAACCATGATCCCCTGCGCAATCGGCGCCTGCTCCTTCACCGACGAGAGATCACGGAGCTGACGGTTGCCCAGCAGCAGAAGGGGCTCACCGTGATCCCACTGCGAATGTACCTGCGCAGCGGCCGCGCGAAACTGGAGATCGCCCTGGCGCGCGGGCGCAAGAGCTACGACAAGCGCCAGGCCATCGCTCGCCGCGAGGCGGAACGCGAAATGTCACGTGCCGTTCGGCGCAGACGCTAGCTTCGTCGATCAAGAAGGACGCGTAAGGAACGGCTCGGATGAGCACTTCCACTTCCATCGCCCGCATCAACCGCCTGTCGCCTCCCGAGCGAGACCGGTTCTACGCGACCTTCATCCCTTCCGTCCTTCTGGACCAGTTCCACATCGATCCCGTGACCTACGCCGACGCGGGCGGTTCTCGCCTGCTCACCGTGACCGCCAAGACGGATGGCAGCGTGGTCGAGGTGGATCTCCGCCACGCGGCGGGCGCGATCGATCCGATTCTCTACGCCCAGCTGACGGACACCATAAATGGGCAGATCCTGGTTATGGCCTACGTGGTCAATGACCCGGCCTCGCCGCGGTTCGAAACCGACCGAACGAGCGACGGATCGCGCACCCACTTCGGCGTCCTTGGGCGCAACCTGCCCGCCGAGGAAGCGGCTCGGGCCGCGGGACTTGCGCCCGGGCAGGTGCGCCGTGGTTTGAGGATCCTGCCCCATTCCATCCTTGCCTTTGAGGCCTTCGTGTCCCGCCTGGGAAGAGACTTGTTCTTCGCCGAGCCCCTCTTCTACCACAACGCGGTGATCTTCGAGCGCTATGGTTTTGCCTACCAGCAGGGCCGGCGTTGGATGGAAAGCATCGACACCCGCTTCCGGAAGGATGGCGACCTGCTGCGCCGCCTGGATGGCTCCAATGTTTTCCGTCAGCCGGAAGCCAGCCAGACGATCCTGGGACGGAGCTGGGCAATCCACGACGGGGTGCTGGGCGAGCCCTTCAGCGGCGTGCACATGTACAAGATGGTGGGAAAGCAGGCCGGGGTCAGTACCTTCCCGGACGGGGCCTGGACGGAGGAGGTATAATCTACTTCACGGGGATGACAGGCTTCGACGGAAGCGGCTGGCCCCGGATGGCAGGCCGAGAGGCGCCGACCTCGCAAAATCAGCGCAAACCTTCAAGTGCCAATCACACTTACGCGACCCTGCCCCTCGCAGCCTAACCGCGCGGGATAGGGTCTGGCCTCCAGCGGAGGCCACGTCCGCCTCCTCCCGTCTCTGCCCGGGGGAGGGTCGGGCGCCACAATGGCGGGGTGCCGCGCGCGAGGCTGCTAAGCGCGCGAAAGAGGGGCTTTCGGGCTCCAGCGGCTGGCGGATCGTGCTTCCCCCGTCGACTGGGGACCGATCCGCGAGAACCAAAAGCCGACTAAGCCTGTAGAGGTCCTCGGTCGAAACTTCTCGGACGCGGGTTCGATTCCCGCCATCTCCACTGCAGCGCGGGCTCCCTGCGGAGCCCGCGCTTGGTTGAATACGCTCTTGAAGAGACCCGCTCACCCACATTCCAGGGCTTCTGTTGTTTAGGCAACAAAGACCCGCTCTTGACCGTTGATTCCTCCTCGGGTCATCCTATGATCCCACAAAGACAACGGACGTCGAATAACCAACGGTCGCCGTGAATGGGTCGCCATGAAGAAAGGGCAAGATGATCATCGTTTTGCAGATCTGGCAGGCTGTACAAAAGACGCCAGTGATATAGGCGACCGTTCCCACCGCGGCCGAGGCTAGCGTGGCTGAGGCGGCGCAGATGTCCGTTGAGCCCGAGGTGCCAATCCAAAATCTTAGCAAGCTGGCCGCGGCATCGAAAACGGTCGTGACCACACCGATTAGGCCGGTGAGCATCACCGGACCGCACGCCAGAAACAACTGCTGGGTCGAAGTCGTGGCGAGCACAATGGGCGAAGGGCGACCCACCCTCTCGCCAAAGACCTCCGCGGCGATACCCCACGGAGTTGAGTTCGGATTTTCCATTACGTGCAGGTTCATCATCCAGGCCATTTTTGCCTCCTAGTTCCTACCTTCGCGAATCCTCTCAGCCCTTACGTTCCTCCGGACGAAGCACAACAGTGATCCTTGGCATTGCACCTCCGCGTTCTTCGTTCTTTGCAGTCATCCTACAGAAACAAAGCGGCAGCGACAATAGTTATGCCGCTGCCGTTCCGCTGTTTGCCGCTCTGTTGCTCTGGCCAGGTCAATTCAGGTCAAACTCGCTCCTCCACATCCTGAGCGTGCGCGTTGAGTAGCCTAGTTTCCGGCCAACCTTCTTCCAGGATGGCTCCGGATCCTCATGATAGAGGCGCACAGCTTGTTTAGCCAGGCGCTTCCTTCTCTGCGTGGCTGCCTCGAGCCTTGCCTCCTTCCGTTCCCTTGCTTGGGCGACCTCCCGCCTGTTGGGCTGCGATTTGCGAGGAGCTGAGGGGGCTTGAGATTTGCGAGGGTGCGCAACCGACCGGGGCCAGCGGGCCGCAATGTCATGCAGCAGCTCATGGTAGTAGGCGCGAACGGGCTCGTATCGCAGACGCGGCTGCAACCCCACTCGGCTGGGGCCGAGGGCGTCTAGCCTGAACACGATGCACCCGCGCAGTAGGCCCTCGGCACCGTAACTGGTTGAGCGCCTTCTCCTCGCTGGTTGGCTCCATGTGGCATCAATTGAACTCTCAATGTGTCCAGGCCCAAGCGGCCGGGCGGTGGCCCTTTGGAGGGTGACAAGTCTCGTGCCCACTCGCAGCACGCTAGGCCAGGCTGTCTTCTGCTCGAGCCAGTTTTGGAAATACTCAAGCGTCGTGTTGAGCACGATCGGCTTTTGTGGCATGTGCACCTTCCATAAAGCTAACGGGCCGCCAGTGATCGACGCCGACGGCCCGGTTGTGCTGGAGTGTGGCTGCCGTGCGCCCGTATCGCACTGGCCTCCGCCCGGACGTTCAACCGTCGCGGGGGGTTTCGATCCCCTACATTCTACGCCATCTGCTTCACCTTCGGCGGTCGCCCGACGTGCTGATGATAGGTCGCTTGGTTCGCCAAAAGGCTCTGGATCGGGCTGGAGGCCAGGATGACATCTCGCAGCCGGCGCTCATCCGGCACGCTCCGGGACCGGCCACAGCGACCAGCCACAATGAGGGCAGACAGGATCCAGAGGATTCAACGTGGCGCGATCAACCCGCTCGTCGCAACCGTCGCAGATAATCCAGTCATGCTCCGCCTCGACCGCTGAGTCGCTCCCCATTGGCGCTTCATTGTCCGTCATCGCCGACGCTCTCTCTTGTTCGCCTCATCAACGGCGGCATTAAGCGCAACCAGGCAGCGGATCACCGCCTCACCTCTCGGGCGCTCGGCCACGGGCGCAGGGCGCGGAGCGCGCGCTCGTTTCCTCATGGCTCGCCGGCCGCACGGCCGCCCGCTCCTGGAGGGCGTAGTTGGTCAGTGGAGGGGATGACAGAAACATCGAGCTGCCGCACGGCTTCGCGGACGATGAGGCGAACTGCATCGGATTCACTCCGCTGCAGTCGTTCGGCGAGCGTCCTTATTCTGGCGCGCTCATCCCCGTTGACAAGAAACGCGAATCGCCGATAACGACCCATGCGACCAGCCTCCTTCGGTTTCCAATGCCGACAATGAGGTTAGTCTAAGGGGTTGTACTGGTCTTGTCGCTTACAGATGAGGGCTAATCTGTATCTAGTTCTTTCAGCCTGCGATTGAGGTAGGGGCGCGTATAGCCCAGGTGCTCGGCGAGTTTGCGTTGGGAGAAGTTGGGGTGACGCTTATACCACTCCCAGACGGGCCGAAAGTCCATCTTGACCCCAACCCGGATCGGTTGAGGGCAAGGATCCACGTGCCACTGCAGCGCCATGAGGAAGGCTTGAGCGTGGGGGTTGGAGGCATCGAAGTCTTCCGGAATCACGATTGTGGGCAGGAAAATTCCGTCAGAGCGGCGCGAATAGGCGATGCCGGGAAATCCCGATCTGCCAACCACCCGGGGAGGCGTCCCATATAGTGCCCACGCCTCCACCTCCCCGCGCCATTTCTCTACGTGGTGAGCGGACACGATTGAATCTATCTGGCGCTTGAATTCAGCCAGGGTGTCAAAGTCCTGATGGGCCAGACGGTCATTGACATACGCGAGGTATTCTTTCCAGTCCGCAAGAGGCAATTCGAACGATCGTCGGATCTTTCGAAGATCTGCCTCGAGGCTGGTGTTCTCAACAACTGTGCGCACGTATTCTGACACGTTGGCTTTAGCATGCCACGCGAGTCGGCGCTCCGCCTGCCCGACGGTCATCCTCTTGCCCACTCGGCACCTCCAACGAAACGGGCCGCCCGCGGTTGACGCGGACGGCCCGAGAGTGTTATCCTTCGGTTGTCAGCGAGCGACCGCTGGCCACACGCCGGGGCCTCACACGCCGCCGGCGTCTTCGTTCAGGCTAACTTGTACCATGAATTCTGCCCGGGGGCAGGGGCTTAAGTGTTTAGAGAAATACTGTTGGTCATCTGGATCCTGCAGGCGGTTCTGGCGGTAGTATTCGTGATGGCCGGGTCAATGAAACTTTCCCAGCCTAGGGAGAAACTGGCCGTCCGCATGGGCTGGGTGGCGCATTTCTCAGCGCCAGCGGTCAAGGTCATCGGGCTGCTGGAAGTCTTGGCGGCGGCCGGATTGATCCTGCCCTCTCTGAGTGGCGTCTTGCGTTGGCTTACGCCTCCGCGGCCGGGCTGGTCCTGGTAATGTTGGGTGCCTCCTTCACTCACCTGCGTCGGCGAGAGTACAGCAGCATGGCCATGACGGCTATACTTCTCCTGATGGCCGCCTCGACGCCCTATGGGAAATTCTCCGCCCTCCATCTGTGACGGAGGGCCGGAACTGCAAAACCGGAGGTTACACCATGACGTTTCTGTATCCAGAGAAAGTACCCTGGTCCGCCATTCCGATGGTGACAGAAATGACAGAACGCGGAGAAAGAGCCTTTGATATCTACTCTCTTCTGCTGCGCCATCGAATTGTCTTCGTCGGGGATGAGATCAATGATCAGACGGCCAATTCCATCGTGGCCCAGCTGGTCTACCTGAGTCAACAGGATCCAGAGGCGCCCATCCAGATGTACATCAATTCACCGGGAGGGGTCATCTATTCGGGCATGGCGATCTACGACACGATGCAGATGATCCCGAATCCGATCGCCACCTTGGCCGTTGGCGTGACGGCTTCTTTCGGCACAGTGCTCCTGACGGGGGGGACCAAAGGCCAACGCTATGCCCTGCCGCACGCCACCATCCACATGCACCAGCCGCTGGGGGGAGCTCAGGGGAAAGCGACGGAGATTGAGATCCAGGCGCGCGAGATCCTGCGGCTCAAGAGCCGCCTGAACGAAATCATGTCGCTTCACACGGGGCAGCCGCTGGATGTGATCGTCCGGGACACCGAGCGCAACTTTTTCCTGAGTGCCGAGCAGGCAGTTCAATATGGCTTGATTGATCGGGTGATGGAAACCCCGCGATCGAAGAGGCTCGTTGGCGCTTCCGAAAAACCTGCCCCGGGAGGATAGCCGATGTCTGCTCAGATGATGATGGCCATACGCGTGCATGACTACGGCGGACCGGAGCGTCTCGTCCTTGAACCGGCCCCTCGTCCGGAACCCAAAGCGGGTGAAGTGGTGGTTCGCATGTTCGCCGCGGGGGTCAACCCTGTGGATTGGAAAATGCGGGCCGGGTTGACCAAAGCGTGGCAACCTCTAGTTTTCCCCTGGACGCCCGGACTGGATGGGGCCGGGGTGGTGGCAACGGCCGGCCCGGGGACCAACGCTTTGCGGCCGGGCCAAGCCGTCTACGGTTTCGTCTCGGGCGCGTACGCCGAGTACGGGGTCGCGCTGGAAAGTGGTCTGGCCCCCAGACCCGACATCCTCAGCTTTGACCAGGCGGCAACCTTGCCGGTCGGTGCCTTGACGGCATGGGGCGCCGTGATCGTCGCGGCGGAAGTGCAATCCGGGCAGCGGGTCCTCGTGCAGGGAGCAGCCGGCGGCGTCGGGGCCCTGGCCGTGCAGCTGGCCCACTGGAAAGGCGCGCGCGTCATAGGGACCTCGTCGGCAGCCAATATTGATTTCCTGCACTCCCTCGGAGTCGAGCAGGCAATCGATTATGGGGCGGTTCCATTTGAAAACGCCGTGCGAGACGTCGATGTGGTCATCGACACGGTCGGTGGGGACGTTATCGATCGCTCCCTGCAGGTACTTCGTCCCGGCGGAGTCCTGGTGTCCATTGCCGGTCAGGTCCGCCAGGACAAGGCCAAGGCCATGGGGATCCGCGTCGCCACTACCGGGAGGGCCGCTCCGGAACACTTGCACCAAATCACCGAGTTGATCGAGTCCAAACAAATCCGCCCGGTCCTCGGCCCGCTGTTTCCGCTCTCCGAAGCCGGAAAGGCCCAAGCTCAGAGCGAGACGCGCCACGGCCGCGGGCGAATCATCCTGCACATCGCGGACAAGTAGGTCCCCGGGCGAAAGTCAACCGGTGTTCAACCAGACCGCTTGGGGAAGCTCGGCCTTCTCGAGATAACCAGCCAAGCGGCGCCAGGGGCAGAAAAAGACCCCCGACGCCGCTCCTTTTTGCGGCCCGAGCAGAGCCCGAGCTGGGGGGATCAGCGGCCTTCGGGCAGGAGCACTTCCAAGAGCTCCGCGGCCATCTCATCCGCGGTGAGGTTACCGCCTTCGCGACTCCACTTGATCCCCGCCCCGAAGATGGCCCAACTCCAAACCAGGGCCGCCGTCTCGGGCAAGTGCCAGGCGGGCAGGATTTCGGGAGGGACCGGCCTCAGCCAACTCAAGAGAAGAGTATTGAGCTCTTGCTGGACGGCGCTCGCAAACATCGGTTCAATCAGCTGGGTGGCTTGGGCACAGTGCGCATCCACCTCGGCCAGGAATTCAAACACGGTCGCCACCAGGAGACGCAGCCGAGCGCGGCTAAATCCATCCGCCGAGCTGACCCTTTTCGAGACCCACTCCTCAAAGCCCTCGCACACGAATGCGTTCAGCAGGTCGTACTTGTCCTCAAAATGCGAATAGAAAGTGGCTCGATTGACCCCTGCCCGCGCGGCGATGCCCTGGATGGTGATGGAACGGAAGCTCTGCTCCTTCATCAACCCCAGGAACGCCTCCATAAGCAGCTTGCGGGTCCGCCTCACGCGGGGATCCACTCTTGTTTCGGTCCTTTTCTCCTTTACCAAAATTGACATCTCTTACCTCAGCTTGAAGGGGCTGGAAACGGACAAGTCCAAACAGAAGAACAGCGCCACCCTGGCCAATTGTATCATACAAACGTTGCGAACACGACAGGTGTCGTCAAACGGCGCTCCTGCCACTCCAATAGATCCATTCCCAAGGGGCGGGGACCCCCAGCTGCTTGGCCTGCCCCTCTCACCCGGCCTTGCAGGCTATTGCTCGACGCGGCAAATCAAGCCCTTCAGGTAGGCTCCTTCCGGAAAGCTGAGGCGGACAGGATGGTCGCTGGACTGACGCAGCTTTCCCAGGATCTGCACCTCTCTGCCCGCGTCAATTGAAGCCCCAAACACGATCTTCTGAAACAGGTCTTCACTCACGGCCCCTGAACAGGAAAAGGTGACCACGCAACCTCCCGGGCGTGTCAGCCGGAAGGCGAGCCAGTTGAGATCTTTGTAGGCGCGCGCGGCACGCGGGACCTGCGAACTGGACGGCGCCAGCTTGGGGGGGTCGAGGATGATCCCATCGAAGCTCGTGCCCGAGTCGCGATACTCGCGCAGGACTCGAAAGACATCCCCCTCAATGAAATCCTCTCTTCCGGCCGATCGTTGGTTGAGCGCGAGATTCTGCTTTGCCAGGCCCAGCGCGGCGGCAGACGAGTCCACGTTGATCACCCTCGCCGCCCCGCCCGCCAGGGCGGCAACGGCGAAGGCTCCCGTGTAGGCGAAGGCATTCAGCACTTGGGACCCTGGCAGGAGACTGCGAACAAGGTCACGGACCGCCGCTCGGCTCTCCCTCTGATCCAAATAGAACCCGGTCTTTTGTCCACCTTGGATATCCACCAGAAAGCGCCATTGGCCCTCGACGATTTCGACTGGGCCAGAAGGCGTCTCTCCCCACAGGATACCCGCCGTTTGAGGCAGGTCCTCTTTCTCCCTGACCTCTACGTCCGACCGCTCGTAGAGGCCCGAAATGCCTTCCATCGACCGCAGGACGCTCACGATCTCCCCCTTCCAGTGTTCCGGGCCTGCGCTCAGGAACTGCACGACCAGGAACCGTCCGTACCGGTCGACAACCAGCCCGGGCAGGCCATCACTTTCCGCATTGACCAGGCGGATCCCATCGGTGGAAGATTGGAGCCAGGTGCGCCGGTTCGCAGAGGCTTCGATCCGGCGTTGGAAGAATCCGGCGTCGATGGTTTCAGCCTCGTCCCAGGTCCAAACCCGTGCCACGATCTGCGAGTGAGGGCTGAAGGCCGCCCGTGCCAGCCACTGATCTTCAGAGGAATAGACCTCCACGGTCTGGCCGGGGGCGGGGGACCCGAGCGTCTGATCGACCGCGCCCGAGAAAACCCAGGGATGATGACGCAGCACCGACTTCTCTCGTTGCGGTTTCAATTTCAGGCACGGAGGCCTCATGGCTTCCCTCCCGCAAGGACCGGTGACCCAACCCGCTCCAGTTTCGAGCGGCATCAGACCCCAGGCCGTCCGTTCGTGACCTTCCGGCCGAGAAACCTCGTCTTGCCAAATGCTCCCACGAGTTCGCGCGGGTCAGTCTCGTTCCGCGCGAGGAGGCAAGATCATCCCATCCGATCGGTCAGCGCGGATTCCGCGGCGCCTCACCCGGCCGCCCCAAACGCACCCAACGGCGGGAGGCAGAATCGCACCCTGTGCGGCGCAAGTTTGAGGTCAAATTGAAAACAAGAGCTCTTGGCGCGCCAGGGTCCCGAACGGGCTAAGACAACACCCCAACACTGCGGCCAGCGCGAGCCAGCAGTTCGACGGCTTCATCGATCTCTGCCGGCTCATGGGCCGCGGTGACCGTCGCCCGCAGGCGGGCCAGCCCCTCCGGCACGGCAGGCGAAACCACGGGAAGAACGAACATCCCCTGTTCATGGCAGGCCCGGGTCATCTGGAAGGCCTGCTCGTCCTCTCCGCATAGGATCGGGACAATTGCGGTCTGGCTGAGCAGGGTGTCGAATCCGGCGGACTTGAGCCCGGAGAGGAACCGCTGTGAGTTGTGCTGCAGTCTTTCCACTCTCTCCGGCTCGTCGCAGATTATGGCTATGGCCTCCTTGGCCGCGGCGGCCTGGGCCGGCGGGAGAGCGGCTGAGAAAATGTAAGCCCGGGCGGTGTGGCGAAGATAGGAAATCAGATCCCTGCGCCCCGCCACATAACCACCGACCGACGGGATTGCCTTGCTGAGCGTCCCCATCTTGAAATCAATTGCGTCCCGCAGGCCAAAGTGCTCCTCAATCCCGTGGCCGCCCTTTCCCAGGACCCCCAGCGAGTGGGCTTCGTCCACCATCAACCAGGCTCCGTAGCGCTGGCACAAGGAGGCAACTGCCGGCAGATCGATGATGTCTCCGTCCATGCTGAAGACAGCGTCCACGGCAACCAGCTTGGCTGCAGAGGCGGGTGCCTTCCGCAGCAGACGCTCGAGATCACCGGTGTCATTGTGCCGAAAACGCCAGAATTTCGCACCCGACAGGAGGCACCCATCCACGATGCTCGCGTGATTCAGCTTGTCGCATAGGACCACGTCGCGCCGTCCGAGCAGGGTGGACACCAGCGTGAGGTTAGTGACATATCCCGAGGAGAAGGTGACCGCATCCTCCGTGTCCTTGAAGTCCGCAATCGCCTTCTCAAGCTCACGATGAAGCGTCAGTGTTCCGGCGAGGAGGCGCACGCCGTGCGTGCCTGTGCCAAACTTGTCGACGGCTTCTTTCGCTGCGGCGGCAATCCGAGGATGTCCCAAGAGGCCCAGGTAGCTGTAGGAGGCGTACATCCCCAGCTCGCGCCCACCGACCACTACTCGCGAGCCCCCCCTCAGTTCGGCCACCGGCAGGTTGTAGTAATAGAGACCGGCCTGCGTGAGCCGTTGGAAGCGTTCTTGGACGGCGGCAATACGCTGGGATATCGGGTCTAGCGGACGTCTAGCCATACGGACCTGCTTTCATCCAACCTGTTGCGCATTTCGTCGACTGTGACTTTCCTCCCGAGAGGCGAAACGGACCCGCCGGGCTCCAGTTCCGGAACCGAGCCCCCGCGGCGGTCGAAGTGGGTCACCGGCCGCGAATGAGCCGCTGCAGGTCGTTCTCAGCGAGAATCGGTACACCCAGCTCCTTCGCCTTTTCAAGCTTGGACCCGGGCGATTCCCCGCACAGCAGGTAGCTTGTCTTGCGGCTCACGCTGTCGGTGACCTTTCCTCCGTTGGCCTCAATCAGCGCCTTGGCTTTTTCTCGAGACAGATCCGCCAGGGTGCCCGTAATCACGAAGGTCAGTCCCTTGAGCTTTCCGCTGGTCGTGGACACCCTCTCCGAACGCGGCCAAACGCCATCCCGCCTCAGTTTCTTCAGGACTTTCTTGTTTCCCTCGCGGCTGAGCCAATCCACGATGGCTTGGGCCGTGTTGGGTCCAATTCCCTCGATACCCTCCAGATCCTCCGCCGTCGCGGACTGAAAGCGGTCCAGATCCCCGAAGGAGCGCGCCAAATCGCCGGCTACAACCTCCCCCACCCCGCGAATGCCCAGCGCCGCAATCATCCGGGAAAGGGGGCGCTCCCGCGAGGCGCTGATCGCCTCCAGCAGATTGGAGGCCTTCTTCTCAGCGAAACCCTCCAGCGTCAGCAAGTCCTTCGCCTGCAGCCGGTACAAGTCCGCCAGATCCTTCACCCGCGAGGCCTGGACGAGCTGTTCGACGATCTTGATACCCAGGCCCTCAATATCCATGGCCCCTCGGGAGGCAAAATGCGCCAGATTGCGAATGAGCTGTTCGGGGCAGGAGGCATTGACGCAATACCAGGCGACCTCGCCGGGGAGATGCTCGACCGGCTCTCCGCAGGAGGGGCAGACCCTGGGCGGCGAGAAGACACGCTCCGACCCGGTGCGCGCATCGGCGATGGGGCCAATCACATAGGGGATGACCTCCCCGGCTCGCTTCACCAGCACTCGGTCGCCCTTGCGAATGTCCCGCTCGCGGATGAAGTCAAAATTGTGAAGGGTGGCCTTGCTCACCGTCACCCCTCCTACGGCGACCGGCTCGAGGATCGCGTAGGGCGTCAGCACCCCCGTGCGTCCCACATTGACCCCGATGTCCAGGAGCCGGGTCGAGACCTCGCTGGCCGGGAACTTGAAGGCAATGGATCCTCGCGGATCCTTGCCCACAAAACCCAGAGAGACTGCGAGCGGCAGATCGTCTAGCTTGATGACCATCCCGTCTGCTTCAAACGGGAGCAGCTCTCGACGATCCACCCAGGATTCACAGGCCGCGATCGCCTCCTCCAGGTCATGGCAGCGCTGGGCGTCGGAGGTCACAGGAAACCCGAAAGATCTCAACATTTCGAGCGTTTGCCATTGCCCCGACGGCGGCGGCATCCCTTCCAAGGCGACGATCGCATAGCAGAGCAGGTCGATCGGCCGGGAGGCGGTGAGACGGGCGTCCAGCTGGCGGAGCGCACCCGAAGCCGCATTCCGTGGGTTGACGTACGTTCGCTCGCCCTCCCGAGCCAGTTGCTCATTGAAGTTCTGGAAGTCCCTGACAGGGAAAAAGGCCTCCCCGCGCACAACCATTCGCACCGCAGGGGGAAGCCGGCTGTGGGGATCGACCGGGATGCTCAGCGGGACGGAGCGGACGGTGCGCAGGTTGGGAGTGATATCTTCTCCCACCTCCCCATCACCGCGTGTGGCTCCCAAGACGAAAGCTCCGCCCTCGTAGTGCAGCACCACCGTCAACCCGTCAATCTTCGGCTCCACCACGAAAGCGGAGCCCTCCACCCGCCGATCCAGACGCCGGATTCGGTCATACCAGGCGCGCACGTCTTCTGGAGAAAAGGCGTTCGCCAGGCTGAGAATCGGGGCGGGATGCCGCACCCGCACGAACTTGTCCAGGACCTGGCCTCCGACCCGTTGAGTGGGAGAGTCCGGGGTGAGGAGTTGGGGATACTTCTGCTCCAGGTCCCGGAGCTCGGCAAGTAGCCGATCGTATTCGGCATCCGAAACCACAGGAGAATCGAGGACGTGGTACCGGTAGTTGTGGTAGTTGATTTCGCGGCGAAGCTGGACTGCGCGCGCGGAGGCCCGTTCGAGGTTCATGGCGGCATTATACATAGTTGGATTTGCATCTGCCAAGAATCAAGTTCGCTCCCCCCAATTCAACCCTCCTCCGGCACCTCTCGGGATCGAGAGGGCACGTCCCGGTCTCTCTGCGGCGTTGTCCCAAAGGAGGCTGGCGCCCAGCGTCGGGATGGTCCGCTTCGCAGGGTGAAGAAGAGGGGTGCCAGAGAAGGGATTGCCATCCTGCGGCACGGGAGGCAGAACGAACCACAGGGCTCGAACGGCAGGGGGGCAATCACGGGAGATCGCCCTCAGTTCCTTCCTCTTCCGCGTGCGCCCCTCCTCCTCCTCCGGTATAATCGAGCTGAGAATCGACGCGGACGGGCCTTTTTTCCTTTGCTGCGGCCCCTGGTCCTTAGGCGGGAGAGAGCAGGAATGTTGCGTCGAGCGTCCCCATTCATGCTCCGCCGTGCCGCTTGCCTGCTTGGGGTGGTCGCGCTGGCCGGGTGCGCCCTGCTATCCTCCGGTCAACCGACGGCTGTCCCCACCGTTCCCCTGCGGGTGGGCTACTTTCCAAACTTAACCCACAGCCAAGCGATCATCGGCATCAGCCACGGCGACTTCGCCAAGGCAATGCCCGCCGGGGTCGTCCTCCAGCCTAAGGTGTTCAACGCCGGGCCGGACGAGATCGAGGCCATGTTCGCCAATCAAATCGACCTTGCATACATCGGCCCCAGCCCGGCAATCAACGGGTTCTTGAAGAGCAGCGGCCAAGCCCTTCACATCATAGCGGGGGCAACCAGCGGCGGGGCCGCGCTGGTTGTCCGCCCGGCCGCCAATATCCACACCCCCCAGGACCTTTCGGGAAAGCGCATCGCCACCCCCCAGCTCGGAAACACCCAAGACGTCGCCCTTCGATCCTACCTCGACCAGCATGGGCTGAAGCCGGCCGAAAAGGGAGGCACGGTTACAATTGTGCCGGTCAGCAACGCGGAAATCCTGCAGCTCTTCCGCCTGGGGCAGATTGACGGGGCCTGGGTCCCGGAGCCCTGGGCCAGCCGCCTAGTCGTGGAGGGTGGCGGAAATGTGTTCTTGGATGAACGCGACCTCTGGCCGAACGGCCAGTTCTCCACCGCCGTGGTGATCGTCACCTCCTCCTTCCTGAATGAGCATCCTCAGGTGGTCCAGGCGTGGCTTGAGGCCCACGTCTCACTCACGCTCTGGGAGCGGGCCCACCCCGACCAAGCTAAGGCCCTGGCCAATCAGGAGATCGGGCGTCTGACCAACCAGACCCTCAGCCCGGAGGTTCTCGACCAGGCCTGGAACCGGATGGATGTCACTTATGACCCTCTCAGCGGCACCCTTCTGACCCAAGCCCAAGCCGCGGAACGAGCCGGCTTTCTCCAGGCCCCTTTTGACCTCTCCGGCTTGACGGACCTTTCCTTGCTCAACCAGGTCTTGAAAGCCGATCGTCTTTCCCCGGTTCCGTGAGGTTTCCCTCCAACCCATGATTCCCGATTCCCCTAAGCTCGAGGTGCGGCGAGTGGTCAAGTCCTTTCGCTCGCGGCGAGGGAGCCTGTTGGCCCTGGACGGAATGAGCTTCTGCGTGGCACCTGGCGAGATCGTGTGCCTGGTCGGACCCTCCGGGTGCGGAAAGTCCACGCTCCTCAGTATCCTCGCCGGACTGGAGTTGGCAGATTCGGGAGAAATCCTCGTGGACCGGGCCCCTATCCAAGGCCCGGGCCGGGATCGTGCCCTGGTCTTCCAAGAAGCGGCCCTGTTCCCCTGGCTGAGCGTCCAGGACAATGTGGCCTTCGGGCTGAAAGCGGCTGGGGCGGATAAGACGGAAAGGGAGGCGAGGGTCACCCAGTATTTGCGCTTGGTCGGCCTGGCCGGGTTTGAGAAGGCGTATGTCCACGAGCTCTCGGGAGGTATGAAGCAACGTGTCGCCCTGGCCAGGGCCTTGGCCATTGACCCCGATGTGCTCCTCATGGATGAACCTTTCGCCTCGCTCGATGCGCAGTCGAGGGACCGGATGCACGACGAACTCCAATCGATCTGGGCTCAGACCGGAAAAACCATCGTGTTCGTCACCCATAACGTGCGCGAGGCCCTGGTCCTGGGGGATCGGGTCCTGGCATTGTGCGCTCGACCCGGAAAGGTCAAGCGGGAGTTTCAGTTCTCGCTTGCCCGGCCGCGCCACATGGAGGATCACACCTTGGTGGATGCGGCGCGAGAAGTTCTGGGGGAATTGCAGGAGGAGGTAACCAAGGCAATGCAGGAGGAGGTAGAGCATGAGAGACCGGGTCACTAGGGCAGGCTTTCTCGTCCTTTTGCTAGTGGTCTGGGAGGCCTTGTTCCTGCTGCATCTCTGGCCTCCCTACATTTTCCCGTCCCCGCTCAGTGTGGCCCAATCCCTCTGGGCTGGGTTCTCCGACGGGACCTTCCCGATCGGGATCGGGGTCAGCCTGAGACGGATCGCCATCGGCTACGGCCTTTCGGTTGTCTTGGGCCTGCTGCTGGGCCTGCTACTCGGTCGGGTCAAGCTGGTCGAGCAGGCCATGGGTTCGGTGATTCTCGGTCTGCAAGCCCTGCCCAGCATCTGTTGGCTTCCCCTTGCGATCTTGTGGTTCGGCCTTTCGGAGACGGCCATCCTTTTTGTGGTGGTCATGGGCGCAGTTCTTTCAATCACCCTGGCCACAGCGGACGGGGTGCGCAACACTCCCCCGCTCTACATCCGCGCCGCTCGAACTCTAGGCTCCAGCGGAGCCCGCTTGTACCGGGATGTGGTCTTTCCGGCGGCGCTGCCCGCTATTCTCTCAGGAATGAAGCTGGGGTGGTCTTTTGCGTGGCGTTCCCTGATGGCCGGGGAACTGCTCTACGTGAGCCTCGGGCTGGGCCAGCTCCTGTCTCTCGGCCGGGAGCTTAACGACATGAGCCGGGTTCTGGCGGTCATGCTGGTCATTGTGGCCATTGGCCTGTCGGTTGACCGGCTGATCTTCAGGCCTGCGGAAGATCGGACGCGCGAACGCTGGGGATTGCACTCGGTCCCCTGACAGCCCGCCGCCTCCCTCCCCGCAGGGGGAATCCACTCAGGAATGCAAAAGGGGCAGGTTCTCGTGCCCCTTCGACGTTGGCTCCGGCTCGGTTCAGCGGAGCACTGGCTCGATGATTCCGTATGTTCCGTCCCGGCGACGGTACAAGATGTTGATGTGCTCGGTTCGCACGTTCAGGAACACGAAAAAGCTCTCGTGCCCAATCAGCAGCATTTGTTCAATGGCCTCGGCCTCGTCCATCGGGATCAGGTCAAATCGCTTGCGCCGGACAATCACGCCCTCGGCCGGGAGCCCCTCTTCAGAAGCGGTCCCGCCCGCCGCTTCGGCCATGCTGGTCCCATCGCCTCGTCCGCGGTAATGCTTCCCCTTGTAGCGTTCCAGACGGCGGGCCAGTTTGTCGAGGGCCGTGTCCACGGAGGCAAACATGTCATCCGAGCGCTCCTCCGCTCGCAGCAGAATGCTCGGTCCCCTGGCGGTTAGTTGGGCGACCTGGCGATCGGAAGAACTTCGCGCACTCCTCATGTAGGTCAGCTCGACGTGCACCTCCTTCAGGTTGTCGAGGTGACGATCCAGCTTGGCCACTTTCTTGCGAACATACTCCTCCAGCTGGGGTGTGACGTCCATGTCCTTGCCCTTCACCGTGACGTCCAGGGTCATGAATCCTCCCTTCCCAGGTGCGATGCGGTCGGCCAGAATCCGACAATGGCGGCAGGCCTCCCCGGGAGAACCCCACAGCAGGGTCCTTCACGCTTCGGAGGACGCCCATCGGCGGGCACCCCCCGCTGCCCAATTCGATCAGGGCTGGCAGGACGCTCCAGCTCCAATCCCGCGCAAGCCGTCGGCTTCTTCGGACCGACCCGAGCTCCAGTAGACCGCGAAAGCATCTCACCGAATAGGCCTTCCTGATTATACTCACGCCGATCATGGTTTCGCGACCCCCCCCCAGAGGAGTTGAGCCCCACTCATGGAAGTCTTGGGGGGCAACGCGGCGGGTCGGGTTCCAACCGGAATAGGCCCCCCGCCCCAGCCGATCCGGCCCCTGAGACGAAAGAGCCGGTCCGGGAAGACTGCTGAACTCTCCCGGACCGGCTGCTCGAACCGGAATAGCTTGTGGGGGGACCGCCAGCGACCTTGGGTCGCTCACCTTCCCGTCAGGATCGAACCCATCTGCGACTGCATCAAGATCAAGCCCGCAGGGCCGAGCAGGATGATCAGGATCGATGGAAAGATCAAGAACACGAGCGGCAGCATCATTTTCACAGGGGCTTTGCGTGCCTGCTCCTCGGCGATCTGCCGCCGGCGGACACGCATCTGATCCGACTGGATTCGCAGGACGCGGCCCATGCTCACCCCCAGCTGCTCCGACTGGATGACCGCGGCCACAAAGCTCGTCATTTCGGGCAGCCCGATGCGGTCGGCCATATCGCGCAGGGCCTCGCGCCTCAGCTTGCCCAACCGGATTTCCTGAATGACCCGTCCAAAGGCAAGGCCCAGCTCATTCTCCCATTCCTCGTTCACTTTCCCCATGGCCGCATCAAAGCCGAGCCCGGCCTCCACGCAAATCGTCAGCAAGTCCAGCGCATCCGGCATGGCTTTCCGAATGTTGTTCTGGCGCCGGCTCACCCGGCTTTCCAGCCAGAGGCGAGGGAAGAAATAACCGATCACGACGAAAACGACGGTCAGCAGGAGAGTGGTGAACCAGTGCGGCGCTCCGCGACCGATGAGGAACATGAGCAGCACCACCCCGCCAAAGCCGGCCGCCCCGACAATCTGGAGGGCCCAGAAGATCGTCGGGTCCAGGCCGGCGGGGTTGCCTGCCATTTCCAGCTTCTGATGAATCATGGTCAAGTTGGCCTTGGGCGTGAACCGCATGACAAACTGGCCAAGATTCTTCAGGAACGGCAAGATGACACGCTCCTGGAAAGACTGCTGCATTTCGATCTCTTCCAGGGAGACCGCCCGGTCGCGCGACACATATTCCTTGATCCGGTCCTGGAGGGGGTCGCCGCGGTCGGGCAGTCGCAGGCCGGCATACACCAGGCCCGCGGCGATCAGCAAGAGGATCCCCAAGATGATGGCGGTAAGCATGGCGTCACACCTCGATCGAAGCGACCTTGCGCACGGCAAAGAAACCGGCCAGGATCATAATCAGCCCAAGAAGGAGCATGGGAATTCCGCACATCCGGCTCGACGGAGCAAAGAAGGCCATGATGTAATTGCGGTTGATGAAATACAGGAACAGCATCAAGGCGAAGGGGATGGCGGCCACCAGATAGCCGGTGAAGCGCTGCTGGGAGGTGAGCACGCGGATCTCCCCCTTGATGCGGATGCGCTCGCGAATCGTAAAGGAGATGGTGTCCAGAATCTCCGCCAGGTTGCCACCCACCTCCCGCTGGACGTTCATGGCCGTCACCATCAGCTTGAGATCCGTGCTCGCCACGCGGCGCAACAAGCTCTCCAGAGCCGTTTCCAGAAGCACGCCCAACTGCATTTCCTGGACCACTCGGCGGATCTCAACCGATATCGGGGCGGGCATTTCCTTGGATACCGCCTCCAGAGCCTGCATCACCGAGTACCCGGCCCTCAGACTGTTGACGGTCAAATTGATCATGTCCGGGAGCTGGGATTCGAACTGATGGAGCCGAGCTCCCTGCCTGTTGCCGACGTAGAACCCGGGGATGAACAGGCCGGCGATGACACCCAGCAACGCGAAGGGAATCGACCGGGTAATGGCGCCGACCACGATCCCAGCCAGGACCCCAGAGATGGCAATCAGGGCAACGTATTCGGCCGGCCGAAACTTGAGGTCGGCCCGCGCCAAGTCGCGGGCGATCCGCGAAAAGAGCCCCGATTGAGAGAAGCGCTGCTCCAGCAGGTCGGCCAGCGGGCTGGCTCGAACCGCGGAGCCTTCTCCCCCCGCGGCGACCACCGTTGTCTCCGCATACTGGGTCAGCCGTTCCTCGACCACATCCTTCTGGCCTCCCAGCAGGAAAGCGGCCACGACCAGGAGCACCGCCGCTCCCGCCAGGACGGCCATTAACAGGGTCGCGCTCATGGCGTCCGCTCCCTTCCCCCCCACCTAGTAGCGGGGGCGATCTCCAATCCCGAAAATGGAGGCGGGCAGGCGGATGTTGGATGCCTCGATGCGGTCCATGAACTTCGGCCGCAGACCCGTGGGCCGCAGCCGGCCAATGATCCGCCCCTCCTCGATGCCCGTCTGCTCGAAGACGAACAAGTCGGTCATCGTGATGACCTCCCCCTCCATCCCGTGGATTTCCGAAATGTTGACCACACGCCGGGTTCCGTCCTGCAGGCGTTCCTGGTGCACAATCAGGTTGATGGCCGAGGCGACCTGCTCCCGGATGGCGCGGGAGGGCAGTTCCATCCCCGCCATGAGCACCATGGTCTCCAAACGGGACAGGGAGTCGCGCGGGCTGTTGGAGTGCAGGGTAGTCATGGAACCATCATGGCCTGTGTTCATCGCCTGAAGCATGTCCAGGGCCGCATCGTCGCGGACCTCCCCGACGATAATCCGGTCGGGGCGCATGCGCAACGAGTTGACCACCAGGTCGCGGATCGTGACCTCCCCTCGACCCTCAATGTTGGGAGGGCGGGACTCCAGGGAGATGACGTGATCCTGGCGCAGCTGGAGCTCGGCCGCATTCTCGATGGTGATGATCCGCTCGGTGGCCGGGATGAACTGGGAGAGAATATTCAGCAGGGTGGTCTTGCCGGAACCCGTGCCGCCGGAAATGACCATGTTGAGGCGGGCCACCACGCACGCCTTCAGGAATTCGACCGATTCCGCGGTGAGCGTCCCAAAGCGCAGCAGATCCTCAATGGTGATCGGGATGCGAGCGAACTTGCGGACGGTGAGGACTGGGCCGACCAGGGAGATGGGCGGGATGACCGCGTTGACGCGCGACCCGTCCGGAAGACGGGCATCCACGTACGGGCTGGACTCGTCAATGCGCCGGCCCAAAGGTGAAACAATGCGGTCCATGATCCGCAAGACATGGTCGTCACTCTCGAAGGTCATGGTCGTGCGCTCGATCTTGCCCTTGCGCTCCACGTAGACGTTCTTGGAGCCGTTGACCATGATCTCGGTAATCGTATCGTCCGCCAGAAGAGGTTCCAGGGGGCCGAAACCGAGAATCTCTGCGACGATGGCCTCGAACAGCCGCCGCTTCTCAGCCCGGGAGAGGACGATATTCTCCTCCACCAGGATGCTCTCGAACAGCTCCTCGATGGTCTGGCGCACCTCCGCGGTCTGGCTCACATCCATGGAGGGATCCAACTGGCTGAGAAGCTTGTTCTGGACGCGGGTCTTCAGGTCGAAGTAGTTCTCTTTCCCGTCTCCTCGGCCCGAAGCGGGGGCGACCGTCGGCGGCCGGGTGCGCAGTTCCGTCAGCCGCGAGGGGCTGAGGTCCTCGGCCTGAGGGGTAGCGGTTTGACCCTGTTCAATTCGCTTGAGGAGAGACACTTCTCACTCTCACCTTTGGGGTCCCAAAACCCCGGGGCTAGGCCCTCGCTCCGATAAGCCGAGGGCGCGCTGGCTTCTTGACTTCTTCTTCCTCTTCTTCCTTCTTCTCGGCCAGCCGGGTTCGGACAGCCTGGGCGAGCTCCAGGACGGCTCGCGCAATCGGACGAGAGCGGTCCCCCAGCATGAAGGGCTGACCTTGGTTGGTGGCCGGAATGAGCGTCCGCTCGTCCAGCGGGATCTGGCAGACCACCGGTTGCTTGAGATTGTCGGAGACTGCCTCGGCCGTGATGCCGTAGCGCTTGTCCACGCGATTCATGACCAGCAGCACCTTCGCTGCGGAGTAGCCGATGGCCTCCAGCACATCATAGAAGAGGCGCACATTCTTGATGGAGGGGATGTCCGGGGTGGCCACCAGGATCACCAGATCACTGGCATCCAGCGTGCTGATGGTCAGATCATTGAGCCCGCTTTGCGTGTCGACGACCACATACTGGTACAGCCCGGCCAGGAAGTGCAGCACCTTCTCCAGCTGCGGGGCATGGACCTTGTCACCCTTCTCCGGGGTCGCTGGGGCGACAAACACGCGCAGGCCGGAGGCGTGGGCCACCGCGACATTTTCCACCAGATCACCATCGATCTCGGTCGCCTGAGCTGCCAGGTCGGCCAAGTCGTTCTTGGCCTGCAGGTTGAGGAAGACCGCCACATCACCGTACTGGAGCGAGGCATCCACCAGGGCGGCCGGGGTGTCCTCCGTCTGCAGGATCATGGCCAAGTTGCAGGCCAGGGTCGTTTTTCCTGTGCCACCTTTGGGGGAGTAAATGGTGACGATCTTGCCCTCCCGCCGGATCTTCCTTTCCTTGCCCACCTCGACCACATTGGCATCGAGCAGCCCCGTCGGTTTGAGGCTGTTGAGCTTGCGTATGGTGGCAACCAGCTCATCCGCGGAGGGCGGCTTGGTGAGAAAAGCCCGCGCGCCCGCCAACATGGCCCGCCGGATGTAATCGGACTCGCTCTGCACCGAGAGGATCGCGACCTGTGCGCGCGGGGCGACTTGCAGCACCGCCTCCGTCGCGGCGATCCCGTCCATGTCGGGCATGTTAATGTCCATGATCACGACATTCGGCTGGGTGTCCTTGGTAAGACTGATGGCCTCCTTGCCGCCGCGAGCGGTGCCCACCACCTCCATGTCCCCTTCAAACTGCAGCAGCTTGCGGAGGCTCTCGCGCGTCTCTGCAAAATCGTCGACGATCAAAACGCGAATCTTGTCCGGCACGGACCCCTCGTTACTTGGTTGGTACCTGGTCGTTGCTGAGAACCGGAATGAAGGCCTGATCCTCGGCCTTGGCCTGGCCGTACGGCAGCTTGGGAGGCAGGGTAATATTCCGCGCGGAAATGAGCCGCTGCAGATCCCAGCTCGGAAGGTCCAACGCGGTGGTGTCCCCCGTGGAGCGAAGCGCCATGCTCAGGTCACCGCCCGTCTTCATCACCAGGTTCACAGACAGGGCATCCTGAGGAGAAACCTCGAGGATGATGATATCCGGCGCTTGGGCTGCGCTTGGGGTAGCCTGGGCGGCCGGCGCCCCAACCCCCTGCGCCGTGGTCTGCGCAGCGGTCGATCCGCCGGTCGGCATGGTCCCGACGTGCAGCACGCGAGCATTCGGAACCAGGATGGCGCTCACCGGCCGGGCCCTCTGCGCCTCCGAAGGAAGCGCGAAGGTTCCCACCACACCCGTAAGCCCAGCTTCCGTGACGGGCCGGCCATTGTCCACTTCGGTTGCTTTGAGTGCTCCGGTCTGATCTACGTTGAAAATCTCCAGCTTGTCCGGAAGAAGCGTCTGGAAATCGGGATCCAAATCCACAAAGAACAGGGTGGCCAGGAGAGCTACGTGGTCTCCCCGCTGAGGGGCAAAGGCTACCCCGGACAGGCGGGTCATTGGGATGGCGATGGCCAGGTTCCCTGGGGCAATGTCCAGGGCGATGTCCGATCCCGCCAGCGCCGCCCCGGCCATCGTCTGCGCTATCTGGCTCATGAAGATCGGCTCACCGCGCTTGATGTCAACCCGCGCGCGCATGCCAATAATGCTTGTGGAATCCGTGATCAACCCGTCCAGCCGGTAAAGAGTTGGCCAGGGACCCATGGTCACATTGTTCTGGGCGATGAAGGCCCCCGCGGGAATGTCCTGCGAAGCAAAGACCACCTGGAACACGCTGATGGGTGCGGGCGTGGGGACAGAAGCTTGCCTGCCGCCTCCTCCGCCTAGGCGCGTCCAGACGAAAACCAGGCCGGCGACGATCAGGAGCAGGATGGCGATAATGAGCAGCAGGCGGCGACGCATACATCCCTCCTCGGGCTAGCGGGTTCGATCGCGGAGCTTTTGCAGAAATGCCGAAGGCCTGCAGGCTGCCCCAAAAGGCTGCCGCAAGGGCAAACTAGGCTGACCTTCCCTGGAGCGGTGGTTATGATACATCGAAAGGTCCGATTGTCAAGCCGACCCAGACCGGCACAGAAAAGGGCCTCGCCACCGGTGAGGCCCCTCCAGGCGACCAAACATCGCCGCAACCGAACTAGATGGAATTCACGATATTGCTAAAGACGTTGCCGATGGCCGGGCCAAGCAGGGACAGGATCACGATCACGACAACCGCAACCAGGACAAGAATTAGCGCATACTCTACGAGTCCCTGACCCTTTTGGCGAATGCTCTTGAACATGTTCTCACCTCCTTCCTTTCGGGATTGGACCTTTTAATCTGCGCCCATTGTAGATGCCATTTGCCCTTTTGCCCTTGCTGATTCCGTACCGAACACGTGCAGGCGCAGGGGATCCTGAACAACCGCTCCCTGCCCCTGCCTGGCCGCGAACGGCCCCCTGAAGGGGGCCCCTCCGGCGGCAATGCGGGGGTGCAGAAACCAGACCAGCCTTGCTCCGGAGGGGGCCAACCCGGTTCCCTCGACCTCTCTCCCGGGGGTCATCCCTCTCTCCAGGTTCACCCGCGAAGGAGACAAGCCGCCTCCACCCGGCAGCGCCTGGCTCAGGTGGTTTGAGCTTGTGACTTGACGCAGGTTCCCCTCATACGGTCGCGACCAACCTCGAGGCGCGAGCGCAGCGATCCGCGGGCATCACCCACCCACTGCAAGGGAGACCCGCCTGGATTCGAATCTCTGAGCCAGAAGCCTTCAGCCTGGCCAAGCGGTCCCCCTTAAGGAAGTGGGCCTCGCCAGAGGCGAGGCCCACCGCGGCAAGCGGACGTCTATGCAACCGGCTAGATGCTGTTGACGATATTGCTGAAGACGTTGCCGATGGCCGGGCCAAGCAGGGACAGGATCACGATCACAACGACTGCAACTAGAACTAGGATCAACGCGTATTCAACGAGTCCCTGGCCCTTTTGGCGTATGCTCTTGAACATATTCTCACCTCCTTCCTTTCGGGATCGGACCTTTCAATCTGCGCCCATTGTAGCCTGGGTGCGCCCCCTTCAGGCTTGCCGAATCCTTGCCGAACACGTGCATCCGCACGACTCGGCCGTTCGGCCTCCGGCCGCGGGCAAGCGTCCAACACCCGGCCCGCTCGCATCAGAGGGCGTTGATCAGGTTGTTCCTGACGTTGCTCCAAATGTTTCCGACCGCGGGGCTCAGGACATACAAAATCAATGTAACCACAACAGCAACAAGCGCAAGAATCAATGCGTATTCCGTGAGCCCTTGGGCCTTCTTCGCAGTTCGTCTCAGCACTGAGAAGACCCTCCAGAATCAGCCTAGTTAGGTCATGCCTTGCGCATCTCCTTCCGCTCGCAGGCCGGATCCGTTCCCGGCTGCACCCTCCAATATATCTTCGAAAACCGCCCGCGTCCCGTGCAATACACGTGCACTTGAGTGGCAGCCCGAGGCGCCCTTTCACTCCTCCAGCGGCACCTCCATCACGGCGCGGGAGCCGTTCTCCGCATCGGTCTGAAACTCGAAGGTCCCCCGCAGCATGCCGATCCGCTCCCGCAAGCTGTTCAGCCCGTAGGGATCCCCTTCGACCTCAGGCCCCACCCGAAGGGCCTTTCCGTTCCACTCCGTCGCACTGCGAACGTGCTTCTCGTCCAGGTCCATGCTGACCTTGATCCGGCTGGCCCCCGAAACGTCGCGCGCCAACCCGACCAGCTGCTGGACCGCTCGAAACAGGATCACCTCGACGTGATTGGCAATGCGCCGCTCCGTGCCGGTGAAGATGAAGGAGATGTCCGTGGCGTTCTTCTCGCGCAGCGTGTCCAGATAGCGCCGACTGGTGGGCACCAGCCCCAGGTCGTCGAGCATCATGGGACGCAGGTCAAAGATGAAATCGCGGATGTGCTGGAAGGCCGTGGTGGCGCTTGTCTTCAGGCTGACCAGCTCCTCCCGGGCTTTCTGCGGATCCGCATCGAACAGGCGCGCGGCAATCTCGGCCTGGAGGATGAAGTTCGAAAGCACCTGGGCCGGACCGTCGTGCATTTGGCGTGACAGGCGCTGCCTCTCCTCCTCCTGAGCCTCCACCAGGCGAATCAAGACCGGCTTGGGAGCCGGCCCAGTTGCTACGGAATCCGGCTCATTGCTGCGCAACACCTCCAAGACCCGGCTGATCGTCCTGCCGTACTCCTCATACAGGGTCAGCTTGCTCTGGAGTCGCTCGAGCTCACCCCCCATGTTGAACAAGCGTTGCTGCGTGTCGAGGGCAGTCTCGTAAGTGGCGCGAATGTCCTCGCGAGGGACCGTTTCGAACGCCGGCTGGAGTTGTTTGAGACGCGCAGAAACTGCAGACTGCCGCTGGCGCAGCTTTTCCACCTCGCCGCGGTTTTGCTCGACGAGCATCTTGATCTCCTTGGCCTCATTCCGTATCCGCTCGGCTTCGGCAGAAAGATCGGAGATCAACGCCTCCAGGGTAGTGGTGCCCTCCGGCGGTTTGTTTGAGGTCATTTCCCTCTCCGCCCGGTCCTCCGTTCACGTCATCAGGCCACACGGCCTCAAGCGGCTCCCACATGGACCAGCGTTCAACCCGGACAGTCCCTGCCCTTGGAGTTGGTCACCGGCCCCGGGTCGAATGAGTATAGCATCGGCCGCCTCGCGTCGCAAACGAAACGTGTGCCCGGACCTCGTTCGGTCCCTCCTTGGCGCGTTCTCGTTTTCCCGGACCCACTTCTCCCCGTCAGCCCCCCATGCGCATCCGTGGCAGCGGGGCACAGCTCTTCTGGAAAAACCCCAGGGCTCAAGGCGGCCCTAGGAACATCCATTGTGCCAGCGGTAGACGGCCATGTTCTCCCCGCCCTGGCGGGCACTGTAGGATCCCTGAGTCGTCCAGACCGGCACGCACGACTGCGTCAGCGACGGATAGAGGTGGGGGAACGTGACCAGGTACTCTGCCCCTTCGAGGTTCAGGTAATTGCGCAAAGCCCCGCTGTCTCCGAACACGGGAGGCAGATAGGATTGGGTTAGTCCCCCCAGATCAATCAACCTTCTCCCCCCCCAGTAGCCGAGGGCGCCGATATCATGCGCTGCGACCACCGCGTCGGCGGGGGTGTTGGCCGCAACCCACCTCGAGGTCCGAACCATTTCTGTCTCAATCACCCCTACATCCTGAACATAGGCCTGAGCACCAAGAACGAAAAAGCCAAGCGTGATCAGCCCGAGGCTGCCCAACCACGCCCTCGACACAACCCACCCGCCCCGCCCGAGGGCAGGGTTCCTCCAAATCCGCAGCAACCCGAAGGCAGAATAAGAGACGAGCAGTGGAAGGACGGGCATCAGGTAGCGGCCGTGCTGATAGGTCGCTGGCAAACGCAGGGTGTAGAGTCCAAGATGAGCGCAGGTCCAGGCGAGGGGAAACAACAGCTCCCAACGCCGGTCGCGCCAGAGGATGGCAACGGCCAGAATCAAGCCCGGCCAAAGGACCGCCAGGGGACCCGCCAGCAGCGTGACCGCCTCGGGCACAACTCGCGAAACCAACCCGCCCGCCAGGAGCGAGTTGTACTCCTCTTGCTTGGCATAAAAGGTATTGGTCCAGATGTGACCGGAAAGAGTCAAATTGAATAGGAAGTAACCGAGGATCGGAAGCGCGGCGAACAGCAACAGGAAGGCCAGTTCGACCAAGCCTCGCGCCTTGCGCAGCTCATGGATTTCTGCCGTGAGGATCATGAAAGGCACGGCCACCACGGCTTCCGGTCGAATCCAGATTCCCAGCCCGAGGAACAGACCCAGCAGACCATGAGAGGCGAGCTGACGCAGCCGCAAGGCAGGCGAAGAACCCCTCTGGATCGGAGCCAGCCGGCTGCTCAGGAGGAATCCCGACATCAACCAGAAGGTCAGCAGCGGGATCTCCATGCCCGAGACCGCGGCCCAAATCAGGTGCCATTCGGTCAAAGCGAGCCCCGCCGCCAGGACTCCGACCCATGGATCAAATGACTTGGCCCACCGGTAGGTCATCACCGCAGTCAGGCCGAAGAAAAATACCCCCAGCCCAAAAGTCCAGGGAATGAAACTCGCTCCGATCCGACGGCCCAGGGCAATCAGCAGAGTCCACAAGGGAGAGGTGGAGCCTGCCGAGGGCACACCGGGATCGAAGGACCACGTCCCCGTGGCAACCAGGTTGCGAGCGTAGGTCTGGTGAATCCAGGCATCGTCCAGGGGAAACCCGATCATCCCGGCCCGCATGCAAACGGCGAGGTAGACCGCCGGCCCTGCGAGGGCAAGCAGCAGACCGGCCCCTAGCAGCAGCTTGAAGCGTGTCATGGGGGGGGGAGGATCCGAAAGATCTTCAGCGGCTTGCCTTGGGGTCCCCCCTCCACCTCGGTCTCTTCCACCAGGCGGGCATCCCGGCGAGTGCCCTCGAAGATGGGGACCAAATCGGAGGGGGCATTGGCATCCAGGAGAAGATAGCGGGCTTGGTACCGATCGGCTGCCGCCAGGGCCGTGGTCTCATCGCCATCCGGCACCACGACTGACGACAGTCCCGTGCGATAGTAGAAACACGGCGGGTTGTTCACCATGACCCGGGACCCGGCGGGGGCATGCAGCCTGAGCCAAGCTCCTGCCGCAGAGTAGTCATCATCCAGATGAGACCAGGCCGGAGACCCTGGGTTGGTCCCGACGACGCTCCTTTGAAAGGAGACGCCCGTAACCGCGGCGGCAACCAATATCGCGCCGACGGAGAAGCTGAGGCGAGCGCGGGCCAGGTTCCACCCACGGATCCCTCCCACCCACTCCACGGTCCGATCCACCCCCACCGAGGCCCCCAGGGCGAAGGTTGGCAGGAGAGCCACGCCCGAATGAAGGTAACCCCCGCGAGCGCCGGACCATGGGAACAAGACCGTCATGGCGGCGAACAGCACCGCACCGTAGAACGCAGCGCAGCGCACAACGGCCTGGCCCCTGAGCCGGACCAGCCCGATGACCACGAAGGGGAACAGGACCATCCAGCCTTGAGCGAAGAAGAGGGTCTGCAGATTCCAGCCTAGAGCCTGCCACCTCGCCTCCAGAATCGACACGGCGCCGCTCGAGAGGAATCTTCCCGGGGTGAGTTCCCATCCCGGAAAGTGAAAGAGGTCGTCATAGCGGATCAGCCAGAGGGTCCGGAAGCCCGAGGGAGGAAGCAGGGTCCCGAAGGACGCCAGGTTTCTGGAATACCAAAAGGCCGTCACCACCAGATAGGCGATCAAAACGAGGCCGACTCGTCCGGCGGCGGATGCGAGCCTGCTGCAGAACGCTCCGGTTCGCACGTTTCGCGGGGTCAGCGACTGGGACCCGGTCCCGAATCGTTCGTCCCTCGGCCACAGCAGGGCGGCGGCCACCAAAGCGTACCCGACCAGGATGAGCGCGTCGGCCCGCGCCAAGTGGGCCAATCCCCCCAGGGCTCCAAGCAAGAGAAAGAGCAGGGGCCTGCGCGTGGACACGGCCTCGACCAGGACGGGGAAAAAGACGGCCCCCAGCAGCGCGTAGGGGGCGACCGAGTCGGTGTCGGCCATGTAGATCGCGTAGAAACAAGGGAAGGCCATCAGGAAGCCCGCGACCACGGAAACTCGACGATTGCGCGTGATGCGCAGCGCCATCAGCGCCGTGCTTAGAGGCAGCAAGGCTCCGATCAGCCAGAACGGGAGCTGGGCGCCTCGGAACCCTTTGGAAATTACTAGGCTTCCCAGAGCCGCGAGCAAGGAAGGCAAAGGCATCCAGTAGGTGTGACTGAGATGCGGAAGGCCTTGCGGGTCATCCAGGTAGTTCCACAGATAGGGGTCTTGCAGCCCGGACCCCTGTGCGAGGGAGCGGCCCGCGTTGAACGAATAGCAAGCATCCATATAGCCGGGCTGCTGGAGGAAGGAAGCCTCCACCCCGACGACCAGGAGACCGGCCAGAAGGAGTATCCCCCCCCACTTGAGTCCAAGGTGTGAGTCGCTGGTGGGGATCACGCCGAACGCTTCTTCTCCCGGGGTGTCCCCCGCGGGCTGCCCCCCAGGAGAGGAGGCCGGGTTCGCGGACCGCGAGCAGGATTGGCAATCGGGTCTATGACGGCCTCCGGAGAAGCACAGAGGTCGAATCCTGATAGAGGGTCGTCCACCCCATCTCTTGTGCGACCGGAACGATGGGTGAGCCCGGCTCGATGAGGATCAGGCTGACTCCCCATCGGTCAAGGATCTTCTGCCAGCCCGGGGCGGCCTCGGCGACATTCAGGTAGTCGGCCAGAAGGCCGTCCGGGTACAGGTCGGTGCGCCCATCCACGAAGACCGGGTAGCTCGGGAGCGCCCAAATCAGGTAGCCGCCCCAATTGTAGGAGTTGAACATGCGGCCCAGCCCAGGCCGGGCGGACAGGAAATCCACGGCGCCCACAGGCGCCTTCACAGCCACCTCGGACTGATTCACCTCCGGCTGCGCCGAGAGATAAAACTTGGCCCCAGCCGCGACCACAGCCAATGCAAGAATAGCCCAGTTGACTGGCCATCGGCTCCGGTGCGGCTCACCACCCTTGCCCCACTGCGGAAAGCGGTTTTCCAACAGGGCTTGCCCGTGACGAACAATGACGGCAGGTGCCACGAGGGCGAACAGGGCCACATTTCTCCCGGCCAAAAAGCCCATGTAGCCGAAGGTCACCACCAGGAGGAACTCACTCACCTGCATCCGTATTCCCGAGAAGCCAACGGCCGCCAGGGTGAGGAAGAGGAGCCACAGAAAGGGCTGGGCCTCCTTGAGATGGAAATTGGGCGACTGCCACTCCTGGATGAAGTCCTGAAGAACCTTGATTGAGACCGTCTTGAAGGGGTAGAGCAGCATCTCGTACCCGAACGGATTCAGGCCAACGGCGATCACGCAGGCCGCTGTGATGCCCGCCAGCCAGACAAGCTTTCTACTTTTCTCGGCCCGCCCCTCCTTTGGGGCGATGATCACTTCGGCGCCCTCCGCCAGGACGACCAGGCCGAGGAGAATGAACCCAATCGCGAAACCGCCGTGCAGGTTGACCCAGAGAGCCATGAGCGGCGGAAGAATCCAGAGCCGGTTAACGGAGTGGTCCTGATATTCTCGCAGAACCCACAGGAAGGCACCGGTCAAAGCAAAGGACAAAAGCTGGGGTCGCGCAGACCAATAGACCCCCGAGGAAACCGCCGCCAGGATGAGGACGAAGGCGAGCAGGAAGTTGTCCCCGCGCAGAAACAGAAAGACAAAGAAGAAAGCCAGGGTTACGAGTGCGGCCGTATAGAGATTGAGGGCGGCGAAACCGCCGAGCTTGAACAACCCGAAAAGCAGAACTTGCGCGAGCCATCCTGGATAATGCCAGGCGGCGCCTGCCCGAGTGTAGGAAAAGACATCCTGCCGGAGAATCGCGCCATGCTCCACAATCCACTGTCCCGCCCGCAAGTGCCACCATGTATCCGGATCCACCGAGACCCGGCTGGCCATGGCGAAGATCGCCACGAAGGCCAGGACCAGGACCAGTCTGCGCGGGGTCAACTGAAATCTCCTAGGAGGGCGAGCTGAGGTCGGGTGGGAGTGAAAAAACGGCCCAGACGAACCGGGCCTTTCGGTGGATCTCAAACCCAAGGCGAATCAACAGGGCTTGGATCAGATGGTCTCCAGCGCCTTGGCGTAGGCCTCGTAGGCTCTCTGCAGCCGACCCAGCTTGCCGCTCGCATCTCCCAGCAATTGCCAGAGAGCCGAGGCATCCGGAAAATCGCCCACGGCTTGCTCAAGATCGTCAGCAATCTCCTCCACGTTGCGACCGGATTCGAACAGCTTCTGATAGGCAACCGCGGCATCCACTTCGCGCGATTCCTCCAGGTACTTCCGGGCCTGAGCAAGCAAGAGCGCAGCCTCCTCTTTGGTCAGCTTTCGAGACTTCTTTTTCGCGACCGGCGGAACCTTGGGAGCGGGCGCCGGGAGCGGCCCTTGGCGACGGGGCAGGACCGGTTCGAGAGCGGGAGTGGCTGCTGGTTCCACCACCGGGATCCATTCGGGGCGCTCCGGTGGAGCAGCCACGGGTTCTTCGTTCATCGGTGGGACGAACGGGCTCGGCGCTGGCCCTGGTTCGAGCTTGCCCTCCGCAGCGGGCGGAAGGCGGGTTTCTTTGACCGGCATCGCTATGGAGGGGGGCAGGACCGGAGCCAGCTTGGGCTTGGTCGGGGGAACTTTTTGCTCCTCGGCTGGAGCCTGGGTCAATTGGACCTCAGGCGCCGGAGTTTGGGCAGGTCGGGACTCCTGCGCGGGCAGAACCGAAGACAACTCGCTCTCGGCGAGACCCAAAGCCGTCCGCAGCCAATCGGGAGGCGCCTGCTCCCCGGCCTTCTCGATTTTCGGAGTCGCCTCAGGCAACACCGGTCCCACCTCAGGTGTCGGTCCCACCTCCTCAATTGCCGCCTGATCCCCCTTGGCTTCAGCCCCCGCCGGCGACCTCAACCACTCTGGCAGATCCTCCGCCTCGGGCGCGGGCTCGGCTTCCTCCTCGGTTCCCGGACGCGGACCCAGCCTCTCCCCCAGCCACTTGGAGATAGTGTCACTTGCGCCGGGTTGTCTCGAATCGAGCCAGGAGGGCAGCTCACCTGTGCCGGTCTCCGGCTCCGGCGGCGTCGCTTCCTCCGCGACGGAAGAGGCCTCTGTGGCAATTCTCTTGAGCCAATCGGGGATCTCCCCTTGCGGAGTGGAGGTCTCCTGCTCGCTCGAGGCGGGCTTGGCCATCTGGGCGGGCGCTGTACCAAGCCATTCGGGAAGCTCGGTCTCTTTCTCCTTGGACGGCTCGACAACAGGACCCGCCATGCCCTTCGGCTTGGCCAAGTCTGTGGACTCGGGGGTCTTCTCCTCCTCTTTGCTAACCTCCGTGCGCAACCAATCAGGCACCGGGGCTTGGCCGGGAACACTTGCCGGACCGGCCATTTCGGCCTGGAGCCAATCGGGGAGCTCCGTCGCGGGCACGGCTGGCGCCACCTCGCCCGTTGGGCCGGTTGACACTGGCTCGGGTCCCTCGGCGGCCTCCGAGAACAGAGAGCCGTCCACGCCAGCCGCCTTCAACCAGGATGGGGGCTCGCCGCCAGAAAGAGGGGGCGCTTCGGCAGGGTGGACCATGCCTTTCCCCTGCTCGGCGGGGGCAATCTCCTGTGACGTTATGCCCGGGGCCTCCCGCAGTTCGGCCTCCAGCCACTCAGGTAGCTTCTCACTGGCGCCCGTTTTGCCGGCCGCGGCCAGATCGAAGGGAGAAACCACCGGCTCTGCTCCCGTCTGGGGGAACCAATCCAAACCGCCCTCTCGCCTGAGCGGCGCCTCTTCGCCGGAGGGATGCTCCAACGGAATCTCCGGGTATTCTTCCGTCGTTTGGCCCGACTCCGGCGCCTGTCCTTTGAGCCAGTCGGGTAGTGCCTCGGCTGGCTCCGCCGGCTGGGCTGCCCCGCCCTCGGGCTTGAGCCATTCCGGCAAGCCCTCCCCTGCCCGGGTTAAGCTCTCTTCTCCTCCCACGGCCTTCAACCAGTCGGCAAAGTCCCCGCTGGGCTCTTCCTTCTTGGGGCTCTCAGGCGTCAACCAGTCGGAGGGCTTGGGCGGGGCTGGGGGCGCCGCCTCCGAAGCGGATCCCGGTTTCAGCCAGTCGGGGAGTTCTTGGCCCATACGCGCAAGCGCTGCTTCTGGCTCCTCAGGACCCAGCAGTTGATCCGCCTGCATATCGGATGCGCCTGGAATCTCTGCCGCCGCCTCCCCCAGCCAGTCCGGCGGGTGGAATGGGCTCTCCTCGGCTTCCGCACTGAAAGGAGTTGACGCCTCCACCGGAAAAGGCTTACTCGGTTCCAGCCATTCTGGGATTTCGACCTTCCCAGGCTCTTGCTTCTTTAGCCCGAGACCCTCCGCCCAACCGGGAGGCGGCCCCTTTTGCTCCTGCAGCGGAGGGGTCCACGACAGCCGCTCCACCAGAACGGCACCGGAGGGGACATCCGGCATCCTGCCATCATCGGTGGGCGGGCGCACACCTACATACGGATCCAGGGCAGCGAGGCGACGGAAGACACCCTGCGCTTCCTCCTTGCGCCCCGTCTTCCATAAGATTCGAGCCAGGATTTGATTCGCCTCCAGGCAGAAAGGAAGCTTGTCCAGGATCCGGTTGCAGACCTCGGCACCCTCGGCGAGCTTCCCCATCTGCCAGTAGGCGTTGGCAAGGACCACCAGGAGGTCGGGGCGATCAGGATCATCCTTGAGGGCGGAGTTCACCTCCGCGGCAGCCTGGGCGTCCAGCCGCCCTTTCAGGTACATGCGGGCCAGAGAGGCCTGGGTCATGCGCAGTCGTGACGGCTCGACGCCGTCCCGCAGACCTCGCAAGCGCCGCACTTCCTGTTGGACCGTCGGGTTGGAGGGATTGACCTCAAACGCCCGCTCCATGTGCCATATGGCCGTATCGAGATTCCCGGCATCTTCACCCATAATGGCCATGGCGACATGGGAAAGGAAGTCATCCGGGATGGCGGATAGGACTCGTTGAAAGATGTCCGCGGCGTCGGCGTGGCGGCCCTGCTCCAGGTAGGCTTTGCCGAGGAGTCGGTAGGTTTCTACGTGCTTGGGAAAGCGAGCGAGGATGTTCTGACAATGGGCGACAGCCTCGTCGAAGTGCCCATGATCGATCATCTCCTGGATATCTTGCTCGTAGGCGCGCAACGATATCTCGGCCATCGCCAATCCTCATTAAAGTATGCACCATCTCATTCGAAACTGCAACTGCCGGGGAAAGATTGAGCCCCAGATCACAATCGGTGAAGCCTGCGAACTCGGTCGATCTGGGCACCCGCATCCACAGGCGGAGTCTGAGCGGGGCCAAAGGGATCCTGGGGACAGGCCTCGTCCGCCAGCGCGCAGAGAACCGCAAGGCAGTTGATCGCCAGAGCGCGCGGATCATACCCCCCCTCGAGGACGAACAGAACTCGCCCATGGCACAGTTCTTCTGCCAGGGCCACCAGACCCAGGGTGAGTTCGTAGAACCCCCGGGTGGTCACGGCCAGCGAGGTCAACGGATCCACCCAGTGGCCGTCAAACCCGGCGGAAACAAACAGCATCTGCGGCCGGAAGGCCCGCGCCTGTGGCACGATGAGCTGCTCATAGGCGAGTCCAAACGCCCCGTCGCCGGCGTAGGCAGGAAAGGGCACATTGACAATCCGTCCGCGGGCATGTGGAGCCTCGTCCTCGAAGCCGCTTCCAGGATAAATCCCTCCCTGGTGGGTTGAGAAGTAGGCCACCCTCGGCTCCGCCCAGAAGGCATGCTCTGTGCCATTGCCGTGATGGGCATCAAAATCTACGACGAGAGCCGAAGAGATTCCTTTTGCCAGGGCGTCGCGAACGGCAATGGCCACGTTGTTGAAGAGGCAGAAACCCATGGGATGATCGGGTTCAGCATGGTGGCCCGGCGGGCGAACCAGCGCGAATCCCCGGCTGGCATCTCCATGCAGGATCGCACTCGAGCAGGCCAGCGTTCCCCCTGCGGCCATGAGCGCGGAGTGAAATGACTCTCGGGAGACATAGGTGGGCGCTCCGTCGATGATCGCCGGGGCTTGCCGGCATGCAGCCCGCAAGTCCTCGAGCATCTCGTCGCGATGAACAGCCCGAACCGAATCGAGCGAGGCCTCCTGGGGATCGATCCAGTTGATCTTCGAAGCAATCGATGAGGCCTGGATCTGTGTGAAAGAGCGGAATCGATCAGGGGATTCGGGATGATCCGGATCGCGGTGTTCGGGCGAAAGCACGAGGCTGCAGGCGATGGGCATCGAATCATTCGCAGGCGAGCAGGTGGCCACCCAATTGAATTATACAGGCAGTCACCCAGCCAGCCTCGCGACTGGGCAGGAGGGTGCCGCGTGGACTGGACGCGGGCACGGTCATCCCCCAGGACCCATGCGGTGGGCCTTCTCGAGATTCTGGTGGTCTCCGCAGTCCCGCCCCCGCGCCGGTCTCGGATAGAATTAGCCGACGGCGCGGACGGGCCTCCAAGGCGATCCGGAGGGGGGTCCGCCCCCCTTGTTCCCCCCAAGGCCCTCCCCCGGGGATTCCAGCCCCTCAGGTCCAAGAATTGGAGCCTGCTTCGCACAACCCCGCCTTGGTCCCTCTGAGACCGCGCGAGCCCTCTTTCCACATTCGCCGGATTCTGCGGATTCCCGTTCTCCTGCACCGCCTGGGGATGGGTCCAGTCTTCGGTCAAAGGTTCCTGCTCCTCGTTCACCGAGGCCGGCAGACGGGACGGAGGCGTTACGCCCTGCTGATTGTCCTGCACTACGACGGAGCTTCGGGTGAGGCCATGGCCGTGGCGGCGCGAGAGCCTCAAATGAACTGGCTGAGGAATGTGGTTGCCGCTGGAGCGGTGGAGGCTCGGATCGGCCGCAGACGATTTGAGCCCGCCGTCCGCCTCCTGGGCGAAGAGGAGACCTACTTGAGGCTCGAAGAGATCCAGTTCAAGAATCGGAGGATCGTGCGCCTGCTTTCCCGATTTGCCGGACTCTCCTACGACGGAAGCCAAGCGTCTCCTCGCCAACTGGCGGCCGTGTTCCGCATGGCCGCTTTCCCCCCAAGAAATGGTTCAGGCATCGGACCCGGATCGGGACCCGGTGGCGCAATCCCGGATTCGATCGACGCCGTCAGGAGAATCGGCCCGGGTATCTTCCCGGGCCGATTCTCACCTCGCGTCCAGCCTCGACAGGGCTTTCAGGAGGCTTCGACCTTGACTTCGGGTGAAGGCTTCTTGCTTTGCCAGACCGCCCAGCCGAGCGCCGCGATCAGGACCGCCACCGCGACCCAGCCGCCCACCCCCAGGTGACGGTATTGCACGATGATCGGAGCAACGATCACCGAAACCATGTTCACGACCTTGATCATTGGATTGAGCGCCGGGCCGGCGGTGTCCTTCAGAGGGTCACCCACCGTGTCGCAAACCACCCCGGCTTTGTGGCGCTCCGAACCCTTGCCCAGATTGTGGGCCGGGTCTGAGGGCTCGTCTTCAATGAGTTTCTTCGCGTTGTCCCAGGCGCCACCGGCATTGGCCATGAAAACGGCCAGTAGCTGCCCGGAGAGAATGGCCCCCGCCAGGAACCCGCCCAAGGCCTCCACCTGAAGAAGCAGACCCACCACGATAGGACTGACGACGCCAAGCAACCCCAGGCTGATCAACTCTTTCTGAGCTGCCCGGGTTGAAATGGCCACCGGCTGTCGATAGTCCGGCTTGACCCGACCCTCCAGGACCCCGCCTCGGAATTGCCTCCGCACCTCCTCCACGATCAGGGAGGCCGCTCGGCTCACAGCCTGGATCGCGAAGCTTGAGAAGAGCCACGGCAACGCCCCACCGATAAGAAGTCCCACAAACACCTGCGGAATCGAAACGCGAATCCCAATGGACGCGAGCTGCTGCTCAACGGGAACGTGCAGCATCGCCTGAACCTTGCTCACATCCACCATGAACGACCCAAACAAGGCCACGGCCGCGATCACCGCCGACCCAATGGCCACCCCTTTGGTGATGGCCTTCGTCGTGTTGCCGACCGAATCCAGGTCGGCCATGATCTGGCGCGCCCTGAGGGTGTCCGGATCATCCCGCCCGTGCCAGGCCATCTCCCCGATCCCATTGGCGTTGTCCGAAATCGGCCCATAGGAGTCCATCGCCACCGTGTTGCCCGTCAGGGTGAGCATCCCAATCCCCGTCATCGCCACACCATACAATATATAGGTGACGCGCACGCTCTCGCTGGCGGCCGGCACCCCGGCGAAGATAAGGATCGAGGCAAAGAGCGTGACCGCAATCACCAGAATCGCCCAAACCGAGGACTCGTAGCCGCTCGCGAGGCCCGAAAGGATCATCGTCGCAGGGCCTGTCGCGGCAGCCTTCTTGATTTCTTGCACCGGCGCATTGTGAGTTCCGGTGAAATAGTCGACGAGGCGATCTATACAAATGGCCAGGACCACCCCCGCCGCGGTGGCCAGGTAAGGCCGCCACCAACTCCCAGGAATCCCGCGCATGTACGCCAGGGCCACGGCGCCAAACAGCACGACCGAGATCCCGGCCGAGGTCAGGTACCCGCGGAAGATCGAGGCCATGGCATCCCCGCTCTTTCCCGGCCCACCCCGCACCGCGTACGTCCCCACAATCGAAGACAGCACTCCAATCCCGCGCACCAGGAGCGGGTAGACGATCCACTGCATCTGCCCCGTGATCTGGTACAAGGCCACCCCAAGAATCAGCCCCGCAACGATGGTCACCTCGTAGGACTCAAAGATGTCCGCCGCCATGCCCGCACAGTCGCCGACATTGTCCCCTACCAGGTCGGCTACCACGGCCGGATTGCGCAGATCGTCTTCGGGGATGCCCGCTTCGATCTTGCCTACCAGGTCCGCGCCCACATCCGCGGCCTTGGTGAAGATCCCTCCCCCCACCCTCATGAACAAGGCCAGGAGAGTCCCGCCAAAGCCGAAGCCCAGGAGAACATCGGGCGCGGCCACACCGAAAATGATGAAGATCAGGGTTCCGCCCAAGAGCCCGAGCCCATCCGTCAGCATGCCCGTGATTGTGCCCGCCCGATAGGCAATCCGCAGGGAGGCATCAAATGAGGTCCGGGCTGCATTCGCGACGCGCACGTTCCCCTGCAGCGCCATGCGCATGCCCAGCTGGCCCACCAGCAGGGAGAAACCGGCACCCATCACAAAGGCAATCGCCCGACTGAGTCCGACAATGATCCGGATTGCGTCCGCCGACTGGCCCGAGAACCGTTGCACGGCTCCCGCGGAGGGGGGCACCAGATAAACGGAGAAAAAGAGTGCAAAGGTTAGGATCGCGATGACGGGCAGAATCGTGACGAGCTGACGCCGCAAGTAGGCATCGGCTCCCTCGCGGATGGCGTTCCATACCGCGACCATCTCGGCGTCGCCCTTGGGCTGGCGCAAAACCTGAGCGCGAAGGAAAAGGGCATACAAGAGCCCCAGGACGGCAATGCCCAGTACCGTTAGGATCGCGACCTGCTCAAAGAGAGAAAGACCATACATCATGGCAGGAGAATCTCCTCGTTTTGGCTGCGACGGATCGCTTGGCGGTTCCTCATATTGCTGGCGCGGGCATTCTACCGGAGCGGTGAGGGCATGTCAAGCAATTTGGGAGCGGAGGTCAAAGATAACTTCCGGCATCACCGTATTCAATACCGGCCTCTGGGACTCGGAGCCTGGGGGTGAAATGGACGCAAAGTCGCCCGGGGCTGAGAAATGTCGGCCGGGTGCCCCTCTGCGGCGGATGCCTCAGCCATCGGGTTATCCTTCCGCAAGCCGCGCTCGCGGAAGGCCGGCTCCTTAGGGCGCGCTGGAGTGGCACACCCACGCACCGATCCGAGCTTGAGCTCGGAATTCGCATGGCGGAACGGCTGGTGCGTCAGCTCCGAAGCGGCCATGCCCGGGGAGGCGGCCGACATCCCATCCGCGCAATCCTGGAGCCAAGATCCGCGCATCACTCCGGTGTGGGGGCTCGCGGAGGAGCCAGCCTCTTCTGACGGGGCCCAAGGATCCGCCACCTCCTCGGGCCCGGCATATGCTCTCGCTGGGTCCAGCGAGCACATCACGAGGCGTTTGTGCCTGAGAGACATGGGGTCGCCTGAAAGCTCCTTGCGCTCGCCGCGAGCCAGGGTCTGGGACGCCGATCTCTGTCGTCCTTCTCCAAGCTGTGGAACTGGGGTCCTCTCGCTTTCGGGCGGGTCCGCGTCCGACCTTGGCCTGGCCAAGCCTCAGGCAAGGCGAGTGTCCGGGACGCGAGACCCGGGCGGCGACGGATGGCCTGCGTCAAAGCGGATAGAGTGGCCGGTTCAATTCGGACGACGAAGGGGGAAATAAAGGTTACATTAAGAGACTCCCCCTTCCCTTGACAGGGCGCCAATCGGCTGTACAAACTAGGGGTCGGGCCGAGGCTTCCGCTCCAGCCGTGGAGTCTCGCAATTTGCGTTCCCCTAGCTGAGGTTGGGATGATCCAAGCAGAGAATCTGGGCAAGTGGTATGGGCCTCGCAAGGCTATCGACGGGCTCACCTTTAGCGCCGCTAAGGGGGAGATCGTGGGATTCCTCGGCCCCAACGGAGCGGGGAAGACGACGACCATGCGGATCCTGACCGGTTATATGCCCCCCAATGAGGGCAGCGCGCGCGTCGCGGGATTCGACGTGGTGGATCAGTCGCTCGAGGTCCGCAAGCGCGTCGGCTATCTCCCCGAGACGGTCCCGCTTTACCCTGAGATGAGCGTCCAGGAATACCTGGACTTCATGGCCTCCCTGCGTCACGTGCCGGATGCGGATGCCCACGTGGATGAGGCGATTGAAAGGATGCATTTGGAGGATCGGGCCGATTCGTTCATCGGTAATCTCTCCAAAGGATTGCGGCAACGCGTCGGTTTGGCCCAGGCGCTTCTCCACCAGCCCGAGGTGCTCATCCTGGATGAACCGACCCTCGGGCTCGACCCCGCCCAAGTGGTTGAGGTGCGTGAGATGATCCGCGAAATCGGGCACGACCATACGGTCATGCTCTCTACCCACATCCTCAGTGAGGCCCAGCAAGTCTGCAACCGGGTCCTGATCATCAACAAGGGGAAAATCGTTGCGGAAGATACCCCGGAACATCTGCAGGCGCGGTTGGCGGGGGCCGAGCGGCTCACGGTGCGGGTGGCCGGCCAGCCCGAGGGGGTAGAGAATCTGCTCAAGAAGATACGAGGGGTCAACCTCGTGAGCCCGCGGGGCAAAGGGGAATTCGAGGTGGAAACCGCTCCGGGGGTCGAGGCCCGACCGGAGATCGCCCGCGCCCTCGTGGACGACGGACAGGATCTGCTGGAGATGCATGTGCAGGGGATGAGCTTGGAGGCGATCTTCCTGGAGCTCACCCATTCCGACGTGGCCTCTAAAGCCAAGCCAGCCTGACCAAGGAGTTCCTCTTCATGCGCAACATGTGGACGATCGCGGCACGAGAGTTTCGCCATTATTTTGTGTCCCCTATCGCCTACGCGGTCGCGGCCGCCATCTTCCTGATCCTGGGCCTGCTGTTCTACGCGAACCTGGGATCTTCCCTGTTGAATCAGACCCCGCCCGACCCGAACTCGTCTCTATCACCTCTGGCCACCCTGCTCCTCTTCGGGATGCCCGCCATCACCATGCGGCTGATTTCGGATGAGCAGCGCAGCGGGACGATTGAGCTCTTGCTCACGGCGCCGGTCCGGGATTGGGAGATGGTGGTGGGCAAGTGGCTGGGCGCCATGGGTTTCGGCGTCATTATCCTTGCCGTCACCTGGTTCTACCCCATCCTCCTCAACATGATCACCTCGCCGGGCATTGACCAAGGCCCCCTGGTCAGCGCCTACCTGGGCATGCTTCTCATGCTCTCGGCCATGGTCGCGATCGGGGTGATGGCCTCGGCCCTCTTCGCGAACGCTATTGCCGCCTATTTCACCTCGCTGGGGATTCTCCTGGTGCTCTGGATCATGGGACTTGCGGCCCAGGTCAGCTCGGGCGGGTTAACCACGCTGTTCAACTACCTCGACTTCTCAGCGCACTTCTTCAACACGGGGTACGCGGGAGTAATTGACACTCGCGACCTGGCCTACTACCTCAGCCTCACGGCCCTGGCCCTGTTCTTGGGCACGCGCTTCGTCGAGGCGAGGAGGTGGAAGTAATGCCCCCCGCATCCTCTCCCAAGCAGCCAAAGACCAGACCTTCGCCCTGGCAGTTCTTCCAGGAGGCCAACTGGCGCAGCCTGGGCCCCTACTTCCTGGCGGTCGGAATCCTGGCGCTCGTCGTCTGTGGCGTGCTGTATTTCCTGCAGCGCACCATGAACACCTATGTGCTCGTGTCGCTGGCCGTGGGGATCCTCGGCATCCTGGCATTCATTCTGTGGGACCCCGAGCGGGTCTTGCAGTGGCTGGGAGGGCGGCAAGCCCGCTATGGCAGCAACGTCGTCCTGATGAGCCTGGCCTTCCTGGCGATCCTGGTGGTGGTCAACTGGCTCTCGTTCGATCACAACAAGCAATGGGATCTCACCCAGAATCAGGTGAACACCCTCGCGCCTGAGACCCTGCGTACCCTGGCGGCTCTGCCCGAACCCGTGCAGCTGCGGGCCTACTACTCGACGAGCTTATCCAGCGAGGCGGCAACGGCCCGTCATCTGTTTGATGAGGACCAGAACGCGGCGCGCAGCAAGTTCTCCTACCATTTCATTGACCCGAACGCAAACCCGGCCCAAGCCACGCAGGACAATATCACCCAGGACGGGACGGTGGTCGTCGTCATGGACGGCCGCAGCCAGTCTCTCAACCTCCCGTCCGAAACCGATCTCACCACGGCCCTGGTCCAGCTCTCGAACCCCGGGGTCCGCAAAGTCTACTTTCTGGTGGGTCACGGGGAGGCCGACTCAACCAGCAGCGACGACCCGGGGATGGGCCAGGCGGCTGGCCTGCTCAAGGCCCAAGGCTACAGCAACGCCACCCTCAACCTGCTGGTGGACAAGACCGTCCCTGCGGACGCCAAGGCTCTCGTAATCGCCGGACCGCAGGAACCCCTGCAACCGTCGGAAGTGGACGCGATTTCGGCCTACCTGCAGAAAGGCGGGGGAGTCGTAATTATGGAGGACCCCACGGTGGTTACGAATTCTGGGGCCTCAGCGGATCCCCTCGCAGACTACCTTTCCAACACTTGGGGGATCACCCTGGACAACGACATCATCGTCGACACGAGTTCCCAATCCGGCTTTGATGCGATCGCGGCAAGCTACGGATCGAGCACCATCACGGACAAACTGCTGCAGACCGTGAGCATCTTTCCCAACGCTCGCAGCCTCGAGCTCAAGGCTCCGAACTCGGACATCACCCAGATAGCCCTGGTGCAAACCGGGCCGCAGGCCTGGGGTGAAATGGACTTGGCTGCCCTCAAGAACAATCCGCCCTCCTATGACCCCAAGGTGGATCTGGCCGGCCCTCTGACCGTGGCCGCGACCGCACAGTCCGCCCAGATGAACTCTCGCCTGGTCGTCTTGGGGGATTCGTTCTTCGGGCGCAACGTCAACTTTGGGGCCTACGCGAATGGGAAGCTGTTGGTGAACAGCATCGACTGGGCGTCCCAACAGGGGAATCTGATCAACCTGACCCCGCGGACACCCAGCACCAGCTTTCTGGTTCCGCCTTCCGCCCCGGTCATGAACGCGATTGCCCTGTCGAGTATTCTGCTGCTGCCGGGCGTGTTCGTCGTGGCGGGGGGCCTAGTCTGGTTCTCCCGGCGTCGCCATCAATAGGCGCGCCTCTCCGCGAAGGGGTCGTCTCGTTAAGATCGCTCTGTGAAGGCGGGTAACCATCATGGATCGACGCACAACGTTCGCCCTGCTGATCCTCCTGGCCGTTCTCCTGATCACTGCGGGGATCGTGCAAGGCTGGTTCGTCCAAGGCATCTCGCGGATCGTCGGGCACTCCATCGTGGCACCCGCTCCCACGGCCACCTCGAGCGTTCAAGAGCTCTGGTCTTTTGACTCGTCCAAGGTCCAGTCGCTGCAAATCAGCGACCTGCAGCAAGCCAAGAATGTGATCCTGCAGCGGCAAGAGGACGGCACGTGGCAGATCACTGCGCCCCAAGACGAGGCGGCGGATACGGGCGCCGTGGAAGCGGCGGTTTCCCAGGTCAGCTCGTTGTCCATCTTGACCAATCTGGGAACCGGGCTTGAGGCGAGCGTGTTTGGCATCGATAAACCGCACTATGAGCTCACGCTCAAGACTAGCAGCCAAACGTACATCCTTGAGATCGGAGCTCCCACCCCGACCAGCTCAGGGTACTACGTTCGCGAGAAGGGGGACTCCAGGATTCTGATCGTGGATCCGACTTCCCTAAACAGCGTCATCGCGTTCCTGAATCAGCTACCCCTTCCGGCAACTGCCACCCCGGCCGAATCGCCAACGCCCACGCTGACCGCGACGGCCACCCCCACGGAAACGGGAACACCGACCGCGACTTCGCCCGCCGTAACGGACACGCCTCTGGTCAGCCCAACCGCCCCTTGACAAGGGGAAGCCATCTGGCCCGCTTGCAGGGTGGCGACCAAGGGTCCGTTCCCGCACAACCCATACCTGAGACTTGCGTGAGTCTCAGGGTCCAGAAAACGGGCAAATCCTCTCCCGGGGAGGAAGGTATTGCACGTCGGTATTTTCGGATGTATTCTGATAAGACCCGGTCTATTCGGGTGAGGATCGGGGAGATTCAAGGGAGAAGTTGTCGCTGGCCGGTATGACGGAGAAAGAAGTTGGCGGGAATGACTGAGAAAGAGCGGAATCAGGCGCGCAAGAATGCGCGACCCATGGCAGGAAAGGATACGGGTTCAGCCTCGAACGGCGCCAGGAGCGCTCGCTCCCGTTCCGCCTTAGGCCGCTTGGAAATGAGACCCAACCGAAGAGCGATCCAACTCTCCTTTCAGGGCGGAAAGTGGGCAGAAAGCTCCAACCCGAAGGGCGGAGGAAGACGCGCAATTCTCCGCGGCCGGGCGGGTACTCTCATCGTCCGCAAGAACGGCAAGAAACGAAGCGAAGCCAAGCTCAACGCGGCGGCAACCCTTCAGGCCGCCCCGCTGGAAGATCTGCTCCCCATCGACGAGGAGCACCCTTCGATGGCCGCGCTGATCGAGGTCGGCAAGCAGAAGGGGTTCGTCACCATCGACGATGTCCTGCGCTTCTTCCCAGAAGCGGAGCGGGACATCGACCAACTGGAAGAGGCCTACGCCGCCTTGATGAGCGCAGGGATCGAGATCTTCGACACCAGCGAAGTGACCGAAGCCGAGCCGGGAGACGAAGAACTCGCCGAAGTGGAAGAGGAAATCCCCATCACTGGCGAGCTCATCCAAGATGACGCCTACCTGTCGGCCATCGATGCCGATGACACGATCGGCCTGTACCTGAAGGAAGTCGGCCGGGTGCCTCTGCTGACCGCGCCGGAAGAGGTATCCTTAGCAAAACGCATCGAACGCGGCAAGCTGGCCCGGGAATCCCTGGCTCGTGGGGTCAGTGACCCCGAGCGCTCCATCGATTTGCAACGTCTCATCGAGGACGGCTGGGGGGCCCGCGAGCATCTCATCACGGCGAATTCGCGCCTGGTGATCAGCGTGGCCAAGAAGTACATGGGGCGCGGCGTCCCCTTCCTCGACTTGATCCAAGAGGGGAACATCGGCCTGATCCGCGCCGCGAAAAAGTTCGACTACCGCCGAGGCCACAAGTTCTCGACCTATGCCACCTGGTGGATCCGCCAGGCGGTGACTCGCGCGATCGCTGACCAGGGCCGCACCATTCGAGTGCCGGTCCACATGGGCGACCAAATCAACAAGCTGCTGCGCGTCTCGCATCAGCTGACCCAGGAGTTGGGCCGCGACCCCTCCCCCGAGGAGTTGGGTGTGGTCTTGGGGGTCAGCTCCAAGAAAGTGGAGAATATGATCCAGGTGGCCCGCCGGCCGATCTCCCTCGAGACTCCGACGGACGAGGAAGAGGACTCGGTGCTGGGGGATTTCATCGAGGACGAGGAATCTCCCGCCCCCTCGGAGGCTGCCACCCGCAATCTCTTGCGCGAGCAGCTCGAAGAGGTGTTGAGTTCGCTGCCCCCTCGCGAGGTGAGGATCCTGCAGCTTCGCTACGGGCTCCTGGATGGGCAGTCATACACACTCGAGGAGGTGGGCCGCAAGATGGGGGTCACCCGCGAACGCGTGCGCCAAATCGAGGCCCAGGCCTTGAGCCGACTCCGGCACCCGACTCACCGGCGTAAGCTGCGGGATTACATCACCGAATAGAAGCGCGGCCGGGATTTCCGCGGGCAAGCGCGCGGGCGGACTGAGTCGTCCGCCCGTCTTTTTTTTGCCTTCCTCCTTGGACGCAACTCCTCCAGCAGGCAATACTTCGTTTTGGATCGCTCGAACAATTCAAACCGGGGATTCCAGTCCGCGGCGCCTCGATCGATTACCCTCTTCCGCTTCCGGCACAGGGACCGCCCTCCTGGACTCGCCTGTTGCACAAGGCCGCCGCGAATTTGCCCAGCGCGACGAGGCCCAGCGCTTCCAACAGTGAAATCTCCGGCAGAAGCGGGACGTAGTAGCGCTGCCACTGGATCGGCAAGGCCACGAGGATTGCGAGAGCTGTCGACCCCGTCCACACGATCAAGAGGACCATCGCGCGGCGAGTGCCTTCCCCCTCCCTGGCCGCAGGCCCACGCCGCCGCCAAGGGATCCCAACCGTCCGCAAGCTGTAGGCAAGCCCCAGAAGCACCAGGAAAAGCGCGGCGGTGCCCAGGCCGACCGTCCTGGGCAGTCCCCCCCAGATCGCCGCAAGATAGGCCTGCTCTTGCCCGGCGGTCTGGGCCGCGTAGTTCGGAATGTCCCAGAAAGCAGGCGGAGCAAAGAAGGTTTGATTGACAAGGGCAACCAGGCGGGCTCGAGGGGTGAGCACGACTTCGTCCGGAATAGCCTGAGAAAGCATCTGAGTCTGCGCCGTAAGCAAGCGCCCCCTCTCAGCAAAGGCGGCGGACACGGCCGAAACCGGATGGCACCAGCCGACCGGATTGAAGAGGCCAAAGACCGCGATCGAGGTGACGAGAATCACTCCTGCCCCCACAGCGGATCGCGGCCACCGCGCCCCTGGCTGGCGCGGCGCGGGCGCGCTCGGGCCCCGTGGACCCGAGCGCGCCTGCGACTCGGCCCCCCACAGCAGGGAAGCCAAGGAAACTGGTAGGATCGCGAAACCGGTGTGCTTGGCGGCAGCGGCCAGACCGAGCGCTCCTCCCTGGGCCGCCGGCCTCGAGGACCATTTCATTGCAGCCCAGGCAGCCAGGCTGGTGGTGAGCAAGAGCAGCCCTTCGCTCATTGCTCTTCTTCCGTGAAGGAGAACCAGGGCGTTCGAACCGAAAGCGACTGCGGCCAGAAGCCCCGCCGAGCGACCTCCCAGTTGGGTCCCCATCCCAAACACCAGAACCAACGCCAGGACGACGGCCAAGGCCATCGCCAGTCGCCCCGCAAAGAGCGCCGTGGACCCGGGAACCGCGCCGGCCTCTGCGTTCCCCTCCCAACTCAGGCTCCAGTTCCAATCGGCCCGCACCGCAGAGCCAGGAACACCCAGCAAGAAATCTGCAACACCGATCACATATCGGGGTAGCCCGGCCGTCCGCAAGCGCTCGAGGACTTTCCCATCGGGAGTTTTCCCAGGCTGATAGCAAAGATTCGCAACCCTTCCCTGAAGGAGCACACCCAAGTCCGAACTCATGTAGAGCCAGGTCGTCTCATCGGGATGGAAGGGGACTGTGGCGACTCCCGCGAGGACATAAGCCCCGAGGGCTGCCAGGACCAGGGCCACAGCCACCCAGGAGAGGATTCTGCCCTTTGCTGGGATTACTCCGGTCCCCATCCCAGGTTCCTCGGCGATCTTCTTTTGACGATCTTCTTCTCGCTGAGCCATGTCAGGGAATGCTCTTGCGTTCGAAGACCAAGAGCCCGTGACTCCCGTACATATCCGTTGGGAAGGTGTGCAGGAGGGAGTAGCTTTCCAGGAAGCGGGGATCTCGCAGCAGGCCGTTGCGCCCGTAGATCTCAAGAATCACAACGAACCGAGGCCGGGCGGACATGATGAAATCGGGAGCCACCGCGTAGTTGATGGCGTACAAGGACTTCGGAAGAGGGTAATACGTTGCTGCTTGGGGGGTGTTCAGCCCGACCGTGTCCAGAATGATCGCATCCGTTCGGAAGCCCAGCACGCCTACATCTCCGGCCGCGATCCGATCTCCCGGCTCGAGCTGAGGCAAGAGGTAGTCGGCTGCGTCCTCATAGACCAACTCCAGCCGGATCCATGCCATGTCCGGCGCGGGATGGTCCGGGCCGTGGTCTGGGTGCAGGTCCCAGGCGCGCAGGGAGAGAGCGAGGGGCAGGATCGTCAGAGCGGCTAGGCCGGCCCGCCCCAGCCACCGCGGCCGTTGGAGGATCTTGAGTCTCTCCAGAAGTTGCCCTAGGTCGGCGGTGAGGTAACGAAAGCCCAACACGATGGAAAGTATGTAGAATGGTAAGGGTGGGGTCAGATACCAGCGGAAGATCAACGGGTTCGCTGCGGCGAACACGGCCGAATACAACCAGGGAAAGACCAGGCCCGGCCACGATCGGGGAGCCTGCTTGACGGTCCGCACAAGCGCCAAGAGAGAAACGAAGGTGTACAGGACCAATCCCACCCCGATCCATGAGGTTCCCAGGGTCAGGTCCTCAAAGAAAGGGGTCCCCAGTTGCTGCAGGAGCCGGACCAGGGCCGCTTCGGGAGGCAGGTAGTAGGCTACCCTCTTGGCCAAGAGAGAGTTCGGTATCGGCGACCCGTAGTAGAGAAGGGCAAAGATGATCCAGGGCAGGACCACGACCGCGCCCACGAGGATCGCGTGGAGGAGCCTGCGGCGGAGAGCTTGGTCTGCGAACCTGGAAAGCGCCCGGCGGCACACGTCAATCCCGACCGGCAGAGCCAGCAAGAGCGCATCCGGCCTGGTCAAGAACGCCAGACCCAAGACGGCGGCCACTGCAGTCAACTGATCTTCAAGGTAGAACAGATACGACAGGACCAGCAGGAACACGTACAGGCTGGTCTCCATGCCCCCTATGGCGAAGGTCACACTCATGGGGGCAACCGCCCAGATGGCCGCGGTGACGGCACCTGAACCGGGTGACCCTAGTTTTCTGCCAAGCCTGAGGAGAAGAACGCAGGTGGCCGCATCAAGCAAGGCATTGAGCCAAGCGGAGATGGACTCGAAGGGAGCCGTCGGGCCCCCGAAGGGCAAGCCCAGGAGGGAAAGAAGCAGAGCGTACAAGGGGGTCGTGGTTCCGAGAACGCGCTCGCCTGGGTTGAAGACCAGGCCCCTGCCCAGAAGCAGATTGCGTGTGTAGCGGAAAGTAATGAAGGCGTCATCGATGGTCCGGGGACCAGGCACGACGCGCGCAAGGATGGCAATGAGAATGAGTGAGGCGGAGACGAGCAGCCAGCCTCGTCGGGACATAGGCGCCATTATACGGGTGGGCCAATGGCTAGACAAACCGGTCGCACTTGTCCTGCCCCTGGCTCTCGCACTCCTTTGGAAGCTGCTGCTGCTTTCTGAAGGAGCGTTTCCCTTTAATGCGGACGAAGCCGTGGTGGCGCTGATGGCGCGTCACATCTTGAAGGGCGAGCGGCCCCTCTTCTTCTACGGCCAAGCCTACATGGGGAGCCTCGACGCCTATCTGGTCGCCGCTGGGTTCTGGGCCTTTGGTGAGCACGTCCTCGTTCTGCGCCTCGTTCAAGCCTTGCTCTACTGTGGAACGATTGGCGCGCTTTACCTCGCCCTGCGCGAGGTGTTCCGCATTCCTCGCCTCGGTTGGGCCGCCGCGCTGCTCCTGGCCCTCCCCACCGTGAACCTGACCCTCTACACGACGGTCAGCCTGGGAGGTTATGGAGAGGCCCTGCTGATCGGGTCGCTGGCCCTCTGGCTGGGTCTGCGCATGGACCGCCGCGGCCCTTCCTGCTCGAGATGGGTCCTATTGGGATTCCTGAGCGGCCTGGGGGTCTGGGTCTTTCCCCTTTCCCTGGTCTTTGCGCTCCCCTCGTTGTTCTTGGCCCTGGCAAGCACCCTCCGGCGCACTTCTCTCCTGAAGACGGCATTCAACGCTTGCATATTTCTCGCCAGCGCCCTGATCGGTGCCATCCCCTGGCTGGTCGGGTGGCACCAACTCGGCGCGTCCGCCTTCCGCGAGCTCCTGGGGAGCGCCCTGGCCGGGGTTTCCGCAGGGCCCCTTCTTGGTCAGGTCGCGGGACGGATCCTGAATCTCGTGCTCTTCACCCCCACGGTGGTCTTCGGCCTCCGTCCTCCCTGGAGCACCCAGTTACTCGCCCCACCCTTGCTGCCTTTGGTGACCGCTGTGGATCTTGGGGTTCTCGTGTTCGGGCTGACCCAGCTTCGCCGCCGGGACGAATACCGCGCCGCCCGCTGGACATTGTTCGCGGTCGGGGTCGTGCTGATCGCCGCTTTCCTTGCCACCCCCTTCGGATCTGACCCCAGCGGACGCTATTTTCTTCCCCTCGGACTCCTCCTGGCCCTGACCAGCGCCCAGTTCGCGCTCTGGCTCAATGCTCAACGGGCACATTGGGGCGAAATCGCCGTTCTTCTGATCGTCGTGTTCAATGTCACCAGCACTCTTCAGGCAGCCCTCACTAATCCTCCTGGAATCACCACCCAGTTTGACCGCGAGGCGCAGGTCGACATGCGCGAGCTCCCCGCCCTCCAGCAATTCCTCGAACAACAAGGGGAAACGCGCGGATACACCAACTACTGGGTCGCCTACCCGCTGGCTTTCCTATCCCAGGAACGGCTGGTATTCACCGCCAGGTTGCCCTACCACCTGGACCTGCGCTATTCTGTGAGAGACGATCGATATGCTCCCTATGACACCTCGGTTCGATCCAGCCCAACGGTCGCCTATATCACGATTGGGAATGGCCCTCTGGATGTCCTGCTGCGCACCCGCTTCGATCAGATGGGCCTATCCTTCAGGGAGAAGCAGATCGGTGACTTCGACGTCTTCTACCAGTTGTCCTCTCCGGTGGCGCCCGAGGAACTCGGGCTGGGTCATTAGGCTCCCGGGCCGGGTCCCCAACCGCTGGCGGCTCGTTCTGATAGAATCGGCCGGCTGCCGATCTGCCCAGCTTCCCTTACCCAATTCCCGCGGAGGAATCTCGTGGAACGAACTCTCATCCTCGTCAAACCCGACGGCGTTCAGCGAGGCCTGATAGGGGAGGTCATCGCCCGCTTTGAAAGGCGCGGCTTGAAGGTGGTTGGGCTCAAATTCCTGCACGTGGACCGTGCGCTTGCGGAGCGGCACTACGCCGTGCACAAAGGCAAGCCGTTCTACGAGGGGCTTCTCGCCTACATCTCCTCCGCCCCTGTCGCTGCGATGGTGCTGGAGGGGCCGAACGCCATAGCACTGGCCCGTCAGACGATGGGCTCGACCCGACCGGGTGAAGCCGCCCCCGGCAGCCTGCGGGCCGACTTCGGGGTCGAGATAGGGCGGAATCTGGTTCACGGGTCGGACAGCGCCGAAACGGCAACTTACGAGATCCCCCTGTTCTTCAAGCCGGAAGAGCTTGTGTCCTGGAAACGCGCGAGCGATCCTTGGATCTTTGAATAGCGCTGGATCGTGTCCCGCGGTTTACCATGGCCCTGCCGGCGCCCGGGAGCAAAACCGAGCCTCTCCTAGAGAGGCTCGGTTTCTTGTTCGACAGGATGTGTCACCGACTTTGGGCGGTCACCGGTTGGCAGACATCCGGGCGCCTTACTGAATCCGAACGACGACCTTAGCCTGGCTCCACAGCCGTTCCAATTCATAGTACTCGCGCTTCTCCGGGGAGAAGGCATGCAGGATGACCTCGCCGAAGTCCGCCAGGATCCAACCTCCTTCGGGCCGGCCTTCTCTACGCGCGCGAACTCCCGGGGACCTCTCCCCGGCCTCCACGGCTGCCTCTACCAAGGCCTTGATCATGCGGTCGCTCGAACCCGTGCAGATCACAAAATAATCGGCAAACACGCAGTTCCCCCTTAGATCCAGGAGGACGACATCTTCGGCCTTCTTTGACTCGAGCGCATCAACGAGGGATCGCGCGAGTATCAGTGCGTCCAGTTCTCACCTCCCAATCCGAGACAATGGCCGGGGCCCGCCCGGTTCCGGTCCCTGCGCCGGGCGAAGAGGGACTTCCCCGGCGAGAGTCCCATTGAACTAGCGTGCGGGCGGACGCCACCCCGCCCTGGGAGCCTTCTCCTCCACGGCCTTGTCTCTTTCGGGGACAGGGGCATCCAGGGCTAGCCTCACGGCCTCTTCGGCCGTTGAAGCCAGGAGAACACTCGCAGGCCGACCGCCATCCCACATCGCGGGTTCCCAGCTGCGGAGAGAAATCACGGTCTTGCCCACGCGAAGCGCGTACCCGATTTCCGAAAGCGTTCCCCCCTCCCCGCCAATGGCGATCGCCGCGCTGGCCGAGAGAATCAGGATCACGTTTCGGGCTCCGCCGAGTCCGGTAGCCAGCGGGAATTCAACAAACTCGTTGGCGTTGCCCGGGTCCTCCCCTGGCAGGATCCCAATCGTATGGCCTCCCGCTTCCCGCGCTCCCCGGCAAGCCGACTCCATAACCCCGCCGCCGCCCCCGCAAATCAGCGTGGCCCGCGCCAGCGCGATCAGCCGGCCAACTTCCATTGCCAGTTGGGCCTCCTCCGGCGAGCAAACGTGCCCTCCGATCACAGCGATGAGCTTCAAGGCGACTCCCTCAACCGCCACTCCCCCAGGCGCATGTAGACGGCACCGTCGGGACGCAGGTCGCTTTGAAAGAGCGCGACCCTGTTGACTTCAAGTGTTCTCCACTCCGTCTCCTCCATCCGCGCAATTGCCTCCCCGATTTGTTTGAGTTCCCCTCTTGTGGCTTCCCGGCGGACGCGCCCGAGAGTTAGATGGCCCGAATACTCCCTCATCTCGGGAGAAAAGCCGATTTCGGAAAGGGACGTCTCAACCGACGCCTGCAGCCCTTTCAACTCTCCCGCCGGACTGCGAGCTCCAACCCAGACCACTCGCGGGCGTTGCATCTCGGGATAGCATCCCAATCCTCCGATCTGGACCTGAAAGGGCACCAGTTGGCGCAGGCGCGGTTCCAAGAGCAAGTTGATCTCGGCTAGGCGTTCCTCGGGGACCTGCCCCAGGAACTTGAGGGTCAAATGAATCCCATCCTGGCGCACCCAACGTACGCTGCCCGGCGGCACTTCACGGAGAAGACGACGAGCCAGCTCGGCGAGGTAATCGTGCAGAGGGGGAGGCAATTCGACCGCGATGAAAGCCCGAATCACTTCAAGACCGACCTGATCCTGTGCTCTGGCCTGTGGGCGGGAAGAGCCGGAGCGGCGCCACTCGCCAAATCGTTCATGGTCCGAGCTCACTCTCGGGCAGGCGGACAATGATCCGGCCCTGCGACAGGCGGATCTCCCTTACAACCGACGAGATGGCCGGGAGCAAGATCTCGCCCTGGTTTGCCCGGACTACGTAGACATCGTTGGCCCCGGTCGCCAGGACCGAGTGAAGCCGCCCTAAGACTTGACCGTCCTCGGTGGCCACCTCCAGCCCCACCAGCTCGTCGTGGTAGTACGTTCCTGCCGGCAGAGGGGGCAAGTCATCCGCGCGTATGTAGAGCACGGCGGCTCGCAATTCCTGCGCCTGGGTGCGAGTTGTACAGTCGGCCAGGCACAGGAGCAAATCCTTGCCGTGACTTCGAACGGAACGCACCTCCCGCGGCTGGTGCTGCTTGCCGACATACAGAGTCTTGACCTGGCGCAGGAATTCAGGAGAACCCGCCAGGATTTCCAGGAGCAGTTCGCCTCGGATGCCGAACGGCCGCCTCACCTGCGCTACGGCCAGGAGATTGTCCGCAGTTGGCTGGGGCATTCGGCTCCTTCAGGCAAACGGGCTCGCCGCACGCACGGACGAGCCCGCAAACTTCCCGCTCAGACGACTTGGGCCGCTCCAGGACCCTGCCGCTTGCCCGAAAAAGGGTCGCAGCCCCAAAGCCAGTGCCAACTGTTCTAACGGTCTCCGAATCGGAACGACTCCTTTCAGACGATGTCGAAGGTCACGCGCCGGCCCTCGCGCGCCGCAGCCGCACGCAGGAGTGCCCGGATCGCGTTAGCGATTCTCCCGCGTTGACCAATGACCCGGCCTCGATCCTCCGCACTGACCATGAGTTCCAAGTGCACGTTGGGTCCGCTGATCACCTCGGACACGCGCACCTGGGTCGGGTCCCGGACCAGAGAGCGGGCAACGTATTCCACCAGTTCCTTGAGGCCCCTGCCGGAGGAGTTGCGCCCAGGAAACGTACTCATGCCACCTCAGCCGCGGCCACAGCCTTTTTCGACTTCTTCGACTTGGCCTGACCCTTGGGCTTTGCCACCCGGCGGGTCTTCGGGCTCACGACTCGGGCGGCCTGTGCGGTCTTGGCCTCCGCGACCAGAGCGTCAAGGGATTCTCCTTGCTTGAGGCGTGCGAAGCGATCCAACGTCCCGCTCTGTTTCAGCAGCTTGGAGACCGATTCGCTCGGCTGAGCGCCCTGGCCAAGCCAGTAGAGCACACGGGCCTCCTCCAATTCGAACGTGCCCGGTTCGGTCCTTGGGTTGTATTGCCCGAGCAGCTCCAGAAAGCGACCGTCCCGGGGACTCTCGCGGTCGGTGGCAACCAGGCGAAAGCTGGCTTGATGTTTGGATCCCACCATCCTGAGCCGGATGCGAACCATGAAGAAAACTCCTTCTTGGAAGTAGCGTGAACTTACGCTCGCAGGGACCGCCTGCCCGGCCGAAGGGTGCGCGGGAAGAGCGCGCAGGTCGCCGGGCGCGGTACTGCCTCCATTTTACCCGAAAATCCCCGGCAATCTCCCGCGGGTCAAACGCGGCAGATTGCGCATCGCTTTTTGGGCCTCACGAAACTGGCGGAGTAGCTGGTTGATCTCTTGAACCTGGGTACCCGAGCCGCTCGCGATTCGTCGCTTGCGACTCGCGTTAAGGATCTCCGGGCTCCTCCTCTCCTCGGCGGTCATCGAGAGCAAGATCGCTTCCATGGCCCGCATCCGGCGGTCCACTTCGTCAGGATTGATCCTGGGGAGGCCCCCCAGGGAGGGCGCCGGAAGGCTCTCCAGAACCGCACTGATGGGCCCTAGTTTCCGAACCTGTCGGAGCTGGCTGACCATGTCTTCCAAGGTCAGCTGCCCGGCCATCAACGACTGCGCGGTCCTTTCCTTGTCTTGGAGGTCAAAAGCCCGCTCTGCCTTTTCCATCAGGCCGCGAATATCTCCCATCCCGAGGATGCGGCTGGCAAATCGCTCGGGGTCGAATTCCTCGAGGGCTTCGACCCCCTCTCCGACCCCAACCCATCGGATCGGCACCTCCGTCACCGCTCTCATGGAAACCGCGGCCCCTCCCCGGGCGTCCCCATCCACCTTGGTCAGAATAATGCCTGTGAGGCCCAGGACGGAATGAAACCCCTGGGCGATGTTCACGGCCTCTTGCCCCATCATCGCATCCGCTACCAGGAGCGACTCCGTCGGTTGAAGGGAGGCTTTGATCTCGCGGAGCTCGTCCATCAGCTCCTGATTGATTTGCATTCTGCCCGCCGTGTCGAGAATCACCACACTATCCCCCTCCCGGCGGGCGCGCTCCACGGCGGCGCGGCAGATCTCGAGAGCCGAAGCTCCCTGGCTGACCGCCGGGACACCAATCCGCTCCGCCAGGAGACGAAGCTGTGCGGCGGCGGCCGGCCTCTGTATGTCAGCGGCCACCAGGAGAACTCGCTCGCCCTCCAGCAAAAGACGCCGCGCCAGCTTGGCGGCGGTCGTGGTCTTGCCGGAACCCTGGAGGCCGACCAGGACGATGACCCGGGGCTTGGGGCCCGTCAGGGACCAGCGGGAACGCGGATCCAGCGTACGAACCAGTTCCTCGTACACTACGGTCAGGACCTGTTGGGACGGATTGAATGCCCTGGAAACCTCGGCGCCGACGCACCTGACCCGAATTCGCTCAAGAAGGTCATTCACGACCCGGAAGTTGACGTCCGCCTCCAGCAGTGCCAGGCGCACCTGCCGCAAGGCCTGTTCCACGTCCGCTTCGCTCAGCCGGCCGCGCCTGCGAAGCTGTTGAAAGACGGATTGGAGCCTCGAGGATAGAACCTCAAACATCGCCACGCCCCGCTGCTCCGCTGCCTTCGGGACAACAGATGAAGCACTGCAGCGTTGACTACAGCTGGGATCGAGCGGGCATTCTATCCCGCACAGAAGGCCGGGTCAAGCAAAGTGGAATCCCTGGGGACACAGGATTGCCCGCATCCCCCGAGCCAATTCGACGATCCGGGGGCCTTTGGCCTGATCCGGCCTGGCCGACAGTTAGTCACAGGTTGTGGGTGGACACAAGCGGCTCTCCAGGCCCGGTTACCCATCCTGTTCTCGTCAGCCTCGATCGCAAGAGATGCTCTCGGGGTTTCCCGCATGCCAGGACCCCTCCAGACCAACCCGTGACTCCGGTGGCCCGGGCCCTTGTGACAGGGGAGGCATAGCCCTTCTTCCCTCCGCCGTCGAGATCCCAAACGCAGGACGATGCCTGCCTCCCCCGCCTTGAGCTGGCCCGCCTCGAGAGCCTAGCTCCGGAGGCTTGACCCTGTGGCGCGTTTGGGACCCCTCTGGGAGGAAGCGCGCGGACCTCCCTTGCCTCCAAGACCATGACCCCCTTCACGACCAGTTCGAGTGGGCCAGTCCAACTTGCTTTGCGCCTCTAGCCCAGATCATCGCAGCCATGTGCTGCTCGCGGCGCATTGCCTTCGAGTGGCGGAGCGGAGAAAACGGATCACACCAACGGCCCATTCCCCTCGCAGGCCGACAGGCACGTGATCGTATTGTGAGCGTAGGTGTCCGAAACGTGCCCAGCGACAACAGGCAAGGCATCCGACGGCTGGAGCAGCCCAGGTGGGACAAACAAACTGCTGACCCGGAACAACCGCCTCCACCAGAACTGCTCCGACTTGTTCCGTTCTGGCCGAACGACATAGGAGAGAGTCGGGCAGGCAAAGGGAGGGACCGCCTTCCGATTCGTGACCTAGCTCGAGGCCGACGGGCATGGAGCCCAAGCCTTGTCGAAAGTGCAGCGACCTGCCCTTCTTTGACAGAGCCTCCCGCGAGTGCGAATATTAACTGAGTCGCAAGGTTTCGTTTTACCTGTTGAACGGTCCGATCCGACCGACACATCAACCCCGGCTGTGAACCCTTTTCTTCTCAAGGACCGAGATTTACGTCTCGAACCATTTCATCTCCCATGGCGCCGTGATCCTCCGGATTTCAGGCTCTAGCCCCGTTCATTCCGGCAGGCAAGTTCACGGCCGGCGGCGGGGGCCGCGCCTTCACGGGTGTCAGGCAGCTGGATGGCTGGGTGTCCAAGGGAGTTGATGCTTCGGCGACCGGCCGGGGGTGGTCGGGTATAAAATAAATGGGAGAAACGACTCCACTTCTGAGGGGAAACCAAGCCGCAGCCTGCGTGAACACCACACAGTCACGAAACGGTGAATCGGCGTACCCTGCGCCGGAGGGAAGGGGGAAACAATGGACACAAAGACGCGCCTTTGTCCCGGGCTGGTGATCACCCTGGTAGGCATCCTTATTCTAAGCACGAGTTGCAACTTCCCCGGACTCGCCAAGAACCAGAATCTGGCAAGCCAGTCCCAAGCACTTTCCGGAGGGGGTAATCAAGGAGCCGGTCTACCCCCAGGGTACGGCAGCAACCGACTCCAGTACAACCACAACTTCTCATGGGACTACAAAGGCACCGCTAGTTTGCACTTGGACTTGACGGTCAAAGGGGTGGTGCCGCTCGCCGACACCCAAATCGGCGAGGGGCCGGCGCAGTGTGTTGTCGGGACCTTTGAACCGTGGTACCTCCAAGTGTCCGGCAATGGGACCATCCCTATTCAGGGCTCCGCTAGCACGAGCGACTCATCAAACAGTTGCTCGTGTTCATTCACCAATTCCCTCCAGGTCAGCATCCTGGGCAAGACTACCTACGAATGGCTGACTCCCGGTGACAAGTGCCAAGTCAATGTGATCTACCTGAAATTGACGGAGAAATGGTACACGGCGCCGGATTGGCAGTGTACCTGCACCAAGCCTGAAGAAGCCATAAGTACCGAACGGATCATGGATAGTTTCGGGAATTTCGCCAATCCCGAACTGGAGAAGAAGACCCTAGCTTTCCAAGCCGGGTGTGCAGGGGACTCAATCCTGGAGGCAGACCTTGCCGATCCAACTCACATTGGGGTTGGCAAATACCGATGGACCTATACATCGAGCGTCAATGAACCCAGCAATCAAGGATACCGTGTGCAACAGCCCGGCATGGCATCGACTGAATGGGCGGGAGGAACCCCAGTCGTCAGGATCAACTCTTGCGTTGCGGGCTGGTGGGGGCCGTCTCTGGAGAGCATCGTTCAGCCGGTGACCCAATGGAATCCGGCTTCCCCCTGAGGCACACTAGGCAGGCCGGGGACGGCCAAACAGCGGCCGAACACATGCCGCCGTCGGGCAGGCGAGGGCGGGCAGGCTAGCGCCTGGTTCCTTTCCCTGGGCCGGCAAGCGCTGCGATGGCCCGCTTGGAGGTTGCAAAGGCCAGGATTGTCTATCGGCAACCTGCCGATTGCCGTCACTTCCCTGATCGAACCCGCTTTCTGCGCAAAGATCAGATATCCCTGGAATGGGGAATACCCTGCGTGTAGCGCCCATCGCCCCTAGTCTGGCCCCCAAGGCTATTCCATGAACCGAGATGACAGCTGGAGGCCCGTTCCTCCAAGGAGAATGGGCCCAGCCCGGACCGAGAGGCAAAACAGCAGGCGGACCTCGCATGGGCTCTAGTTCGGCAAACCGAATCTGGAGGGGGCCGAGAGGGGGGATGGCCGGCTCGCCGCCGAGGGTCGGGTCCTTGCTATAATTCGGTTCTGCGGGCGGATAGCTCAGTTGGTTAGAGCGCATCTCTTACAAAGATGAGGTCGCAGGTTCAAGTCCTGTTCCGCCCACCAGAAAGGGCGCCCCCACGCCAGGGCGACCCGGAACCTGTGCCCCTTTCGCACCCCTCCGCCCGACGGTCCTGCCGGCGATGCCAGTCCCGGCCAAGGAGACGTAATGAAGGACTTCCTCTTCCGCGGCTCACTCCACGACCTTGACCCTTCCGTGGAGGAGCTGATCCAGATTGAAAACGAGCGCCAGATTCGGCGCATCATCCTGATCCCGTCGGAGAGCTCGGCCCCGGCCGCGGTGCTTCAGGCCCTGGGCAGCCGCTTCCAGAACATCTATGCCGAGGGGTATCCGGACGAGGCCTCGCGCGCACTGAGCGAGGAGGAGATCCTGGATTACCCCGCCCGCCTGGCCAGCTTCCGCCGCTACTCGGATCCCCGCTACTACAAGGGGGTGGAATACGCCGACACGGTCGAGGCCCTGGCCCGGCGGCGCGTCGCCGAAGCTTTCGCGACCCCCTCCGTCCCAGCCGATCGCATCTTCGTCAATGTGCAGGCCCTTTCCGGCGCGCCCGCGAACAACGCCGTCTACCACGCCCTGGTCAACCCCGGAGACACGGTCATGGGCATGAGCCTGCTCGATGGGGGCCACCTGACCCACGGGTCGCCGGCCAACCGGTCCGGCCAGTACTACCACATCATCTCGTACGGCGTGGATCCATCCAGCGAACGGATTGACTACGATGCCGTGCAATTGCTGGCGCGCGAGCATCGCCCCAAGATGATCATCGCCGGTTACTCCTCCTACCCCTGGGTTCCCGATTGGAAGCGTTTTCGGGAAATCGCCGACGAAGTCGGAGCCTACCTCTTCGCGGACATCGCCCATATTGCCGGCATGGTGGCCGCGGGAGTCAGTGCCTCGCCCCTGGGCTGGGCTCATGTCATCACCTTCACCACTCACAAGAGCCTGTGCGGCCCTCGCGGTGCTTGCATCCTGACCACCGACCCGGCCTTGGCCCGCAAGATCGACCGCGCGGTTTTCCCCGGCGAACAGGGCGGGCCCCATGTGAACGTCTTCGCGGCCATCGCGGTCTGCGTGCGCCTGGCCCGAACCGATGCCTTCCGGGCACTCCAGAACCAGATTGTGCGCAATGCCGCCCGGCTGGCGGAGGGGCTCCAGCAGCAGGGCCTGCGCATTCCCTTTGGCGGGACCAACACCCACATGCTCAACGCCGACATGAAGAGCCTTCGCGGACCGGACGGGGCCGCGCTTTCGGGAGACATGGCGGCCCGCATCCTCGACCTGGCGGGAATCGTGCTCAACCGCAACACGATCCCCGGAGACGTGAGTGCTGCCAACCCGTCCGGGATACGCCTCGGCACGCCGTGGGTGACGCAACGCGGATTCCAGGAAAGGGAGATCGACCAGCTGGCCGAAATCATGGGTCGCCTCCTCCACGCCTGCCAGCCTTACCACTTCTCCGGGCGCAAGGGCGAGGTCTCGCGCGCCAAGGTCGGTTTCGAGGCGCTCGAAAAGGCCAAGCTCGAGATCCGCGACGTGGCCGAAGCCGCCGGGATCGACTACGAGATAGACCGGCATGGCTATCCCCATTTCTATTACCTGGACAGCCTCCGAGAGAACCAGGGGTTCCGGGCGATCGCCGTGCGAGGCTCACGCGCCGAGGAGTTTCTCTATTGGGCCACCACCAACGACGTGTACGCCCTGCCGCCGGGCAGCGTCCAGGCGACCCGAATTCCGTGTGGCCAGGAGAGCCTCGAAGCCGAGCTCACCCGCCAGTCCCCCGGCGTGCTGCGCTTGGTCCTGCCCGCGGCCTCCGCTGGGCGGATGCTGGCCTGGCTGAGATATCTTTCGGACGGATTTGCCGCCTTCGGCGATGACCCCTACCGCAGGCTGCCGGGCCCCGTCGTCGTAGAAGATGGCGGCACCGCCAAACTGACCCTCAGAGGGAAAGCCCAGCCGATTGATACGAGCCGGCCCTACTTCATGGAGAAAGTCGCCGACACCCCTCCGCGCCCGTCCCTTCCCCCCTTCCGCTGGATGGAGCCCAGGAATCTCCCCTTGCGGAGAACGCCGCTATTCGAGGCCCACAAATCCCTGGGCGCCAAGATGGTCCCCTTCGCCGGTTGGGAAATGCCTGTCTGGTACACCAGCGTGCTCGAAGAACACCTCGCAACGCGTCAAGCGGCCGGGCTGTTCGATGTCTCTCACATGGGCGTCTGGGACGCCAGTGGTCCAACGGCCGGCGTCTTCCTGGACGCCGTCTGCGGCAATGAGGTCACGGCCTTGGAGGTCGGCCAGTCCCTGTATGGCCAGTACCTCGAGCCGGACGGCCAGGTCCTGGATGACACGATGATCTATCGCGTCGAGCCGGAGCGCTATCTGATCGTGGTGAATGCCTCCAACGACGACAAGGATTGGGCCTGGATCAACGCCGTGGCGCGCGGAGAGGTGCTTATCGATTCAGCCAGGCCCTGGGCCACCGCCCCGGGGCGCCTGCAGGTGCGGTTGCGCAATTTGAGGGACCCTGGCGTCGCAGGGGACATGCGTGTGGATCTGGCGCTGCAGGGACCCAAGTCGCGGGAGGTCCTCCTGGCTCTTGGGGCGGACGCGCCAGCAGAGCGGCGGATCAAGGACCTCAAGCGCACGGAGGTGTGCCCGGCCCTGCTGGGAGGCTTCGACCTGATCGCGGCGCGCACGGGATACACCGGCGAAACCATGGCCTTTGAGCTGTTTGTGCACCCGGAACAGGCCGCCCCGCTGTGGAACGCCTTGCTCAAAGCCGGTGCGCCCCTCGGCCTCAAGCCGGTCGGGCTGGGCGCACGCGATTCGCTGCGCACAGAGGCCGGACTGCCTCTCTACGGCCACGAGATGGCCGGGCCGCTCAACCTGAACGTGGCTCAATCCGGATTCGGTTCGTACGTCAAGCTCCACAAGCCCTGGTTCATTGGCCGCCAGGCTTACCTCCACCAGGTGAGATCCCTGGCCGGGGAGGTTGTCCGCTTCCGCTTCACTCGCAAGGGCGTGCGTATGGCGCATCCCGGCGACCCGGTGGTGGACGACCGGGGCCGGGTGATCGGTGCGGTCACCAGTTGCGCGGTCGATTCCGAGGGCTTCCTGCTGGGGCAGGCTTATCTCGAGAGCAGGTACGCCGAAGCCGACACCCCCATTGCCGTCTTCCAGTCGGCCTCCGAGAAGGCGGAGAAGCCCCGCCGCGACCTCCAGCCCGGTGACCGGGTCACTCTCCCCGATCCCGCCATCGTCCTCAGCCGGTTCCCACCCAAGAAGTAGACGAACCAGGCGACGCACAACATCCAAGAAAGCGCCGGGGCAGAAAAGTCTGCCCCGGCGTCGTTGCTGTGAAGGTACGCCTCAAACCGGCAAGTGGTTCTGAGGGCCCACGCCCTGCCGGCCGCTACTGGACCGGCAGCAAGGGCTGGAGGGTCAAGTCCTCGTTGGAATTCTCCATGTCCTTGAGCTCCTGGTCAATCTGATCCGTCAGATTCATGATGGTCGCGTCCGGGGTCGCCGCTTGCTCCGGAAGGGCTGTAAGGGCAGGGGAGGCCACCGGGGGAGCAGACGTAGGCGAAGACGGGGTCCGGGAGGCCTCGGGTGGGACCGATGTAGAAGAAGACAGGGCCGGGGCGGTCGCGCTCCACGCGCCTGTTCCCCCTGCTCCGCTCAGGATGGAAGTCGGCCCCTCACACGCGGTGAGGAGCCCCATTAGGAGGGCTCCTCCAACAGCTAGGCAGATAACCGAGGACCTAGTACCTGCCATTGGGATCACCACCAGACTCTTTCCAACCAGGTTGAGAGGTCGCCGGCCAGGACGGGCGAACCGGCGGCCTCAGTCAACTGGCCCTACGCGCTCGTCCCTTGGGTTCCGCTGCTCGAACCGCCACTGCCGGAGCCACCGCTACCGGGAGTGCTGTTGCCCTGGGTCGGGTTCCCCTTGCTCCGCTGACTTTGAATCTGAGTGCGAAGTGTCTGGAATTCCGACTTCAGATCTTGAGCCGCGCCGCGCAGTGCCTGGGCGGCGTCCTTGAGATCCTGGCCAGCCTTCTTGACGGTCTCCAGCGCTGCAGACCGATCGGTGACATTGCCATTGTCATCGAAACCCTTGTGCAGCGTGAGCACCGCCTTGGCGTCGTCCAGGTCGCCCTGGGCCTTTGACAGCGCCGCCTTGAACCGATCCAGGGCGGCCTGGAGCCGGGAGACGTCGAACCCGTGCTGGCGGGCCCAATCAATCAGTTGCTGGATCTTTGTGGCCAGGTCGCGCCCCTTCTCCAGCCGGCTCTCCAGATTCGAGGCCATGTCCTTTTCTTTCTCGAACAGGGCCTTCAGCCGCGCATACTGTTGCGCCTGGTTGACATGAGGGGCGGGGGTCGTGGTCGGACCCGGCGCCTGGGCGTAAACCGTTGCGGCGGGAGCGAAGGCTATTGCCGAGGCCAAGATCGTTCCAGCAGCAACCCCCCCAAGGAGCGTCTTGCGTAGGGCTATTGAGTTCCACCAACGAGCCAGAATCTTCATTTCCGTTCCTCCTTTCCTTTTTCCCCGATAGGCCGGGATCATTTGCTTCTGGGAGGAGCGTAGGCTCGCCGAGTTTCAAGCCGGTGGACTCTGTGTAAACTTGTCGTAAATTCACGGATGGACTGGAATTTGGGGCGGAGGGGACGGAACCGAGCGGAGCAGACGTTACCCCCCAAAAAAAAAGACCGGGCAGGCTTGCGCCTGTCCCGGTCGTCTTCGCGGCACTCGAAGGATCTAGCCTGGGACCTTCACCGCAGCCCGCTCCGCTCCCATCCGCAAGGCTTTGCCATTCTGCTCGAGGAGATCCCGGTGGCGCGAGGCCAGGTGCTTGTCCAACGCCTGCTCGATTGCCTCCAGGGACAAGAGAGGCAGCCGAGCCAGAAGAGCTCCCAGCATCACCATGTTGGCCATGCGGCGATCCCCGAGGGTCTCAGCGATCTCGTTGGCGGGAAGCGAGACGGCCACAATGTCTCTCCGGCCCACCTCTCGGTTGGCCATGGAGGAATTCACGACCAGAACCCCCCCCGGCTTCACCAGCGGTTCATACCGGTCAAGCGAGGGGAGATTCATCACGACGGCGGCCTGGGGCTGGCGCACAAGGGGCGAGCCGATCTCCTCATCTGCAACGATGACCGTGCAGTGAGCGGTTCCGCCGCGCATCTCCGGGCCGTAGGAGGGAATCCAGGTCACCACCTTGCCCGAGTCCATGGCCGCATAGGTCAGCAGCTGGCCGGCAAACAGGGCCCCTTGCCCACCGAACCCCGATATGATGATCTCCGTTTGCATGACCTCACTCCCGCACAGCCCCGCACGCGCAGCGAGCTTCCCGCCCTTGCGGCCCTCAACTGCCGCCCAAAGCTGCGGAGCCTGGCCCTCTATCCGACCTGTTCCACCAGGTAGTTCTGAATGCCCATTTGCTTGATCTGATCGATCTGGGCCTCCAGCCAGTCAATGTGAGCCTCTTCGTCCTTGAGGATGGACTCCAGCATCTCGCGCGACCCGTTGTCGCCCATCTCGGCCGCCAGGCGGATGTCCTCGTTGTAGGCGCGGATGGCATCCTGCTCGGCAGTGCGATCATTGGCGAGCTGGGCCTCCACTGAGGCGCCGATGTTGGGGGAGTTGAGCTTGTTCACCGAGGGCTTGCCCTCCAGGAAGATGATGCGCGCGATGTGCTTCTCCGCGTGTTTCATTTCCTCGATGGCCCGCTTCTCGACCGCCTCGTGCAGCTCCTTGTACCCCCAGTTCGCGCACATCTCGGAATGGACCATGTATTGATTGATCGCGGTCAACTCGTCCGCCAGCCGTGCATTCAAGCGCTCCAGAACCCGATCGTTGCCCTTCATGGATGAACTCCTCCTTGTAGCAGCTCTTTGGTGAACAATTCCGCCTTCGCCTCGATCGGGCCCATCGTGCAGAAGGCTCATGCGGGCAGGCGAGACGTCATTTGGCGAGGCCGGCAACCGCCGGGGCGACTTTGTAGTCCCCCAGCGGGAAGGCCGGAATCATGTTCTCCTCCAGCCAGCGCAAAGCTTCGAGCGGCGTCAGCCCCCAGTTGGTCGGGCAGGTCGATAACAGCTCGACCATGGAGAAACCCAGGCCCTGCCGCTGGGTCTCAAAGGCCACTCGCAGCGCCTTCTTGGCCAGGCGGATATTCTTGGGGTCATGCAGGCTGCGCCGCACGACGTAGCTGGCTCCTTCCAATGTGGCTAGCACTTCGGCCATGCGGATGGGAAAACCCGCCAGCTTTACATCCCGCCCGTTCGGAGTGGAGGTGGTCTTCTGGCCCGGCAAGGTCGTGGGAGCCATCTGCCCCCCCGTCATGCCGTAGTTGGTGTTGTTGATAAAAATGACCGTGATCGCCTCGCCCCGGGCGGCGGCGTGCAGGATTTCGGCCATGCCGATCGAAGCCAGATCCCCGTCCCCTTGATAGGTGAACACGATCCGGTCCGGGAGCAGGCGTTTGATCCCGGTTGCCATCGCCGGGGCGCGGCCGTGGGCAGCCTCGGCAAAATCGAAGTTGAAGTAGTTGTAAGCAAAAACAGCGCAGCCCACGGGGGCCACCCCAATGGTCCTTTCGCGCAGGCCCATCTCGTCCAGGATTTCCGCAATCAAACGGTGGGCCACGCCATGCGTGCAGCCCGGGCAATAATGGGTCGGCACTTCCGTCAGCGAGGTCGGCCGCCGGTAGACCAAGGTTTCCATCGCCGTCGCAACCATTCCTGTCCTCTCGCCTCAGTTTGGCGCTTGGGCCAGCCGCTCGAGCCACTTCGCGCGAACGTCCCCCGCGTCCCCAGCGCCCCCCTGCGCCATCCGGTGAACCTCGCTCAGGACCTCATCCGGGAAGGGGACCACTCCCCCCATACGGCCATAGAACCCCACCGGAACTCTTTCCCGGGTCGCCAGGCGCACATCCTCAAGCATTTGGCCGGCGTTCATCTCAACGACCAGGAACGCCTTGGCTCGATCTGCGAGCGCAGCCAGTTCCTCATAAGGAAACGGGCTGAGGGTCACCGGGCGGAACAACCCCGCCTTGAGCCCCTCGGCTCGGGCGGCACGAACGGCGGAGAGGGAAACACGCCCGGCCGTCCCAAAGGCCACCACAACGATCTCGGCGTCCTCGAGGTGGTAGGCCCTGAAGCGAACCTCTTTCGCCCGAATCTCCAGCCAGCGAGACTGCAAGCGCCGGTTGGTGATTTCCTCTTCATACGGGTCCAGGTAGATGGAGGTGAGGATGCGGCGTTCCCGGCCTTGGGCTCCGGTGAGCGCCCAACTGGGCGAGGCCCGATGCACCTCCCGCATCGGCGGCAGCTCAGCCGGCTCCATAATCTGGCCGACATTCCCGTCCGCCATCACGATGGCGATGGTTCGATACTTCTCCGCCAGGTCAAAGGCCAGGATAGTCAGATCGATGGCTTCCTGGACCGTCGCAGGCCCCAGCACAATCGGGTGATAGTCCCCGTGCCCGCCCCCATGCACCACCTGGTTGTAGTCGCCCTGGGACGGGGCGATGTTGCCCAGTCCCGGGCCTCCCCGCATCACATCGATGAGCACACAAGGGATCTCGGTGCCCGCGATGTAGGACATGCCCTCCATCATCAGGCTCGCCCCAGGGCTCGACGAGGAGGACATGACTCGGGCACCGGTGCAGGCCGCCCCGTAGACCATGTTGATAGTGGCCACTTCACTCTCGGCCTGGATGAACACGCGCCCCAGCTCAGGCATCCTGCGCGCCATCCACTCCAGCAGTTCGGTCTGGGGGGTGATCGGGTAACCAAAATACGCCTCCACCCCGGCCCGAATGGCCGCCTCGGCCATCGCCTCATTTCCCTTGAGGAGCTCTTTGGCCATGGCAGATTTCTTAGCTCGTCACCGCGGCGGCCCGGACCGCTTCTCGGTAAACCGTGATCGCCGCTTCCGGGCACACCACGGCACATAGCGCGCAGCCCGTGCAACCGACCTCCGAGGTCAGCTTCACCGGGTGATAACCCTTCGAGGTTAGAGTTTCCCTGTCCAGCGTGAGCACCTTTTGCGGGCAGACGGCAATGCAGAGTTCGCAACCTTTGCAGAAGCGCTCATCAATCCCAACCCGGCCTCTCACAGGCATTTTTACCGTGCCTCCCATCGATTGGCGAGGAAACCTGACAAAATCCTTGTCAATAGTCTACTTTATGCTCACGAGCCCTACCCTCCGTAGTGCCAAGCGTCCTTCCCGATATTGACAAAAATCCCCCGTTTTCCTGCCTTCCGCGGACGGGTTTGGACCCTCACGCATCGCTTATAATGGGCCCCATGCTTCCGGCCAGCCCCGCCCAGTTCATTTCGAACGGCGCCGATCTCCATGAACTCATCTTACGCCTCCTCGATCAACCGCGCATCGCGGTGGACACCGAATCCAACAGCCTCTTTGCCTACCGAGAAAGGGTTTGCCTGATCCAATTCTCGACCTCCGAATCCGATTACCTAGTCGACCCCCTGACGGCTATGGACCTTGCCCCGCTCGGAGAGGTCTTCTCCCGCCCCGTCCCGCAGAAGGTTTTCCATGCCGCCGAGTACGACTTGCTCTGCCTTTCCCGGGACTATCGTTTCGAGGTTGAAGGTCTTTTCGACACGATGCTGGCGGCGCGGGCGCTCGGGTTCCGCCAGACCGGGCTGGGCGCAATCCTCAAGAGCGAACTCGGGGTGGATCTCGACAAGCGCTGGCAGAGGGCGAATTGGGGAATCCGGCCCCTGCCCGACGATCAAGCCCGTTACGCGCAGCTGGACACGCATTATCTCCTCGCCCTCCGAGATCACCTCGTCGCCAGGCTTAGCGAGCGAGGACTCGTGGAGGAGGTTGAGGAAGAATGTGGACGGCTGGCACGCGCCTGCCTGCAGCCTCCTGCCTCTTCCCCCTCGAACGGGTTCTGGAGGCTTCGCGGAGCCTTTGAGCTTGTTGCTCAGGACCGGGCGATCCTCTATCAGCTTTACTTGTGCCGGGAGGAGCTGGCCCGCAGGCTGGACCGGCCGCCCTTCAAGGTTCTTTCCCAGAAGGTGCTTACGGAGATCGCGCGACTTCATCCCAGCTCTCTGGAGGAGCTGCGCAAAGTGCCCGGCGTGACCCAGGTGCAAATTGCCCGCTGGGGAGACGAGATCCTTCGAGCCGTTCGCGAAGGACTGCAGGCGGGTGTCCCTCATCCCCCCCGAGCCGGAGAGCGGAACGAGCCTGCGATCGCGCGCCATGAGGCCTTGCGCAAGTGGCGCAAGGAGCGGGCGGCGGCTCGCGGTGTGGAGTCCGATGTCATCTTGAGCCGAGAGGTCCTCTGGCGAATTGCCGAGCGAGGGCCGTGCTCGCTGGAAGAACTGGCGACTGTGGAAGGCCTGGGCCCGTCCCGCTTACGCTGCTACGGCGAGGAAATCATGCACGTCCTGGCTGACTCGGACCGATTGCAAGAGTGAGCCCCGGAAACCCGTTTTGAAGGAATTCGACATCCCCGACCCGCGGCCGGGTCGGGCCATTATGCAGATTGCTCCCAGAGTGGGATTGGCGGAAACCAGCCATACCGAGCTCTCGCCAGCGCAAATCCCGGCCTATCCCAAGCCAGGGGGGCGCATTGGGCGTCACGCGGGAATCGGAACTTCCGGCCGCTCGATCTCGCGGAAATGCATGTCAGGTCACGGACGAGCAGGGCGAGGCGCCCCGGCGGGCATCCCCCTGAGTCCGGTCACGTTTTGGCAAGTCAGGCCGGACGCGGTGATATAATCGCCGACCGGAGAGGTGCCGGAGCGGTTGATCGGGACGGTCTCGAAAACCGTTGTGGTCCTTGTGGCCACCGAGGGTTCGAATCCCTCCCTCTCCGCTCGCGGGACGGCGCCGTTGGCCCCTACCTGGTAGATGGAGGAAAGAGGTAGCATGGCAGAGCTTGTCCAGTTCAGTCAGTCCACGTTTGACAGCGAAGTGCTCAAGGCCGCCGGGCCAGTCCTGGTCGATTTCACCGCGTCGTGGTGCCACCCCTGCCATCTGCTGGAGCCCATCGTCCGGGAGCTGGCGGACTCCTGGACCGGCCGGGTCAAGGTGGGTCAGGTCGATGTCGATGCGAACTCTGACCTAGCCATCCGCTACGGCGTCATGGGTGTTCCAACCTTGATCCTGTTCATTGCAGGTCAGCAGACCGAGCGCGTCGTCGGCTTCGTGCCCCGCGACAAGCTTCGCGCCAAGCTGGAACCTCATCTCCCGACCCCGGCCTGAAGGCCCCTGGATCCAGAAATCGAGTAGGGAGGATGGGTCGCCCATCCTCCCTCTCACACCACCGGACATGCGGGTCCGCATCCGGCGGTTCGTCGGGGAACATGCAGTTGGTGATAATACCCGGTGAGTGAACACAGACCCTGA
>Ga0208457_1000047_pt1 | contig 182284 bp, 134 predicted proteins | sample June2015DPH_10_1_FD_185513 | JGI IMG/M metagenome (GOLD analysis project Ga0208457, IMG submission 185513) | Peatland microbial communities from SPRUCE experiment site at the Marcell Experimental Forest, Minnesota, USA - June2015DPH_10_150... | ecosystem: Environmental > Terrestrial > Soil >... | reverse complement strand
ATCTGCAGCAAAAAAAAGGGCGATCACGGCACCGAACTATGTGCAGCGATTACGCTGCTGCGCAGAGCGAAACGCGCCCCAAAAACACCCGATCACTCCACATAGCTCGGCACGCAACATAACACAATCTATGTGATGCATCACATAGATTGTGCGCCACGACGATCGCGGCCGCGGACGCGAGCACAGCCACTTTGAACACTTCCCGCGGATGCACGAGCGAGCCGGTGAGAGTGCCCAGGGAGAGCAGGGTGCGTCCGATGGGCCGGTTCTTCCGATTAAGGCAGATGAGCCAGAAGGTCTCCACCGTCGGCTGGCGCTCGAAGGCGTCCCGCAGATAGTCGACGATTTTCTCCGGCGTGTTCAGAGCCTCCACGGGCCCCTGCTGGACGACGTTGTAGGCGATACTCGCTTCATAGATACGCATGGGAATGGCGAGCAGCGGGGCCAGTCGCGTCCCCGGAACCGTTCCGGGGGATCAGCGGTGCTCCGCGCTCGGCTTCCCCCGGCACGCCGAGTCACGGGGGCGAGCTGAGGCGAGCGCCCGGGAAGGTGGAGCCGCGCACGCGGACTACCTTGACCGGCGTGCTAGGCTGGGAAAGCCGGCGCGGGCGGAAAGATCTCCCAAAGCCATGGTTGGCCGCCAAAGGGCGTCGGCGTCACATGTCCGGCGGTGTCGCGAAAAATTAGGTCTCGGCTTGTTCAGGCTCAGCCGGAGCGAAACAGCGTCAGCTGTCCACCTTCAGCCAGATCTTATCGCCTTGGCGTATCTGTTAATAATTGTAAGATGCTATCATGCAATTACTAAAAGATACATGATGTCTGAGATGAAGTACTATAGATGTCTTGGATTTCAATAATAGCCATATTGCAATCCAGATTGAAACACTGTGGTAGTTGAAAAATCTGCTTGAGTTTCGGTAACAGCGCCGTTTCAGTGATAATTGAAACATGACTGACATTGAAAACAATCAATTGAAATTAGCCAGAGATGTCCTCGGAAAAATACTGTCTGCAGTGCCGGGAATGAAGCTACGCTGGGACCCCTACGCGACCAGTGACCGAGCTGCGGTGGCAAAGCTGGTGGATTTCACGGTCGAGGCCAACAATGACCGTAACCACACGGCGTACACACTAGTCGTCGAGTTCACGCAGCAGGGGTATCCACGGCAACTGCGCCAAGCGATGGACAAGTTGCTGCGGTTCCACCACCGGGCGAACGCTCTGGATTACCTCGTGGTCGCGGCTCCGTTTATCACCGCCGAGGGCGCGACGGTGTGCCGGGAAGAAAACGTGGGGTATTATGATCTGGCCGGCAACTGCCTCCTGATCTTCGGATCTTATTACATCGAGCGCACAGGGAAGCCGAATCCGTTCCGCAAGAGCCCGTCGGTCATTCCGCCGAGCCTGTATGGGCCGCGCAGCGAACGGGTATTGCGGGTGCTGTTAGGCGAACGGGAAAAATCGTGGAAGGTCGTGCCGCTGGCAGAGGCGGCGCACGTGAGCACGGGCACGGTTTCGATCGTGCGCAACGTGCTGCTGGACCGAGAGTGGGCGCGGGAGGGCGAGGCGGGGCTCCAGTTAACGCGTCCGCAAGAACTGTTGCAGGACTGGGCTGCGGTGTGGGGGCGGCGGCGGGAGCGGCCGCGGACCTATTTCACGCTGCGGCCTCTGGCCGAGGTCGAGCGGCAGATGGCGCAGTTCGCGCGCGATCAGGGCCGTCCGTTTGCGCTCACGGGCACGGCGGGAGCCTGGCAGCGTGCGCCGATGACCCGCTACAACCGTACCCAGGTGTATTGGGAAGGCGATCCGGCGGAGTTGGCCAACGCGGCGGAACTGAAGCCGGCCGAAGCTGGCGCCAACGTGCAGGTATTCGCGCCGCGTGACGAGGGGGTGTTCTTCCAGTTGGATACCGTGGAGGGCGTGCCGGTTGTCTCGGCTTGGCAGCTGTACCTGGATCTGCAGAGGGATCGGGCGCGCGGCGAAGAGGCGGCGGAGCATTTGTGGCGCACGGTGCTTTTCCCCGGAAATGAACGGCCCCTCTGAACAGATCCAGGCGGCGCGCATGGTGCTGCGCGAAGTTTGCACGCTGCTCGCCGAGCACGGCGACGATGCCGTGCTGGTCGGCGGATGGGTGCCGGAGGTCCTCTTCCCGACGGCGCGTCCGGCACACATCGGGAGCATTGACGTGGACATGGCGCTGCGTCTGCAGCGCGCGGCACATGAAGCGGTGGTTACGGTACTGTCGGAGCGGGGGTTCCGGCCGGGACCGAACCCCTACCAATTCTTGAAGGATGTGAGGGTGGCGGATGGGCGAACGATTACGGTGCGGCTAGACCTTTTGACCAGCGCGCGTCATCACGCCGCCGAATTTGGCGACCGCGCTGTGAGGGGCGCCCCCGAGCCCGTGCACGGGGCCGACATCGCGTTTCGGGACAATTCGGTAGTGCCGATCGGTCCGGCGAGCAACGTGCAGATCCGGGTGGCGGGAATTGTTGCCTTTCTTGTGATGAAAGGAATTGCGCTGGTGGACCGGCCCGAGCGCCGCGCGAAAGACGCGTACGACATTCATTTTTGCCTCGAACAATACCCGGACGGCATCGCCGGTCTCGTGGAAGAATTTGTGCCTTGGCTCGAGGACGAACTGGTGCGCGAGGGCTTGGCGAAAATGGGCAGCAAGTTTCGCAGTGAGGAGGATGAGGGTCCGCGGATGGTCGCGGATGTGGAGGAGGTGTTCGGCGAATCGCGGGCCATGCGGAAGCTCGCCGTTTATACGCGCGTCGATGAATTCCTCGCGGCTGTCCGAGCGGCGAGGCCGCCGGACGGCGGTGGGCAGTGATCATGGTCAAAATGCGCGCAGATTGAATGTCTGTGACGGCCGGAACCGACCTTACAGCCACCGGTAACCGAGTCGTGCGCGCCGCGTGACCGGGAGCCCTTGTCCAATGGGCGGAAGCCTGGCTTCGATCTTCGCCTGTTCGACCGCGAGTTCTTCCTTCACCCACGTCCGCGCCTGCGCCACTTGGGCCAGGGCCGCGCGCACGCTATCGTGCGCGGGCGTGCCCTTGAGGCACTCGAAATTCATCGCCACTTTCAGCGCGAATTCCGCCTGGCCCAGGTGGTCGTCGAGATGCTGCCGGGTGGAGGGATGAACCGGCACGGTTCAAACCGCCGCTGCCGCAGCCTTGGGCGCGGGCGCGGCCTTCGGCGCGGCGAGTTCGCGGCGCGCCTGGCGGTCCTTCTCGCGCAGCACGGCGCTGACGAACGCCTTGTCCTTGTAGTAGGGCTTCACGCCGTCGAGGTCGCGGTCGATGCGCGCCCGGGCCTCGGGGGTCTGCGCGTCGTAGAACGCCTTGGCCTGCGGGAGCTGCTTGTCGATCAGGCGCATCTCGCTCTCGTGCTTCTGCACGTCCTTGTAGAGCAGCGTTTCGATGGCCCGCTCGGGATACTCCTTCACGAGCCGGGTGTAATAGGCGACGTCATCAGGGTTGGCCGCTTTGTGCGCCTCGATGCGCTTCTTCACCTCGGGGTTGTCGCGGAACTGCAGGGGTTTCGTTTTCTCGGTTTCAGTCTTCTTGTCGGGTTTAGGGTCGATAGCCATATGCGTATGGGATTTGCGGCCACTTTGATAGGTGCGGGCCGTGGCGGCACCGGGCGGAGGATTCCGCCCAAAGGGTCATTTGAGGACGGGGTTGAACGGCGGCTCGGGCGGGCCTTGCACGAGGCGGAGTGCGAGGTCGAACTGGGCGCAGATGTCCTCGCATTCGTGGCGGGCCAGGGCGAACGCCATGAGGCTTTTCGCCTCGATCTTCGGGTTGGCGCCGCCGAAGCGGGCATTGAGCTGGTCGGCGGCCGAGTAGAACTCGGCAGCCACGGGTTCGGGTAGTTGCAGATTTAGGGTGATCATGGGCATTGGTCGTTGGGAGGTTTGGGACTGAAGCCGGTCAATTTGCCCCGGCCCGGGGTCCCGGAGGGTCGGGCCGGACAGGAGCGGAAGCCGGCCCGGAAGCCGGAGGCTCGGCGGAGGCGGACGGGAGGCGGAGCGACGGGAGGGGCCCGACCTTCGGGGGCGTGGCCGGCCGTTCGCCCGGGGCAAGGGGGAGCGGGCCGCGGCTGGGGGCGGACCGCTCTGCCTTGCTGATGGATGCGCCCGCGACGATGAAACGCAGGCCGATGGTGACCCGTGTGAACCGGCGGTGGCGTCCCGCGCCCTCCGCGGCGATATCGAGGGATTCGACGGTAAGACCGGGCCTCTTTTCCAAGTCTCCCATGAACGCGACATAGGCGGGCCATTCGTCGAAGCGCGGGGCTGCGCGGGTGAGAACCACATGGCGCTCCAGCGGCCCGGTGCCCCGAGACTCCCAGGCCCAGCCGGAGCCGAGTTTTCCCTTCAGGGCGCGGAGGTCTTCATTGGTCCAGGCTTGGCGCAGCAGTTCCTCGCTTTGCCGGCGCAGGGCATCGCGGGTGGCGTCGCCGGAGTCGTGGAGTCGCTCCCGTTCCCCGACCAGCGCGGTAAGTTCGGGGTCGCCCGCCCATTGGATCGGCCGCAGGCGGTGGACCACCGTCCACACGCCTCCGTAAACGAGGACGCTGGCGCCCAGCGCACACCACGTTCCGCGGGAGATGTTGGTGGGACGCTTCACCGGGGGAATACGCCGGACACCGTGAACGCACCGCCGCGGGCCGGCGCCGGTTTGAGGTCGAGGATCCACGCCGGGTCGGTGAGCCGGGCGCGCCACGCCTCGCCAGCGTTGGCCGGCGCGGTGGGAGCAATATGGCCGATGAGCGTAAAACCCTCCGGCGTGACCCCCACGGAGTCGCACGCGACCTCCGGAGGAACCGTGGCGGAGATTTTCTGCAGCAACGCTCCCGCCGGCGGACGGCCGGCGACGTGGGCCAGTGACTCGCGCAGGCGGGCGATTTCGACGGCGTTGCCGCGCAGGTGGGCGACCTCGGTCCGCAGCGCCTGCTTCTGCGCCTCGCGGGCCGCGCCCGCGGTGCGCCACGCGAGGACGTCGCGCGCATACGCCGTGCCGGACCAGGCCGCCAGCGCCAGGAACACGAAGCTCGCGGCGATCACGGCGCGCTGCGCGGTGATGACCGGCATCGGGGCGAGGAGCTGGGCCGGATGGCGGCGTGGCAACACCACGCGGCGGGCGAGCGCCTCGGGCAGTGATAACCACGTGACGTGCGGCCGTTCGTCCAGTCTCACGGGCGTATCGAGCGCCGCCGCGGTCTCGGGGTCGCCGACAAGCAGCACCGGTTCCTCCGGGTTTTGCGCGAGGATGGCGGCGAGCCAGGCGCCGAACTCGGCCAGGGCGGTTTCGCCGCTCCAAGCGGGCGCGCTGCGTTCGCCGTCCGCGGCATGGCGGTAGGCGCAGACGCGATCTGGTTGCACGGCGACGACCGTCACGGCGCCGGAATCCGACCATTCCTTGGGCAGCGCGTGCAGGAATGTCGGCAGCGGCCAGACGGACTCGACGGCGAACCGTCGCGCCGCCAGCCGCGCGACCAGCGCGCCGAGCCCCGGTTCGCGCTCAAAGTGCAGGAGCGTGGTGAAACCATCGCCCCGGGCGAGAATGGGCTCATGACTCCAGGCATGGTTGGCCGTGCCCAGGGCGGGGAAGCCGCCGGCCAGCGCGGCGGCCAGCGTCGTGCGACCGCCCTTGGGACAGGGCGTCGCGACCATGGCCAGGGAATCCGGCTGGTAGATCAGGCGAAGTCGCGGCTTGCGGTTCCCGAAATGCGCCGCGAGCACGTCGGCCGCCTCGACGAGGCCGGCGAACGGCAGCGGCTCGGGCGCATCGCCGAGCCACCAGCGGTTGCCCCATAAGAGGACGGTCTTCATCAGACCTCCATCAGGTAGATGTAAATGTCGGTGACGCCGTTGGAGGGCGCGGCGTAGGCGACGACGCCGGCATCGCTGGCGGCACCCACGGCGGGTGCCAGCTGCGCGCCGTTCAACTGCGTGGCCAGCGCGAGGGCATCGGCATAGGGGCAGGCCGGGATGACCAGATACGCGATGACGAGGTTCGCCGGCCGGTCGGTGACGCCATCAAGGCGGAAGTTCGCGCCCAAGGCGACCGACGGGAGGACGCCCTGCTGCGAAGAGCGGGCCTCGACGCGGGTGACGCCGGTCCAGTTGCGCTGGGGCGCTGCATCCGGGGTGACGACGAAGGCCAGGAGCGACTGGTTCCAGGTCATTTCGTTGCCGGAGCCGGTCGACGTGGCCGCCTGCGTGCCCATGCGGAGGCCGACCGGCTTGTCGATCATGCCGGTGGCCAGCAGCACGGTGTCGAGCCGGCCGCCGTTGCCCTTGGCCACGTCGGTGGCGCCGGACAGCGCGGCGCCGGAACACGGGATGCCGGTGCCCTCGGTGCGCGGAATCGAGCCATTGCCGCCCGGCAGACCGACGTAGTTGGTGAGCGCGGTCTTGAGCGTGTCGACCGTCTTGGCGACCTGCTGCACGCGGGAATTGCGCAACGCATCGACGCCTTTCGGCAGCAGGATGGCGACCAGGGTGGCGATGATGGCGAGGGAGAAGGCGAGTTCGAGAAGGGTGAAACCCTTCGTGAAGTTTCGGGGACGAATCATTTTCATGCGATGGATTGGGTTGAGGGTTGACGGGAAAAGTCAGAGGACACGGAGCACCTCTTCGAGGGACGTGGCGCCCGCCGCGGCCAGCTCCACGCCCCGGCGCAGCAAGGTCGGGAAGCCCTCCCGCGCGCGCAGGGCGTGAAGTTCAGCCATCGGTGCATTCGCGGCGATCAAGGGCAGGAATCTCTCGGCGGGAATCACTTCGTGGAGCCCGAGCCGCCCGCGGTAGCCGCGGCCGCGGCACACTGGACAGCCGACCGGCCGCATGAACTCCCCACCTGGGCAGGCGTATTGATCGGCGAGCCGGGTTTTTTCGGGATGTGGCGCCTTGCACTCGGGACAGAGCCGCCGCACGAGCCGTTGCGCGGCCACCAGCCGGAGCGCCGCCGCGAGCAGAAACGGCTCCACGCCGAGATCGCGCAACCGGGGAATGGCCGCGAGGGCGTCGTTGGTATGGAGGGTCGAAAAGACCAGGTGCCCGGTCAGCGCGGCGCGAATGGCGAGCTGGGCGGTTTCGCCGTCGCGGGTCTCGCCGACGAGCATGACGTCGGGGTTTTGGCGCAAGAGCGCCCGCAGGCCCGCGGCGAACGTGAGCCCGATTTTTTCGCGGATCTCCGTCTGGCGGATTTTTTCGAACTCATACTCGACGGGATCTTCGAGGGTGGAGATGGCGCGGGCCTGGGTGTCGAGCGCGTGGAGGGCGGAGTGGAGCGTGGTGGTCTTGCCCGAGCCGTTCGGCCCCGTGAGAAAAATCAGCCCGGCCGGCCCGGTGATGGCGGCGTGCAAGGCGTCGGCCTGTTCGGGCGCGAAGCCCAGCTCGGCAAACGTCTTTACGGGCATCGTCTGGTCGAGGAGCCGCAGGACGAGGCTCTCGCCATGCACCGTGGGCAGGCTGCTCAGCCGCAGATGGATTCTCGTCCCGGCCTCGGTTAGTTTCGCGCGCCCATCCTGCGGCAGGCGCTTTTCGGTGATGTCCATGCCGCCGAAAATCTTGACCCGGGCGAGCAAGGGCTCGCGCTGCGCGAGGGGGAGCCGCACGTAGTCGTGCATTTCTCCGTCGAGGCGGAAGCGGACAAGGAGTCCGTCCTCCTTGGGCTCGAAATGCACGTCGCTCGCTGGGTCGGCGACGGCGGCGCGGAGAATGCCGTCAAGCGTGCGGGTGGCATCCGCCGCGGTGGGCTCGGATCGCGATGCGGGCGCGGCGCGGGCCGCGCGAGCCGGCAGGCGGTCCGTGAATCTGGAAAGAAAGGCACGCATCACAGCAGGTGCGGGGTGAGGAAGATCACCAGTTCGCTGCGGGTCTTGAGGGTGGCCCTGGTGCGGAACGCGCGACCCAGCACCGGCACCGACGCAAGCACCGGTATGGCGCGGTCGGTCTCGCCCTGGTCCTCCGCGATGAGTCCGCCGATGACCGCGGTCTCGCCGTCGCGCAGCCGAACGATGGTGGACGCCTGTTTGACCTCGGTGACGGGCGCGGTCTGTGTGCCGTCCGGGCTCGTGACGATGGCCTGCAGCCGGGTGATGGCGGGCAGCACATCGAGCGTGACCACGCGGTCGGCGCCGACCTGAGGCGTGACCGCGAGGATCGTGCCGATGGTGATGGTGCTGACGGAATAGCTGTTCTGGGTCTGGCTGTACGGCGTGGTCGTGCCCGGCTGATTGAGCGTGGTGCTCTGCTGCAGCCGGAAGAACGGCTGGTCCTGGCCGACCTTGATGAAGGCGGTCTGGTTGTTGAGCGCCCGCAGCCGCGGCTGCGACACGGTCTTGACCTCGCCCTGCTGCTGCAGCGCGTGGATGATGGCGGAGGCGCCGCCCGTCGTGAGCTGGGCGACAAAAGTGTTCGCCGAAAGCGTGTCGCCGCCGATGCCGCTCACATCGAGGGCGGAGGCACCGCTCACGTGCAATCCGCCGAGGGCGACGGCGGCCTGGTCCCAATCGACGCCGAGCTTCTTTTCATCGCGAAGCGTCACCTCGACCAGGCGCGCCTCGATCTCGACCTGCTGGGTGATGCGGCGGTTGGTGAGGTCGATGAACGCCTTGATGGTCTCGTGCTGCCGCATCGGCGCGGTGACCTGGGCGACGCCGCTGAACCGGTTGAGGACGAGCGTCTCGCCCTCCTTGAGCATGGCGCGCAGCTCGCTTTCGAGGTTCGACCAAAAGGTGTTTTCGTTCGCCTGGGTGATCGAAATCTGCGTCGCGTCGGACAGGCCGTTGAGGGTGTTGCCGTTGACCGTGGTGCCGTTGAGCGCCGACGTCGCGAGTTGGTTCGGCTGGGCCGTCGTGCCGGGATACGTTCCGCCGCTGTTGGTGCCACCGAGGGTAATCGAGGCGCTGCCGGAGCCGCTGCGGGTGAGCTGCGGATAGTCGATGGGATACAGGACGGTCTTGAGGCGCCTGACGACAAAGCCGGCCGGCGACCCCTCGAAGTAGTAACCATACGGATCCGTGAGCGCTGTCAGCGCGCTGCGCAGCGTGGCGTGATGCAGCTCGACCGTGACTTCGGCCGTTACGTCCGGCTCGGCGAGAATGGTCGTCTGGCACGAACGGGCCAGCGCGCGCAGTGCCGCGGGCAGCGGAGCCTTGTCGAGTTGCAGGCGTTCCACCGGACGGTCGAGCGGCGGCGGGTCGCCATCCTTCGCCAAGGCGAAGGACGGCAGGGCGGCCAGCGCCGCGGTCGTGAAGGCGAACAGATGAAGGGGAGTCTTTTTCATGGCGCGGTCAGGGGACTTGGATGACAAGCGGCGCGCCGTTGAGCGTGCGCGCGTTATTGAGCAGTGCGCGGGCAGTGCCGCGGTATTTGAGCGTCACGGGCGCGATGACGTTGAACGACTGCGTCACGGGCGCGGCCGGGAGAAAGAAGCCGTCGCCCGGCTGGCTGGCTTGGATTGACACCGTGCCCGGGCCGGTCACCTGCACCAAGCCGTTGGTCACGGTCGCGGGGCCACTGACGACAGTGAATGTGACCGGCAGGCCGGACGAGGCGGTGGCGCTCAACGCGAAGGGTGCGGAGCCGGTGGCCTGGTTGCCGGGCGGATTGAACGTGATCGTTTGCACCGTTTTGGCGGAAAAAAGCGCCTGCGCGTTCTTCGAGCGGTCGAGGGTGATCGCGACGGTCGTCGCGGTGCCGCTCGCATCGCCGCTCCAGCCGGCAAAATAGTGCGTCGCATCCGGCGTCGCCGAGATCGTCACGGTGGTACCAGCGGGATAGGTGCCGCCGGGAGTGACGCTGCCGCCGGAGGTCGTGCTGGTGGCGAGGACGAAGTTCTTGAGCGTGAAGTTCGCCTGGACCGACTTGTTGCGGTCGAGCGTGACACTCACGGGATTGGCCGTGCCGGCGGCGCGGCGACGGCCACTGTCTGCGAGATCATCGCCGAAGTGGCCCCGGTCGAATCGACCGCCTGCGCCGTGTAGGTGATGGTTTGTGGACCGGTGTCGCTCGTCGCGTTACCCGAGTCCGCCTCGGTGCCATTGCCTCCGCCGCCGAAGGCGAAGGGCTGGCCGTTCTTCCACACATTGACTTGGGTCAGATTGCCGTCCTGGTCATAACCGTGCGCCGAGATGGTGTAGCTCTGGCCGCTGGCGACGGCGCCGGGCGTCGTGTTCCACGAGATCGTCGGTGGATTGTTCGGCGCGGCGACGGTGACTGTCTGTGAAATCATCGCTGAAGTCGCTCCAGTCGCATCGACCGCCTGCGCGGTGAAAGTGACGGTCTGCGGTCCGGTGTCGCTCGTCGGATTGCCTGAATCTCCATCGGTGCCATTGCCTCCGCCGGCGAACGCGAACGGCTGGCCGTTTTTCCAGACGTTGACTTGGGTCAGGTTGCCGTCCTGGTCGTGGCCGTGGGCTGAGATGGTGTAACTCTGCCCGCTGGCGACGGTGCCAGGCGTGGTGTTCCACGAAATGGTCGACGCGTGGTTTACGGCCACGACGGAGTAGCCGACGATCGAACGCTCTTCCGAATAGGAACCGAAGCCGCCGGGGCCGTAGCTGTAGGTCGCGAGCCAGAACGTGGCTCCGGGTGCGATGTTGTTGACGGTCGGAACTCCCGGATCGCCCTCCAGGGCCATCCAGGAGGTGCCGAGGTTGCTCACGACCTGGATTTGCAGGTTTACCGTTTGGCCGGTATCATTGCGGTATTGCTCCCAGGTGCTGCCAGTGAAGGAGCCGGGGCCAGCGCCGTAATAGAAAGCCCCGGTGGCATCAATTTGGGCGCGGAGACTGGAGGCTGCGAAGAGAGCGAGGATGGCGAGAAAGAGAAGAGGTTTCATTGGACGGTGACGGTGGGGTTTTCGTGGATGCGGAACTGGAGCGCCTGCACGCCGGGCCAGGATGTGCCCTGGTTGACGGTGACGAGGCGTCCGCCCAGGATTTCCGCGGTGGAGGTCGCGCCGGAATTGGCGGCGGCCGTGAAGGCGTTCGACGTGTCGTTGAACGACAGGTAGGCGTTGTTCGTCGGGTGGTTGTTGTTCACCGTGACGGTGAACTTGGGGAGCACGATGCGCCGCACGCAGAGGCGCCAGGTCTGCCGGAGACCGCCGTTGCCCTGGTTCCAGGCCGCGAGCTGCGCGGCGGTGAGCACGCCCGACCAGTAGGCGGGTGGTGCGGCGGTGCGGCTCTCCCAGTCGTTGTTCCAGATGGCGTTGAACCAGGCGGTGCTGCCATCGTAGGCCGGCAGGGTGAGCTGGTCGCTCCGCGCCATGAGGCTCAGCAGCAAAAACCGCTGCTGGCCCGCCTCGGTCGGCCCGGCGAACAGGAGCCGCGGATTGCCAAAGAGATTGTAGACGACCTGGGCCAGCGCCGGCTGCGCCGCGGTCGAGGGCGGGCTCCCGACGATGGGCGTCATGCCGCGCAGCCGCGCGATCTTGGCGAACCACGAGTTGTTGTTCGTGGTGGCGTAGGGCGCGGTGCTCGACGCCGAGAATTCCGTCGGTGTGTCGGTGCCGGCAATCGTCCCCGGGAGCGCCGCGATGTTGAGGTTAGTGAGGTCGGTGTTCTCGAACGAGGCCGTGACGGTGTCGGCCAATTCACCGAGCGTGCGCTTTTCCCCCTCCACGCGGTTGCGGTTGACGATCTCGGTGATGGACGGCGTCAGCGTCGCGGCGAGGGCCGCGAGGATGAAGAGGGCGAGGACGACCTCCAGCAGCGTGAAGGCGCGCAGCACGCGGAAAAGGTTTGCGCGCAGGAGCGCGTGCCGGCGGCTAAAGGCGTAAAGCACCATGAGTCAGCGCGGGTTGAGGCCGCCCAGGAGCTGCATGAGCGGCAGGAAGAAGGAGAGCGCGGCGAAGCCGACGATCGTCGTGAGCAGCACGATCAGCGCGGGCTCGAGGAGCGCGAGCGCGGTCAGCAGCCGTTCCTTGGCGCGGGTGGCCGCATAGGTTTCGATGTGGCGGAGCGCGTCGCCCAACTGTCCGCTGGTCTCGCCCGCGCGCAGCGTGGGCACGACGAAGGATGGGAAGCCATGATTCTTCGGGAGCGCGGCTGACAGGGCCTGGCCCGCGGCGACCGCCTCCCGGGCCGCGTGCAATTGCCCGGCGAGCACCGCCTGGCCGGTGAGGTCCGCGCCGGTGCGCAGCGCCTCCAGCACCGGGATGCCCGCCTCGTGCAGCAAGCCGACATGGGCGGCGAAACGCGCGGTCGCCAGGTGGCGGATGATGTCGCCCATGAGCGGCAGGCGCAGCAGCACCCGGTCGCGCCAGATCCGGCCCCGCGGCGTGCGCACGACAAACCAAAGCGTGACCACGAGTCCGGCGATCGTGAGCGCGGCCGGCAGCCAGGACGCGCGGATCACGGCGCTGGCCTTGATCAGAAAAACCGTGGCGGCCGGCAACCGGAGGCTGAGCGAGGAAAAGATCTCCGCGAACTGCGGAATCACGACCGCGAGGAGGAAGACTGCGAGTCCGACAACCGCGGTGAACACCACGGCCGGGTAGATGAGCGCCCGTTTCGCCGTGCGGCGCAGTTCGTCCATTTCCGTGAGGTGGCGGGCCAGGGCACGCAGGGCGGCGGGCAGTTGCGCGGATGCTTCGCCCGCGGCGATGATCGCCGCCACATGGGCGGGGAATTGCTTCTCAAAAAAGCGGCACGCCTCGTGGATGGGCTGGCCCGAGCGCACTTCGCGCTCGATTCTTTCCAGCATGGTGCGGGTCGATCCGGGCGGCGCGTCCGCGGCGAGCTGGGTCAGCGCGGCGTCGGCGGTGATGCCCGCGCGCAATTGCAGTTCGAGCTGGTTCAAGAGCCCGACGAAATCGCGGGTGGACAGCTTGAGCCGCCCGAGCCTCCGGCTGGGTTGGACCGGCTCGACGCGCACCGGCCAGAGGTTGCGTGCGCGCAGGCGCTGGCGGAGTTGTGCGGCATCGGGCGCGTCGTCCACCAACAAGCGGCGGCGGCCGAGCGGATCGATGACGGTGGCGGTGAAGGCGGGCATGGGGGGAAATCAGAGCGCGAGCCGCACCTTGGTGGACCCCAGCGGCAGGTTGATGGTGAAGCCGTCACCGGTCAGGACGAGCGCCTCGGGACTGATCCGGGTGAGCCGCAGCGACTCGACTAGGTCACCGACCTCGGCTACCCGGCCATTGATGAGGGCGCAAGGGCTGCCCCCCTGGAATATGCCACCGACCACGAAGGTCGCCTCGCGCACCGCATCGGCTGGCAGGGTGCGCACCGCGAATGGATTCGTCGGATTGCCGGAGGCGTTGAGGACGGTTGTGTCGATTACGCCGTCGGCGTTGGGTACGAGCAGGGGAGGGGATTTGGCCGGCGGCTCGGCCGCGGAGGGCGCGGCAATGGTGTTGGCGGGCAGAGCGACGTCATTGACCGGCGCTGCAAGGGCCGGAGGTGGTGCGGGCGCTTTCGGCGGTGTTGCCTCGACCGTCGCCGGGTTGGTCGGCGCGGCGGCTGCCAGCGGCGGAACGCTGGCAGCAGCGCGCTCCAGCGTTCCCAGCCGTACCGTGAGCGCGTCGTTTTGGGCAATCAAGGCTTCGATCCACTGGGTCTGGCGCGTCAGTTTCTCAACGTCGGCCGCCGGAGGCGCCTCGCGTGTCGCGGCGCCCGGGGGACCGTCTTTGCGGACCGTGCGGCCAGCGAGATTCTCGGGCCGGTCGCGCAACGGCAGCGGGTCGGGCAGCGGCTTGAGGGCGGGCGGTGCCGATTGGCAGCCCGCAAGGAGGAGGCACGCGAATACGAGGTTAGTTTTCATGCGGGGAGCGGAGTTGCGCGGACAAGGCAGCGGCGTGGCCGCGCGTGGCCTGGCTGCGGTCGAGCGTTTGGGTGACGTAGAGGTAGAAAGGCTTGCCAGCGGGCACGCGGAGGTAGAACCCGTCGTGCGCGATGGCCTCACGCAGTTGCTGGGCATACTCGCGCAAAACCGCGCCGGTGCCGGCCAGGGTCGCATTGCGTGCGGTGGCCGCGGGCACGGCCGCCTCGCCGATCAGGCCGGGAAAGGTGCGCGTGTCCTGCAGCGCCGCGGTCGCGGTGGACAGGAAGGTGGCGGCGAAGAGTTGCAGCTCACGGTTGTCGTTCGTCTTGAGAACCTCGCCGCGCAGGCCGGCCGAGCCGTCGTGCTCGCCCCAGGTGCCAGCGGCGGCGACTTCGCGGTCGAGGGCGAGGCCCTCCACGGCGAGCTCGGTGCCGTTGTCCGCGTCCGGCGTGCGCCAGACGATGCGCCAGGCGCCCTGCACCGCGAGCCGCTCCCGCGTGCGATCAAGGGCGGCGTGACCATGCACTTCAGCGCCGGCGGGAATGACCAAAACACCCTCATGCCACACGTCCTCGGTCACGAGGCCGATGACGGGTGTCTCCAGCCGGTTGGATTCGAGCGCGACGACTGTTTCGCAGGGAATCAGCCGGCCGTAGGGGGCGGTTGGCGCATGCCGCGGAGCCAATGCCGCCGCGGGCTCCGCTTTCGCGGCGAACAGGGTTAAAGGTAGGTCGCGCGGCTGGTCGGGCGCAGGCGCAACCGTCGGCTTGGGCGATACCGGTGGATTCGGTGGCGCCGGCTTTTTGAGCGGAAACAGCGCGCCGTCGCGCGTGAAGGTGCGTGGCAGCGCCGCGGGTGCGCTTGAGCGCGCCGCAGGGAGCGGTGAAACCTGCCGCTGGCTGTGCTGCCAGCGCAGGGCGAACACGCCGAGCACCAGCACCGCCCCGACCACGACGAGCTGGCCGGTGGTTGAGTTGAGAAATTGACCGTCAAATTTCATGGAGCGGGTGGCACGATGACTGAGAAGGCTTCGTGCACGGAGAGATTGGCCCGGCCGCCGTCCGGAGCTCCGGTGATCGCGAGGCACACGTGCGTCGTACTTCTTGGGGCAATCGCGCCAGAGGCGTCGGTCAGCTCGGCGGGAAACACGTCGTCCCCCACGCGTACTGCGAGATGGTCTGGGTCGTAATGGACGGATGCATCTCCGTGGTTCGCGAACCGGGCGCGCAGCACGATGGTGTCCTCGGCATCGAAGCGGAAGACTTCCTCCACCGTCACGGTGAAGTTGGGATAAAGCGTGATGTTCCCGGGCCGGGTGCGAGCGATGCTCGGCGAAAGCTCCGGATACTGTGCTTCGATGCGCCCGTCATACTTCGCCCGGTCGAAGAGCGCGCGCAGAGCCAGGATTCCCTGCGGCCGGCCGTTGGGACCGGCGAGCGGTTGCTCGAGAAAAACGACGGCCCGGTCCGGTTCGACGCCGGTGATCAGGCGCAGCACATAAACCTTGCCGCCGTAGACCACGTTGAGCGCGGCAGTGGCGTGGTCCTGAAGCGGCCGCACCGAGAAGAACTCCGTGCCGGGCTGGTAGGACAACAATACCGGAGGACGATCCTCGGGCCGCGCCCCGATCCCCGCCACCTCGAGCGCGGTGATCCGGGCGGGGAACACGCAAGTCGTCGGCTCGTCCTTGCTCAGCCGGATCGTGTAGACCGAACGCTCGTCCAGCGGGTAGGTGCGGATCTCCGAGGCGGGCACCCCGGCGATCAGGAGAGCCTGGACCATGATCATTGCGAGACGTCGTATTTCCATACCGCGAGGGGATAGCGGCCATTCGTGGCCAGGTTCGGATTGCGCGCGAAGGTGAAGCGCGCGGTGAAGGCGGGGGCCTCGGTGAAGGTCTGCTCGCGGACCACGCCGGTGCGCACCAACTGGCCGTCGGCCTGCACGAGGACCAGGTTCTCCCGCGTTTCGAGCACGGTGAGCTTGAGCACCTCGGCCTTCTGGTGGAGCGACTTTTGCGCAAACTCCTCGGCGCTGGCGGCCCAATCGGCCCGCGCCTTGGCCGCGGCCTCCGGCAGGAACAGCTTGTCGAGGAGCTCGGGATAGTCGAAGCCGGCCGGATTGCGCTGAAAGAGCGCGAGGCACGCGAGCAGGGCGTGCTGCTCGTGGAGCTTGGTGGCCTCCTCGAAACCGAGTAGGGGACTGACGTGGAACGTGCCGCTCGCATCGAGCACCACCACGCGCTCGCGCGTGCGGTAGGCGCTGATGACCAAAAACGGCTGCATCGCGCAGAAGCCGACGGCGAGCACCGCCACGAGGCACCAGAGCCGCGCGGCCACGGCGTGATCGGCGAAAAGCTCCAGCGGGTTCCACCGGCGCCGGGGGCTTTGCTTCGGGTCGGGGCGCACGTGCGGCGCCGGGGTCTCGCGCAGGGTCGTCATGTTTTTCAGATCGTGGTTTGCGGTTTTGCGAGCTGCGCCACCGCGAGCGTCGCGGCGGCCCGCTGGTCGCCCGCCGGGTCGGCTTTGGGAGTAACCGGCGCCGGCGGCGGGGTGAGAACGGTCGGCGGGGGCGGCGGCGGCATCGGCCCATTGCCTCCCCCTCCCGCTCCGCCCGCTTTCGCCGCCGCCTGCGCGGCCATGAGCGGCACCGCCGCCCCGCCGGTCTTGATGCTCTTCACCATCCACAGGACCTGCTGCATCGTGTAGAGCTGCTGCAGCGCCGACTGCCCTCCGGCGGAGACCGGTGCGCCGGAGCAAAAGAGCATCTGCATCAGGAACGGCGTGCCGATGGTGCCGAGTAAAAGCCACAGGGCGCCCAAGAGCCCGCCGAGCACGCTGGCCAGGGACGCTCCGTCGAGCTGGCCCGGCGCGAGGCCGAACCCGATGGCGACGTTGGTCGTATACGCCGTGGTCAGGTGGTAGGCGACGAGCTCAGTGACCGCGAAGCCGACCGGCCAGGCGAGCACCGCGAGGGTCTGCTGCACGTAGCGCATGCCGAGCGACGCGAGTGCAGGCACCATGAACAACCCCAGCGCGACCGGCAGAAACAGGTAGCAGAGGAGTTTCAAGATGTATTGGAGCAGGAGGAACGGCAGTTGCAGCAGGCTGCCGATGAGGACGATGAGCTTCGCGGCGGCCCAGAGATACGCGCGGTAAAGGGACTCACCCACCCGGCGCAGGCTGAACGTGCTGCCGCTTTTTTCCTGCACCGTGGCGCGCAGGAGCGTGGCCGCCTGCATCGGGTGGTCGGTGTAGCCGGGCTCGATCACATTCGCCACGGAGAGAAAGGTCTTTTCGGTGAACTCGAACCAGGTGGGCAGGGTCGCCACGAGCGCGACGACCACGATCGCGCGCAAAAGCGGGCGCACGATGCTCTCAAGATCCGCGCGGGCTGCGTGGATTTGCACCATGAGCCCGGCGACGCAGATGAAGAACACGGCGACGCGCAGCGTGACCGTCAGCGCGAGCACATTCTCGCGCAGTCCTGGAGCGAAGCCTTCCATCAGTTGCGACCCTCCTGCGGCCGCTGCCGCTGCTCTTCGCGCCGGAGTTTTTCCAGGAGACGCCGGCCGGCCTCGCTGTCCGCATGGTAGTGGCCCACGGGCGCAAGCCGGATGCTCTGCTGCCAGGCATCGACGGGCTGCAATGGTTCGACCCCCCGGGGCGCGGGGACTGCGCCCGCGGGCACGCGGGGCGGTTGGCGGCGCAGGAGAAACCCGCACACGGCGAGGCCGGCCAGAAGCAGGATGACAAAGACGCTCATCTTTATGGCTGCGTGTAGGCCGTGGGCGTGAGTTTCAGCGACTCCTGCCACGCGCCCACCGCCGCAAAGGTCTGGCCTTCCTCGGCGATTTGTTTTTCCAGCAGGTCCTGCCGCTCCTTGGCGGCCTGGTTCTCGTTCAGGATCTGCTGCGCCTGCAGCTGCAGGGCGGCGTCACGGCGCTGCGTTTCCACCGCGGCGATCTGGCCGACGAGCACGGCGATTTTGGCGTGGTGCTTGTCCACCTCCGCCTGGGTGGGCGCGGCCTTGAGCTGCCGCAGCGTGTCGGCGAGGTCGCGTTGCAGCGCCGCGAGCCGGCCGGCGGTCTGCGCAAACACGGTGGCAAGGTTGTCCGCGTGCTGTTCGACGACGGCATAACGCTGATAGGGCGCGGGCTGGCGAGTGAACGGCTGATTCAGCACTGTGGTGTCGCCCAGTTCCTCATAAATGCCCTGCGCCGTGTTCTTGAGCGAGACGACCGCCCGCGCGAGGTCGCGCAGCGCATCCGCAGTTTCACCAAATGTGCGAGTGAAATCCCCGGCCCCGAGGCCGTCCACGCCGACCTGGTCGCCGGCCGCCGCCGGGTCGCCCATTATTTGCCGGATGCGCTGCTGCACGTCCAGTTGCGCCCGCATCTGCTCCAGCTGTTGGTTGAGTTGCTCGAGGTCCGCGGTCCACTGGTGAAGGATTTCGAGGTGGTTCGCGGCCTGATCCGCGTGAATCGCGGTGTTGACCGCGGTATTGACGGGATCGTTGACGATCCACTGCGCGCATAGCGGCGTGGCGAGGCAGAGCAAGAGCGCGAGTTTTTTCATGGCTGGGCGGGGTTGGTGGCCGGCGCCGTCGGCCGACGCTGCTGGTTCTGGATGATCCAATACTGCTGCTGCACGGCCTGCCGGTAGCCGCGCTCATAGCCGCGGGCCTCGGCGTCGGTTTCGCGCTTGGTCGTGGCGCAGCCGTTCAGCGCAAACACGAGGAGAATGAGGCCGCTAAGCCGCATGGCGTCCCTCCGTGGGCTGGATATGGCGCAGCGTGCCGCACTGCGGCGGCTGCGCGGTCGGCGTGAAGTAACAGAGTGACGAGTAACGCCGGTCCGCCGGCAGTGTCTCGGGCAGCGGGTAACGCTGGATGGCGTCGAGGGCGGTCTCGGGCAGCGGCAGGTCGCGCGCCAGATCGGCCAAGTCGGCCCGGTCCGACTGGCGCATCAGGAAGAACTGCTTCGCATTGCCGATGACGGCGGCGCGGATGCGCGAGGCGCGGAAGCGCGCGTATTGCTGGATGATGGACACGGCCCAGCAGTTGAACTTGCGGAGCTGCGCGTAGCCCTCGGCGACGATCTGCTCCCCGCCGGGCGTGTCCAGGAACCGCGCGAGTTCCTCGAACAGGATGCGTTTTCGCTGGGACCGGGGCAGCGCGAGGATGTGCTGCCGCGCGAGCCCGCTGATGAGGAGCCCGGCCGCGGCCTTGAGTTCGACGGCCTGCTCCGGGATGAAGCCGAGCTCGAAGTGCGCGATCTTCCGCCGCAGGGAAATGTTCGTCACGCCGTCGAAAAGTTTGCCGTATTGCCCCTCGACGCTCCATGCGCGGAGCAGGGTCGCAAGCCGGTCGACCTCGTTTTTGTCGTGCTCGGGGAGGCGCGCGTAGGCGAGCAGTTCGACGAGCGCGCTGTGCGTCGGGAAATCCTCGGGGGCGAAGAAGGCGCACGCCGTGTGGGCGACCAGCCGTTCGGTCTCGGGCTGCTGGGCAAAGCGTGTGATCGCCTCCTCGGACAATCCGGCCACGAAGGCGAGCGCCTCGTCCTGGTTGGCGGCGAGCCGGTCGCGCAGGTCGCAGAAAGCTTCCAACGGCGTCGCGCCCGCCGGCATTCTGTGGCGCCAGCCGTGGGCCGCGCAGGCCAGGCGGCGAACCTCCTCAGCTTGTTGCGGCCGGCGTCTGGCCCAGTCCGCGAACGTGTCGCGATAAAGCTGGTGGAGGTATTGCGTGAGCTGCGCCTGCCGCAGCGCGAGCTGTTCGGCCGTCTCCGGTTCCCCGACCATGCGCGCGAGCAGCGCCACGGCGGTCGCCAGGTGCAGTTGGGTGAGCGGCAGGCCCTGCGTGTCCAGATAGTTGAGGGTGAGCGGCGCGTCGGGATGAACCACGATGGGTGTCTCGCCTAAACTCTCCGTGAACTTCTTGTAGGAGAACCCCTCCTCGACGATGACCGTGTAGTCAAAAAAGCCTGCCGTCTGCAGCAGGAGGTCGTCGGTGAACGCCGATTTCCCGGCGCCGGTCATGCCGAAGAGCACCGCGTGCTGCGGCGAGCCGCCGGTCTGCGTGCTGACGCCGACGAGGTTGCCGTGGCTGCCGTCGTAGAGCGCCTCGGCGGTTTCGAGCGTGCCGGTGAACGTGGCGGAGAACGGCAGCAGGTCGGCCAGAAACGCGTCCTCGGCATACAGGTCGCGGTGGCGATAGGAGGAATGCGTCCAGCCGGGCCAGGAGGCGAAGAAGAGCTTTTTCGCGGTCGTCGGCAGCGCGCACTCGAAATACTGCGCCCCGTCCATCGCATGGATCGCCGCCTGCACCGCCGCGACCTTTTCCCGCAAAAGTTCGCGCGTCGGCGCCCACACGCGCACGAGATAGGTGATATGGAACGGCCGGGCGAAGCCGCCGGAGAGTTGTTCCACCTTGCGTTCTTTCTTCCGCAGGGCGACGAGCAGCGACGGGCGGGGTTTCTCGGCGTATTCGCCGCGGAGCCGCTCGGCGGCCCTTTCCTCGCGGTGGATTTCGGAGCGGGTCGCGGCCGGTGTCACGTTGACCGTGATCGCGTAGTCGAGGAAGGGGAGCCCCGTGAGATAGGTGACGATGCCGGGCCGGGTGCGCTGCGGCCAGCGTGCGAGCGCCAGCACCGCATGGTAGTGGCCATCGAGATGGAATCCCCCATCCGGCTGCCCGATGCCTTCGCCCTGCCAGCAGTTCTCCTGGATGGTCAGGGATGGATCGAACAGGACCGCCGGGTCGCCCTGTTCCCGCGCGGCGAGGCCCGGATTGAGGAACTTCTGGAAGCACGCGAAGTGCCCCAGGTCGTCCATCGGCCGCACGGTGGTTTCGGGGCCGAAGACCGAGCGCAGCGTGGCCGCGAACTCCTCGAACTGCCCGGCCAGCTCGCGGAATAGCGCGTCGTAGTGGCCTTCGAGGCCGTCGCGCGTGCGCAGGTTGCCCGCGTAGTCGGTGATCTCAATGGAGAGGAACAGGGCGAGCCGTTCGCGGCGCAGCTCGCGCGCGAGCATCTGCTGCCAGTAGCGGGTGAATCGCTCGTTGCGCGCGGCGCGGATGACGGGCTCGGCAATGGTCTGGGTATGCTCGTGGTAACGCAGCAACTCGGTCCGGTAGTCGGCGTCGCACGACCACTGGAATTGCAGCCGCCGGCCCGGCGCCACAAGGGCGAGCAGCCCGCGTACCTGGTCCTGAAGGGCGTTCAGCCGCTCGAAGCTCGCACCGCGCAGGTCGGGTGGCTCCAGCCAGAATCCCCTGGCGACCACGCCGCCGCGCTCCGGCGAGCCAAAGACGAGGAGGTCGTGGACGAACCGGCCGTCCGGGGCATCCGCATGGGATTTCGTATGGGTGACAGGATCACCCTCGCGCGTGAAGTGGCCGCCGCTAAAAACGTCTTCGACCTTGTCACGGTCATAGCCCGCGGGCTTGCCGTGTTTGAGCAGAACCACCCACCCGAGGGTCGCCGCAAGCGGGGTGGCGGCGATCCCGCCGGCCAGGCCAAGGCTCACGTGGAGCGCGAGGTTTGACAGGGCAAACAGGCCCACGGCAGCAACGACCGCAATCACGACGGGCAGATAAAGATCGCCTTCGAGCCCGAAAGCCCGGCCGGCGGAGTCGTCCGCGGCATTGGTGTCGGTGAAACGCAGCTCCATGTCAGAACCTCGGGGTGATCACCGCATCCTGCATCCCGAAGATGGCGTAGAGCGCGGCCATGATGGCCGCCGCCGCCGCGATGATGACGCCAGCCAGGATGCCGCTCTTGCCCTCGCTGTCGCCCTTGGAGATGGCGTTCGCCCCCGTCCAGATTTTGGTGACCCCCCAGAAGAACCCGATCATGAAGAGGAGCGCGAGGGCGTAGCCAAAATTGTCCCGGAGCGACTGGAGTTGGGCAAGGACGACGCCCCGCGGAAGCAGGAGGGTCTTGGCGCGAAGGGCCGGGAGAAGGGAACTGGGCGTCATTAGGCCATACACCCATACGATATTTCCCTCTTGTCAACTCTTTTTGTATGGGTGTATGGTTTCGCTATGAGCACGGCCCCGGTTCCCATCAAGGTCAGCTTCACCTTCTACCCCGCCGATGTGCAGGCGCTGAACACGTGCATGGTCGGCCTGCGCCGGGCCGGACTGCCGGTGCGCGGCGGCACGGTGCTCCGTGCGTTGATCCACCTCACCTCCGCCAACGAAATGTTCGCCCACGCCGTGTTGCTGGCCAAGGAATACGGCCGCAAAGATGGCCCGCGCGAGACCGACTACGTGGCTGGTCATCCGACGGTCGATCTGTCGCCCGATCTGGTGAAGAAACTCGATGATGTGGTCACCGAGCTGGCCGAAAAGATGATCTCCGCCAATCGTGCGTTCGTCGTGCGCGCGCTACTCCGCGCCGCGCCCGCCGCGTCGACCCTGGCCCCGGCCGTCAAGAAATACCTCGCTGATTTTCCCCCGCGGCCGCGCGGGTGGGCCGCCCTGAAGGCACGCAAACATGGCAAGCCCTGATGCCCTCGAAAAACTGCGGGGGCTGGAAGCGCACCTGCGCGCCAATCTCCTGGGACAGGATCATGTTTTGGCGCGCGTCGCCAGCGTGCTTGTCCGTGGGGAGATGGGGCTCAAGCCGGCCGGCCGGCCGCGAGGGTCGTTTCTGTTCGTCGGGCCGACCGGGTCGGGCAAGACCGAGCTGGCGCTTTGCTTCACGGAATTTCTTCTCGGGTCGGACTGTCTCCACCGTTTCGACATGTCGGAATACCAGCTTCAGTCGTCGGTGGACCGCCTGCTCGGCTCCGGCCTCGATGACGGCGGCACACTGGGCCGCGTGCTGCAAGGCGGCCGGCGGGGCACGCTCCTTTTTGATGAGATGGAAAAAGCGCACCCGTTGGTGTTGGATGTTTTTCTCCAGATTCTCGACGGCGCGCGGGTGACGGTGGCGACAGGCGAGACGCTATCGGTGACCGAACACTACGTCGTCTTCACGTCCAACTTGGGCTCGGTCGAAGCCATGCGGATGGAACAATTGGGTCGGGCCGGGATCGAGCGGGCGGTGTTGCGCCGGGTGGAACAACATCTCCGGCCCGAGCTGATCGCGCGGATCGAAGAGAAGCTGGTCTTCGGGCGGTTGACTCCTGAAGTGCAGCGAGAAATATGCGGCCTGCTGGTAGCCAGGGAAACGGCGCGCTTGCGCGGGCTTGGTTTCGATCTGGAGGTCACTAGCGAGGCGCTGGAATTCCTCGTGCGCGAAGGACACGATCCACACCTTGGCGCCCGGCCGATGCGGCGCACGGTCGAACGACATCTGCAGGATGCGGTGGTACGCGCTCTTTTTGAATCGGGCTGCGGCCGCGGTCAAGTAACCGCGGAGCGGTCGCGATTGAGGATCCAACCTTTGTGAAATGCGCTGGTACCCCATGTCGTTCGGCGCACATTCTTGTCGACTCAGCGAGCACACAAATCCCCGTCGCGTGATCGTTCTAATCTCGGTGTTTGGAGGGCTTGAACGCGCCAAGCCCAGCCTTGCCATAAGGACCGGTCTTAAACATTTGTGGTAGTCAGTAAAACCACGAAGAATTTTCATCGTGGCCAAATTGGGCGAACAAGCGTTCGCATGTCCTTTCCCTCCGCGTCACCAGTTCAACCCCATGGACATCTTCAAGACTCACGCCCAAATCGTAGACGACTACGCGACCTACATCCGCAGCTTCTTGAGGATCTCGGATGACGCGATTCGGGCCAAGGTCGAAGAGGAGCTGGGAAAGGGGAAGCTGTGGCCGCAGCCGCTTCTCCAATTCAACCCATCCTTTGAGAGGTCCGGCCACGTGGATGAGCTGATATCCGCGGGCACACTCCACCTCCACCCGGACATCTGTGAGATCTTCAAAGGCTAGCATAAACGAGCGACTTGGTATTCCCTCTCGCCACAATCCGGCTGTCCGCTGGACATGAAACCGACCGAATCAATTAGCCGGGTGAAATTCGGCGGCAATTTCGAGCGTTTTCCCGGCTGTAAAAAAGTTTTCCCGACTTTTCCCAACTGCGGGTGGAGTCTCATAAATCCGACCCCATACTGGAACGAATTGAGAACTTCTTCAAAAGTCGGGAAAAGTCCGAGCTGCGGTTCCACCGGGCGCTCCGATACTTAGCGAATTGTTTTCCCAACCTTGATTTTGGTTCGTGGTTTTTTTGAACTGGCTGCCCGGCATGGTTTCGAACCATGACTAGAGGATTCAAAGTCCTCTGTGCTACCATTACACCACCGGGCAATGCCGCAAGGCCGCCTACGTTGCGCCGAACGAAAGCACGGTCAAGGCCGGAAAGGTCCCGGGCGGTGCGTCGCGGGCCACCGGTCAGCGCCGTCCGGCGGCAGGTGTTCCCATCGGCAAGGTGGCGAGGCCTTCGGCGTGCGGACCAACCGCGGCGCCGGGGAAACGAAGCTTGCGCCGGCTGGGGGGCTCGATTGGTTTGGCTGCCGTCTCGCGTGTCGCCCGTCTCCCCAATCTCAGGCTCCGTATGAGCGCCCCGGCTCCAGATGCTCTGCCCTCCGGGCCGTCCGTGGCCGCCGGACGGAATGCGATGCTGGTCGGTTCCGAATCGCACTGGACTCTGATGCGCCGGCATTTCCGACGGCACCGACTCGCCGTGGCCTCGCTGTATTTTCTGGCGGTGCTCTATGCCCTGGCCATCTTCGCCGAGTTTTTTGCCCCCTACACCTGCGAGTGGCGGAATCTTCCCCGCGCCTATTGCCCGCCGCAACTGCCGCGCTTTTCTTTCGCGCACGGTCTCCACGTGCTGGGCATGAAGCGCCTCATCGACCCCGTCACCCTTCGCAAATTCTACCAGGAGGACCCCGCCACGGTCGTGCCGCTGGGTTTCTTCGTCCGGGGTGAGCCTTACCAGTTCTGGGGGTTTCTCCCTTGGGACCGCCATTTCATCGGCGTGAAAAACCCGGTGCCCGCCGCCGACGGCCGGCTGCCCACGTTTCTCTTCCTCGGCGCCGACAAATACGGCCAGGACATCTTCAGCCGGCTCATCTACGGCGCACGCATCAGCCTCTCCGTCGGTCTGGTGGCGATCGTCATCACCTTTGTGCTGGGCGTAACCATCGGCGGCATTTCGGGCTACCTGGGCGGCGGGCTCGACAATGTCATCCAGCGCCTCATCGAGATCATCAATGCGTTCCCGCAACTTCCGTTCTGGCTGGCGCTCGGCGCCGTGTTGCCGCCCGACTGGTCGCCCCTCACCACCTATTTCGCCATCACGATCGTGCTGAGCCTCATTGGCTGGACGGGTTTTGCCCGGGTGGTGCGCGGCAAGATCCTGTCGTTGCGCGAGGAGGACTACGCGATGGCGGCGCGGCTGTTGGGTGCTTCGCACACCCGCATACTTTTCCGCCATCTGCTGCCGGGATTCACCAGCCACATCATCGTGGTGCTCACCCTCAGCGTGCCCGCCATGATTCTCGGCGAAACGTCGCTGAGCTTCCTCGGTCTGGGTCTGCGTCCGCCCATCGTGAGCTGGGGCGTGATGTTGCAGGACTGCATGAGCATCCAGACCATGGCCAACTATCCGTGGCTGCTCATGCCCGGGGTGTTGATCGTGCTGACAGTGCTTTGCTTCAATTTTCTGGGTGACGGACTGCGTGACGCCGCAGATCCCTACACCACGCTATAGCCTCAGGGGCCGCCGCTCACGGTGACGGAGGTGGCGCGGCGGGAGGCGGGGACGCGGTGGCGGGAGGCGGGGAGGACCCGGCAGGCGGTGTCGCTACGGGTGCCGGCTCCTTGACGGCGCGCAGCGTGAGCACCTGCTGCTCCGTGCGGCCGCCCACGTGCAGCTTCACGGTGAGCGGGATCTCGTCGGTGGAAATCCCGAGGCGTGAAACCATCGGCTCGGCCTCAACCGACTCGCCCGGTTTGACGGTGATCTTGGGTGGCTGCACCACAAAGTTGCCCAAGGCGGAATTAAAATCGACGACTTCCACGTCGGCCGGAGCTTCGCCATGGTTGGTCAGGCGCAGTCGCAGCTGGATGGGCGGCAGGTTGCTGGCGCGTATAGGCGGTGCATGCTGGACACTGTCTTCAGCGTCCCCTCCCGGCGGACCGCTTCCCCCGCCGCCACCATGGCCCCGACCGCCGCCGCGGCCGCCGCCCATGCCGCCGCCGCCGCCACCACCGCCCATGCCAAAGCCTCCTTTAAAACCACCACCGCTCCCCTGGCGGCTGCTTCCGCCGCCGCCCCCGGATTCAGCATCGCGGGACCATTTCATTCCGGCAGGGGCAAGCATGGCCTCGATCTCGATCTGCCCATCGAAAAACATGCCCCGCGCCTCCATCCGCTGGATGGCGGCCCGACCGCTGCCGTCATTGGATCCCATGGAGCCAGGCGGCGGGCGGTGGGGGTGTTCGCCCTCGCAGGCGGCGAAGCCAAGGAGAAGCAGCGTCAGCGGCAGCCCGCGTAAACTGCGACAGAACCAGACTGAACCAGAGAGGGGCATGAGGCGCACGCCCTTGTGACGCCTTCGTCGGGCAAAAGTTTCCCCGGAATGGCAGCGCGGCGCCGGGGGCTGACGATTTCAGAGGAAAGTCTGGCCCAGGCCCGCGGCGGCGATGACGACCGCCCATGGCGGCAGTTTCCACACCTGTAACGCTGCGAAGGCCATGAAGGCCAGCGCCGCGCTGCGCGCGCCGGTGACGCCGGCCGTCCATACGGGATTATAGAACGCCGCGAGCAGCACGCCGACCACCGCCGCGTTGGCGCCGCGCAGCGCGGCTTGGGCGCCGGGCTGTCGCCGCAGCGTCTGCCAGAAGGGCAGGGCGCCGGTGACGAGCAAAACCGAGGGTGCAAAAATGGCCGCCACCGCCCACAGGCCGCCCAGCCAGCCGCCCGGGCCGACATGCATCAGGACGCCCAGGTAGGCGCAGAGCGTGAAGAGCGGTCCCGGCAATGCCTGCGCCGCGCCATAGCCGGCGAGAAACTGGTCGTGAGTGAGCCAGCCGGGCGCCACCACCTCGCGTTCGAGGAGCGGCAGGATCACGTGCCCGCCGCCGAATACGAGTGAGCCGACACGATAAAATCGGTCAAACACCACCAGCCACGGGTAAGCGGTCGCCCGCGCCAGCAAGGGCAGTCCAATCAGCAGCAGAAGGAACGTCGCGAGCCACGGCACTCCCGCCCGCCGGCGCGTCGTGACCGCAATCGGTCCCGCCAGACCATCCGTCGCTTCGCGAAACAGCCACCAGCCCAGTGCGCCACCCAGGGCGATCACGCCCACCTGGCTCCACGCCGCGGGCAGGAGCAGCAGCGTCACCGCCGCACCAAGCGCCAGGGTCGCGCGCGACCGGTCCGGGCACAGGTTGACCGCCATGCTCCAGACCGCCTGCGCGACGACCGCGACCGCCGCCGCCTTCAAGCCCGGCAGCCAGCCCGCGGCGCCGAGCGCGCCGAGCGCCGTCACGCCGTAGGCGAACGCGATCATGAGCACGGTCGAGGGCAGCGTGAACCCGAGCCACGCCGCGAGCCCGCCGGCCAGGCCGCGCTGCAGACAGCCGATGCCGAAGCCCACCTGGCTGCTCGCCGGACCGGGCAGGAACTGGCAGAGTGCGACCAGATCGGCGTAATGAGCGTCGTCGAGCCAGCGGCGGCGCTCGACGTATTCCTTGCGAAAATAGCCGAGGTGCGCGACCGGCCCGCCAAACGACGTGCAGCCCAGCCGCAGGGCGGTGAGGAAAATCTCCAGCAGCGAAGGCGGCGCAGACATCACCCGTGAAGCAAACACGCCGGCGCCCGCCGCGCACGACTTTCTTTTTGCATCCCGCACTGGCGCCGCAGAGGTCCTCCGCCCGCCGGCAACATGTCAACTAATAGTTGACATCATGGCTGGGACGCGAGGCGGCGCCAGACCTGCCAGCGTTCCTTGCCGGCGTAGAGCGGCAGCGAATCCTCCACCGGCTCGTCCGCCGTTTTTTCGAAGACCGCTCCGAGCAGCCGGCCCAGTTCCAGCGGTGAGATCGGATAAGGCGGCGGTTCTTCCTCGGGGCCGAAGAAGAAAAAGCCGCACAGCAGGCCGCCGGGCTTGAGCAGTTCGGCCATGCGCCCGGCATAGGCCGGCCACGCGGCCGGCGGGAGCGCGCAGAGAAAGGTGCGCTCATAAATGAGGTCGAAGCTTCCGAAGTCGAGCGGATGCGTGAAGAAGTCGCCCTCGTGGACCCGCTCCCCCACCGGCCCCAGGATTTTCCGGGCCCGATCGACGGCGGCGCGACTGAAGTCGAGGCCCAGCACGTTCCAGCCCGCGGCATGGAACGCCCGGATTTCGTAGCCGGAGCCGCAACCGGGAACGAGCGCGCGGCCGCACGTGGAATGACGCTTCAAAAACTCCGCCAGCGCACCGGGCACGCCGCCACAATCCCAGGCCATCTTCCCGGTCTGGTATCGCTGGTCCCAAAACGCCGGATCGTTGCTGGTAGCTTCGTTCACGTCTGTTGGTCGGAGCCCATCGCAGGATGGGGCCGGGTGGCTAGTTTTCCACCTTGAGCACCAGCACGCCGCCCTTCTGCGAGCCGATCGCCAGCAGCGTGTCGTCCGGGCTCCACGCAAACTTTGAAGCAGGTGCGGTCAGCTTGGCGGTGGCGACGAGCGGCTGGCGGCGGGTGGGGGTCCACAGGCTGACATCATGGTCGTTCGCGGCGGTGGCCAGCAGTCCGTGGGAATTTTGAAAGGCGACGGCGCAGACGCGATCGGAGTGGGGCAGGGCGAGCGGCTCGCGGCCCTCGGGGCCGGCGCCCGAGCAATCCCACACGCAGACGTCGCGCGCGCCGCCGGTGGCCAGCCACCGGCTGTCATGACTGAAGGAGAGCTCGCGCACCGTGGTCTCATAGCCGCTCATGTGGAATTCCTGGTCCTCCTCCGGCCGCCAGAGATGCACGGCGTTGTCCTGCGCGCCGGCCACGAGCCAGCGGCCGTCGGGCGACCAGACCAGCGCGGGAATCGCGCCGCCATAGGCGTACTCACGCCGGGCATGAAAATCGTTCGCGTCCCACAGGCACACGCCGCCGAAATACGCCACGGCGATACAACCACCCTGCGGATGCCACGCCAGGGCGGACAACGTCTTTGGCGCGTCTTTGAAGGTGTGCGCGATGGAACCGTCCCTGCGCAGGAAAGAGAGCTTTCGGCCGGCTGCAGCCGCCAGGTAGGGCGGGCTATCCTTAGCCCGCCGTGTTTCTTCAATGCCAGTCGGCGCGTTAGGGATAACGCGCCCTACCATCGGCCTCCAAGCCAGGTGCTCGACCCAGGCGGCAGGCGCGATTTCAGTTTCAACGGTCTGCCGGCCGGTGTTGGCATCCCAGAGCCGCACGCAACCGTCCTGTCCGGCACTCGCCAGGAGCCCGGAGGTCAGAGGCCAGAGGGCAGAGGTCAGATTTGATGCGCCTGACTGCTGATCTCTGACTTCTGACCCCGGTGGTGCCGGCGCGAAGGCGACGGCATTCGTGCCGTCCGCATGGCCGGGCAACTCGTGTCGCTTGACACCGTTCGCGGCCTCGAACAGCGCGACCGGTCCGGCGGCGGACGCTGCGGCGAGCACACAACCGTCCGGTGACCACGCGAGGTCAATCACGTAGTCTTCAAGCTGCGCGGCCCAGGCCTTTGCGAGGTTCATCGCGCCTTTCGCGATTCAAGGCTCAAGATTCAGGGAGGAAGAGATCGGTGGAGGCGGGTGCTGAAGGTGACGTGTCACGGTCTTCAATCTTGAATCTTACTTCTTGAATCAGCCTGCCGTGAGGCAGGCGCGGAAGCCGTTGACCAGCTCCTCGCGGTTGAGGTTGCGGCCGATGAAGACGAAGATGTTTGTGCGCGGGGCGCCGCCCCAGGGCTGGTCGAACTTGGCGTCGAACGTCATGTGCACGCCTTGGAATACCAGCCGCTTGTCCGAGCCGCGCACCGCGAGCACGCCTTTGCAGCGGAAGATGTCCTGACCTTTTTTCGCGAGCAGGCCGCCGATCCAATCGTTGAGGCGTTTGGCGTCGAGTTCGCCGGGCATGGTGATGCCGACGGAGGTGACGTCCTCGTCGTGGCTGTGCTCGTGACGGAACGTTTGATCATGGACGTAGCGGATAAGTGATTGGTCCGCCGCCATGGAGGTGCGTGGGCACGTCATGAGCCGTGAACAGCATGTAGCGGCCCGCGGTGGTGATCTTCACGGGGAAATCGCCATGTCCGTCGTCGAGCTTCAGGCGCTGAAGGGTGATGCCGGGCCCGACGGTTTCGCCGGCTTGGCGGAGAGTTTCCCGATCGGAAAACACCTGCACCGCGGTGTCGCGCGCGGCCGCCGTCGCCGAGGCTATGGCGGCCAGGGCGGCGCTCGAGTTGTCTGGAAAGGAGACTTCCGCCGGCAGGCCCAAAGGCAGCAGGGCGATATCAAACTCGTCTGCCTGGCCATGGTGATGATGCTTGTCCTCGCCGTGCTCATGGTCGCGCGCGTGATCGTGGCCGTCGTGGTGGCCGATGCAAAGCTCGTAGGTGCCGGCGGCGAGCTCATAGACGCCGGCCCATTCAAAGGGATACTCGGGCTCAAGGAAGCGGGGATCGAGGTCGGTGGCCCGGCTGAGGTTGAAGCCGCCGATGTCTAGCACGCGGGCAATGGGCAGATCGCAGTTACGGGTGCGGTGGATCCGGGCCGCCGTGTTCATGCGGTGCAGGCGCGCCTCGAGCCGGTCGAGGTCGGCGGCGCCGATGAGGTCGGTCTTGTTGAGGAGCAGGACGTCGGCGAAGGCGATCTGCTCCTTCGTCTCCTTGCCGTCGGCGAAATGCTGCCCGACGTGCTTGGCGTCGACGACGGTGACAATGCCGTCGAGCCGGTAGGCGTCGCGGATCTCGGGGTCGCTGAAAAACGTCTGCGCCACGGGGCCCGGGTTGGCCAGGCCGGTGGTCTCGATGAGCACGCTGTCGAGCCGGTCCTTGCGCTTGAGGAGCCGGCCGAGGATGCGGAGCAGGTCGCCGCGCACGGTGCAACAGAGGCAGCCGTTGTTCATGGCGAAGATTTCCTCGTCGGCCTGGATGACGAGCTGGTTGTCGACGCCGACCTCACCGAACTCATTTTCAATGACGGCGACCTTGCGCCCGTGGTGCTCGGTGAGGATGCGATTCAGCAGCGTCGTCTTGCCGGCGCCAAGAAAGCCGGTGAGCACGGTGACGGGAATGCGGCGGTCGACAGACATCGGGAAAAGGAGGAAGGAGGTAAGAGGAAAGAGGGAAAAGGACGAAACGAGGAAGGCAAAGGAAACCCGGACGGTCGGAAAAGCGAGCGCAGCAAGGCGGTCAAGCCCGTCAGGGGATGCCCGCCGCCGTGCTCAGCCCCCGGTGTTTTGCAGCTCGTAACTGAGCACGCTGAGCGCGTAGACGGCGGCGGTTTCGCAGCGGAGCACCAGCGGTCCGAGCGTGATCGGCTCGAAGCCCGCCGTCTTCGACCGGCTCATTTCCGCCGGGGTGAAATCGCCCTCGGGACCGACCAGCCAGAGCACCTTGCGCGGCGGAGCGCCGGTGGCGGCGACGTGGGAAGCGAGCACGCTTTTCAGCGATTTGGCGCCGGGCTGCAGGCTGGCGATGAGCTTCAAATCGTAGCCGCGGCTCGTCTCCATGCAGGCGGTCGCGGTCTGCACGGGCAGGATTTCCGGCACAAAAGGATTCCCGCACTGCTTGGCGGCCTCAATGGCGGCGAGCTGCCATTTCTCGATTTTCCGATCGGAGCGATCGTCGTCAAGGTGCACCACCGTGCGCTCGCTCTCCAAGGGCGCGATGCGAGCGGCGCCGAGTTCCGTGGCCTTGCGCACGATCGCGTCCATGAACTGGCCCTTGGGCAGCGCCTGGCCGAGCGTGATTTCATAGGGGAGGGGTTTGGCCTTCTGGTGGAAGCGCACCTTGAGCACCGCTTCGTGCTTTTGGTCATCGACGAGGGAACAGATCCATTCGTTACCGCGGCCATCGAAGGCCACGACGGTGTCGCCCTCCCGCGCGCGGTTGACGGCCACCAGATGATGGCTCTCGTCGCCGGACAGGCGGATTTCGGATGGCTCGAGCTCGGGCGGCTGGCAGTAGGCGCGGAAGTCAGGCATGGGGCCATGAGTTTCGAAGGGAGGCCGGCGGCTGGCAAGGGAGGAGTGCCGGCAAGAACGCCAGTCGTGCGCTGGCCGTGCCGGGGCGCAGCCCGGCCGGGCGCACGGCAAAAAAAGGGCGCCCTGCTGAACCAGCAGAGCGCCCTTGCCGACTTAGCAAACTACAAACTAGATGGAAGAATCAAGAGCCTTGGCTCTTAATCTCTCTTGCGCAGAGATAGACGCAACGGTGGCCGGAGCGTTCAAAAAGCTCCGAAAAAAGCGGACGCTTACTCCCTGGGGGATGGGAGGCGGGCGTGGCCGAGGCAGTGCCGCCCCGAGGCAGGCGGCAGGCCGGCGGGTGGGAAAAAAGCGTTTACTTCGATATCCGCCGGCCTACCGTTCGCCTCTCTGGCCCGCCCGGATGGCGGAACTGGCAGACGCGCGGGACTCAAAATCCCGTTCCCTCAAAAGGAGTGTCGGTTCGACCCCGACTCCGGGCACCAGCCTCCGCCCTTTGGGCTACGGCTGGCAGGCCAGCCTTGAGCATACGGCGGCTGATGTGAGCCGAAGAACGCACGCAGGCGGAGGCTGTCCTCCGTAGCCTTGCGCGAAGGAGGACATTACCTTCAGCATCAGCGAGGTAACACGGCCCCTATGCACTACGTCTACCTCATCGAAAGCGTCCATGATCGGAATCGGCATTACATCGGACAGACTGGTGATCTCCGTTCCAGACTTCTCGACCACAACTCGGGAAGATCGATTCACACCGCGCGTTTCCGTCCTTGGCATTTGATCTGTTATGTCGCCTTTCCCGGCGAACAGAAGGCGGTTGCATTCGAAGAATATCTGAAAAGCGGATCAGGCAAGGCGTTCGCCTTACGTCATCTTCTCCAAGCCGACCGTTGGGTGGACGCGGGCTTTCGGTTGGTGTGTACTCATCCAGCCGGCGTCACGGCAGCCGTTCGTCCGCTTGGCCGGATGGTATGACGGTCAGATTAAACCGCGCTTGAGCCGGCGGGGCGGGCGCGGTTGACTGCGGGCCTTCCAGCATGAACCCCGTTGAAATCAAAATCGCCTACATCGGCGGCGGCAGCCGGTATTGGGCGCGCGACCTGATCACCGAACTGGCCCTGACCCCGCGACTCACGGGGCAAATCGACCTGTACGATCTCGACCATGCGGCGGCCGTGCGCAACGTCGCCGTGGCCGGGCGCATTTATGGACGCCCCGAAGCGGTCACGCGGTTCCGGGTGCGGGCGGTCCGCCGGCTGGCGGACGCGCTCAAGGGGGCGGATTTTGTCGTGCTCTCGATCGAACCGGGACCGACGGAGATGCGCTATGCCGACATCGTGATCCCGGCGCGGCACGGGATCCTGCAGCCGGTGGGAGACACGACGGGACCGGGCGGCATCGCCCGCGCGCTGCGGGCCGTCCCGCTCTACAGCGCATTTGGCCGGGCCATCGCCGAGCACTGCCCGCGGGCCTGGGTGATCAACTACACCAATCCGATGACGCTGTGCACCGCGGCGCTTTATGCGGCCGCGCCGGCGATCAAGGCCTTCGGCTGCTGCCACGAAGTGTTTCACACCCAGCACGACCTTGCCCGCTATTTGGCGCAGAGGTTCGGCGTGCCGCGCCCGCCGCGCCAGGCCATCCGCCTCGACATCGCGGGAGTGAACCACTTCACGTGGACCACGGCGGCGACGTGGGAGGGACGCGACCTGTTTCCGATGCTGCGCGACATGGTGAACAACCCCGCCTGCTTCCGCTCGCGGCGCGCCTACGCCCTGCAGCTCAGGCGGGAGGAGCGCTGGTTCGAATACTCGGGCCTCGTCGCCCTCGACCTCTTTCGCCGCTTCGGCGCGCTCGGCTCCGCCGGCGACCGCCATCTGGTCGAGTTCGTGCCGTGGTATGCGACCAGCGAGGAGAACCTGCACCGCTGGGGCGTGATCCTCACGCCCTATTGGTACCGCATCGCCCGCAGCCGTGAATCCGACCGGCCGCTCAGCTTCTATTCGCAGCGGGCCATCCAACCCAGCGAGGAGGAGGGCGTGCGCATGATCGAGGCCCTGCTCGGCCTGCAGCCGCTCGACACGAACGTCAACCTGCCCAACCGCGGCCAGATGATCGATGCGCCGCCCGGCGCCGTGGTCGAGACCTACGCCCAGCTGCGCCGCGACCGGGCCATGCCGGTGGTCGCGAATCCCCTGCCGCCCGGCCCGCGGGCGCTCGTGCGCCGCATCATCGACGTGCAGGCGCTCACGCTGCGCGCCGCGCTGGCGCGGGACGTCGACCTCGCGTTCCAGGCGCTGCTCGCCGATCCGCTGGTGGGCATCCCCACGGACGACGCCTGGCGGATGTTCACCGCCATGTTGCGGTACCTGCGTCCGTGCCTGCCCGGCTGGCGGATCCCGTGAGGCCGGCGCCGCGGTGAAATCACACCGCGCACCCTCGCATCCCTCACACTTCCTCGCCGCGGATTGGCAGTCTGGCCCAAAAAATCAATGTCAACTATTAGTTGACATTGCGTCCGGAGAGTTCTCCGGAAAACAAGCTCGCCTCATCCGTGCAGGATGGATTCAAGCTCCTTCGCGCGGGCGGGGCGGCTCCGTCAGCCTCAGCCGGACCGGCATCGCCGGCGCGGAAAAAAGCTGACACGCCCTCCTTCCGTGAGGCACGGTAACGGCATGCCGCCCCGATCTGTTGTCCACTTGGCCTGTCTGAGTCTGATCGTGCTGCGCCTGCAGGCTGCTCCGCCGGCCACCGGCATCTTCATCCGCGAAAATCCGCTGGCGTCCATCTACCACGACGGCTGGATCGACCTGAACAAGAACGGCGTGAAGGATCCCTACGAGGATCCGGCGCTCGATGTCGAGGCGCGCATCACCGACCTCCTCGCGCGCATGACCCTTGAGGAAAAGACCGCGCAGATGGTGACGCTCTACGGCTTTCCCCGCGTGCTCCAGGATGAGCTGCCGACCGAGGCGTGGAAGACGGCGTTCTGGAAGGACGGCATCGGCAACATTGACGAGCACATGAACGGCAACACCGGGGTCGACGGCCGCCCCCTTACGCTGCCGAAATACGATCTGCCGTATTCCCTGCACGCCCGCGCCCTGAACGAGGTGCAGCGCTTCTTCATCGAGCAGACCCGTCTCGGCGTCCCCGCCGATTTCACCAACGAGGGCATCCGCGGCCTCATGCACACCCGGGCCACCAGTTTTCCCGCGGAGCTCGGCGTCGGCGCCACCTTCGACCGCGAACTCGTGCGCGAGATCGGCCGCATCACCGGCCGCGAGGGGCGCGCCCTCGGCTACACCAACGTCTATTCGCCCGTGCTCGAGCTGCCGCGCGATCCGCGCTGGGGCCGCACCACCGAGGCTTACTCGGAGGACCCGTTCCTCACCGGCGAGCTCGGCTTCGAGGAGGTACGCGGCATCCAGGAACAGCGCGTCGTTGCCACCCTCAAGCACTTCGCCGTCTACAGCGTCCCGAAGGGCGGGCGCGACGGCGAGGCCCGCACCGACCCGCAGGTCACGTGGCGCGATGTGCAGACCATCTTCCTGCAGCCGTTCCGTCGCGCCGTGCGTGACGCCGGCGCGCTCGGCGTCATGGCCTCCTACAACGACTACGACGGCATCCCGGTGGAGGGCAGCAGCCTGTTCCTGACGGACATCCTCCGGCGCGAGTGGGGTTTCAAGGGCTACGTGGTCTCCGACAGCGGCGCCGTCGAATTCATCCATCGCAAGCACCGGGTCGCACCGACCGAGGCCGACGCCATTCGCCAGGCGGTCGAGGCCGGCCTGAACATCCGCACCAACTTCACACCGCCCCAGGACTACGCGGAACCGCTCCGCCAGCTCGTGCGCGAAGGCCGGCTGTCAATGGACGTCATCGACGCGCGAGTGCGCGACATCCTCCGGGTGAAATACTGGCTCGGCCTCTTCGACCAGCCCTACGTCGCCGATCCCGCCGCGGCCGACCGCATCGTGCGCGCACCGGAGCATCTCGCCGCCGCCGCCCGCGCGGCGCGCGAGTCGATTGTCCTGCTCAAAAACGAAGGCGGCCTGCTGCCGCTGCGCAAGGACCTGCGCACCATCCTCGTCGCCGGTCCGCTGGCCGACGACCACAACGCGTGGTGCAGCCGCTACGCGCCCCAGCGCCTCAACTTTGTGACCGTGCTGGACGGTCTCCGGCAGAAACTCGGGTCTCAATGCGAGCTTCGTTATGTGAAGGGCTGCGACGTGGTGGATGAACATTTCCCGGAGAGCGACGTGGACAAGGAGCCGCCGTCCGCCCAGGTGCGCGCGGGCCTCGAAGAGGCTGTGGCCGCGGCCAGGGGCGCCGACGTGGCCGTCGTGGTGGTCGGTGAAAACGACGCGATTTCCCGCGAGTCGGCCAGCCGCATCAGTCTCAACCTGCCCGGCTATCAGGAGGAGCTCATCGAGGCCATTCAGGCCACGGGCACGCCCGTCGTGCTGGTGGTCGCCAGCGGCCGGCCGCAAAGCATCAACTGGCCGGTTCGCCACGTGTCGGCCATTCTGGAGCTGTGGTTCCCGGGCGAGGAGGGCGGCAACGCCATGGCCGACGTGCTCTTCGGCGACTACAATCCCGCCGGGCGCCTGCCGATCACCTTCCCCCGCAGCGTGGGCCAGATCCCGTTGAATTTCCCGGCGCATCCCGGTTCGCAGGCACGCGACGCCGGGCAGGTCACCGGTCCGCTCTTTCCCTTCGGCTTCGGCCTAAGCTACACGACCTTCGCCTATGCCAATCTGCGTATCGTGCCGGAACGCTTGCCTGAAGCCGGCCTCGTTGAAGCCGGAGCGGGGTCAGCGTCCCCGGCGACACCGGCGGACCGCCGGATTGCGGTGACCTGCGAGGTGACCAACGCGGGGGCGCGCCCCGGCGACGAGGTCGTGCAGCTTTACCTCCGCGACGACTACAGCAGCGTGACGACCTTCGACAAGGTGCTGCGCGGGTTCGCGCGCGTGCGTCTGGCGCCGGGCGAAACGCGCCCGGTGACCTTCACGCTCGAGCCGGAGCATCTCGCGCTGTACGACCGCAGCAACCGCTGGACCGTCGAGCCAGGGCGTTTCACCGTGATGATCGGCGCCTCGTCGGAGGACATCCGCCTGCGCGGCCATTTCACCATCACGCGTCCCGACGGCACCGCGCCCGAGGAAGACCCGCTCCCGGATGAGCGCGGCGATGCGCGCTGACGCCGGGCTTGATTCGTGACTGGCAATCGCGCGGAATCCTTTCACGTTTTTCCCATGCGTTTCTCATCGTCCCGTCTTCGTCACTTATTGGTCCTGCTGCTGCTCGGCGCCGGGCTGGCCGGCTGCAGCACGCTGTCACAACCGGCGGCCCGCACCTACGACGTCCGCGCGTACGGCGCCATCGGCGATGGCAAGGCGCTCGACACCGATGCGATCAACAAGGCGATCGACGCCGCGGCAGCCGCGGGTGGCGGCACGGTGGTTTTTCCCGCCGGCACGTATGCGAGCTACTCGATCCACCTGAAGAGCAACGTCGCGTTGTATCTCGACCAGGGCGCCACAATCCTCGCCGCCGACCCGCCGCCGGCCGGCACGCCGGGCGGCTACGACGCGCCCGAGCCGAACGCGTGGGACAAGTATCAGGACTTCGGCCACACCCACTGGCACAACAGCCTGATTTGGGGTGAGGGTCTGGAAAACGTGTCGATCCTCGGCCCGGGCCGGATTGTCGGCAAAGGCCTGAGCCGCGGGTACGGCCGCAAGGATCCGCTGCCCGGTGAGCCGCGGCCGCCCCGGCCGACGCTTCCGCCGCTGGACGAAGGCACCGCGACGATCCCCTTTGGCTATCCAAGTCCGCGCGACACGCTCGCAGCCGGCGTCGGCAACAAGGCCATCGCGCTCAAGAACTGCCGCAACGTCATCCTGCGCGATTTCACCATCTTCCACGGCGGTCACTTCGGCATCCTCGCCATCGGCACCGACAACTTCACGATCGACAACCTCAAGATCGACACGAACCGCGACGGCATGGACATCGACTGCTGCCGGAATGTCCGCGTCTCCAACTGCACGGTCAACTCGCCGTATGACGACGGCATCTGCCTGAAAGCGTGCTTCGGGCTCGGCTATGTCCGCGCGACGGAGAACGTCAGCATCACCGGCTGCCAGGTGAGCGGCTTCGACGAGGGCTCGTTGCTCGACGGCACGATGAAACCCAAGCCGCCGGGCCGCGGCGGACCGACCGGCCGCATCAAGTTCGGCACCGAGGCCAATGGCGGGTTCAAGAATATCACCATCGCCAACTGCGTCTTTGTGTATTCCAGCGGCCTCGCCCTCGAGGAGGTGGACGGCGGCTGGATGGAAGACGTGACAGTCACGAACCTCACGATGCGCGACATCGTGAACGCGCCGATCTTCATCCGCCTCGGCGCCCGGCTGCGCGGGCCGGACAATCCGCCGGTGGGCGTCGCCCGCCGCATCATCATCAGCAATGTCGTCGCGCACGACGTCGCGCCCAACCACGGCATCCTCATCACCGGCATCCCCGGCCACCGCCTCGAGGACGTGACGCTCAGCCACATTCTCATCGAGTACAAGGGCGGCGGCACGAAGGAGCAGGCCGCGCGCGCGGTGCCGGAGGACGAGAAGGTGTATCCCGAGCCGGGCCGCTTCGGCACCATCCCATCGTGGGGCATGTTTGCCCGCCACGTGCAGGGACTTTCCCTCGACCACGTGGAGCTGCGCACGCTGAAGGAGGACCTCCGGCCCTCAGTCATCCTCGATGACGTGGCCGGCGCCGACTTCGACCACGTGAAGGCGCTGCCGGCGTCCGGCGTGCCGACCGTCGTGCTGAAGAACGTCGACGGCTTCGCCGCGCGCGACTGCCCCGGCCTGCCCGACACCCGCCGCGACCAGCCGGTGGCGGACGAGAAACTGTAACGGCTGAACGGCTGAAGCCTGACGGCAGCAGCAGATTCTACCGTTCGACTTTGTCGCCCTCGATCTCGACGCAGATCACATTCGCAACCGGATTGGGCTGGGTGCGGGGGATTGCCACCAGCACTGCGCCGTCCTTGGCGGTCCGCAGTTCGAGGGGCTGGCGTTCCAAATCGGCGAGCAGGTAGGCGCGCGTGACAGGATTCTTGAAGTGCGGCAGCGCGAAGTTGTCGCGCTGCCACTTGAAGAGGATGAAGTAGAGCTTCCCGGGTTTCGTCGTGCAGCGCCAGTCGTTACGGGCGAGGAAGACGGGTTTGCCCGCGCCATCGCGCAGGTTGGCGGCGTAGTCGCCGAGTTCCTCCCCGAAGGGTGTGCGGCCGGTGCCGTAGATCGCGTCGCCGTTGACCTTCAGCCAGCGGCCCACGGCGCGGAGGATCTCCACGCAGCGCTCCGGGATGACGCCCTCGGCGGTGGGACCGACGTTGAGCAGGTAGTTGCCGCCCTTGCTCACGATGTCGGTGAGCTTGAAAATGATTTCGCCGGGCGACTTCCAGTCGTCGTCATCCTGCTTGAATCCCCACGTATGGTTGATGGTCGCGGGCGTCTCCCAGGCGCCGGCCATCGGCTGGTCGGGGATGGCGTTGTCGCCGGTGCTCTGGTAGTCGCCCTCGGCACCCAGCCGGCCGTCGATCAGGCAGTCGAGCTGGAGCGTGCGCACGAGGGCGGCAAAGCGCTGGGCGCGGTCGCCGACGTTCATCATGCGCGGCGTGTCGAACCACAGGAGGCAGACCGGACCGTAGTTGGACAGCAGCTCGCGCACCTGCGGTTCGGCCTTGGCGCGGAGATACTGGTCGAAATCCTTTTTGTCGTCGGGGCCGAAATCCCAGGTGTTGCCGGCGCCGTTGGGCTCGTGCCAGTCCTGCGCCTGGGAATAGTAGAAGCCGAGGCGCAGATTGCGGCGCTCGCAGGCCCGGGCGAGCTCCTTGAGCACGTCGCGATGGAACGGCGTGGCGTCGACGACATTGTAGGAGCTGACCTTTGACTCGAAGAGCGCGAAGCCGTCGTGGTGCTTCGAGGTGATGACCAGGTATTGCATGCCGGCGTCCTGGGCGACCCGCACCCAGGCGTCGGCGTCGAACTTCACCGGGTTGAACCGCGCGGCGAGCTGCTCGTATTCGCGCACGGGGATCTGGGCGCGGTTCATGATCCACTCGCCGATGCCGGCCACGGGCCGGCCCTTCCACTCGCCGGCGGGAATGGCGTAAAGGCCCCAGTGAATGAAGAGGCCGAACTTCGCCTCGTGAAACCAAGCGAGGCGCTGCTCCCGGGCGGCATCGGCCGGAGGCGGCACGGGCTGATGGTCAGCGGCGGAGAGGCGCAGGGAGGTTGCGATCATGCCACCAAGAAGACCGGCGCAAAAAGCCGCCGATGCGGGCAGACGGATGAATTTCATGGCGCGGCAGGGTGGGTGAAACGATGGCGCGAGGATGGGCGCGAAGCCCGCGACCGGTTAAGGCGAGGAATCGGCCGGACTGTGACGCAGGGTGGGGCCGTCGACCCACGCCGCAGGAATCGTCGTGGTCGAGGGGATCTCCGGCACTCCGTACTCGTTGCGGTGGATCTGGGCGATCAGCAGTTCGACGCCCCGCACGCCCAGCAGCCACGGCTGCAGATCGAGACCGGCGCAAGGCACCACGTTCACCATGATGTTAAGACAGCAGAAACCGTGGGTGCGCGGCACGCTGGCGCCGCAGGACTGCATCCATTCAATCGCCTCGGCGCGATGACAGAGCACCACGTCGGGCTTGGCGCTTTCAAACCAAGGGACGAAATTCGACCGGGTGATCTCCGGAACGATCAAGGGCGGCAGCCAGGAGAAGACGTCGTGATGGTTGTGATAGACCTGGAAGGCCGCCTCCCAGCGGTAGAGCAGCCGTTCGTCATGGTGCTGGGTGAGCACCAGCCCGGGACGCCGATAGCCGAGCGCGTGCAGCCGCTGGAGGGTCGTCATCATCGAGCGGTAATGATCGGAGCACACCGAGTGCAGCGCCGGATGCTCGATGATGTAATCGGCATACACGCCCGCATAGCGCGTCCAGTCCAGCTGCGACAGGTCCGGGCTCTCGCTGGCGGGCAACAGGAACACGCCGTGAATGCCGCGCGATTGCAGGATGGCGTCGAGCCGCGTGATGGAGATGTCATTTTGACCGATGACAAAGGGCTCGATCTTGAAACCCAGCTCGACGGCGCGTTCGCCCGCGCCGCGGGTCAGTTCGCGGTGAAAGGGCGCCGCGTTCGCGGGCCGCCGGTTGGGGCTGTCGAGGTCGATCACGGCGATCACGCCGCGGAAGGTGCCGGAGCGGGAGCGCCGCATCTCGGACATGAGCGCTCCGGCGAGCGGATTGTGGCGGTAGCCGACTTCGCGGGCGGCCTTGAGCACCCGCTCGCGCGTTGCGGCTTTCACGCGGGGGCTGTTCCGCAGCGCTTCCGAGACGGTGGTGTGGGAAAGGCCAAGCGAGCGGGCGAGCTCTCGCAGGGAGGGGTTGGGGCGCATGGAGTCTTACTGTCAGATGCTTGGCGGATCGCGGCTTTTGGCAAGCCCTGTTTCAGGGTAGTGGTTTCCATTCACCCCGCTGGAGACCGTCCCCAACTTCCATCCCACGCTTTGAATTATGAGATGGTCACCATTGGCTCCTGTTGCCTGAATGCCGGTCGCCCCACTGGTGCCGGACCAGAGATCGTAGAGATCAGATTTTTACCCCCTAAAAAACCATGAAGGCCCCGTCCTCGTTTGCCGCGTTGTGGTTCCCACCGGCGGAGGATGGGGCCGGACCAATGTCAAGGCACCTATGAGTGGAATCCACATTATCGATCTCGTGGTGATCGCGGCTTACCTCGTCGGCATTCTGTATTTGGGCAAGCGGTCGTCCCACACGACGGGAAGCGAGGAGGGGTTCTTTTTGGCCGGCCGCAAACTCGGCAAGCTGTACCAGTTCTTCCTCAACTTCGGCAACGCCACCGACGCCAACGGCGCGGTGAGCACGGCGACGCTGGTCTACCAGCAGGGCGCCTCCGGGGTGTGGCTCGCTTTCCAGACGATCTTCATGAACCCCTACTATTGGTTCATGAACATGTGGTTTCGCCGGGTGCGCCTGGTGACGGTGGCGGAGCTGTTTGAAGAGCGCCTGGGCAGCAACAACCTGGCGAAGATCTACGCCCTCTACCAGGTCAGCTACGTGATCCTGTTCATCGGCTGGGGCAATCTCGTGGGCTACAACGTCACCGCGTCGCTCCTGCCCAAACCCGAGTCGGCTTGGACCACCGAGGAACGGCGCTACGTGGAGATGTACCGCGAGTACCGCAAATTGGAGCCCTTGTCTCAAGCCGGCACCCTGGCTCCCGAACAGCGGGTGGAGTTCGCCAAGCTGAGCGACCTCTATGTGCGCAAGCAGCTGCACTCCTACGTCTCGTACATCAAGCCTTGGATGTTCTATGCCGCCTTCACCCTCGTGGTCAGTTTCTACCTGTGGATGGGGGGCATGACCGGCACCGCGCGCAATGAGATCTTCCAAGGACTGCTCATCGTCACCTTCTCAATCATCCTGATTCCTTTCGGCTTCTCGGCTCTGGGCGGCGCGGCGCAGCTGCGCCAACATGTGCCGCGGGAGATGCTGCAACTGCTCGGCTCCCCCGGGACCGAGGGGGTCAGCTGGTATGCGCTGCTGGCGATCTTGCTGGTCAGTATCATCCAGATCAACGGCATCCAGGGAAACATGGGCGTGAGTGGCTCGGCGAAGAATGAGTATGCGGCGCGGTTTGGCGCCGTCTCCGGCACCTACGCCAAGCGGCTCATGATCATGATGTGGACCTTCGTCGGGTTGATCGGCGCCGGCCTCTATTTTGGCGACAAGCGGCTGGCCGATCCGGACCTGGTGTGGGGCCAACTCTCGCGGCAATTGCTGGGGCCGGGCATATTCGGTTTGATGCTCGCCGGCCTGCTGGCGGCGATGATGTCCAACATCGCCACCAATTCCATGGCTTCGTCCGCCCTGTTCGTCCGCAACGTCTACAGCTACCTCGCGCCCGGCCGCACGGACAAGCAGGGCGTCAAGGTCGGGCGCCTCACCATCGCAGTCGTGCTCGTGCTGGGCATGCTGTGGGCGCTGACGATGAATGACATCGTGACCTTCATCCGGCTCCAGCTGACGGTGAACGTGCCGTGGGGGGCGGCGATCGTGCTGATGTTCTTCTGGCGGCGGCTGTCCCGCGCGGCCGTGTGGTGGTGCGTGCTGTTCACGGCGCTGGTCTTCATCGTCGCGCCCTTCCTCGTGCAATATGTGCCGGCCCTGAGCATGAAGCCGGAGTTCGTGGCGTTCACCCAGCCAGCCAAGGTGCAACCGGTGCCGATGTTCTTCGACCGGGTGGTGTACCAGAACCCCGCCGACCTCACGAGCCCGCGCGTCGGCGAGGGGCGCTTCAACCTCGAGGCTTGGGTGCTGAGCAAGGCCGGCCTGAACCTCGGCCACATGACGGCCCGCGACCTCCTGGCGGTGCAGTTCTTCTTCGATGGGATTTTCCCCTTTGTGGTGCTTGCCATTGTCAGCCTCCTCACCCGCCCGCCACCGCGGGAGAAGGTGGACTGGTTCTTCGGCAAGATGAAGACACCGGTCGGCGCCACACCCGAGCTCGAGACGGCCGCCATGGAGGAGACGCGGCGCAATCCCCGCCGCTTCGACCACACCAAGCTCTTCCCGCGTTCCTCGTGGGAATGGACGAAGTGGGACAAGGTCGACACGGTCGGTTTCGTCGCCTGCCTCGGCGTGTCGGGCTTGATCATCGCCCTGTTCTGGTTCCTGTTGCGCTTGACCGCCGGTGTGTAAATTAGCCCGGCAGGCCCTGCCGCATTCGGGTAAAAAGACGAGGGCATGCCAGCCTGCAGAGTGTCATCAACCCAATCCACCTCCGACCTAAACCCCTCCCTCCCTATGATCCGCAAAGCTGTCTTGATGAGTGTCAACCCCGGGCAGGAGAAAGAATACGCCCGCCGCCACCAGCCCATCTGGGCTGAACTCGCCACGGTGCTCAAGGCCCATGGCGTCCATGATTATTCCATCTATCTCGATCCCGCCACGCGCCAGCTCTTTGGCTATGTCGAGATCGAGGACGAGGCGCGCTGGAACGCCATTGCCCAGACCGAGGTCTGCAAGCGCTGGTGGAAGCACATGCGCGACATCATGCCGAGCCATCCGGACAATAGTCCCGTGTCCAAGGACCTTGTCGAAGTCTTCCATCTGGATTAGCTATTCGCACGCCCCCGTCGAAGACATCCCTGCCTGTTCAAGCCGCCGCGGCGCGGCTCGATCGTCATTATCCCGTTCCCGGCGATACCGACAGACGGAGCGCGTCGTCATTGATGAATCCCGCAACCAGTGGCGGGACCGCCGCATTGCGCTCCAAACTTCAGCCTCCCCATTCCCATGAAGCCCGTTCCGCTCTCCCGTCGTGAATTCGTAAAGAACACCGCGCTGGCCACCGCCGCGCTGAATCTGCCCGCGGTCCTGCGCGCCGCGAACGAGGCCCCGGCTCCCGGCGCCGCACCCGCCGGACGGGTCGTGCTCGGCGACGGAGCCGAGCTGCACTGGCTCGAAGGCCAGGTGCCGGCGGTGGCGAATGGCGCCACGTGGGGTGTGCCGTGGCCGCGGGGCCAATACACTAGGGACACGACCTTTGCGCTGGGCACGGTCGCCGGCGAGGCCGTGCCCGTGCAGAGCTGGCCGTTGGCCTGGTGGCCGGACGGCTCGCTCAAGTGGACCGCCCACGCCGTTGGGGCGGATGCCGGCAAGACGGACAAATTGATTCTCGCCCCTGGCATCCCGGCGGCGCCGGCCAAACCGGTGCGGGTGAGCGAGACGGCTGATGGCGTCGAGGTCGACACGGGTGTGATCCTCTGCAAGGTGCCGAAAAAAGGCGCGATCCTGATTGCGTCGATCGTCCGCGACGGGCGGGAGATCGCGCGCGACGGCCGGCTGGTCGGGTTGTGCGACGACCGCCTTGCCGAGGGCGCCGCGATCGTGAAGACCGAGTCGTTTGTCAGCGAAATTGGTTCGGTCACCGTCGAGCAGCGCGGTCCGGTCCGCGCAGTCGTGAAGATCGAGGGCAGGCACCAGGCCGTGGGCCCTGAGCCTGCCCGCGGTGAGCCTGTCGAATCCGTCGAACGGGGCGCCGGGCGCGCCTGGCTGCCGTTCAGCGTCCGCCTCTACTTTTACGCCGGGGGCGACGCGGTGCGGCTGATGCACTCCTTCGTCTTCGACGGCGATGAGCAGAAGGATTTTATCCGCGGCTTGGGCGTACGTTTCAGCGTGCCGATGAGCGACCAGCTTTATGATCGCCACGTGCGTTTCGTCGGCGAAGGCGGTGGTCTGCTGGCCGAGGCCGTGCGCGGACTCACCGGCCTGCGCCGCGACCCGGGCGAGGCCGTCAAGCAGGCCCAGCTCGCGGGCCGGGCGTGTCCGCCCGTCAGCGCCTGGACCGACAATGGGCAGGTCAGCTCGCGCCTCCAGTACATCCCGGCGTGGGGCGATTACACGCTGTTCCAGTCGGCGGCCAGCGCCTTTGAAATCCGCAAGCGCACCCAGCCCGGCTTCGGCTGGGTCGGCGTCGACCAGGGCGGACGCGCGGCGGGCGTCGGCTACGTTGGCGGCGCCGCGGGCGGCGGTGTGGTCTTCGGCCTGCGCGATTTCTGGCAGCGCCATCCCACCCAGCTTGACATCCGCGGCGCGCATACCGACGCGGCCGAGGTGACCGTGTGGCTATGGTCGCCCGAGGCGCCGGCGATGGACCTCCGGTTCTATCACGACGTGATGGGCATGGAGACCTACGAAAAGCAGACCGACGGCGGGCTTGATATCACCTACGAGGACTACGAGCCGGGTTGGGGCACACCCCACGGCATCGCGCGCACGAGCGAGATCACCCTTTGGGCCCTAGCCACCACGCCGTCGCGCGAGCGGATCATCGAGCTGGCCGGCGTCGTGCGCACCCCGCCCCAGCTCACCTGCGCCCCAGCTCACCTTGCCGGGACCAATGTCTTTGGCGGACTCTGGAATTTGCCCGACCGCTCGACGCCGGCGAAGGCTGCGATCGAGGACCGCCTCGACTGGCAGTTCGACTATTACCGGAGGCAGGTGGAGCAGCGCCACTGGTACGGCTTCTGGAATTACGGCGACGTCATGCACACCTACGATCGCGACCGCCATGTGTGGCGCTACGACGTGGGGGGATTTGCGTGGGACAATTCTGAACTCTCGCCGGACCTTTGGCTGTGGTATGCCTTCCTGCGTTCCGGTCGCGCCGACATCTTCCGTTTTGCCGAGGCCATGACGCGCCACACTGGAGAGGTCGACGTTTATCACCTCGGCCGCTTCGCCGGGTTGGGCTCGCGCCACAACGTGCAGCATTGGGGCTGCAGCGCCAAGCAGGTGCGCATCAGCACCGCGATCTACCGCCGCTTCTATTACTACCTCACGGCCGACGAGCGGGTGGGTGACCTGATGCGCGCCCTTGTCGACTGCGACTACAAGCTCAAGGAGGTCAGCCCGGGCCGGAAGCTGGGGCGCGGTGGCACCCAGAATCCCTATCCCGCCAGCGTCAGCCTCGGCACCGACTGGTGCTCGTTCTGCGCGGCCTGGTTCACGGAATGGGAGCGCACGGGCGACACCAAATACCGCGACAAGATGATCGCCGGCCTGAAGGCGATCGCCGCCGCGCCGCATGGCTGGTTCACGTCCGGCTGGGGCTACGATCCCGACACGGGCGTCCTTTATCCCGCCGGCGACCGGATCGGCGTCTCGCACCTCAACGCGGTTTTTGGCGCGGTCGAGATCAACGCGGAAATGCTGCAGTCGCTCGATGTGCCGGAGTACGAGCGCGCCTGGCTGCAATACTGCGAGCTGTACAATGCGGGCGGCGACGAACAGGAGAAGGTGCTGGGCACGCGTCTGAGCGGCACCGGCCTGCCGCAGGCGCACTCGCGCCTCACCGCCTACGCCGCGTGGAAGAAGCACGATGCGGTGCTGGCCGCACGCGCCTGGAGCGAGTTTGCCCGCAACTTCATGAAACCGAATCTCGAGCTCAAACACCTCGAAGGCCCGGCGGTCCTCAATCCCGTGGATGAGGCGGCCTGGGTTTCCACCAACGACGCCGCGCAATGGGGCCTTGCCGCCATGCAGAATCTCGCACTTATTGGTGGTCAGCTCCCGGCGTAGAATGGCAGCTAGGCGAACAGCCAAGGCGACAATGAACTTACGTCCGCGACTCCCCTTCCGATGTGGCACAGGGGTTTCGCGGAATCTCGTCATGCTCTTTGTCGTCCTGACGGTCCTGGCGGCCGGCTGTTTTCGCGGCCGGACGGGAGGGAGTAGCGTGGCGGCATTGCGCTGCGAACAGGATGCCGATCCGCTCGGCGTGGACGTACCGCACCCGCGGCTGGGCTGGACGCTGCAATCCGCCGAACGCGGCCAGGTCCAGACGGCGTATCAGGTGCTGGCGGCAACCGCGCCGGACCTGCTGACACGCGACGAAGGCGACCTCTGGGACAGCGGGAAGGTGATTTCCGACGAGACGCTGGGCGTTTTGTACACCGGCGAGGCGTTGAAATCTTCGCAGGAGGTGTTCTGGAAAGTGCGGGTATGGGATCGACGAGGCCACGCTTCGGCGTGGAGTGCCGTCGCGACTTGGACCATGGGCGTGCTCGCTCCGACAGGCTGGTCGGCCTGTTGGATCACCGATCCCGAACTGCTCCACTGGCAGCGGCCGCTCCTCGGCTATCACTCGGAAGAAACGACCGACGCCGAAACCAGGAAATGGGTGCAGCTCGACCTCGGCGCACCCCGGACGATTGACGCCGTGCGGCTGCACGCCCTGCGGCACACCGTGAACGAGGCGCTGGGCTTTCCCCGCCGGTTCAAACTCGAGGCCTCCGACGACCCCGCCTTTTATGCGTACACGTTGATCGCCGATTGCGGCGACAAGGATTATCCCAATCCATGGGCCGTGCACATCGAGCTGCCGGCGCAGGGCGTCACCGCCCGTTACGTACGCCTGACCGCCACGCGGCTGCGGGTCACCGAAGGTCAGGCCTGCCTCGCGCTCAGTCAGATCGAGGTGATTTCGGGCGGTCGCAACATCGCGGTCGGCGCCGCGGTGACCGCCAGCGACAGTTGGGAGCGGGCGCCGTGGGCCGCGACCGCACTGGTCGACGGTTTGGGTGCACCGGGCGCGAATCCGCGGGCCAACGACACACTGCTGCTGCGGCGCGAGTTCAGGGTGCGGCCGGGATTGCGCCGTGCCCTCGCGCAGGTTTGCGGGCTCGGCCAGTACGAACTCACGCTCAACGGTGTCCGGGCGAGCGCCGGGCTGCTGGCGCCGGGCTGGACCGATTATGAAAAGACCTGCCTTTACGACACGCTCGACGTCACCGCGCTGCTGCACCCCGGCGCCAACGCCGCCGGGCTCGCGCTCGCCGGCGGCATGTACAACGTGCAGGAGGGCCGTTTCGTGAAGTTCGTCACCCCGTTCCGCCCGCTCACCGCCCTCGGCCAGCTCCGGCTCGAATATGCCGATGGCACGGTGGAGACGGTCGTCACGGACGACCGGTGGCGGGTCGCGCCGGGCCCGGTCACTTTCGCCAACATGTACGGTGGCGAGGATTATGACGCCCGCCTCGAGCCCCGCGGCTGGGACTCGCCGGGCTTTGATGACCGGCAGTGGAGGCGGGCGGTTGTGTTCGGTGGTCCCGGCGGGACATTGCGCGGGCATTCCCATGCCGCGCCGCCGATCCGGCCGTACGAGATATTCAAGCCGGTCAAGGTCACCGACCTCCGTCCGGGGGTGACGGTCTGCGATCTCGGGCAGAACGCCGCCGTGATGCTGCGGCTCAAGCTGCACGGTCCGGCGGGCGCGGTCGTGCGAATCATTCCCGCAGAGCTGCTCGCCGGGGATGGTTCCGTCGACCGGGGTTCGTGTGGCGGACGCGGACCGGCGTGGTGGCAATACACGCTGGCGGGCCGCGGTGAGGAAAACTGGTTCCCACAGATCTTCTATCACGGCTGCCGTTATCTGCAGGTCGAATGCACGGCGCCGGCGGGGCAGGAGCTGCCGGTCGTCGAGTCGCTCGAAGGGGTGGTGGTGCAGGCGGCGGCGCCCGCGGCTGGCGAGTTCGCCTGCTCGAACGAGCTGTTCAACCGCATTCACACGCTCGTGCGCTGGGCCCAGCGCAGCAACATGATGAGCGTGATGACCGACTGCCCGCACCGGGAGCGGCTCGGCTGGCTCGAGCAGAATCATCTCAACGGCCCGGCGCTCCGCTACGAATTCGATCTGGCCCGGCTGATGGCGAAGACGGTGAACGACATGGCCGACAGCCAGCTGGACAGCGGCCTCGTGCCCGACATCGCCCCCGAATATATCAAGTTCGCGGAGGGATTCCGGGATTCCCCCGAGTGGGGCAGCGCCTGCGTGTTGATCCCGTGGCAGCAATATGAATGGACGGGCGACGTGGAGTTGTTGCGGCGCTCCTATGCGAGGATGAGGCGCTACGTGGCCTACCTCGGCGGCAAGGCCACCGGTCACATCCTCTCGCACGGGCTGGGGGATTGGTACGACCTCGGGCCCAATCCGCCCGGTTACGCGCAGCTCACGCCGATCGCGCTGACGGCGACGGCCTTTTATTATTACGACGCGTGGATACTCGCTCGGGTGGCGGCGTTGCTGGGAAGACGCGGCGAGGCCGGCGAATATCGGGAACTGGCCGGCCAGATCCGCGCGGCCTTCAATCAAACCTTCTTCGATCCGGCGGCGGGCTGCTACGCCAAGGGATCGCAATGCGCCAACGCGATCCCGCTGGTGATGAACCTCGTTGAGCCGGCGCGGCGAGCCGGGGTGCTGGCGGCCATTGTCAAGGACGTGCGCGACCGGGGCAACGCGCTGACGGCGGGCGACGTGGGCTACCGCTACCTGCTGCGCGCGCTCGCCGACGGCGGCCGCTCCGAGGTGGTCTTCGACCTGAACAACCAGTCGGACAAGCCCGGTTACGGCTATCAGCTCAAGCACGGCGCCACGAGCCTGACCGAGGCGTGGGACGCCAGTCCGCGGGCGTCGCAGAATCATTTCATGCTCGGGCAGATCAACGAGTGGTTCTACCACGATCTGGCCGGCATCCAGGGCGACCCGACCGGACCGGGCTTCAAGAAGATCATCATCAAGCCCGCGGTCGTTGGCGATCTGACCTGGGTGAAAGCAAGCTACGACTCTGTCCGCGGCCGGATCGTAAGCGCATGGCAGCGTGCGGGCGCACAATTCACGCTCCAGGTGAGCATCCCGGCCAACACGACCGCCACGATTTACGTACCGACCCGGAACGCCAACACGGTGCGGGAAGGCCGGCAGACCGCCGGGCAGAGCGAAGGTGTCCGTTTCCTGCGCATGGCCGGCCGCTGCGCGGTCTATGAGGTGGACTCCGGTAATTACACGTTTACGGCCGGACTGCCGGTGATGAAACCGGCTGATTGAAAATCACGGGATCGGCTGAATCAGCGGGGACGACACGTTTCACCTCATGCGCCTGTTTCGGTGGCTGCCTTGGATCTCGACGGCGACGCGGCTGGTCCTGCTTTGCATGGTCACCGCCGGTTCCTCCGGACTGCTTCAAGCGCAGTCGCCCGGCGCGCCGTCGGTCACGCCGAACCTGGTGGATCGGATCGGGCGTTCGCTGCGCTACCGGCCTGACGGCACCGATTTCGTCATCGAGAATGGCGCGGAGTTTTTCAACCGCCCGCTCTACGGCGGGAACACGGCCTTTCGCATCGATGCCGGTGACCGGCCCGAGTTCACGCTCTACCTGCCGGGTCGCGGCGGCAACCTGCGGTTGGGGCTGCGCGCCGCCGCTGGCGCGAAGTGGCTCCACGAGGCGGCCCGCGTCAGTGCGCGTTACCGGCCCGGAGAGATGTTTTATGAAATCCGCGATCCGCTGCTCGGCGGTGGCGGCGTGGTGTGCCTCGCGGTGCTGGCGCTGGACCAGACCGAGGGATTGATCGTGCGGGCCGAGGCGCACGCCGTCGCGGCGGGCGTCGAGCTGGTGTGGGCCTACGGCGGCATCAACGGCGAGCGCGGCCGGCGTGACGGCGACATCGGCACCGAGTCGGTGCCGATCGGCGAGTATTTCCAGCTCCAGTCCGAATTTTGCCGCGACAACCGCTTCGAACTTTCGGACTGCACGTTCACGCTCCACAGCAAAACCGCGACGATTGTCGGCCTGACGCCGGTTGGCGCCGAACTGGCGGTGGCCGACGCGGCGCAGTGGTCATCATGCGCCAGCCTGCTCGCCTCGGCGGGAAAATCAGCGGCGCTGCCGGTCGTGACCGGGCGCGTGGCGCTCGCCAACGATGCGCCGCTGTTCCTCGCGTTGCAGCGCGTGGCCGGAGGCAATGCCGTGACGGCAGAGGAACTCGACACCTATCGTGCGGTTACCGCCGAACGCCCGGGCATCGGCCGCGGGACGGCGGTGGTCTCGCTGCGATCCGCCTACCGGAATGACGAACTGCCGGCGGTGTTTGCGGAGGCGGAGGCCCATTTCGCCGCGCTGCGCAGCCAGGTGGCGGTCGACACGCCCGATCCCTATCTTAGCGCTGCCGTCGCCGCGCTCAACGTGGCGGTTGACGCCGCGTGGGACGAATCGCAGGGCGCGGTGATGCACGGCGCGGTCGCGTGGCGGACCGCGCTGCCCGGCTGGCGCGGGCCGTATGCGCCGGACGCGCTCGGCTGGCACACCCGGGCGCGGCGGCACTTTGCTTACTGGGCGGCACGGCAAAACAACGATCCGGTCCCGACAAAGCTCCCGCCGCCCGACGAGAACGCCAGCCTCGCGCGCAGTGAAGCCGCGTTGCACAGCAACGGCGACATCTCGAACAGCCACTACGACATGAACCTCGTCTACATTGATGCGCTGTTCCGGCACCTATTGTGGACGGGCGATCTCGAATTCGCTCGGCAGGTGTGGCCGGTGATCGAGCGGCACCTCGCGTGGGAGCGACGGCTGTTCCGCCGCGAGTTCGGTCCGGAGAAGCTGCCCCTCTACGAGGCGTACGCCTGCATCTGGGCGAGCGACGACCTGCAGTATCACGGCGGCGGCGTGGCGTACGCCTCGGCCTACAATTACTGGCACAATCGCATGGCGGCACGGCTCGCGCGGCTGTTGGGCCGGGATCCCGCGCCTTATCAACAGGAGGCGGAACTCATCGCCCGCGCCCTGCGCGAATACCTCTGGCTCCCGGACCGCGGCATGTTCGCCGAGTTCAAGGATCTGCTCGGATTGCAGCTCGTGCATCCCAGCGCGGGTTTGTGGACGTTCTACCACACGATGGATTCCGGACTGCCGACACCGACGGAGGCATGGCGGATGACGATGGATGTCGACCGAAGGATCCCGCACCTGCCGGTATGCGGACCCGGCGTGCCCGCGGACGACAATTACCATGTGCTCTCGACGACCGACTGGATGCCGTACACCTGGTCGGTCAACAACGTCGTGATGGGCGAGAACGTGCATGCCGCCCTCGGTTACTGGCAGGCGGGGCGCGCCGACGAGGCCTACCGGCTCATGAAGAGCGCGCTGCTCGCGAGCATGTTCATGGGCATCTGTCCGGGCAACGTCGGCTCGATGAACTACCTCGACGTCTATCGCCGCGAGTCGCAGCGCGACTTCGCCGACGGCGGCGGCGTGCTGGCGCGGGCGTTGGTCGAAGGCCTGTTCGGCGTGAAACCCGATCTGCTGGCCGGCGAACTGGACGTGGCGCCGGGGTTCCCCGCGGCGTGGACGCACGCGAGCCTGCAGCATCCCGACGTGAGTGTCGCCTGGCGCCGGGCGGGCGAGACGGAGGCGTTCACGATCGAGTCGCGCTTCGGAAAACCGCTGGCGCTGCGGCTGCAGCTTGCCGCGCGAGGCGACGACGCGGCCGTCGCGGTCGATGGCCGGCCGGCCGAATGGCGGCGGCTCGATGGATCGGCGCCGCGCTCGTATGTCGAGGTCCGCTGTCCGCTTACTGCCAGGGTGGAAATCGTGGTGACATGGAAGGGCGCGGCGCCGGCCGCGCCGGTCGAAACGGTGGAACCGTGGAGCGCAACAACGGCCTCGTACACCGGCACGGATTGGCGCACGCCTATGCCGGGGGCGGCGAAATTCGAGACCATTGATCTCGCGCCGTACTTCAACGACCGCGTGACAAATATCTTCCAACATGAGTACCGCTCGCCGCGCTCGCCCTATTGCTCCCTGGCGATTCCGAAACAGGGCCTCGGCGGTTGGGCCGGCGAGGTCAACGCCTCGGCCGAGATCGACGACTCCGGCCTGCGCGCCGCCGCCGGCGCCAACGGCGGTCGCCTCGTCCTGCCGAACGGCGTGCCGTTCGCCACGCCGGGCCCGGGCGACGCACCGAACATCGTCTTCACCTCGCAGTGGAACAACTTTCCGCGGGAGGCGACCGTGCCGCTGGGCGGCCGGGCCCGGCACGCGTACCTGCTGCTGGCCGGCTCGACGAACTGGATGCAGAGCCGGCTCGACAACGGCGAGGTCGTCGTGACCTACGCCGACGGCTCGACCGCCCGCCTGGCGCTGCACAACCCGACGACGTGGTGGCCGATCGACCAGGATTACTTCATCGACGATTATCAGTTCCACCGGACCGGACCAATCCCGCCGCGCGTGGATTTGAAAACCGGCAGGGTCCGGTTCCTCACTGAGATTGAGCTCAAGGGCCAGGGGCGCAAAATACCCGGCGGCGCCGCCACGGTGCTCGACCTGCCTCTGCAGCCGGAGAAGGAACTGAAATCGCTTACCGTCCGCACGCTCGCCAATGAAGTCGTCATCGGCCTCATGAGCGTGACCCTCGTGCGATGAAAATCCCCTCCTCATCCCTCATCAGCACACACCTGCGTTTCGCTGCGCCGGCCTGTCGGCGCAACCCGCTTCTCCCGCTCGGACTGGCTGCCGGCCTGGTCCTGGCGCTCGCCCGGCCCGCGCCCGCCGGGGAGACCGCATTGTACAAATTCGATTTCGGTCCCGGGGCGGTCGCGGATGGGTACATTCCGATCCTGCCGGCCACCGTCTATGCCCGCGAATCCGGTTATGGATTTGAGCCCGGCGCAGCCGTCACCGGCATCGACCGGGGAAGCCGCGATCCCCTGCGCGGCGATTTCATCACCAGCGACCGGCCTTTCTTCTTCTCGGTCCGGGTGCCGGCGGAGGGGAACTACCGGGTGACGGTCACGCTGGGCGACGCCGCGGGCGAGACGACCACCACGATCAAGGCCGAGTTGCGGCGGCTGATGGTGGAGAAAGTCCATACGGCGCCCGGGCAGTTCGCGACGGTCAGTTTCATCGTGAACACCCGCACGCCGCAGATCGCCGCCACCGACGACATCCCGGCGGGCGAGGTCAAATTGAAGGCCCCGCGCGAATCGATTCAGGAAGGCTGGGCGTGGGACGACCGGATCACCCTTGAGTTCAACCCCGGCGCAGCGCCGGGGCGGTCCTGCGTCTGCGCCATCGAAATCACGAAGGCGGACGTGCCCACGGTGTTTCTGCTCGGCGACTCCACGGTCTGCGACCAGTCACGCGAGCCGTACGCGAGCTGGGGACAGATGCTGACCCGGTTTTTCAAGCCCGAGGTGGCGGTCGCCAATCACGGGGAGTCGGGCGAAACCTACCGGGACTCCATCGGCCGGCGCCGCCTCGACAAGATCCTGAGCGTGATGCAACCGGGGGACTACCTGATCATGCAGTTCGGCCACAATGATCAGAAGCAGATCGCGGCGGGCACCGGCGGCCCGTTCACCACCTACAAGGCGGAGATCAAGCAGCACGTCGACGCCGTCCGCCGGCGCGGCGGGACTCCCGTGATCGTGTCGCCGATGGAACGGCGCGAATTTGATGAAAACGGCCGCATCAAGCCGACGCTGGCGGATTACGCCGAGGCGGCGCGCCAGGCCGCGCGGGAGCTGAACGTCGCCTTCATCGACCTCAACGCCATGAGCATTCCCTTCTACGAGGCGCTGGGGCCGGAGCAGTCGAAGCTGGCCTTTGCCCGGCCGGCACCGGACAAGGTGGACAACACCCATCACGACAACTACGGCGCCTACGAACTCGCCAAGTGCGTCCTCCAGGGCATCAAGGACGCCAGGCTCGGCATCGCGAAATACATCGCGGACGATTTCCAAGGATTCGACCCGGCCCATCCTGATCCGGTCGCAAGCTTCGCCGTGCCGCCCAGCCCGGTGGTCATGATCGAGAAGCCTTTCGGCAACTGACGAATGTTCGCGTCGCAAATCCAACCCATGGACGGAGCAGATGTCCGTAGCGCAGAGCTTCAGCCTGCGCTGGTGACGAAAGCGCGGTCTGAAAGGCCGCGCTACGGTTCGACGCCGAACGGAGCGCACCCCCACTGCCCGACGCAACCAGATCCTGATTTGACTTCCTTTCGTATGAAACCCCACTGTCCGCACCCGCACCGCAATGGCTGGCTGATGGCCGTTGTCAGTCTTGGTCTGAGCTTCAGTCTTTCCCCGGTCACGCTCCGCGCCGCGGAGACCACGACTTGGAAGTTCGCTTTTGGTCCCGGCAGGGTCGCGCCGGGCTACACGCAGGTGCTTCCGGCCACGATCTATTCTCAAGAGACCGGTTACGGATTCGATCTCGGCTCAACGGTCACTGGCATCAATCGGGGAGGGGACGACGCGCTGCACGGGCACTTCTGCACCAGCGACAAGCCGTTCTTCTTCTCGGTCAGTCTGCCGGAGGGGAATTACGACGTGACGGTTACGCTCGGCGACGCCGCCGGCGAATCGGTCACGACAGTGAAGGCCGAATCGCGCCGGCTGATGCTGGAAAAGGTCCGGACCGAGCCCGGCAAATTCGAGGCGCGCACCTTCACGGTCAACATCCGCAACAGCCAGCTTCCGCCGCCGCCGGAGAACGCCCCGGGCGGCGACCGCGTGGACTTGAACCGCCGGGAAAAGGAAAACGGCCCGGACGGGCTGGTCCTCGATTGGGACGACAAGCTCACACTGGAATTCAACCCCGGCGCAGCGCCGGGGCGGTCCTGCGTCTGCGCGCTCGAGATTACCAGGGCGGACGACGTGCCCACGGTGTTTCTCGCGGGCGACTCCACCGTGACCGACCAGCCGCGCGAACCGGGCGCCAGCTGGGGCCAGATGCTGCCGCGCTTTTTCAAACCGGGCGTGGCCGTCGCCAACCACGCCGAGTCCGGCGAGACGCTGAAATCCTTCATCACCGGCCTGCGGCTGGCGAAGATTCTGAGCCAGATGAAAAAGGGCGACTACCTGTTCATCCAGTTCGGCCACAACGACGAGAAGCACAACTGGCCGCAGACCTACGTGGAGGCGCACACCACGTACCAGGCCTATCTCAAGGTCTTCATCGCGGAGGCGCGGCTGCGCGGGGCGACGCCCGTGCTGGTGACCTCGATGCAGCGCCGGCAGTTCGACGCTGGCGGGAAGATCCGCAACTCGCACGGTGACTATCCCGAGGCGGTGCGCGAAGTGGCGAGGGAGGAAAACGTCGCGTTGATCGATCTGGAACAAATGAGTCGCGTCTTCTACGAGGCGTTGGGTTCGGAGAAGGCGCCGCTGGCTTTCTCCGCCAGCGGCCGCGACGCCACGCATCACAACAACTACGGCGCCTACGAGCTGGCGAAGTGCGTGGTGCAGGGCATCAAGGAAAACCGCCTGCCGCTCGCGCAATTCATCACGGATGATTTCGGCTCCTTTGATCCGGCGCATCCTGATCCGGTCGAACAATTCGCCCTGCCGGCCACTCCGTTCAGCACTATCCGGACCCCGCGGGGGGATTGAGGCCGTCGCGCTTCAATCGACCAGGCATTGCACGATGCCGCCGATGTACAGCCGGTGGAAATCCTTGTCGGGATAAACGTCGGCGGGAATGGTCGGGTCGAGGAATCCGGGCTCCTCCAGGAACCGGGCGTAGAGTTTCCGGCATTCCAGCACCAGCCGTGCCTCGGCGAAGTAGGGCGTGCCGCTTTCCGTGAACGCCGGCGTCAGGCCGCTGGCCTGCACCTTGTCGACGTCCCGGCCGCTCTGGCTGCCGCAGATGCTGAGCGCCTCGCGGTATTGTTCCGGGAAGAAGGACAGGGTGTAGAGGGCGTATTTTTCCATGAACTCAAAGGTGTAGCGCTGGGGCCGCACGAACGAGAAGCTGACGGGCTGGTACCAGAGATAGCCCAACCCGGCCCAGTTTGCGGTCATCGTGTTGAATTTCGTGCGATCGCCCGCGGTGATGAGCATCCAGTCCTGGCTGATGAGCTTGAAGACGTTGTCCTTGAGGGTTTCGGTGGAGACGCTGTGCATGGGAGTGACGGGGAAGGGTGGGAGAGAATCCGGGGTGGCGGGCCATCCGGTTTCGTGGCCTGACGGCCCAGAAGACAACCGGCTGATCCAAGAGAACATCCCAGCACCGGACCGGCGACAAGCGCGAACCGAGTCCCACCTTCGCACTCGGCGGTTGCCTGACGCGTCCGAGCGCGCAGCATGGATCGACTCATGCACAAACTCCGATTGCTCGCGGCGACCTTGCTCCTGGCCGGCGGTCACAACCTCGTGACGGCGGCGGAGGCCAAGGCCCCGGCTCCGGACGATACCTTCTACCTGTTCACCTACTTCACGAAGAACGGCGAGGACGGGCTGCACTTGGCCTGGAGCCGCGATGGCTACCAGTGGGAGGCGCTGAATGACGGCAAAAGCTATCTCGCGCCCGCCGTCGGCACGGCGAAGCTCATGCGCGACCCGTGCGTCGTGCGCGGACCCGACGGCACTTTCCACATGGTGTGGACCTCCGGGTGGTGGGAGAACAACATCGGCCACGCCTCCACGCGGGACTTCATCCATTGGTCGGAGGAGCAGGAGATTCCGGTGATGGCGCACGAGCCGGCGGTGCGCAACAGCTGGGCGCCCGAGGTCGCGTACGACGCGAAGCGCGGGGAGTTCCTCATCTTCTGGGCGTCCGCGATCCGTGGGAAGTTTCCGGAAACCGAGGCGGCGGCGGGCAAGGATCTCAACAACCGCATCTACTGCACGACGACGAAGGATTTCACCGCCTTCACGCCCACGCGGCTGTTTTACGACCCCGGCTTCAGCGTGATCGACGCGACGATCCTGCCGGCCAACGGGCGATTTTACCTCATCGTCAAGGACGAGAGCCTCATTCCGCCGAAAAAACACCTGCGCATCGCCTCCAGCGACGACCTCGCGGGGCCGTACACAAACCTCGGCCCGCCGTTCACGCCCGAAGGCCTGTGGGTCGAGGGCCCGACCGCGATCAAGATTGGGGACGAGTTCATCGTCTACTTCGATGTCTACATGAAAAAGTACTACGGCGCCATGCGCTCGCGCGACCTGAAGACATGGGAGGACGTGACGGCAAAAATGACGTTTCCCTGCGCGGGAACGCCCGTGCGCATGCGGCATGGCACGGTGATCGCGGTGCCGGCTGAAATGGTGGATCGTTTGCGTACCGAACCGGCCGCTCCGTGAATGCACTCCGCCATGCCCCAGTAACGCAGCCTTCAAGGCGCTTGGAGTGATTTGGATTTAATCCGTTTTCCCATGACAAGACTGGTTCTTCTCCTCGTAGCGGCGGCGCTGGTGACCGCCTGCCAGCACGGTGCGGGCCCGGCGTCGCCAAAGTGGACCTCCGCCGACAAGTTCGCGGAGTTTTCCACGGGCGGTTATGTCGTACGCAACAACGTCTGGGGCGAAGGCCCCGGCCCGCAGATCATCTGGGCCAGCTCGTCCGTGCAGTGGGGCGTCCACGCCGACCATCCCAACACCACGGGCGTCAAAGCTTATCCGCATGCCGGCTGGACGGTGAACCGGCGCCTCAGCGAACTCCAGACGTGCGCCAGCCGTTTCAGCGTTACCGTGCCCGCCACCGGCAGCTACAACACAGCCTACGACGTCTGGTGCGAGCAGCACGCCTTTGAAATCATGCTCTGGATGAACTGGCACGGGAAGATGGGTCCCATCGCCCGGTCGTGGGACGCCACCGGCAAGCCGGCGGTTGAGGTCGCCGGCGTCACCGTCGGCGGCCACACGTGGGACGTCTACAAAGGGACCAACGGTGCCAACACGGTCATTTCCTTCATGCGCACCAGTCCTGCCACGGCCGGCGAGGTGGACCTCAAGGCCGTTCTCGACTGGATTAAGGCCCGCGGCTGGTTCGACCGACATCAGCATGGCGACGTTCGGCTCGACGAGGTGCAGTTCGGCTGGGAAATCTCCGCATCGCTCGGCGGCCTCGATTTCGCAGTCAACGACTTCTCGGTCGACGTACGGTGATGCGCCTCTCTCACGTGAAGGGCGAACATGTTTGCACTCTCAAGCAGCTTTTTGAATAGATTGGTTCGCTCGCCTGAGCATCTTTCAACCCCCGTGTCTGTCATGCGCATGCCCTGTGCTTCCTGGATCTGTGCTCTTTGCCTGATAGCCTCGCTCTTCGCGACCGTCTCGCTCCGTGCGGACGCCGCCGCGCCGCGCGAGCGAGTTTCCTTTGACGCCGGCTGGCGCTTCACCCGGGGCGATCCCGCCGACGCCGGCCAGCGGCTCGCCTACGAAAACATCAAGCCGTGGGTCCTCGCCACCGGCACCGGGCTGATCGGCGCGGCCCGGCCCAAACCCGTGCGGCCCGAGGGCAACCCCGGCGGCGACATCTCCTATGTGCAGCCGGGCTTCGACGACCGCGGGTGGCGCGAGCTCAATCTGCCGCACGACTGGGGCATCGAGGGGCCGTTCAGCCAGGACCTGCCCGGCGACACCGGCAAGCTGCCCTGGGCCGGCGTGGGTTGGTACCGCAAGCATTTCACCGAACCGGCCGCCGACGCCGGCAGGCAGATCTTCCTCGATGTCGACGGCGCCATGGCGTACTCGGCCGTCTGGTTGAACGGGCAGTTCGTCGGCGGCTGGCCCTACGGCTATTCCTCCTTCCGTCTGGATCTCACGCCGCACTTCAAGTGGGGCGCGGAGAACGTGCTCGCCGTGCGCCTCGACAACCCGCCGAACTCGTCGCGCTGGTACCCGGGCAGCGGCCTCTACCGCAACGTCTGGCTGGTGAAAACCCCGCTCGTGCACTTCGCCCACTGGGGCGTGTTTGTGACCACACCCCGCATCCTGGGCCTGAGCCCGTCGAACGGCACGGCCGAGGCGGCACTGGTGAATGTGGATTTCGAGCTTGAAAATCTCACCGCCCCAAAGGCCGCGTTCGACGTCACCACCCGCATCTACGAGCTCGGCCCCGACGAGGCACGCGGCGCGGAACCCGTCGCCACTTCCGCGGCCGTCCGCGTCGAAATCGACCCGGCGCGGGCGAGCGCCGCCGCGCGGTCCAACCTCCTCACGGTGCCGCAGCCCAAGCTGTGGGATCTCGAGCATCCGCACCGCTACGTCGCGGTGACCACCCTCACCAGCGAGGGCAAGGTCGTCGATGAGTGCGTGACGCCGTTCGGCATCCGCACGATCGCCTTCGATCCCGACCGCGGTTTTCTCCTCAACGGCCGGCACGTGCCGCTTCAGGGCGTGTGCGACCACCACGATCTCGGCGCGCTCGGCACGGCGATCAACCGGCGCGCGCTCGAGCGACAGATCCAGCTGCTGCAGGCGATGGGCTGCAATGCCATCCGCACCAGCCACAATCCACCGGCGCCGGAGCTGCTCGAGCTGTGCGACCGGCTGGGCATGCTGGTGATGGACGAGGCCTTCGACTGCTGGCACCGCGGCAAGAAGCTCGCGCCGGGTTCGCACCGCGACGATCCCCAGCCGGGTTTCAACGACTACGCCCGCGTCTTTGACGACTGGTACGAGCGCGACCTGCGCGCGCTGGTGTGTCGCGATCGCAACCATCCCTGCGTGATCCTCTGGAGCATCGGCAACGAGGTGATCGAACAGTGGTATTCCGACGGCTGGCAGTATGCCCGCACGCTCGCCGGCATCGTGCGCGAGGAGGATCGCACCCGCCCGATCACCTCCGCCTTCAACGGGCCGGATTCCGGCTACAACGGCTTCCAGACCGCGGTGGATGTCGTCGGGTACAACTACAAGCCGGGCGAATACGGACCGTTCCATGCCGCGCACCCGACCATCCCGGTGGTCGGCAGCGAGACGGCCTCGTGCGTCAGCTCGCGCGGCGAGTATTTCTTCCCGGTGAGCGAGGACAAAGCCGAGGGCCGGGCCGATTTCCAGGTGAGCTCGTATGATCGCTATGCGCCGCGCTGGGCGCTGCGGCCGGACGTGGAGTTCAAGGGGCTGGACGAGGCGCCGTTTGCCGCGGGCGAGTTTGTCTGGACGGGTTTTGATTATCTCGGCGAGCCCACGCCCTACAATGCCGACGTGACCAACCTGCTCAATTTCTCCGATCCCGCCGAACAGGCGCGGATGGCGAAGGAGCTGAAGGAGCTCGGCCGGATCCGGGTGCCCTCGCGCAGCTCGTACTTCGGCATCATCGACCTGGCCGGCTTCCCGAAGGACCGGTTCTTCATCTACCAGGCGCGCTGGCGGCCGGATTTCCCGATGGCGCACCTCCTGCCGCACTGGAACTGGCCCGAGCGCGTCGGCCAGGTCACGCCCGTGCAGGTGTACACCTCGGGGGACGAGGCCGAGCTGTTCCTGAACGGGAAGTCCCTCGGCCGGAAGCAGCGGGGGCCGCTCGAATACCGGCTCTGCTGGAATGAGGTGAAGTACGAGCCCGGCGAACTGCGTGTCGTGGCGTACCAGCACGGCCGGAAATGGGCCGAGGATGTCGTGAAAACCACCGGCCCCGCGGCCAAGGTGATGCTCACCGCCGATCGCGCCGCGCTCACGGCCGACGGCTCCGATCTTTCCTTCGTCACGGTGACCATCGCCGACCAGGCCGGCCTGCTCGTGCCGCGCTCGAAAAATCTCGTGAAATTTGAGATTGCCGGTCCGGGTGAAATCGTGGCCGTCGACAACGGCGACGCCACCAGCTTCGAGCCGTTCCAAGCCAGGGAGCGCAAAGCCTACAACGGACTCGCCCTTGTCGTTGTGCGCACCAAGGCCGGCGAACCGGGGGTCATCACGCTCAAGGCACAATCCGACGGCCTCGCCGCCGCGGAGATTTCACTCCAGAGCACGGTCGTGCCGTAACCGTGAAATGGCGCCGCCCACCATGAACACCTCGGGACGAATTGTCGGGCTGTTCCTTTTGCTCCTGCCCGGTCTGTTGGCCGACGTGATGCACGGGCAGAATGCCGGGGTGCCGTCGGCGCCTCCGCCGCCACCCGAGACTGTTCCGGCCCCGCTTGATCCGAAGCTGCCGACGCTTTTCGTCATCGGTGACTCCACCGCCGCCAGCAACGACGGCGTGGCGGTCGGCTGGGCGCTGCTGTTCCCGGCGTATTTCGACCCGGCGAAGATCAACGTCGCCAACCGGGCCCGCAGCGGCCGCAGCAGCCGGACCTTCCTGACGGAGGGATGGTGGGACAAAGTGCTTGCTGACCTGAAACCAGGCGACTTTGTCCTGATCCAATTCGGCCACAACGACGGCGGGGCGGTCAACGAGGAGCCGCCGGGCTCGAAAAATCCGCTGCGCGCCCGCGGCTCGCTGCCCGGGCTGGGCGAGGAGACCAGGGAGATCGACAACATCATTACGGAAAAGCACGAGGTCGTGCACACCTACGGCTGGTATCTGCGGAAATTCATTGCCGACACCCGGGCGAAGGGCGCCATGCCCATCGTGCTGTCACCCATGGTCCGCAATATCTGGAAGGACGGCAAGGTGGAGCGCGGACCGGGCGAATACGGTCCTTGGTCCGCTGAAATCGCGAAGAGCGAGGGCGTGGCGTTCGTCGACACCACCGCAATCATCGCCGACCAGTATGAGAGAATGGGCGAAGAAACGGTGAAGAAGTTCTTCCCCCGCGACCACACGCACACCAACGCGGACGGCGCCAGGCTCAACGCGGCCTCGGTCGTGTCCGGGCTCAAGGCGCTCGGCAACCGTCCGCTGGACCGCGTTCTTTCTGATCAGGGCAGGGAGGTGGCTCCCGCCGCATCCGGGTTGGCCCGCGCCCCGGATTTTCTAGCCTGGCTGCATCTGCCCGAGCCGGCGAATCCTCAACTGCCAACGCTTTTCCTCATCGGCGACTCCACCGTCCGCAACGGCCGGGGCGATGGTGCGAACAACCAGCTGGGCTGGGGCGAGCCCCTCGTCGCCTATTTCGACCCTGCGAGGATCAATGTGGTGAACCGGGCCGTGGGGGGAACCAGCAGCCGCTCCTATTATACCAGCGGACACTGGGAGCGCGTCTTGGCGATGTTGAAACCGGGCGACTTCGTCCTGATGCAATTTGGCACCAACGACGGCGGGGCGATCAACGACACTTCCCGCGCCCGCGGCACGATCAAGGGCGTCGGCGAGGAGACCCAGGAAATCGACAACCTGCTGACCAGGCAGCACGAGGTCGTGCACACCTATGGCTGGTATCTGCGGAGATTCATTGCCGACACCCGGGCGAAGGGCGCTACGCCCGTCGTGTGCTCGCTCGTGCCGAGAAAAACCTGGCAGGAGGGCAAAATCGTTCGCAGCAAGGCGGATTACGCCGGATGGGCGGAAGCGGTGGCCAGGGCGGAAGGCGCGGCGTTTGTTGATCTCAACGAGATCATCGCGCGGCACTACGATGAACTCGGGCCGGAGAAAGTGGATCCGCTGTTTGGCGATCCGCACACGCACACCAGCGCCGCCGGGGCCGAGCTCAGTGCGCAATGCGTGATCGCCGGCCTGAAGAGCCTCAAGGTGAATCCGCTGGCGCCGTATCTCTCGCCAAAAGCGCAGGACGTCGCTCCGTCCACGGGGAGTAATCCTCCGTGAACCACGCACTGGGCGATTGTTTGATGTCAGCTAATAGTTGACATTTTATTCTTCCGGCGGGTGGGAAAGGCATCGCGCGGGTTGTCGCAAAGAATTGCTTGGCGGGGCCGGCCGACCTGCGGCAAGCTGGCGTCCTTTCCTCACCCATGCACGCACCTTTCGGTCGAACCCCCGTGCTTGCTGCCACAGCGGCGCTCGCTCTGCTCCTGGCCCCGTCGCTGCGCGCCGCGCCCGAATTGGAAACACTTGCCGATGGCATTATCGTCCCGATCGGCGACATCTTCCTCCGGGTCGAGCTGCGGGCGTACAACATCGTGCGGGTGGCCTGCGCGAACGACCGGCGGTTTTTCGTTTACGACAGTCTGGCGCTGCTGCCGGCGGGCAGACCGGCGACGCCCTGGGAGCTGAGGACGACTGCGGGCACGGCCACGCTCAGCACGGCGCAGCTCAAGGTGCAGGTCGATCTCGGGACAGGGGCGGTCACGTTCCTCGACTCCGCCGGGCAGCCGATTCTGGCTGAGAAGAAGGGAGGCCGGGAAATCACCGCCGCGGCGGTGCAGGGCGAGCAGACGTATCACGTGCGTCAGACTTGGGAACCAAACGCGGACGAGGCGCTGTATGGTCTCGGAGAAAACCAGCTCGGCTTGGTCAATCTCAAGGGCTACGATCTCGACCTGTGGCAGCACAACGGCACGGTGGCCGTGCCGTTCCTGGTCTCCAGCCGCGGCTACGGCATTCTCTGGGATAATCCCTCGTACACGCGGTTCGGCGATCTGCGTCCCTTCGAACCCCTCCCGGCCGCACGCCTGTGCGACGCGGACGGCAAGCCGGGCGGCCTCACCGGCACCTACTACGCCGACGCCGGCTTTGGCCGGCCGGCCGCGCAGCAGATCGACCAGCGCGTTGACGTCATGCCGTCCGGCCGGGGCTTCATTCCCAACACCGCCATCCAGCCCAAGCTGCCGCCGTCGGGCGACATCAGCGTGCGCTGGGAGGGCAGCGTGGTGCCGGAGGTGAACGGGGATTACCAGTTCCAGACTTACTCCAACGGCGGCATCAAACTCTGGGTCGATGGCCAGCTCGTCGCCGATCACTGGCGGCAGGAGTGGCTGCCGTGGTACGACTTGGCGCGGGTGCACCTGGAGGCCGGCCGGCGCTACGCACTGCGGCTCGACTGGAGCCGGGCGGGCAATCCGCCGGTCGTGCAGCTGCGCTGGAAAACCCCGGCGGCGGATGCCGCCACCTCGCTCTGGTCCGAGGTGGGCGAGGGGACCGATTACTATTTTGTCTACGGTCCGGATCTCGATCGGGTGGTCGCCGGCTACCGCCGCCTCTCGGGCGAGGCGCCGATGATGCCGCAATGGGTCTTCGGCCTGTGGCAGAGCCGGCAGCGCTACCGAACGGCGCAGGAGGCGCTGGACGTCGTCAAAGGCTTCCGCGACCGCGGCATCCCCTTCGACAACATCGTGCAGGACTGGTTCTACTGGAAGAAGGACGCTTGGGGTTCGCACGAATTCGATCCGGCACGCTTCCCCGATCCCGAGGGCTGGGTGCGGGCGATCCACGACCAGCACGCCCGGCTGATGATCTCCGTCTGGCCGAAATTCTATCCCGGCACCAATAACTTTGAGGAGATGCACGCGCGCGGTTTCCTCTACGAGCGCAATCTGCAGGAGAAGATCCGCGACTGGGTCGGTTTTCCCTATACGTTCTACGATGCGTTCAATCCCGACGCGCGGAAGCTCTTCTGGTCGCAGATCGAACGCGAGCTGTTCCGCAAGCAGGTCGACGCCTGGTGGCTGGATGCGTCGGAACCGGACCTCACCCGCAATCCGACGCTCGACCACCAGCGCGATTACATGAATCCGACGGCGTTGGGGCCGGGCTCGCGCGTGCTCAACGCGTTTCCCCTGCTGAACAGCGAGGTGGTGTACCAGGGCCAGCGCGCGGCCGCGCCCGACCAGCGCGTCTTCATCCTGACCCGCTCCGGCTTCACCGGACAGCAGCGTTATGCCGCCGCCGTCTGGTCCGGCGACACCAGCTCGACTTGGACGGCGCTGCGGAAGCAGATCCCGGCCGGCCTGGGCTTCTGCCTGTCGGGGTTGCCCTACTGGACGATGGACATCGGCGGCTTCTCCGTCCCCCGCCGTTTCGCGCCGAACCTGGGCGATGACAGCAACGGTGACCCCATCTACGGGAAACCCACCGCGGCGGATGCCGAGGAATGGTGCGAATTGAACACGCGGTGGTTCGAGTTCGGCACCTTCACGCCGCTGCTCCGCACGCATGGCGAGTTTCCGTATCGCGAGATGTGGCAGTTTGGCGGCGAGTCGTCACCGGCCTACCAGGCGCAGCTCAAGTTCGACCGGCTGCGCTACCGGCTGCTGCCGTACCTCTATTCGCTGGCCGGCGCGGTGACGCAGGAGGGCGGCACGATCATGCGCGCGCTGGTCATGGATTTTCGCGCCGACGCGAAGGCGCGGGAGATCGGCGACGAGTACATGTTCGGGCCGGCGTTGCTGGTGAACCCGGTGACGGAGTACCAGGTGCGGAGCCGGCCGGTCTACCTGCCGGCGGCGGCGGGCTGGTATGACTTCTGGACGGGGGCGTCAGTGTCCGGCGGTCAGACGATCGAGGCGGCCGCGCCGTACGATGCGATCCCGCTGTACGTGCGGGCCGGAGCGATCATTCCGTTCGGCCCCGAGCTGCAGTACACCGGCGAGAAGCCGGCCGATCCCATCACGCTCTGCGTTTATGCCGGCGCCAACGGGACGTTCACGCTTTACGAGGACGACGGCCTGACCAACGGCTATGAGCGGGGCGCGTTCGCGCGCATTCCACTCCGCTGGCATGACACCAGCCGAACGCTGCATATCGGCGCCCGCAAGGGAACTTTCCCGGGCATGCTGGCGGAGAGGACCCTCCAGGTAATCCTGGTTTCGAAACAGAAACCAATCGGATTCAGCTTTGCTCCGCAGCCGGACCGTTCCGTCCGCTATCGCGGCGACGCGATCGACCTCACCTTCGAATAAACCTGAAAACGGGGCTGCTCCGCCCCCCCCATCATGAAAATATTCCTCCCGGGATTTCTCGCTGCCTCGATTCTCTCCGGGCTGGCGTCCGCCGCCCCGTCTTCCGCCCCCGTCAACCAGGTGGCCGGTTTTGATCTCGCGCAGGTGCGGCTGCTCGACAGTCCGTTCAAGGAGGCCCAGGAGCTGGACCGGCAGTATCTGCTGTCGCTGGATCCGGACCGCCTGCTCCTCATGTTTCGGGTCACCGCCGGCATTGACTCCTACGCCCCGGCCTTGGGGGGCTGGGAGAGTCCCGGCAGCGGTTTGCGCGGGCACACCCTGGGGCATTACCTGTCGGCCTGTTCGTTGATGTATGCGTCCACCGGCGATGAGCGCTTGAAAGCCCGCACGGCCCTGCTCGTGGCCGAGCTGGCGAAGTGCCAGGACAAGATGGTCGAGGAGGGTTATCACGCCGGCTACCTGTCAGCCTTTCCCGAATCGTTCTTCGACCTCGTCGACGCACAGAAACCCGTGTGGGCGCCGTGGTACACGATGCACAAGATCATGGCCGGACTGCTCGACGTGCACGTGCACACCGGCAACGCGCAGGCGCTCGAGGTGCTGCAGCGCCTGGCCGGATGGGTGAAATTCCGCGTCGACCGCCTCACGCCCGAGCAGATGCAGGGCGCACTGAAAAACGAGCACGGCGGCATGAACGAGGTGCTTGCCAACCTGTATGCGGTGACCGGCAATCCCGATCACCTGCGGCTGGCGCAGGCGTTCAACCACCAGGCGGTGTTCGCGCCGCTGGCGCGCGGGGAGGACCGGCTGGACGGCCTGCACGCCAACACGCAGATTCCCAAAATCACCGGCGCGGCCCGCGAATACGAGCTGACCGGCCGGGAGGAATACCGCGACATCGCGCGCTTTTTCTGGCGGCAGGTGGCGTTGCAGCGCTCCTACGCGATCGGCGGCGACAGCGACGACGAGCATTTCTTTCCCGTCGCTGATTTTGCCAAACACCTCAGCCCGGTCACGGCCGAGACCTGCAACACCTACAACATGCTCAAGCTCACGGAGCACCTCTTCGCCTGGGAACCGTCGGTCGAGACCATGGATTTCTACGAGCGGGCGCTCTACAACCAGATTCTCGCCTCGCAGGATCCGCGCACAGGCATGTTCACCTATTTCATTTCGATGAAGCCGGGGCTCTTCAAGACCTACTCGACGCCGGACAACTCGTTCTGGTGCTGCGTCGGCACCGGCATGGAGAACCACGCGAAATACGGCGAAATGATCTACGCGCACGACGCGGCCTCCCTTTACGTGAACCTGTTCATCGCCTCGGAGCTGACTTGGTCCGAGCGCGGCCTGGTGATCCGCCAGGAAACCGCTTTTCCGGAGGAACCGGCCACCCGTCTGCACATCCAGGCCCGGCAGCCGTTGACGCTATCGCTGAAGGTGCGCCAGCCCGCGTGGTGCCAGCCGGGCATCACGGTCAGGGTGAATGGCCGCGTGGTCGAGGCGGCGCCGGACGCCTCCGGCTATGTGCCGCTTACCCGCGAATGGAGGGACGGGGATCTGGTCGAGATCGGTCTGCCCATGACTTTGCGTACGGAAGCCCTCCCGGGCGACCCGAAGATCGTGGCGATCTTTGACGGCCCCATCCTGCTGGCGGGCGCACTGGGGACCAACGGCATGCCGGCCGGGGGACAGTATGCGGCCGACCAACAGCAGTTCAGAGGGTGGCCGACTCCGCCCGAGCCGACGCTGATCGGAGAACCCGCTGGCATCCTCGCGGCGCTCAAACCCGTGTCCGGCGAGCCGCTGACGTTCAGGACCGAGGGCATCGGCCGGCCGCGGGACATCACGCTCATTCCTTTCTACCGCCTGCACCACCAGCGTTACACGGTGTACTGGCCGACCGGTCAGGCGCCTGAAGCCGCCGGCGGGCGGTGAAGCCCTGGAAAATCTTTCACCCTGCCCCTGCGCCATGAATCACCCTGATCGCCGCACCCTGTCCGTCGGCGTTATTGCCCTGGCCCTGCTGGCTGTTCCCGCCAGAACGCAGGAACGGCCGCCCTACCTCGACGCGGCGCAGCCGGTCGAGACGCGCGTCGAGGACCTGCTGTCGCGCCTGACGCTCGAGGAGAAGATCTCCCTCGTGCATGCCGGCACCAAATTCTCCACCGCGGCGATCCCGCGGCTCGGCCTGCCCCGGCGCTGGACGTCCGACGGCCCGCACGGCGTGCGCGAGGACGTCGATGTGGACACGTTTAATCCCGGGGGTCGGACCGACGACTTTGCGACCTATCTGCCCGTCGCGATCGCGCTGGCGGCCACGTGGAATCCGGACGCCGCGCGGGCGTACGGGGACGTCATCGGCGAGGAGGCCCGCAAGCGCGGCAAGGACATCATGCTGGGGCCGGGCGTGAACATCATGCGCACGCCGCTCAACGGCCGCAGCTTCGAGTACCTCGGCGAGGATCCCTTCCTCACCTCGCGACTGGTGGTGAGCTACATCCGCGCCGTGCAGTCGCACGACGTGGCTTCATGCGTGAAACATTTCGCCGCCAACAACCAGGAGACCCAGCGCGCCTCGATCAACGTGGAGATGGACGAACGCACGCTGCGCGAGATCTACCTGCCGGCTTTTCAGGCCGCCGTGCAGGAGGCCGGCGCGTGGGCGGTCATGGGCGCCTACAACATGCTCCGCGGGCAGCACTGCTGCCACAACGATTACCTGCTCAATCAGGTCCTGAAGGGCGAGTGGGGCTTCAAGGGCCTGATCATGTCGGACTGGAACGGCACGCACGACACCCGCCAGGCGGCGCTCAACGGCCTCGACCTCGAAATGGGCACGAACAAGCCCTACGAAGACTTCTATCTGGCGCGGCCGTTCCGCGAAGGTCTGCAGAAGGGTGACTATCCCGTTTCCGCCCTCGACGAGAAAGTCCGGCGCAACCTGCGTGTCATGATCGCCACGCACGTCCTCGACGCCCGTCCGGAGGGTTCGATCAACACGGTGGCGCATCAGCAGGCGGCCCGGCGCGTCGCCGAGGAGGCCATGGTCCTGCTCAAGAACGACGGTGGCATGCTCCCGCTCAATCCCGACAAGATCGCTTCAATCGCCGTGATCGGCGAGAACGCCGTACGCCTGCAGGCCCACGGCGGCGGCAGCACGATCATGAAGGCCTTCTATGAGATCTCCCCGTTCGAAGGCATCCTGCGCCGGGTGGGCGATCACGTGAATGTCACTTATTCTCCGGGTTACCGGGAGGAGGCAGGGCCCGGGCTGGTCGAACGGGCCGTGCAGGCCGCCAAGGCGGCGGACGTGGCCATCGTGGTCGGCGGGCTGAACCACGGGCGTTTTTTTGACAGCGAGGGTGTGGACCGGAAGGACCTGAAGCTGCCGTACGCGCAGGACGACCTGATCCGGCAGGTGGTGCAGGCCAACCCGCGGACGATTGTCGTCCTGGTCTCGGGTGGCCCGGTGGAGATGGACGCGTGGCTGGACCGGGTGCCGGCGGTCGTGCAGGCGTGGTACGGCGGCATGGAGGGTGGCAATGCGCTCGCCCGCCTTCTCTTTGGCGACGTGAATCCCTCGGGCAAGCTGCCCTGCACGTTTCCGCAGCGGCTCGAGGACACACCGGCGTATGCCGGCGGCGCGCGTGCCTATCCGGGAGAAAGCGGCACCGAACGCTACGACGAGGGACTGCTCGTTGGCTACCGCTGGTATGACACCAAAGCCATCGAGCCGCTCTTTCCCTTTGGTTTCGGCCTTTCTTACACCACCTTTGCCTACTCGAACCTCCAGCTCGTCGCCGGCGCGGATCCGAAAGACCCGGTCGTGATGGTGCAGTTCGATCTCGCCAACACGGGCGCGCGCGAAGGCGCCGAGGTGGCGCAGGTGTACGTGCACCAAGCCAGTCCCAGTCTGCCGCGGCCCTTCAAGGAATTGAAGGGGTTCCGGAAAGTGTTCCTCAAGCCGGGCGAGAAGCAGACTGTCTCCATTCCGCTCGGACGGCGCGCCTTTGCCTTCTACGATCCGAGCCAGCGCGGCTGGCTCGCGGAGCAGGGGACCTTCAGGATCCTGGTCGGCGGTTCGTCGCGCGACCTCCCGCTGGAGAGCAACTTTCAACTGACGCAGACGACACTCGAAAAGTGAGGTGCGCCGGTGGCTTGGGATGCCACCGGGCATCGTGCGGAATTCAAACTGTCCGACGAAAAACGCAGAATCCGGTTTTCCATTCCACTCGGACTGGTTTATTAAGGACCATGACCTTGCGACCCCTCGGGTCGGCCCCACTCAGGATCGGATGGCGTGCGGTGTTGGTGGTCGTGCCCTTATCCCTCTCTCTCCTGGAACAGGAGGCACCGCGTCGCCACGCTTTCCACGGTCTGGCCCTCGCCGTGGTGCAGACGACCAGTCAGGCCGGCGAAATTCGCCTGACCGCCAGTGCGGAAAGCCTCCAACCCGCGTCCGTCACCCTTCGCTCCATCGCCGTCAACCCTGAACCCGGAATTGTCAGCGCCGAACCCTGAGCGAGCTCCTCGCCCCGAAACCCAAAACCCAGAACTCAACCCCGTTTTCCTCATGTGCTCTCAATCCGTTGGCTTTCCGTATCTCCTGGCCCGCCTGGTGGCCGCCGCCCTCCTCGCATCCCTTCCTGTTGGCGCATCCGCCGCGGACGCCGGCCTGCCGCACCTCGAAAAGCGCGGGGCCGTCACGCAGCTGATCGTCGACGGCAGACCATTCATCATCCTTGGCGGCCAGGTGGGCAATGCCACCGGCTTCCCGGAGCGCATGGAGCGCGCCTGGCCGAAGTTCAAGGCGATGCACCTGAACACGGTCGAGTTCCCCATCTACTGGGGGCAGATCGAGCCGGCCGAGGGCAAATTTGATTTCAGCGGGGTCGACCCGATCATCCGCGGACTGCGCTCCCAGGGGCTGCGGGCCATCCCGCTGTGGTTCGGCACCTACAAGAACGGCGCCATGGATTACGTGCCCACGTGGGTGAAGGACGATCCCCAGCGCTTCCCGCGCGTGCTCGACTACGGCGGCCGGCCGATCCGGGTGCTGTCACCGCACGGGCCGGCGACGCTGGACGCCGACCGGCGCGCCTATGCGGAGCTGATGAAGCATCTGAAGGAAATCGACGGCAGCGACCACACTGTGATCCTCATGCAGGTGGAAAACGAATCGGGCCTCCTCGGGTCGGTGCGCGACTACGCGCCGGAGACCACACGGCTGTTCAATGGCGCCGTGCCGGCGCAGCTCGTGGCGGCCCTGCACCAAACGCCGGGCACATGGCGGGAGGTCTTTGGCGTGCGGGCGGAGGAGATGTTCACCGGCTACCACCTTTCCAGCTACATCAACGCCGTGGCGCGGGCCGGCAAGGAGGTCTATCCGCTGCCGACCTTTGTCAACGTGTGGATGGGCGGGGAGGGGACCAACGACCGGTTCCTCGAATTTGACCGGCCCGGTGACAGCTATCCCAGCGGTGGGCCCCAGTCGCACATGATCAACCTGTGGAAGGCGACGGCGCCGGACATTGATCTCATCGGCCCCGACATCTACCACCAGTCGCCGATCATCTACCGGATGATCCTATCGCGGTACGCCCGGCCGGATAACCCGCTGCTGGTGGTGGAGACGGGACGTGGGCCGACGTTCGCGCGCTTCTGTTTCTATGCCTTGGGGGATTTTTCGGCGATCGGGTTCAGCCCGTTCGGCATGGATGCCGGCCCCGGCGACGAGCTCGGCGCGGGTTTCACCGACATGGCGGCGAATTTCCGGATCCTTGGGGCGGCCCTGCCGGCCATTGCGGACCTGCAGGCCGCGGGCAAATTGCAGGCCGCCGTCGAGGAGGAATCCATTCCCGGGCACATGCTCTACTTTGACGGTTATGACATTCTTGTGCGCTTCCGTCCGCCCAACCGGTTCACGGGTCAGCCGGTGACGCCAGTCCCAGCGGGCCGCGTCCTCGTCGGCCAGCTGGGCCCGGATGAATTTCTGATCGCGGGATTCGATGCCGCGCTGGATTTCAAGCCCGCCATGGGTTCGGCCTACACCGGCGCCCAGTTTCTCCTCGTCGAGGAGGGCCGCTACGAAAACGGCGGCTGGACGCAGACGAACCTGCGCGTCGGCGATTTCACCTCGGGCGGGCTGGTGTTCCCGGCCAATGGCGCGCTGATCCGCGCCAAGCTCATGCGGTACTGAGTCTCGAACCGGGCATCCTTGAGTCGCATCGTCGCGCGCGGACCGGGGAAGCTCCTTCGTGATTCAAAAGAAGATCAGTCCGAAATTGCCCACAGCCGAATTTGGCTCAGCATCGGAAGGAATGAGGCGCGCCTCGATCTTGGTCCTCGCGCTGATGGTCCTCCTGCTTGGGGGCATCTCCCGGCTGCTGGCGGACGACCCGCCATCCGCGGGACCGACTCCATCCGTCGCCTTTCCTGTCACCATCCGCGTGGAGGCATCCCGCCCCTTGGGGGCGCTGCGCCCGATCTGGCGGTTCTTCGGTGCCGACGAGCCGAATTACGCCACGATGCCGAACGGCCGGAAGCTCGTCGCGGAACTCGGCGAACTGCAACCGCAAGCGGTGTACTTCCGCGCCCACAACCTGCTCTGCACCGGCGACGGCACACCCGCGTTGAAATGGGGTAGCACCAACGTCTGCACCGAGGACGCGTCGGGCAACCCGGTGTACGACTGGACCATCGTCGACGGAATCTTCGACACCTACCTCGCGCGCGGCGTGCGGCCGTACGTCGAGATCGGTTTCATGCCCAAGGCGCTTTCGGTGAAACCGGAGCCGTATCAGCATCACTGGACGCCGGCGGCGAAATACGACGAGATCTACACCGGCTGGGCCTGGCCGCCGAAGGATTACACGAAGTGGGGTGAACTGGTCCACCAGTGGGTGCGGCACTGCGTGGAGAAGTACGGCCGCGCCGAGGTCGAGCAATGGTATTGGGAGGTATGGAACGAAGCCAACATCGGCTACTGGCGCGGCACGCCGGAGGCGTTCCGCAAGCTCCACGATTACGCGATCGCCGCCGTGCGCCGCGCGCTGCCCACCGCGCGTGTCGGCGGACCCGACTGCGCCGGGAATGGCGGGCCGTGGATGAAGGACTTTCTCGAACACTGCCTGCGCGGCACGAATTACGCGACGGGACAGACCGGCACGCCCCTCGACTTCGTGTCGTTCCATGCCAAAGGCGCGCCGGTGTTTGTGGACGGCCACGTGCGCATGGGCATCGCCAACCAGCTCCGGACCATCGACGGCGGCTTCCAGATCGTCGCCTCGTATCCGGAGTTGAAGCACACGCCCATCGTGATCGGCGAATCAGACCCTGAGGGCTGCGCCGCCTGCCAGGGACCGCAGCTCGGCTACCGCAACGGCACGATGTACTCCAGCTACACTGCGGCGAGCTTCGCCCGCATCCATGATCTGGCCGACCGGCACGACGTGAATCTTGAGGGCGCGCTGACTTGGGCGTTTGAGTTCGAGAACCAACCGTATTTTGCCGGTTTCCGTTCGCTGGCCAGCAATGGTCTCGACAAGCCCGTGCTCAACGTCTTCCGCATGTTCAGCCGGATGAGCGGCCGGCGCGTGGCGGTGACCAGCTCCGGCGAAGTGCCGCTGGACGCCATCCTTCAGGACGGCGTGCGCGGCGCGCCGGACGTGTCGGCGCTGGCCAGCTTGGACCGGAACCGCTTCACCGTGCTCGTCTGGCATTATCACGACGACGACGTGCCCGGCCCCGACGCCGCGGTGGAGCTGACCGTGGACGGACTGCCCACGGCGGCCAGGCAGGCGCGGCTGGCGCATTACCGCCTCGACGCGACGCACAGCAACGCGTTTGCCGCCTGGCAGCGGATGGGCTCGCCGCCGGCGCCGACGCCGGAGCAATACGCGCAACTCGAAAAAGCCGGGCGGCTGGAACGGCTGGAAGTGCCCGCCACAATTCTCATGCATGACAGTCAAGTGACACTGACATTTACTCTGCCCCGGCAGGCTGTTTCGCTGCTGGTGCTGGAATGGCCCTAGAATCCCGTGGTGAACCCGCACACGACCCCTACCGCGGATATAACCGACCGGCGCGATTTCATTCGGCGCGCCGTGGCGGGCGGGTTGCTGGCGGCTTTGGCCGGCCCGGCCTCCGCCGCGGCGCCCGATCCGGGAGCGGGCCCGGCGGCTGCAGGGCAGGATGATCGCGCGTACTGGCTCGGGATGATGCGGCGCGTCTGCGAACCGGTGCTCGAGAATCTGGCCGCACAGACGCTGCGAGCCCGCATGCCGGTCGAGGCTCCGGCGGCCCCTGCGGACCGGCCGCGGACGGACTACGCGCACCTGGAGGCGTTCGGACGAACGGTGGCGGGTCTGGCTCCGTGGATCGAACTGCCTGAGAAACCCGGCGAGGAGGCGGCATTGGGGGCGAGGCTCGGCGATCTCGTGCGCCGCGGGTTGGACCACGCCACAGCCCCGGCTTCGCCCGATGCGTTGAACTTCACCCGAGGGGGGCAACCGCTGGTTGACGCTGCCTTCCTTGCCTACGGGCTTGTTCTGGCCCCGCAGACGCTGTGGCGTCCCTTGCCGCCGGAGGTGAAGACACGCGTGATCGCCGCCCTGCGTGCCACCCGGCAGATTCAACCGGGTCCCAATAACTGGCTGTTGTTCCCGGCCATGATTGAGGCGTTTCTCGCGTCGGCTGGCGCGGAGTGGCAGGCGGAACCGGTCGAGCGGGCGCTGTCCGCCCACGAATCGTGGTACAAGGGCGATGGCGCGTACGGCGACGGGAATGATTTCCACTGGGATTACTACAACAGCTACGTCATCCAACCGTTTTTGGTCACGGTGTTGACGGCTCTGCAGCCGGTCACGGGTCGCTGGCAGTCCCATCTGGCACGGGTGACCGCCCGCGGCGTGCGCTACGCGGCGATCCAGGAGCGGCTTATCGCGCCGGACGGATCCTTCCCGGCACTGGGGCGCTCGATGGCGTACCGGGCGGGCGCGTTCCACCATCTGGCGCACCAGGCGTGGCGTGGGGCGCTGCCGCCGGAAGTCGCTCCCGCCCAGGCCCGGGGCGCCCTGACCGCGGTGATCCGTCGGACGCTCGAGCCGGCCGGCACCTTTGATGCGAGCGGATGGCTGCGGGCCGGATTGGCGGGACATCAACCGTCGCTCGCCGAGCCCTACATCAGCACGGGCAGCCTTTATCTCTGCACGTTGGTGTTTCATCCGCTGGGCCTGCCGGCCTCGCACCCCTTCTGGCGCGACCCGCCCGCCGATTGGACGCAGCGCCGGATCTGGTCGGGCGCGGACTCGCCCGCCGACCGCGCGCTGAAGGAAACTTGAACGGACGAACCATTTTGCACTCACTCTGGATTTCCATGAAAACTCCAAACCTCACCCCCTGGCTGCTGGCCGGTCTCTTCGCCGCAGCCATCCCGCTGGGCGCGCAACCCTCCGCGCCGCAGGCCGCCCCCCCGGGCGCCACGCTCGTCCTCAAGGCCGGCCAGCCCGGCCCCGTGATCAACCCCAATATCTACGGCCAGTTCGCCGAGCACCTCGGCCATTGCATCTACGGCGGCGTCTGGGTCGGCCCGGATTCGCCGATCCCGAACACGCGCGGCATCCGCAACGACGTCGTCGACGCGCTGCGCGAGCTCCACGTGCCCAACGTGCGCTGGCCGGGCGGCTGCTTCGCCGACGAGTATCACTGGAAGGACGGCATCGGCCCGCGCGAGCAGCGGCCCAAGATGATCAACACCACCTGGGGCGGCGTGGTGGAGGACAACAGCTTCGGCACGCACGAGTTCATGGACTTTTGCGAGCAGATCGGCACCCAGCCCTACGTCTGCGGCAACGTCGGCAGCGGCACGGTGCGGGAGATGATGGAATGGGTGGAGTACATGACCTCCGACGCCGACTCGCCCATAGCCAACCTCCGGCGGAAGAACGGCCACGACAAGCCGTGGAAGGTGCCCTATTTCGCCGTCGGCAATGAAAGCTGGGGCTGCGGCGGGAACATGCGGCCGGAGTATTACGCCGACGAGTTCCGCCGCTACAATACCTTCATCAAAAACTATCCGGGCAACCGCATCTACCGCGTGGCCGGCGGCTCCAATGGCGGCGACATGAACTGGACCGACGTGGTCATGGCCATGGCGGCAAAACAAATGAACGGCCTGTCCCTCCATTATTACACGCTGCCCACCAGCAACTGGCAGAAGAAGGGCTCGGCCACCGAATTCGACGAGGCGGCCTGGTTTGCGACGCTCCGGAACACGCTGCGCATGGAGGAGCTGCTCACGAAGCACTCGGCCATCATGGACAAGTACGACCCGCAGAAGCGCGTCGGCCTCATCGTCGACGAGTGGGGCACCTGGTACGATGTCGAGCCGGGCACCAATCCGGGCTTCCTCTACCAGCAGAACACGCTGCGCGACGCCATCGTCGCCGGACTCAACTTCAATATCTTCCACCAGCACGCCGACCGCGTGGCCGGGGCCAACATCGCGCAGATGGTGAACGTGCTCCAGACGATGATCCTGACCGACGGGCCGAAGATGACCGTCACGCCGACCTACTGGGTGTTTGAAATGTACAAGGTCCACCAGGGCGCCACGTCGCTGCCCGTCGAGCTGACCACGCCCGACTACAAGCTCGGCGACCAGGCGATTCCCGCCGTCAGCGCCTCGGCCTCGCGCGACGCCGCTGGCAAGGTCCACCTCTCTCTCGTCAACACGGATCCACAGCAGCCGGTCACGGTCACCTGCACCCTGGAAGACCTCGCGGCGAAGGCCGTCACCGGCCGCATCCTGACTGCGGCGGCGATGAATGCGCACAACACGTTCGATGCGCCCAACGCGGTGCGTCCGGTGCCGTTCACCGGCGCCATCCTTATTGGTGCTACGCTCACCGTCGCGTTGCCGGCCAAGTCCGTCGTGGTGCTCGAGCTGTGAGCGCCTCCGCATGAAGCTGCTGCGTTTCGTCCTTGGCGGGATGCTGGCCGGCGCCTGGACCGCCCGCGCGCAGACCGCCCCAGCGCCGGGTGCACCGGCGCCGGGCCTGCCGCCGGTCCACAGCGTCAAGCTCGCCGACGTGCGGTTGCGCGATGTCTTCATCCTACCCGATGCGCCGACGCAGACCTACTATCTGTACAACTCGTACCGGCGCGGCCCTGCCGGCCGGCCGGCGGTGATCGCGTACAAGAGCCGCGACCTGGAGAGCTGGGAGGGCCCGTACGTGGTCTTCGAGACGCCCACCGACTTTTGGGCGCAGCGCGGCATCTGGGCGCCGGAGGTGCACGCCTACCAGGGGAAGTACTACCTCTTCACCACGTTCAATACCGACGACAAGTTCCCCGAGCAGTGGCGCAACTGGCTGCCGCGTGTGAAGCGCGGTTCGCAGGTGCTGGTGGCCGACTCGCCGCTCGGCCCGTTCCAGCCCTTCCAGAACCGCGCGCATCTGCCCGCCGACATGATGACGCTCGACGGCACGCTGTGGATCGAGGACGGCGTGCCCTACATGGTGTTCTGCCACGAATGGGTGCAGATCAAGGACGGCACGGTCGAATTCATCCGGCTCAAGGATGATCTGTCGGACGTCGTGGGCGAGCCGACCAAGCTGTTCGACGGCAGCGACACGCCGTGGAGCATCAAATCAAAGCAGTGGGGCTGTCACGTCACGGATGGCCCGTATCTTTTCCGCAGCAAGAGCAGCAAGCTTTTCATGATCTGGTCCAGCGGCGGCGTGCACGGCTACACCACGGGCATCGCCGTCTCGCCTTCGGGCCGGCTCGCCGGGCCGTGGGAGCAGAAAGCCGAGCCGCTGTTCGGTGAGGATGGAGGCCACGGCATGATCTTCCGGCGCTTTGACGGACAGCTCATGCTCGTCCTCCACCAGCCCAACGATTTCCCCCGCGAACGGGCCCGTCTCTTCGAACTCGAGGACACCGGCGACACGCTGGTCCTGAAATCCAAGTGAACCCGCGGATACGGCCGTTACCAGCCTCTGGGCAGTATATCCCATGAAAACCGCTTACTGGAAATGCATCATTCTTTTGGGGTTGCTCTGCACCCCGTGGTTGTCCGCCGCGGCGGACGAGAATCCGCCTCCCGGCAAGGTGGCGGCGAAGCCGCTCTTCCGCGACCCGGTCTACGACGGCGCGGCCGATCCGGTGGTCATCTGGAACCGCACCGAGAAAAAATGGTTCATGTTCTACACCGATCGGCGCGCCAACCTGCCCGACAATCTGGTGACACAGGTCACGTGGGTGCACGGCACGCCCATCGGCATCGCCGAATCGGCGGACGGCGGCGCCACGTGGACCTACCGCGGCACGGCGGACATCGGCTACGGCGAAAAGGACTGCACCTATTGGGCGCCTGAGGTGATCGAGCACGACGGCACCTACCACATGTTTCTCACCATCGTCCCGGGTATCTTCACCGACTGGCAGCACCCGCGCGATATCATCCATCTGACGAGCGCCGACCTGTTGAAGTGGAAATACGAATCCACGCTGAAGCTGTCGTCCGACCGGGTGATCGATCCCTGCGTCCACCGCCTCGCGGATGGCACCTGGCGCCTGTGGTACAACAATGAGCGCGACAATAAATCCATCTACTACGCCGACAGCCCCGATCTCGCCACGTGGACGGACCGCGGCAAGGTCACCGGCGTCGGCGAGCGGCCGGGCGAGGGGCCGTACGTTTTCCAGTGGAAGGGATCCTACTGGATGCTGATTGACGTCTGGAAAGGCCTGGGGGTCTACCGGTCCGACGACGCGCTGCACTGGACCGTGCAGGCGGACAACCTGCTGGACAAGCCGGGCAAGGGTCCGGACGACGGCGCGAACGGCGGGCACCCCGGCGTGGTGGTGAGCGGCGGCCGTGCCTATTGCTTCTATTTTCTCCATCCCGGCCGCATGGGCACGATTCAAGTCGGCGCCAGGGATGGCCACGAGCGGCGCCGCAGCCTGATCCAGGTTGTCGAACTCAAATACGCGGACGGCAGGATCACCTGCGACCGCGACCAGCCGACGTACATCAACCTGCTGCCGCCGATGGATCCTCCGCGCTCATGAATCTCAAGATCCTTGTGTGGTTCCTTCTCCCCGCCGGGGCGCTGCTGGCCGCGGGGGGAAACGCTGCGCCGGATGCGAAACCGGTCAGCGTCGCCAGTCCCGACGGCCGGCTGGTCGTTGACTTCCGCGTCACTGGCGCGGGCGCGCCGCGTTATGCGATCCGCCTCGCCGGCCAGCCGGTGCTGCAGGAATCCCGGCTTGGGCTCGTGCGCGAAGATGCCGATTTTTCCCAGGATCTGCGTCTGGTGGGGCAGTCCCCGACGACGCCAGTGCGCGACCGCTACGAGATTCTCACCGCCAAGCGGCGCGTGAACACCTACCGCGCGAACCGGAAGGAGTTTCACCTGCAGACCGCCGCCGGGCAGAGGCTCGACGTCATCTTCCAGGTCTCCAACGACGGCGTGGCGTTTCGCTACTGTTTTCCCGAGACGAATGCCGTGACGCTCCGGTTGAAGGAGGAAGTGTCGTCGTTCCACTTCCTGCCAGGCGCGCGGGCGTGGCTGCAGCCCATTGCGGTTGCCCACAGCGGCTGGTGCCAGGCCAGTCCGTCCTACGAGGAGTATTACGAGAAGGACATTCCGGTCGGCACGCCGTCGACGTTCGGCGCCGGCTGGGTCTACCCGGCGCTCTTTCGCTCCGGTGACACCTGGCTGCTCGTGAGCGAGGTCTCGCTGTCGCGGAACTATTGTGGCACGCGGCTGCGTTCCGAGTCGCCCGACGGGGAGTATACGGTCGGTTTTCCCGACCCGCGGGAGAATCGTTCGGGCGGCCCGGTCAATCCCGAGTCGAAACTCCCGTGGCTCACGCCCTGGCGCATCGTCGTGGTGGGCGAACTCAAGCTGGTGGCGGAGTCCACGCTTGGCCTCGATCTGGCCGACCAGCCGGCGCAGCCGGCGGCCCCGTCGATCCAGCCCGGCAAGGCCTCGTGGAGCTGGCCGCTGCTGAAAGATGGCAACACGACCTACGACGTGCAGAAGCGCTTCATCGACTATGCAGCGGCGATGGGCTGGCGCTACACGCTGATTGACGCGGGCTGGGACACGCAGATCGGCTACGACAAGATCAGGGAACTGGTCGACTACGCCCGCGCCAAGGGCGTGGGGATTCTGTTGTGGTACAACTCGGCGGGCGACTGGAACACGACGCCACAGACGCCGCGCAACATGCTGCTCACGCACGAAAGCCGTCTGAAGGAATTTGAGCGGCTGAAGGCGATGGGTGTGGCTGGGCTCAAAATCGATTTCTTTGGCGGCGACGGACAGTCGATGATCGACTACTACCTCGATCTCCTCGAGGACGCGGCACCGTACGGCTTCCTGATGAATTTCCACGGCGCGACGCTGCCGCGCGGCTGGGAGCGGACCTATCCGCACCTGATGACGATGGAGGCGGTCCGCGGTCTCGAGTATGTGACGTTCGAGCAGCGCAACGCCGACCAGGAAGCCACGCATGCGGCCATGCTGCCGTTCACGCGCAATGTCTTCGATCCGATGGATTTCACGCCGATGGTGCTGGACCAAATCCCGCGGATCGAGCGCCGCACGACCAGCGCGTTCGAGCTGGCGCTGGCGGTGTTGTTCACCTCGGGCATCCAGCACTACGCGGAGATCCCGGAGGGCCTGGCCAAGGCGCCCGACTACGTGCGCGATTTTCTCAAGCACGTCCCGAGCGTGTGGGACGACACGAAGTTCCTGGACGGCTATCCGGGCAAGTTCGCGGTCTTGGCGCGCCAAGGCGAAGGCCGCTGGTATGTGGCCGGCATCAATGCCGAAGCGGCGGAGAAAAAACTCGCGCTGAATCTGAACGAACTCGCCGTTCGCGGCTCCGGCACGCTCATCACGGATGGAGACGCCGGCAATCTCTCGTTCCGCCAGGTGCCGGTGCAGCTTTCCTCCGGGCAGCAGCTGGAACTCACCCTCCCGCCGCACGGCGGATTTGTTCTCGTACTGGAGTAACCGGACGCACGCCCGGCATGATGGGAGGCTGCCGCGAGCAGAATATATGAAAACCACCTCGCTTCGAATCGTCTGGGCCGGCGCCTTGCTCTCGGCCCTCCAACTCGCGGCATCGGTTTTTCCTGCAAGAGTATGTCAGATGGGATAAGCGTCCGTGTTTGCCTTTGAATCTGAGAAGGCAGATAGGTGGGACGCACAATTGAGTATCATAGCCGTTCGAGTTCATGACCGAGATCACGCAGGTACTTCAGGCCATGGGGCGAGGCGAGAGCGGTGCCTCCGAGAAGTTATTGCCGCTCGTTTACGATGAATTGCGCCGACACGCGGCAGCGCGGATGGCGCAAGAGGCCGCCGGCCAGACGTTGCAGCCAACGGCGTTGGTGCATGAAGCTTGGCTGCGTATCGTCGGTAACGGCGACCGCACGTGGCAGAACCGCGCCCACTTTTTCGGAGCAGCGGCGGAGGCCATGCGGCGCATCCTGATCGAGAATGCGCGCCGAAAGTTCCGCCTGAAGCGCGGCGGCCATCAGGTACGGCTGGACATCGATCAGCTCGAACTGGCCGCGACCACCCCGGATGAGAAAATTCTCCTGATTGACGAGGCCTTGGAGAAGCTGCAGGCAGAGGATCCGGAAAAGGCGCGGGTGGTCGTGCTGAAGTTCTTCGGCGGGTATACCAATCAGGAAGTGGCGGAAAACATAGGCGTGACCGAGCGCACGGTGGAGCGCCATTGGGCCTATGCCAAGGCCTGGCTGTTTCAAATGATTCGCGCGCAAAAATGATCCGCCCGCACTCCAGTTGGCCTTCCGGTGTCGGGTTTCGCGCTCGAAGCGCGCATGATTGAAGCGGACTGCTGAATGATGAACGCCGCAACCCAACGCGAAGAGGACCTGTTTGATGCCGCACGGAAGCTGGCGGGATCGGCCGAGCGCGGGGCATTTCTTGATCGGGCCTGTGCCGGGGATCCGGCCCTGCGCGCGAGGATTGAAGACTTGCTGATGGCCGCGGCCGACGCCGAGCGATTCTTCACAGAGAGCGGTTCAGCCCTGAGCTTTCCCGGGCTCTCCCTTCAATCCTCCCGGGGCACGCCGGCCTCTGCTGGCGCAATCCGCGCCAGTCTGCTTGGCGAAGAACCGATCGGCACCCGCATCGGCCGGTACAAGCTTCTACAGAAGATCGGCGAGGGTGGCTGGGGTGTGGTCTACATGGCCGAGCAGGAGGAGCCGGTCCGTCGCCGGGTGGCGCTGAAGATCATCAAGCTCGGCATGGAGACCAAGAGCGTCATCGGCCGCTTTGAGGCCGAACGCCAGGCCCTGGCGATGATGGATCATCCCAATATCGCCCGGGTGTTCGACGCCGGGGCCACGGAGCGGGGACCGCCTTACTTCGTCATGGAACTCATCCGCGGGGTGAAAATCACGGAGTACTGCGACCAGAACCGTCTCGACACCCGTCAGCGCCTCGATCTGTTCATCCAGATCTGCCATGCCATCCAGCATGCGCATCAAAAGGGCATCATTCACGGAGACATCAAGCCGTCGAACATCATGGTCACGGTGCAGGATGGAGTGCCGGTGCCCAAAGTCATCGACTTCGGCATCTCGAAAGCGACCGAAGCGCGACTGACGGATGAACTGCTGTTCACGGCGTATGCTCAGTTGATCGGCACGCCGGCCTATATGAGTCCGGAGCAGGCGGAGATGAGCGGGCTGGATACCGACACCCGCAGCGACATCTACAGCCTAGGCGTGGTGCTCTATGAATTGCTGACGGGCAAGACGCCGTTCGATGCCAAGGCGCTCATTGGCTCAGGTCTGGATGAGATGCGCCGGACGCTGCGGGAGCGGGAACCGCCCCGGCCCTCCATCCGGCTCAACACGCTCGAACGGCCGGACTTGGCCAGGACCGCCGAATCCCGCCAGGCCGAGCCCGCCCGACTCATCGCCTTGCTGCACGGCGACCTCGATTGGATCGTGATGAAGGCGTTGGAGAAGGACCGCACGCGGCGTTACGAAACGGCCAACGGCCTGGCGCTGGACATCCAGCGCCATCTCAACAACGAACCCGTCATGGCCCGGCCGCCCAGCCGGATGTACCGGCTCCAGAAACTGGCCCGCCGGAACCGGGTGGTGTTTGCCGCCGCCGGCGCCGTGGCCGCCGCGCTGGTGATCGGCATGGGCACTTCCACCTGGCTCTTCCTCAAGGAGAGAGAAGCCCGTCACCGCGCCGTGGCCGCCGAGCAACAGGAGGCCCGTCTGCGCCACAACGCGGAAGTCAGGGAAAAGATCACGCAGGCCGCACTGCTGGTGAGCCAGGAACGGTTCGATGGAGCGGATGATCTGTTAAAGGAGCTCTCTCTCACCCAGCCGACGGTGGAAGGCGCGGCCGTGTTCCGCGCGCTGGGCGAGTGGCACGCGCTCCACAACCGATGGAGGGAAGCGGCGGACCGATTTGCGGTGCTCCTGCGGATCAACCAGCTCGACGGCGTGGATGTTGCCACCTTGGATTATCTGGAACTCGGCCCGCCGCTCATCGAGCTGGGCGACACGGACGGCTATGAGCATTTCCGTCAGGAGGCGATCGCCCGCTTTGTCGCGACGCCTTGTCCGTTCGCCGATCGCATCGTCAAGATCAGCCTGCTCCTGCCGGCGAACAAGCGACTCATCGAGGCTTTGGCCCCGGTGGCGGAAGCCACGGCACAGTCGCTCACGGAGGCGGATGCCGACGGCGATGCTTTCAAGGCTGCCTGGCGGGCCGTTTCCCTGGCGTTGTTTGAGTACCGCCGGGGCAACTACACCAAGGCGGCGGAGTGGTGCAGACGGTGCCTGGCCTATCCGGAGTACAATGCACCACGGACCGCAACCGCCCGCGTGATCCTGGCCATGTCTTGCCGTCAACTGGGCCGGGTCGACGAAGCCTATTCAGAACTGGGTGGAGGCCGCGAGATCATCGAGAACAAGTACAAAAGCTGGGCGGATCGCGGTACTCCTGTGCAGGGTTTCTGGTTTGACTGGGGCCTGGCCCGGATTCTCCTGCGTGAGGCAACGACGCTGATCGAGACAGCCCCCCGTCCCCAATAGACTCCCAAGAACTTCCGCTTCAGCGGGTTCCACGGGCGATCATATATCTGCGGATTGAGGACCCGGCGGACCGAATCTCCTCAGTGATGTCCGTGTCGGTTTTGGAGGTCAGACGGCGCATGTAAGGATGGCACCCCAAAAAGTCTGAGTGCCGAGTTGTTCTGTCTGAATCGCACCATGCTTACTCCCGTTATGAACCCCAACCCATGCTCCAATTCTCGCGGGCATTCTTCGGTCCAGAGCCGAAGAGTTGTCTCGCTTTGCTCCGCTACCGTGCTGGCTTTCTTCCTCGGTGTCAGCCCGGCGCGCGCCCAGGAAACGACCCCTGCCAAGCCTCCATCCAACGAGACGCCGACCACTGCCCAGCCTTCATCCAAAGAGGCGCCGATCGAAATGGCACCGGTGGTGGTGACTGGCCTGCGCGCCAGCTTGATCAGTTCCGAAGAAATCAAGCTCAACGCCCCCGACTTCGTCGACTCCATCGTCGCCGAGGACATCGGCAAGTTCCCGGACCTCACCGTGGCCGAGGCGCTCCAGCGGGTGCCCGGCGTTCAGGTCGCACGCGCGCAAGGCGAAGTCGGCTCGGTCGTGATCCGCGGCCTGCCGAACATCGAAACCACCCTGAACGGCTATGAGGTCTTCACCGGCACCGGCCGTGGCGTCGCGTTGCAGGACATCCCGGCGGAGATGGTCGCAGGCGTCGACGTCTTCAAGGCTGCCGGCCCGGACAAGATCGAGGGCGGCGTGGCGGGCCTGATCGACGTACGCCTGCGGCGCCCGTTCGATTTCAGCGGTTTCACCGTCGCCGGCACCGCCGACGGCATCTATTCGACCCAGGCGCAGAAGGACAGCTATAACATCAGCGGCCTAGTGAGCAACCGCTGGAAGACCTCGATGGGAGAATTCGGGGCGCTGCTGGACGTGTCCTTTGCGCGCTCGCAATACATGGACCAGATCGTGGACAACTACGTGCACTTCGGCGCCCTCGGCGAAACGTACGACCTCACCACCGATTCCTCCGGCACCCCGGGTTACTTCGCCGACAATTTCGGGATTCAGCTGAATCCGGGCGACCGCAAGCGGGTCGGCGTCTCGGCCATGCTGCAGTGGAAGCCCAACGCAAACACCGAGTTCTACTGGGACAACCTCTACACCCGTTACGACGACCTGCATAGCGTCGACTTTTTCATCGGCATTCCGAGCTGGGCCAACGCCGGCTTCTACATCAACAATGTCACGCTTTTTCCCGCCGGCTACGATGGCTATAACGTTCCGGAGAAATACAACAGCCTGGGCACCCCCGCCCGATTCGTCCAGAGCATGACGGCGCATTACACGAACAGCCTGACCAGCACGCAGGCCTTCCACGACAAGACCGACACCTATCAGGGCGCCGTCGGCGGCAAGTGGGACAATGGGACGGTCAAGGTTTCGGGCGAGCTGAGCTACAACTTCAGCACGTACCGGCCGCGGGGCGTGATCCTCGACACCGGGCTCGTGACGCCCTCGTTCTCGATCACCTACAATGAGAACAACGCGTCGACGGTCAACGCCACGGGCGTCGACTACACGAATGTTGCCAACTACCATCTGCAGCAACTGTTCGACCAGTGGCAGCGCGAACACAGCGTGCAATACGCCCTCCGGGCCGATCTGCTCTACCGCCTGCGGAACGCGTTCTTCAAGTCGCTGCAGTTCGGCGTGCGGTATGCCGATCGCGACGTCAACTATACGTCGGCGAACGGCGGCGGCGATTTCCAGTGGGCCATCGCGGCGGCCTCGAGTATTCCCGGCCTGGGGCACGAATCCCCCACCAACCTGTTCGTCGGACCCGGTCAGATCAACGTCCGGCAATGGTGGTCGGCGGATCCGAATTTCCTGCTGAACGACACCGACGTGATCCGCAAGATCTTCGGCCACGCCCTGGGCGAGCCGCTGCCCGATCCAACGAAGACCTTCAAGGACACGGAGAAGACGACCACCCTCTACGGTCTGACCAACTACTCGGCCAAGCTCGGCGACCTGCCCTTGGACGGTGTGATCGGGGTTCGTTTTGCGCACACGGATGACACCTTGGCCGGCTATTTGCAGCAGATCATCGCCAGTTCGACAACTTACACCTGGACCTCGGTCGATCGGTCGCGGTGGGAAGCGCTGCCGACCGCGAACGGACGTTTGAAGCTGCAGGACGATCTATTCCTGCGCGCCTCCTTCACCAAGACGATTACGCGGCCGGACTTCAGCGCGCTGAATCCTGCCACGTCGGTAACGGCTGCGGGGCCGACCCTGCCTGGCCAGGGCTCGGGCGGCAATCCGGACCTCGATCCGATCCGGTCCACGAACTACGATCTGTCGCTCGAGTACTACCCGACGAAGGCGAGCATGGCCTCGGTCGCCGGCTTCTACCGGACCATTGACGGATACATTCAGAGTTACGTGGATTCGGAAGTCATCAACGGCAATACGTACGCCGTCACCCGGCCGCACAGCACGCACAACGGCTACCTGGAGGGCGCCGAGGTTGCCTACCAATACTTCTTCGACTTCCTGCCGGATCCGTTCAAGGGCCTGGGTCTCCAAGCCAACTACACCTATATCAAGGGTGAGACGGAGAATCCGCTGACGAACATAAAGCAACAGATCGCGCAGGTCTCCCCGAACAACTACAACCTTATCCTGATCTACGAACACGGCCCGTTCTCCGGCCGGCTGGCCTATAACTGGCGTGGCCGCTACATCGACAGCTTCAACCAGAGCGGCATCCAACCGTCGACCGTCTGGGTGCAGCCCCGCGGCCAGCTCGACTTCTCCGCCGGCTATGCGATCACTAAGGGCCTGACGATCACGTTCGACGCCACCAATATCACCAAGAGCAAGTATCACGACAACTTTGGCGACGTGCCGATGTTCACCCGCGACGTCCGCAGCTACGACACGACGTATGAGTTGGGCCTGAGGTACCGTTACTAGAGAGCGAAGAAAGCAGATGACCTCTTGACGGCGCACCTCCGACCGAGCCGTCAAGAGATCGCAACTGACGAGGAGGCTCGATTGGGGATTCTTGCCCCCAATCGAGCGAGGTGACGAATCAAGAACGGGAACCCAACCAAGCCGCCGGTATGTTACTGGGAGCGTCAAATCGTCGAGCGAATCCTGCCGCACATGGGGTCCAATCCGCCCCAGGAGATCCGCGCCGATGACTTGGCAATCACACATCCGGCGTGGAGGCGGGTGGGGGCGGTGCGGTGTTCGGCGTTGGGGCGATGCCGGTCCCCCCCGTTTGGTCGCATCCGTGCGCCGTTGCCTCACCGCGTATCTGGGGCTGATCGTCGTCGCCGGCACGGCCTCGGCCGCGAGCTGGGGACTGTCGGGAGATCTGGGCGCGCACGACCCGAGCATCATCCGGGAAGGAAACACGTGGTGGTGTTTCGCCACCGGCACGGGTCTGCCGGTGAAAAGTTCCTCCGACGGCTTGAACTGGACGCAACGGGCGCCACTTTTTGCCGCCGAGCTTTCTTGGTGGCGGACCTATGCGCCCAACATGGGAACGCTGGACGTGTGGGCGCCGGATGCGCACCGGTTCGGCGGCAGAACCTGGTGCTACTATTGCGTCTCCGTATTTGGCCAGAACAACTCGGCGATCGGCCTGACCTCCTGCACCAGCATCGCCACCGGGGACTGGCGCGACGACGGACTGGTGATCAACTCAAAGAGCGGGGTGGATGCCTTCAACGCCATTGATCCCAGCCTGGCCACGGACGCGGCGGGCAATCCTTGGCTGGTGTTCGGCTCGTGGTTCGACGGCCTGCATGTCGTCCAGCTCGACCCGAACACGATGAAGCCCACCGGCCCCATCTATTCCATCGCGCAAAGAACCAACGGCATTGAGGGTGCCAATATCGTGTACGCCAACGGCTACTACTATCTGGTCGTCTCGATCGACCAATGCTGCCAGGGGGTCAATAGTACCTATAAAATCGCTTACGGCAGATCCACCAGTGTCACAGGCCCCTATCTGGACAAAGACAGTGTACTCATGTTAAGCGGAGGCGGGACGGTTTTGGACGCGGGCGACAGCCGGTGGAAGGGACCCGGCGGCCAGAGTGTCGTGCAGAACGGCGGGGCGTGGATCATCGCCTTCCACGCCTATGACGCCAACAACAACGGCAATCCCACCCTGCAGATCAGCGACTTATTCTGGGACTCCGGCAATTGGCCTACCTTGTCAGGCCGGGGCGTGGTCGTCAGCACTGTGGCCGGCCAGGCCGGAGCTGCCGGCAGCGCGGACGGCACCGGATCCGCCGCGAGATTCAATTATCCGGCCGACGCCGCGGTCGACAGCGGGGGCAACATCTGCGTGGCGGACACCTACAATCATACCATCCGCAAGGTCACTCCGACCGGAACGGTGACCACGCTAGCCGGCCAGGCGGGCGTGAGCGGCAGCGCCGATGGCACGGGCACCGCCGCCAGATTCAAACATCCGGCGGGCGCAGCCGTGGATGGCGCGGGCAATATCTACGTTGCCGACACCGACAATGACACGATCCGAAAAATCACGCCGGCGGGCGTGGTGAGCACGCTCGCGGGAACGCCCGGCGTGAGCGGCAGCGCCGATGGCACCGGTTCGGCCGCGAGTTTCAACGGTCTCTCGGGCATCGTGGTGGACAGCGCCGGGAACCTTTACGTCGCCGACACCCTGAACCACACCATCCGGCGAATCACACCCGGCGGCGCCGTCGCCACCGTGGCTGGTACGCCGGGCGCGAGCGGCAGCGCCGATGGTGCCGGGTCGGTCGCCCGCTTCCATGGCCCTCAAGGTCTGGCCCTTGATGGCGGCGGCAACCTCTACGTCGCGGACACCAACAACGACACCATCCGCAAGGTTGTCCTGTCGAACTGGGCCGTGACCACCGTTGCCGGACAAGCCGGCGCCAGCGGCGCGACGGATGGTGCCGGCAGTGCGGCGCGGTTTTTCTATCCTTCCGGAGTGGCTGTTGACGCTGCGGGTAATCTTTACGTCGCCGATACGGACAATAGTGCGATCCGTGAAATCACTTCGTCCGGCGGGGTGATCACCATCGCCGGCCAGCCCGGAACCGGTGGCAGCGCCGATGGTACGGATGGCGCCGCCCGCTTTAATTTACCCACGGGCCTGGCAGTCGACAACTCCGGCAACATCTATGTCGCCGATACCAACAACCACGCCATCCGCCTTGTGATATTCTCCACCGCCCCCAGCATCACGGCGCAGCCGCAAAGCCAGACCGTGACGGTTGGAGCCAATGTGCAATTCTCAGTCACAGCCTCCGGCAAGCCGACGCCCACCTATCAGTGGTATTTCAACGGTACCGCCATCAATGGAGCCACTGGCAGCACGCTGAGCCTGACCAACGTCCAGGCGGCCAACGCCGGCAACTACACGGTCACGGTCGCGAACGCAGCCGGGAGCGTGACCAGCAACCAAGCCACACTGACTGTCAACCCCGCCAGCACGGGGTCGTCTGGGGAGGGTGGCGGCGGGGGCGGCGGCGCGATGGAGGCGTGGTTTTTCGCCGGACTGACCGGGCTGGGGGCGGCGCGGTGGCTGCGGCCCGGCTTGAGGAGCTTGAAGGCTCTCGCGTGGTTCCTGCTCCCGGCCGCGGCGCTGTTCGCGGCTGGCGCCAACCCGACACCAGACGCCGAAGCGCTCCTGGCCCGGCTGGGCAAACGCGACGCCCGGGTGCACGACCCCTCCACGATTGTCAAATGCCGGGATGAATACTGGGTTTTCGCCACCGGCATGGGCTTGGTTTCCTATCATTCCAAGAACTTGGTGCATTGGGAGAGCGGCGGCCGTGTTTTCACGGACCTTCCCCCGTGGATTACCCAGGTCGTGCCCGGACAACGCGGTCATTTCTGGGCGCCGGACGTCATCTGGCACGACGGCCGGTACCTATTGTACTACGCGGTCTCGGCCTTCGGGAAGCGCACGTCGGCCATCGCCCTTGCGACCAATCCTACGCTCGATCCGGCTGACCCCGCCCATCACTGGACCGACGCCGGAGTCGTCGTCCAGACCGACGAAAACGACAACTTCAACGCCATCGATCCATCGGTGTTCCGCGACACGGACGGGAAGCTATGGCTGGCCTTTGGCTCGTTCTGGAGCGGCATTAAGCTCATCGAGCTCGATCCCGCCACGGGCGGGCGCCTGGCTCCGGCTTCACCGATTTACCCGCTGGCGTGGCACGAGTCCATCGAAGCGGCGTGTCTCTACCGCCACGGCGAATTCTATTATCTCTTTGTGAACTGGGGCCTGTGCTGCCGCGGCGTGAAAAGCACCTACGAGATCCGCGTCGGCCGCAGCAAGCAGGTCACGGGACCCTATCTTGACCGGGAGGGGAGGGATCTCCTTCACGACGGCGGCAGCGTGTTCATGGCGACCGACGGGCTGTTCATCGGGCCCGGCCATGTCGGTATTCTAGAGGAGAACGGCCGCTTCTGGGTGAGTGTGCATTTCTATGACGGCACGCGCAACGGTGCGCCAACGCTCGCCATCCGACCGCTCACTTGGTCTGCTGACGGCTGGCCTCTGGCGGAATCAATGCCATGACCCTAACCAACCCTTTTACCATGCGTACCCCCCGCCTCCTTCTCGCCGCCTGCCTCGCGATGGCGTATGCCTCCACCGCGGTGTTTCAAATCGGATTCTAGCGCGTGTCACGATCTGCCAGCGACAAACTGCCCACTTGCGGACCTGAATCAAAATGAATGCCAATTTATCGAGGTTTTCACCTCTGGCCTTGGGATTGCTCATCGCCGGAAGCTTGGTGGCGGCGCAGCCCAGACAGGTAAGCATCCACGATCCAGTCATGGCGCAGGAGCGTGACACCTACTACCTCTTCAGCACCGGTCCGGGTATCACCTACTACAGTTCCAAGGACATGAAAACCTGGGAGCTCCGGGGCCGCGTCTTCCCGGGGGACCCGGCTTGGGCGAAACGCGTCGCACCCAGTTTCAACGGGCACATCTGGGCGCCCGACATCATCCGTCACGACGGCAAGTATTACCTGTATTACTCCGTTTCCGCGTTTGGAAAAAACACCTCGGCCATCGGTGTGACAACAAACCGGACGCTCGATCCGGACTCGCCCGACTTCAAATGGGAAGACCAGGGGATCGTGCTGCAGTCGTTCCCGGGCCGCGACTTATGGAATGCGATTGATCCCAACGTGATCGTGGACGAAGACGGCACGCCGTGGATGAGCTTCGGCTCATTCTGGTCGGGTCTGAAGCTCGTCAAACTGGCCCCGAACTGGACCGCGCTGGCTGAACCGCAGGAATGGTATTCCATTGCCCGCCGGTATCGCTCTGCCTTCGAAGACGACAAGGAGGCCGGAACGGCCGAGATCGAAGCGCCGTTCATTTTCAGGAAAAACGGCTATTACTATCTTTTCGTTTCCTGGGGCCTGTGCTGCCGGGGCAAGGACAGTACCTACAAGCTCATGGTGGGACGCTCGCGAAATGTGCGAGGTCCCTACGTGGACAAGGATGGCCGGAACCTGAGCGAGGGTGGGGGCAGCCTGTTGCTGGCCGGTAACGCTCGCTGGGCCGGGCCGGGATCCAACAGCGCTTACACTTTTGATGGCAAAGACTACCTCATCTTCCACGCCTACGAGGCTGCCGACAATGGCCTGCAAAAGCTGAAGATCGCCGAGATCAAATGGGACGACACGAAATGGCCGGTGGTCGACGAGAGCGTCCTCGACGAGTATCGGAGCGTTTTGCTCAAATGACCGCCGGCACCAAGCGGTCGCCCATCTTTCCCATGCTGAATCCGATCATCCAGCGATGATTCCGGCCAATTGGCGAAAAACACCATGAGAACCCCCAGACTTACCATCCTTGAGAAGATCGGTTTCGGCGGCGGCGACGCGGCCGTGAACGTCGTCTGGTCGGCCCTGGCGATCATCATCACGTTCTTCTACACTGACGTGTACAGGCTGAACGTCGCCCACATCGCCATGCTGGGACTAATCCCGCGGCTGATCGACGCTTTCGCCGACGTCGCGATGGGCATGTACACCGACAGCCACACGACGCGCTGGGGCCGATACCGCCCGTATTTCCTCATCTTCGCGGTCCCGTTCGGGCTCGCGGTCATGCTGGTGTTCACCACGCCGGACCTCTCCTACACCGGCAAACTGATCTGGGCCTACACGACCTACATTCTGATGATGCTCGTCTTCACGGCCATCGTCATCCCTTACATCTCCCTGCCTGGTGTGTTGACGGCCGACCCGCAGGAGCGCCTTTCGGCCAACGGGTATCGGCTGTTCTTCGCCAAGGGGGCCTCATTGCTGGTCAACACGTTTGTTCCGATCTTTGCGTCCCGTTGGGGGCAGGAGCACCTTGCGAAGGGCTATCAGATCTCGATGGCGGTGATGGCCGGCATGGCCACGCTGCTGTTTATCTTCTGTTTCTTCACCACGACCGAACGCGTGGTGCACAAGAGCGACCGTAAACCGCTGGGCCAACAACTGGGCCTGCTCTGGAAGAACGATCAATGGATGGTTCTGTTCTGGGTGTGCCTGATCGGCACGATCGGTTACGTGATCCGCGGGTCCGCGGCGCTCTATTACGCCAAATACTACCTCGGTGGAGATGCCAAGATGCAGGCCGCCTTCGTTTCCACCGGTATCATCGGCAACATCCTCGCCATGGTCGCCTCCACCTGGATCACGAAGAAGTTCTGCAAGATCCAGCTCTTCCGCTGGTCGCAATTGATCACCTTCGCGTTGAGCGTGATCATGTTCCTGGTCGTGGCCCCCAGCAGCATTGTCGCGGCGTTCGTTTTGTACTTCCTCATCAACTTCATCGTCGACCTGCAGGGGCCGGTGTTCTGGTCCATCATCTCCGAGGCCGTCGACTACGGCGAGGTCGAGAGTGGGAAGCGCGTGGCCGGCATGGCGTTCGGCGGGGTCTCCTTCGCCCAGAAGATGGGCATGAGCCTGGCCGCGGGCATGGTGGGCTGGCTGCTCACTTACTTCCATTACATGGCGGATCAGGTGCAGAGCGCGTTCACGCTGCGGGGCATCGCGCTGCTGCTCACCGTCATCCCCGGCGTCTTCCACCTCGGCATGGGCCTGCTGATGTACAAGTACCGCATCACCGACAAATACTACAACGAGATCAAAGAGAAGCTGGCCGCGCAGGGAAAACTGCTCTTCGCCGGCTCCAGCAACACGACGACCGGTTGACGGGAACTCCCCATGACCAACATCCTCCAGCCCATCATTCTCCAGCGCGCCGATCCATGCATCCGCCGGTTCACCGACGGCTGGTATTACTTCACCGCATCGGTTCCGGCCTATGACCGCATCGAGTTGCGCCGCGCGCGCACGATCGCCGGGCTGCCGACCGCTCCCCCAGTCGACGTCTGGAAGAAGCCCGACACCGGTCCCTTCAGCGAGCTGATCTGGGCGCCGGAAATCCACCACCTCTTCGGTGCGTGGCACGTCTATTTCGCCGCCGCACCCTCCCGGGCGATCAAGGACGACCTGTTCCAGCATCGCATGTATGTCATCTCGACGACGGCGGCGAATCCGCTCGAGGGCAAATGGTCGTCGCCCGTCCGCGTCGACACCGGCATCGACAGCTTCTGCCTCGATGCCACGGCGTTCACGCATCGCGGCGCCACCTACTACGTCTGGGCGCAGAAGGATCCCGCCATCCGCGGGAATTCCAACCTCTACATCGCGCGGATGGCTTCAGCGACGAGCCTCGCCACCCCGCCCGTGCGTCTTTCCGTTCCCGAGTTCGAATGGGAGATCCGCGGCTTCTGGGTCAACGAAGGCCCGTCCGTCCTCGTCCGCCACGGTCGCGTGTTCATCAGCTACTCCGCCAGTGCGACCGACGAGAACTACTGCATGGGCCTGCTCCACGCCCGCGAGGACGCCGACCTGCTCGATCCGCGCAGCTGGTCGAAATCGCCGCAGCCGGTCTTTCGAACCGACTATGAGCACAAGATCTACGGTCCGGGTCACAACAGTTTCACGGTCGCCGAGGACGGCGAGACCGATCTGTTGGTTTACCATGCCCGCACCTACACCGAGATTGCGGGCGATCCCTTGTGGGATCCCAACCGGCACACCTACGTCAAGCCGCTGAAATGGAATGCGCAAGGCCTGCCGGTATTTGGGCGGCCATCCGGAGTTGAATGACCATCGCTGGAGCGTTCCGGGCGGCGTGACCGCAAAAGGCCGCCCGCCGGCCCGCGCTTTCCATACACCTTCCCGGCAAATTCGCTCACCATCCTGCGGCTCAAGACGGCGGAGTAAGAGCGGATACAACCTAACCTACTTGGTTGCGGACACGGGGCATTTGTGACTTTGACTTAGAAAACATGTACGACGCGAATCCGAGGCGCCATTTGGCGAGAGCGAAAGACCTGCTCTCGCGTACTGAATCCGCAGATTATCCACGACTCCGTTATTCAGCGCTTGATCTGCGTCTCGCGATCGAGACCACCTTCCAGGAGATCCTGTCGGCTTGCTATAAGGAATTCTTAGATAGATTCGGTGACCTTTGGCGGACGAAGGACTTTATCAGAGAGATCAGAAAGCAAAATCGAGACTTCGATCTAAAGAACCAGCTGGTTCCGGTAGTCATACGGAAGAAAAAGAAGATAGCAGATTACCTTGAGTTGGACCTCGACCGACTATCGTCAATTCATCGCCAGTTAAGTGATCATCTCCACCACCTGAATCGATATGATAGGAAGAAAGGGTCGGCCGATCGGGCTGCACTTCTTGTTGCTTTGCTACAGGAGGCGACCGGCTATTTGGAGGGTTTGTTGAAGCATCCACGATATTGGGTGGAGTTCTATGATTCGGATGCTTGGTTGTTTGAGGAGGTATTGTCGGGAAGGCGTTCTTTAGAGTATTTCATCAAGTATATCGAGGCTGGGCACCTCAAGAACTACGCGGTTATCGATGTTCATCACCTACAAGAAGGCACCCGACCAACATCTGAAGCCATCTGAGCACGCAATTTCTTCAGGTGCTGGGGAACGCAGCGGCCATCTGCGCCTCAATTGAACCACGGATGACGCGGATAGACACGGACTGTCAAAAGATTGTCCCGAGCCCTCCCAACCGTGCTCATCCGTGTGATCTGTGGTAAAAATAAAAACAGGGTTTAGTTTCAATGCTCTTGGCCGGCGGCGGGTCGGGCGAGCTGCCGCAAGGCGGCGTCCAGGCGCTCGTGCGCCTCGGTCAGGCTGGATGTGACGGACGGACCCGAGGTTTTTCACGGTTGAGGCGGGCTAGGGCGGTTGCAGAATGGCGGACCATGAAATCCCGGTATGCGGAGAGGTCGTGGACCGCGGCGTTGTTCCTCGCCGCCGGCGGGCTGCTCGCGGCGGCGGACGGCGCGGAGCCGGCGCCTGCCTTCTGGCAGTGGGCGCAGACGCCGCCCATGGGGTGGAACAGCTGGGATTGTTTCGCCACCACCGTGACCGAGGTCCAGATCAAGGCGCAGGCCGACTTCATGGCCGGACAGCTTGCGCGCCACGGCTGGCAGTACGTCACGGTCGACATCCAGTGGTACGAGCCCGAGGCGAAGAGCTTCGATTACCTCAAGGATGCGAAGCTCGTCATGGACGAATGGGGGAGATTGCTGCCGGCGCCCAACCGCTTTCCCTCCGCGGCGAACGGCGCGGGCTTCAAGGCGCTGGCCGGCTACGTCCATGGCCGGGGCCTCAAGTTCGGCGTGCACCTGTTGCGCGGCATTCCGCGCCAGGCCGTGGAGCGGAACACACCGGTCAAAGGCGCGCCCGAGCGCGCCGCCGACATCGCCGACCAGAACAGCCTTTGCGCCTGGAATGGCGACATGTACGGCGTGGACATGGCGAAGGCCGGCGCGCAGGCGTACTACGATTCCGTCTTTGCGCTTTTCGCGGAGTGGGACGTTGATTTCGTGAAGGTCGACGACATCGCCCGGCCCTACCACCAGGCGGAGATCGAGGCGATCCGCCGGGCCATCGATCGCGCGGGGCGGCCGATGGTGCTCAGCCTTTCGCCGGGCGAGACGCCGCTCGCGGACGGCGCGCAGGTGAGCCGGCAGGCCAACCTGTGGCGCATCAGCGACGACTTCTGGGACAACTGGCCGGCGCTGGTGGAGCAATTCGAACGCCTGCGCAAATGGACGCCGCACGGTGGTCCGGGGCACTGGCCCGACGCGGACATGCTGCCGTTCGGCGTGCTCGACCTCGGCCGGCGCTCCACGCGGTTCACCCGCGATGAGCAGCGCACCGTCATGACCCTGTGGTCGATCGCCCGTTCGCCGCTGATTCTCGGCGCCGACCTGACGAAGCTGGACGATTTCACCCTCTCGTTGATCACCAACGACGAGGTGATCGCCGTCGATCAGCACAGCCGCGGGGGCCGCCAGCTCTTCAGTCATGACGGGCTGATTGCCTGGATTGCCGATGCGCCCGGCTCGGCCGATAAATACCTCGCCGTGTTCAACACCCGCGACAAGCCCGCCCACCCCGCGGATGAGGCCGGCGCGAAAGTGCCGGTCAATCTCGCGGAGCTGGGCTTCGCCGGTCCGTGCCGCGTCCGCGATCTCTGGCAGACCAAGGACCTCGGCGAATTCACCGGCGAGCTTGCACCGGAGATTCCCTGGCACGGCGCCGGTCTCTTCCGCGTGTCGCCGGCTCAGAAGTGAATTTAAGCAACCAAGGCGCCAAGACACGAAGCGGAAGCGTTCTCTGCGCAATTCTGCCCTGCGCTTTGGTGTCTCCATGGAGAGATTGCTCCCGCCGGGGGTGGACTGTCAGAACTTCACAGGCTTGGCGGGCGCGTGAAAAATCGGTGTGCATCCGTGCCATCCGTGGTAAAAGAAGCTCTCTTCCCATGAGTACTCCCGATCTGACCAAGGGCGATTTCACCCTGCCCGGCGAGGCCGGCTACGAAGCGCTGACGCTCCGCCTCGCCAAGCAGTGGGGCGCGGACACGATCCGCGACAGCGACGGCACGCAGCTGTCGCCGGAGATCACCCGGGCCGGCTACCACATCTACTCGACCCTCTGCCTCGTCCGCTCGGTCATCGCGTGGGCGAAGCGGCACCCCGACAAGCTCCAGCAGAACTTCCTGATGAGCTTCCCGGTCGTGGCGGGGACGGGCACGGTCACAATCGAACTGCTCAAAGGCTATTTCCGCGAGCAGTTCACGGTGAATTTCTTGGACGATCCAAAGCAGTGGTGGCAGGTCTTCGACCGCACGACCTGCAAAGAAGTCCCGAAGCGGCAGTGGTCCTGCCGCGCGCGGCCGGGTACCGTCACCATTCGCGGCGCCGTGCCCGGTCACAAATACACCGTGAATTTCCTCACCTTCCGCATCTGGGAGGAGATCTCGATGTACAACCACATCACCAACCACTGGGGCGACCGCGAGCACCTCGCGGCCGTGGATCCGATGCATCCGGAGACCCAGGCGGTGCTGCTGGCCTTCCTCGAGCGGTGGCTGAAGGACCATCCCGACACCACGGTCGTGCGCTTCACGTCGATGTTCTACAACTTCACGTGGTTCTGGGGCGACGATCCGAACCTCCGCTACATTTATTCGGACTGGGGCGACTATGCGATGACCGTCAGCCCGCGCGCGCTGCGGCGCTTCGCGAAAAAATACGGCTACCGGCTCACCTCCGAGGACTTCGTCAACGGCGGTCTCTACAATTCCACGCATAACGCGCCGTCGCGCCGCTACCGCGACTACATGGAGTTCATCCACGACTTCGTGATCGGGTTCGGCCGCCGGTGCGTGGACTTGGTCCACCGGCACGGCAAGCAGGCCTACGTCTTCTACGACGACCACTGGATCGGCGTGGAGCCCAACAGCCCGCGTTTCGCCGAGTTCGGTTTCGACGGCCTGATCAAGTGCGTCTTTAACGCCTTCGAGGTCCGCCTCTGCGCCCACGCCCGGGGTGTGAAGACCCACGAGCTGCGCCTGCATCCGTATCTTTTCCCCACCGGCCTCAAGGGCGAGCCGACCTTCCAACCGGGCGGCCGCCCGACGCTGGACGCCAAAAACTTCTGGATCGACGCCCGCCGCGGCCTCATCCGCGCCCCCATCGACCGCATCGGCCTCGGCGGCTATCTCTCGCTCGTCGAGCCGCGGCCCGATTTCATCGACTACATCGGGCAGCTCACCCGGGAGTTCCGCCTCCTGAAATCCTTTCACCAGGGCGACCGGCCTTATGTCGCGCCGTTCAAGGTCGCCGTGCTCACCGCATGGGGCCGCTTGCGCTCGTGGATCTGCTCGGGTCACTTCACCCGCGGTCTCGAACTCAACGAGCTCATCGAGTCGCTCGCCGGCCTGCCGTTCGATGTGGAGTTCATCAGCTTTGAAGATCTGTTGCAGCACGGCGTGCCGGGGGGCGTGCAGGTGATCATCAACTGCGGCCGCGCGGGTAGCGCGTGGAGTGGCGGCCGCTACTGGGCCGACCCGGGGATCAGCGCGCTGCTCACCCGGTGGGTGCAGAAGGGCGGTGGCTTCATCGGCGTGGCCGAGCCCTCCGCCATGCCCGGGCCCGGCCAGCTCTTCAAGCTCTCGCACGTGCTCGGTCTCGACCGCGACCGCGGCGAACGCATCGCCAATGGCAAATACCAGTACGCCGCGCCTGCACCGCACTTCATCACCGCCAATCTCGCCGGCGCGCCGGATTTCGGCAAGGACCTGTCCGACCTATATGTCCTGTCAGCGGGCACCCGGGTGCTCGCCGAGCAGGATGGCTCGCCGTGCATCGCGACCCACGCCTTCGGCCGGGGCCGCAGCGTCTACCTGTCGGGTTTCAAGTTCACCTATGAGAACACCCGCCTGCTGCACCGCGCGCTCTTCTGGGCCGCCGCGCAGGAGAAACAATTCCCGGTCTGGAACTGCTCCAACCTCCGCACCGAGAGCGCGTACTTCCCGAGGAAGGGGAAACTGGTGGTGATCAACAATGCCGGCACGCCGCAGAAAACGGTCGTCACCCTCGGCAACGGCAGGTCGCGGAAGACGGTCAGGCTCGCTGCCCACGGCATCAAGATTCTCGACCTCTAGGGGTGCGATATTTTCGCACCCGGTTCCAGTTCATCGCAAAGAACACGAAGATCACAACAAGTCAGGCAGGCTTTCACTCCCGGCTCCGCCGGGCGCTGACTTCTGATCTCTGTCGTCTGTCACCTGACCTCAGTCCTTTTCCCACCGCCGTTCAGCACTTCATTCATGCGGGGCACGTCGAGGGCCTTGTCCCACCGCGCGATGACGAGGGTGGCGACGCCGTTGCCGATCAGATTGGTGACGGCCCGCGCCTCGTTGATGAAGCGATCCACGCCGAGCAGGAGGACGAGCCCGGCGACCGGAATCTTATGGAGCGATGCCAGCGTCGCCGCGAGCGTGACAAAACCGGCGCCAGCCACGCCCGCCGAGCCTTTGGAGGTCAACATCAGCACGCCGAGGACGAACAGCTGGTCGCCGAGGGTGAGCGGCGTGTTCGTGGCCTGGGCGATGAAGATCGCGGCCATCGTCAGGTAGATCGCCGTTCCGTCGGGATTGAAGGTGTAGCCGGCGGGCAGCACCAGGCCCACCACGGGCCGGGCGCAACCGACGTTTTCGAGCTTGGTCATCATGCGCGGCAGCACGGCCTCGGTGGAGACCGTGGCGAACACGATCACGATCTCCTCCTTGATGTAGCGGATGAATTTCCAGAGGCTCACGCCGCTTGTGCGGGCGATCAGCCCGAGGACCCCGCCGATGAAGAGGAGGCACGTGAGGTAAACCGCGATCATCAGCTGGCCGAGCGAGGCCAGCACGCCGAAGCCGTATTTGCCGACGGTGAACGCCATCGCGCCCAGCGCGGCCAGCGGGGCCAGGCGCATGATCATGCCGACGACGGCGAACAGCGCCTGCAGCAGGCTGTCGACGACCTTGAGCAGCGGCTCCGTCTGCGCGCGGAAACGGGCCATGGCGATGCCCAACAGCACCGAGAACAGGATGATCTGGAGCATGTCGTTCCGCGCAAACGCGTCGACCACGCTGGTCGGGATGAGCTTGAGAAAGAAATCGGCCACCCCCTCCTTCTCTTGGGTGGCGGCGGTAGCCGTGTAGCTGGCGATCGACGAGGCGTCGAGCTCGGTCGGATTGACGTTCATGCCCGCGCCCGGCCGGATCAGATTCACGACGACCAGCCCGATCGCGAGCGCCAGCGTTGAAACCACCTCGAAGTAAACCAGCGCCTTCAGGCCGATGCGTCCGACCTCCTTCAGGTTGTCCATTTTGGCGATCCCGATGACAATCGTGCCGCAGATGATCGGCGCGAGCAGCATGCGGATCAGCCGGATAAAGCCGTCGCCCAGCGGTCGGAGCGCGACGCCGAACGCCGGGAAGAAGTACCCGGCGATCACCCCAAGGATGATCGCGATGCAGACCTGCGTGTAGAGCTTGCCGAAGATGCCGCCGCGGGCGGCGGTGGAGGTGGTTGGGGTCATCGGGGAGGGGACGTGGAGTATCTGCCCCACAACGTCCTGTCATCGCGAGCCCGGCCAAGCCGGGCGTGGCGATCCAGCTGGATTGCTTCGTCGCTTCGCTCCTCGCAATGACATTTCATTGAGTGTTCTCAATCGCCGAGGGTTTTCAGTTCACGATAAAGCGCGGCCTTCGCCTCAAAGCCGATGCCGGCCAGCTCGGGGAGGGTGACATGGCCGTCCTGCACTTCGACGCCGTCGGGAAATCCGCCGAAGGGCTGGAAGAGATCGGGATACGATTCGTTGCCGCCGAGGCCGAGCCCGGCGGCGATGGCGAGCGACATCTGGTGCCCGCCGTGCGGGATGCAGCGCAGCGGCGACCAGCCGTGCTCCTTGAGCATCTGCAGCGTGCGGAGATATTCGACGAGCCCGTAACTGAGCGCACAGTCGAACTGCAGCCAGTCGCGGTCCCTCCTCAGGCCGCCGTAGCGGATGAGGTTGCGCGCGTCCGGCATGGAGAAAAGGTTTTCGCCCGTCGCCATCGGCCCGGCGTAGTGTCTCCCCAGCTCCGCCTGCAGGGCGTAGTCGAGCGGATCGCCGGCCTCCTCGTACCAAAACAGGTCGTAGCGGGACAGGGCCTGGCCGTACTCGAGGGCGGTGGCGAGATCGAAGCGGCCGTTGGCATCGACGGCGAGCTTGGCGCCGGAGGGCAGCACGCCCAGCACGGCCTCGATGCGCCGCACGTCCCCGGCCAGCGGCGCCCCGCCGATTTTCATCTTCACGACGGTGTAGCCGCGGTCGAGATAGCTGCGCATCTCGCGTTTCAAGTCCTCGAGGCCCTTGCCCGGATAATAGTAGCCGCCGGCCGCATAGACGAAGATCCGCCGGTTGATCTTCCCGTCGTTGTAGCGCTCGGCCAGCAGGTGGAAGAGCGGCTGGCCGGCGATCTTCGCGACCGCGTCCCAGACCGCCATGTCGATGGTCCCGACCGCCACCGACCGCTCGCCGTGACCGCCGGGTTTCTCGTTCGTCATCATCCGCGCCCAGATCTTGTGCGGATCAAGATTGTCATGCGCCTCGTCGATCAGCGTCGAGGGTTCGGCCTCGAGAATCCGCGGGATGAACCGCTCGCGCATCAGCGCCCCCTGGCCGTAGCGGCCGTTGGAGTTGAAGCCGTACCCGATGACGGGCCTGCCGTCGCGGATCACATCGGTGACGACCGCGACGACCGAGCAGGTCATCTTCGAGAAATCGATGTAGGCGTTGGCAATGGGCGACGCAATCGGGACGGTTTTCTCGCGGATGGCAACGATGCGCATGACGGCGGGCGACCGGCGATTCAGGCAGCTCCGCTAGGACGACGCAAGACGTCAGAGGACGGAGGTGGGACGAGCGAACCCGGCTGGCCTCCGCCCGGTGTTCCAAATCATCGGAGGAAATAGCTGCGCCACAAATCTGGATCGCCATGATCAGCAGACTCCATGTCCCCGCTTACCCGCGCCTGCCATCCGCGCGAGCAGGCCCGGAATGCGCATACCACGGTCCGAGATCAGGGTGGCGACTCTGACGGGTGACCTCGGCAACGTCCCGGGGCTGGCGTCAACCACCCGGGGGCGGGGGAGGTCCTGCGATCGGGAGTGGCGGGGGAGCCCCGCTGGTGCCCGAGTTCTGCATCATCTGCTGCCGCAGTTGCGCCGCGGCCTGCTGCTGTTGCTGGATTTCCCGCAGCGCCTGGATCTGCGCTGTGGAGAGCACGCTTTGCGCACGAGTGAGGGCCTCATCGGTGACCAGGCTTCCCCCGAAGCCTCCGCCGCCGTCCGGTGGAGGGGTGCCGACGGCGACGATCATGCTGTTTCCGGAACCGGTGCGGTTGACGTACGCAACGGCCGTGCCGCCGCCATTCACCGGGGAGGTGTCCGCCAGGATCTGCATCAGCTGGTCGGCCTGGGCGGTGGTGAGCTGGGTGTCGGTGTAGCTCAAGGATTGCTGAAGCTGGTTGACGACCATGCGCTGGGGCTCCGTCTGGACGTAATTCTGGTATTGGGCGTAGCTGGCGGGATCGAGTGCGGCCTTGATTTTATCTTCAATCTCGGTCTGGGCGTTCTGGACGAGCTGACGGAATTCCTGCGGGTTTTGCATCGGGTCGATGCCCTGCTGGCCGGCGGCCGTCAGCACGTCCATGGGCACTGACAGTTGGTCGGCCAGCAGACTCTGGAATTGCGCGAGCTTCTCGGGTGTCAGGGCGAGCTTCTTGAACAGGGCGGCATAGCGGGCATTGAGCATGGCTTTTTCCCGCATGGCCATGAGACGCACCGCCTCGGGACGATTCATGAGTGACGCAAAGCCGGTCATCATGTTGCCGGAGGCGGCTCCCGGTGTCTGCCCGCGGGCGGAGGGAGCGGCGGTGCCGGCGGCAGAGCCACCCGGGCGGGCGGCGGCGAGCTGGCTCTCGAGATTCTGGGCGCGTTTTTGTGCGGCCCAGATCCGCTTTTGCCAGTCGGCGCGCTCGCCGTTGGTCAGGGCGGCGGCGCGCAGCGCCGCGAGTTCCTGATATTGTTTCCAGGCGAGTGTCGACAGGCCGAGGGCGATCAGGGCAAGAACGAGCAGGAGATAGTCTTTGAGGGAGCGCATGGCGTTGGCTCTAAGACTCGGCGGGCCGACGGAGGTTGCATCAAGACCGAAGACATCGGAAGGCGGACCGGGGCGGAATCCGTCCCTGGTCCATGAGGCACTTTGCGTCCGGCCGGGAATCACGTCACGAAGATTTCCTCTGCCGAATCCGTTTTCCATAAAGCTGGCGACGATCGTCGTGATCGCTTCCTGCGCGGGCTCCACCGCGGACTGAAGAACCTTGAAACGGCGGACGGCGTCGGCAAAGCGCGGAACGCGTCTGCCGGGAAAAAATCCCATGAATCATTTTCCCCGGCCGAATGAGAGCCAGCGCTGACAAAAGGCATTCGGTGAGGTATGTTTGGTCGAATTCAGCCACCAAACGACATTCCTCCATAATCACCCAGACCATCGCTATGAAAGCATCCCAATCTCAAACGCCGATATCGACGGGCGTGAATGCCAACATCCTCATCCGCCTCGTGGTGGGCGGCGTGTTCCTCAACGAAGGGATCCTCAAATTCCTCGATCCGGCGGCCAACGCAGCGGGCCGCTTTGCGACCATCGGTATCCCCTATCCGGAATTTTTCGGCCCGTTCGTCGCCGTGGTCGAAGTCCTGGGCGGACTGCTCGTCATCCTCGGCCTGCTGACCCGCCTGGCCGCGCTGGCGCTATTCATCAACATCTCGGTGGCAATCTTCACCACGAAGATCCCGGTTCTGCTGGGGCACGGCTACTTGGGATTCTCGCTGATGAAACTGAAAAGTTACGGCCTGCTCAGCATGGTGCACGAGGCGCGCACGGATTTCTCGATGTGGTTTGGACTGCTGTTCCTGCTGGTGGCCGGACCGGGCCGCTGGTCGCTTGACGCGCGACGCAAGGCAGACTCCGCCTGATCGGCGGGGGCAGGAGCAGCAGGTCGGGGCCGCCTGCGCCGGTTGACGACCGGTACGCTGGCCGCCTGCCGACGCCCTACTTGCGGGAAAAACACTGAAGCGCCGGTCTAGGTGGAATCACTTGCGCAAAGACCCGGCTCCATGCTGCCGGTAGTCGTTCTCGATGAGGTTTGAGAGCCAGGCAAGATCCGGGCGGGTTGCAAAGTGCGTCATCTGGCCATGCGAGCCAGGCAGCAGGCTGTAATCGTAGCGCCAATAGGTGTTCATGGCGATCAGCCGTCCATCTGCCGTGACCAAGGGGCCACCACTGTCTCCGGGATGAGAAGGTGCATCGTGGAAGACAGTGACCACTTTCTCGACGCCGGCGCCGGGCCCCGAAAAGTCACGGATGTGACCGGCAAAGACGGCAAATGTCATATTGCCGGGTGAGGGTGCTTCTTTCTCATAATCTGGGCCGCATGCGAACACGAGTTCCCCCCTTACAATTTTCTCAGCCCAAGTGAAGGCGCTGGGCAGTGGCGCATCAATGTGGAGAACTGCGAGATCAGGCTCGCCATGGTTGATATCTCCGCGCCAGACGAGGCGAGCTTCCATGTGCCGGGTGACACTGCCGTCGTAGAAAAAGACATGCAGCGGCGTGCCTCGGATGACATGGGCGGCGGTCAGTAAATAACCGCGCGGATCAATTACGATGCCCGTACCTGCGCCAGTATCGCTCGTTACAGTGCCCTCCCATTTGATACCTTGGTATTGTCCCGTAGCAGACGATTGCGTTGTCTCGATTTTCAACCCGCTTGTGATAAAGACCGTGCGAACAAAGAGGAAATGCTCGATCGGCTGATCTCCGAAGCGGGTCCCGACATAGGGAGCGAAAGACGCCCGACGCTCCTCGGTGGACGGAAGCGGGACGTGAACGCAACCCGCCAGAAGAGCGGGGAAAATGGCAGCGATCAGCTTCAGGGATGAACGCATGGAGAGGGGAAGGCGAACGGCCGAAAGACGGCGGTGACGGAAGCCATGGATGAAGCTGGCGTTCGAATTCGCTGAAGCGAGGCAGAATTACTCAACCGGCACGGCAGGGCGCGGGACGGCCGGTTGCGACTCAAGCGTGAGTCCGGCTCCGGACAAACCCGCGGATGTTGTCGTTAGCGTAATGGCGCGGGGCATTTCGACGTGGTCGGTAGCGGTCTCCCGTCCCGCGCAAGCCCATGAGGCCGCCTTCAGCGGCGCCGGTAATCCTCGCGCACTGGCGAAAACACCTCGATGGCGACCGAGTCCTCCAGCACTTTCACGCCGTGCTCGATGCCGCCGGGGATCGTCCAGCTGTCGCCGGGGCGTATCTCGTGGTCGACCCTGGCGATCGTCAGAATCATGTGCCCCGACACGAGATAGCCGGTCTGCTCCTGCGGATGCGAATGGACGGGAATCACCGCGCCTTTCGCCAGTTTGAACTCGACGAGCTGGGTGTGCACGCCGTCGAGCAGGGTCTTGCGCCGAATGCCCTCGATGGCGCTAATGTATCCCGCAGGGGTGGCGTGGCACACTCCAGCCTGGACGGTGGATGAACTCATGACTGACTGTTTGTCAGTCCGGGTGCTCACGCCGGCAAGGCTGAATCAGCCGGCCGGCAGGGGGTTCACCACGAAGTACACGAAGTTCTGACCGGCCGTCGCACGCGTCCGCCGAGTCAGCTCAGTCTGAATCCGTCCGTCTCCGCGTACATCTGCTGCAGCTTGACCATCTGCTGGTGGAAATTCGGCCAGTTTTTCCAGAGCTCCTTGTCGCACTCCGCGAGCTTCCGGCATTCGAGGCAGGATTCCAGTTTGCGCTCAACGCTGCACTTGAGGACGGTGCATCGGGCATGGGCAACGTTCTCAGGTTTGCCTGGTGCCTTGCAGCCGTAGCAGAAGACCTGGTCGGGATTGAACTCCACCCCGTAATGTTCCTGCCACTTCCAGTCCTTGAAGACCTTCTCCTTCGCGACGGCATCGTTTGTTTTGGTGGCCTTGAACAGAGGACAATTCTCATCGCAGATCAGTCCGCAGTAGGCCCGGATCTTGAGATCGGGCAGCTTCTCCGGGGCGGCGGGCGCTCCGGGCTTTGCCTGTTCGGCGGCCAGGCGGATGGCCATGCCGCCACAGGCGCAGGTCACACCAAACTGGCTCAGTAGCTTCAGGAATTCACGGCGGGGCAGGGGTGGGTGCATGACACCCATAACACCGCGCCCGCCTTCATCCCTTCGAGTTGGAGCAGGATGGGACTGCGGGCAGCAGGGGCCAGACGCAACGAACTGGATCTACGGCGCAGGGAAACGAACGAGTTGGCTGATATCCTTCAGGCCGGCCTGCGCGGGAAAACGGGATCGCCTGGCGCGCCCCGGACCGTACACTGCCGGCCGATGACCACCCGCACTTCGCCTCGTTTGAAAGTTGCCATGATCGGCTGCGGCAAGCCCCGCTTCACCGAGGGCGCCACCGGTTTCGGCATGGCCCATCGCCACATGGCCGGCTACGCATTGTCTGGCCGCTGCACCCTGGCCGCCGTGGCCGACCTCAGCCGCGAAAACGCCGCGGCCTTCGTAGCGCAGCACAATCCCGCCGCGGCGATCTTCTCCGACTACCGCAAGATGATGCGGGCGGTCCGGCCCGACGTGGTAAGCGTGTGCCTTTGGCCCCACCTGCACGCCCGGGTGGTGGGCGGCGTGGCGCCGTTCAAGCCGCGGGTGATCCTCTGCGAGAAGCCGATGGACATCCACTGGGATGCCTGTCTCCGCATGCACCGGACGTGCCGGAAGCACGGCGTGCGGCTCGCGATCAACCACCAGCGCCGGTTCAACCTGCCGCTGGTGAAGGCCAGGGCGCTGCTCGACGGCGGCGCCATCGGCCGCCTGCTGCGCCTGGAGGGCGCGTGGCACAACCTCTCCGACGCGGGCACCCACGTGCTCGATATGATGTTTTTCTTCAACGGCGACACGCCCGCCGAATGGGTGCTGGGGCAGATCGACATGCGCGGCGCGAAAAAGGTGTTCGGCGCGATCAACGCCGGCCATGGCATCTCCGAATTCCGCTTCCAGAACGGCGTGCGCGCCGTCTACCACTTCGGCCACCAGCATGCGGAGCTCGGCTGCCTGCTGCGGCTCACCGGCGAGGGCGGTGTGATCGAGATTCTGTTCGACGCCCCCTGGCTGCGCCTCCGGCGCCACGGACAGGCGGACTGGGAGGTCGTCGACACCGGCGAAAGCATCCATGACGACCAGGCCATCTACCGGGGCATCGCCGACGTGCTGGCCTGCCTGGATACCGGCACGGTGCCGCAGCTCGCGAGCGAACGGGCCCTGCGCGCAACCGAAATCATCTTTGCCACCCACGAATCGGCGCGCCGCCGCGGCCGGGTGGACCTGCCCCTGCGCGCCGGCAAGTGCGCCATGCTGTCGATGCTTGCCGCGGGCGAACTCAAAGCGGAATTTCCCGACTGAGGCGGATCGATGCAAACGAGGGCCCGATGGCGAAGATCGAATGCAGCTCGTCTCAGCCTCCCCTTTCTCAACTCCCACCTCCGGGCTCTCAACTTTCAGTCCTGACATCCAGCGTCCCGGTCTTTATCGTTCGACTCTCGACCATCGACCTTCGATCATGCCGCTCTGGCGGCGTCCAACCATGTTTGCCTCCTTTAATCCGGGCCATGTCGGCATCACGGTTTCCCTGCGCGAGGGGCTGGCGCTCGCCGAGCGCCACGGTTTCGGCGGCTACGACGCCCAGCTCACCGCCCTGCATGGCGAGGTGGCCTCCCTGGGCGCGGCCGCGGTGCGCGATCAGTTCATCCAGCACGGACTGCACCCCGGTGCGTGGAACCTGCCGTTCATGCTGTACCACGTGACGGAGGCGGAGTGGCGCGACTGGCTCGGGAAGCTGCCCCCGCTGCTGGCCAGCGCCCGCGCGCTCGGCGCGCTGCGCGCCGGCATGTGGATTCTGCCCGGCAGCGATGAACGGGCCTTCGACGACAACTTCGCCTTTCACGTCGCCCGTTTTCAACCGGTCGCCCGGCTTCTCGCCGACCACGGCATCCGCCTCGGCCTCGAGTTCATCGGACCGGAGACGGTGCTGCGGAAATTCAAGCACCCGTTCATCCGCTCCCTCGCGGCCACGCTGCAGCTCGCGCACGCGATCGGCCCCAACTGCGGCCTGCTGCTCGATGCCTGGCACTGGCATAGCGCCGGCGGCACGCGCGAAGACCTGCGCGGGCTGACGCGCGATCTGCTCGTCCATGTGCATGTCGACGACGCGCCGGCGGGCGTCCCCCGCGCCGAGCTCGTCGACAACCGCCGGAAACTCCCCTGCACGACGGGGGTGATCGATATCGACGGCTTCATGCAGGCGTTGGCCGACGCGGGCTATGACGGCCCGGTGACGGCGGAGCCCTTTGATCCCGAAGTCAGCGCGCTGCCGGCGGAGGAAGCGACCGCCCGCACCGCCAAGGCCACCCGCGCCGCCGTGGCCCGCGCCGTCCGTTCCGCGGAGCGCGACCGGTAGGGCGCGGAGCGCGTCGTCGGGCTGGGGCCGCTATTCCCGCCGGCCGGATGTTTACGGCGCGTTTCCCGCCAGGCCCGGCGGCAGGTCCTCGCGATTCACCAGCCAGGGATGGTTGAAAAGTTCCGGCGCATGAAGGTTGCTGGCCGGACTCCATTTGGCATTCCAGCTCATGAAGAAGATCGTGCGCGGGAAATTCGCCACGACGCCTGCCAGGAAGCGCCGGTAGTCATAATCGCCCGGCGGATTGCTCGAGCCGTGCGGGCCGTATTCGCCAAAGCCGAACGGCTTGGCCAGTCGCGCCAGCGCGGCGTAGCCTTTGACATTTTCCGGGTCGACCAGGTCGGTGTAGGCGTCGATGGCGACCACGTCCACGCAGTCGTCGCCGGGATAATAGTCGGCGGTATGTTCGCCGTGGTTGGGGCTGTATACCCACAGGAGGTTGTCGAGGCCCTTGGTCTTGGTGAAATAGGCGAACATGTGCCGCCAGACGCGGATGAATGCGGTTGGTTCCTTTGCTCCCCACCAAAACCATCCGCCGTTCATTTCGTGGAAAGGCCGCCACAGCACGACCACGCCCGCCGCCTTGAGCTCCTGCAGGCCCGCCGCCAGCTCATCGAGTTCCCGCAGCCACCGCTCGTGCGTCGCGGTGCCGGGCGCCAGCAGTTCGGCGAGATCGACGCCCTTGTCGCGCAGTCCGCCTCCCTGGGGGTTGGCCGGATTGTACACATGAGCGCTGACCGTCACGAGCCCGCCGTCATGCCAGTACGCGAGCGCAACTTGGTTCGGCGTCCGGGTGGTGATTCCACCCTTGGCGTAATCCGCGTAATCCACGCCAATCAGCGCCGGCCAGTGCCCCGTCTGCCGGTGGATTTCCTCCGGCAGCGCCAGACTCGCCCGGTCGCCGAAATCGGTGAACTGGCCGGACAACATGCGCTTGTCCGTCCGTGGCTCCAAGCTCTCAAGATAGTCCAGAACGGCCCGGGCTCGGGCGCTGGTCTGCGGGTTGGCCGGCGCGCCGGCCGTGCCGATCAAAGGCGCGGACAGGAGGACCAGGACGAGCAGCAGCCAGCGGGGTGCTTTCATGGTTTTTGTGAGGATGGTAATCCAGACCTGCTGGCATGAGGTCGCAAACTTTTCCCTCGACCGGTTTGCCTTGTCCCCCGGGCGGTCATTCAGCCGGGATGAGCCCCGGAGGTCCGGCGCGCCGGGGAAAAGCATCACCACCGGCCTCCTTGTAATTCCTCTCAGTCGCGCTGCGCCAGCACCTGCTTGACCGTTCCGGTGAGTTGATCGATCTCGTACGGCTTCGCCACCATCGCCTGGAAGCCGAAGCTGCGGAAATCGGCCAGCACCGCATCGCTGCTGTAGCCGCTCGACACGATGGCGGGCACGCGGGCATCGATACGGCGGATGATCTCCATCGTTTCCCGCCCCCCCATTCCGCCCGGGATGGTGAGGTCGAGGATGACAAGATCGAACGGCCGGCCGGCGCGCCGGGCGTCGCTGAACTCGCGCACGGCCGCGGCGCCGCCGGCGACCACCGCGACCTCCAGCCCCATGCGCTGCAGCAAAATTGCGCCCAGTCGTCGGATGCTTTCCTCGTCATCCATCAGCAGCACCCGGACGGTCCGCACCGGAGCCGCAGCCGCGACGGGTGCCGGGGCCGGTGTCGGCGGCGGCTCCAGCGGCGGGATGTCGGCGGCCGGCAGCCACAAGGTGAACGTTGTGCCTTGTCCGGGCGTGGAATCGACCTCGATGTGCCCCTGGTGCCGCTTGATGATCGAATAAACGGTGGCGAGTCCGAGTCCGCTGCCGGTTTTCTTGGTCGAGAAATACGGATCAAAAATCCGGGGCAGGATGTCGGGGCGGATACCCTCGCCGGAATCGGCGATCGCCAGTTTGACATAGCGGCCGGCCGCGAGTGCGGCCTTCGAGCCCGGGGCGATTTCATCATTGTTCAGCAACACCCGGATCACACCGCCATGGGGCATAGCCTGCACGGCGTTGAGCACGAGCTTCTGGATCGCCTGGGCGATTTGAACCTTGTCGATATGCGCGTTCCACAGCCCGGGGGCGACATGGTACTCGCAGCGCGCGCTGGTGCCGTGCAGGGCAAACTCCGCGGCCTCCCGGATGATGTCGGGCAGCGCCGCCGTGGTGCGCATCGGATCACCGCCTTTGGCGAAGGTCAGCAGCTGTTGGGTGAGGTCGCGGGCTCGGAGGGCGCCCCGCTCGATCTCGCGCAGATAGTCGCCGGCGGCGGCCTTTACCTTGTCGTTGAGCATCGCGAGCCCGACGTTGCCCATCACGACCGTCAGCAGGTTGTTGAAATCGTGGGCGATGCCGCCGGCGAGCACCCCGAGCGATTCGAGCCGCGCAGCCCGCTGCACCTCGGCCTCGAGATGCGCCTGTCGCTCCAGTTGCCGGCGGATCTGCTCGGTCTGCCGGCGGACGCGGCGGCGCAGGGCGGTGACCCAGGCAACGCTCAGCAAGGTGCAGCCGCCAAGGAGGGCAACCGCGATGAGCGCCCGCTCCGCCGTCCAAAAACGGGCCTGCTGGATGACCACCACGTCCAGCGGGGATCGCAGCTGCAATTGGAATCCCCGCAACTGCCGGGAATCGTCGAAGATGCTCCTATAAACGCCTGTGAGTTCCAAGCCCGCGCTCATCGCGAGCCAGGTCAGGGCCGGAGTGCCGGGCGACGTGTCGAGCACGGCTTCGAAAAGCGAGTTGCCGGATTGCAGCGTCAGGCGCGTTCGCCCCGGCAGGCGCAACACGCCGATCAACGTCCCGCGCGCCCGCACCAGCCGCGCATCGAGCGTCGTCGACAGGCGCGAAGGATCGTCGAGCAGCAGGGGCGCGGGCGGAGTCCCGGTGCCGCGTTTGCGGTACACGGCCTCGCGCAGCAGGGTGCGGGCGCCTTCCCGCCCAAGGATGCCCACCGCCTCAATCGAGTCCCCCGGGGCCAGCGGCGCTGTTTCGTGGCTGAGCACAAGCAGGCCTGAGTCATCCTCCTGCACGTAGAGGAAGCGGCCGGGTGCGGCGTGCAACACGACCCCGGAGATCCGGACCCGCATCATATCACGTGCGGTGCTGAGCTGCTCCAGGGTTTTGATGGGCCGAAGCGGCAGGCCGTAGATGTCAGCCGGAGCATCTTCTTCGATCGAGATACTGTGCAGGAAGGGCACCCGGAGTGTAAACCCGGTGATGCGTCCGGTTTCATCCACGGTCGTCTCGCACACGCCGTGGACGTTGATCAGGGAGCCGGGCGTGGTCTCGAAGCTGACCGGCGACTGCAGATCCGCGACAAACTCCCCGGCCGGTGAAGTCACGCTGATCAATCGTCGCTGACCCTGCGACACGGTGTTCTGGTAGAAGCCGCGCATTTCGACCCACTGGCCATCCTCCTTGCCGGTGATCGCCTGCTCGTAGGTGACAGGCTTGGACGGCGGCGGGCTCATCGCCCCGAGATCCCTGAAATTCTTCAGATCCACGGCCGGAGAATTGCCGCGGTTGTAGGTCACGCCTTCCACCGCGAGATACTTGTTCAACGGAGGAGCGTCCAATTTGCCCCGCGGGAAGCGCACACGGATGCCTCCGCTGACGTCCTGCAGGAAGAAAAAGTCGGAATCGGGCATCGCCCAAATGACCGTACCGGAAATGGCCACCGGATGGCCGCGCGCGGCGTCGTCCGTTGTCAACTGGCGGATTTGTTCGACCGTCGCGATGGGAGCGGCACCTCCCGGCGGGACCTGGTTCGATGAAGCGGGCAGGGTGACCCGGCGGTACATGGCGGACTGGAGAATCCATTGGGAGCCGACAATTGCCAGGCGGCCCACCGCCTCCACCTCGGTGCCGAAAGGAAATCGCTGTTGTTGGACGGAGCGAACCATTACCTGTCCCGTGTCATCGCGAATGGCCATGAACGAGCCGGGTTCGTGGGCCTGGACGACGCCACGCACGCGGATCATCTGGCCGATCGGCGCTTGATGGATCTCGTTGATTCGCGTCGGCGGGATCTTGAAATCAACATAATCATCGAGCGATCCCAGGACAGTCAGGTTGCTCTGCCGGCCGACCCACAACTCGATGGTGGCCTCGGTCCCCGACGTGTCGAAACGGGCGGCGTACAAAGCGTTCAAGCGGACGAATCGGCCCTGCCAATTCGGCACGGATTGAGGATCGTCCGGTTTGACCCAACCGATGACGGGACGATCTTCGATCACCAGCGCAAGGCGGACGTGGTCATCATCCATCAATTGTTGTCCGTCGACGTAAGCGTCGGCGGTCACGACCCGGGAATCCAGCGCGTTGGAATCTCGGATCCTGCCTCTGGTGGGCAGTGGTTCAATCGGGGCATATTCTTTCAACACCGTCACCGTGACCGTATTGGCGTCCAGCCCCCTGGACGGGAGCAGGCTTCCTTCAATCCGCACGTATTGGCCGGTCCGCAGGACCGGCGGGGATGGCGACAATTTCATGTACGTGCCGACGCCATTCCTCTCCATCCACGAGTTTCTCCAAAGCGGATCGTAGAAACTCACGCGGCCTTCGATCCGCAGCGGGTGCGCGATCGATTGCATTTCGGTCGAAAGAGGCCAGATCTGGATCGGATCGGTGATGGTCTCGACCGGCGGCGGGGCTGCGGGGGCTTCGGCCGCGCGGAGGCGCACCGGAGCAAGCGCCAACAGAGCCGCGACGCAGGCCGCGAAGCTGCGCCGACCGAGGCGGTCACCAACGTGTCTTCCCAGGCTCCAGGATTGCCAGGAAGTCGCCGGGGAATGCACGGGATGGTTAAGCATCGGACCAGAAACGATTATAGGCACCAAGTTCAGCCAAAGCAAACCGCAGTTTGGCAGATTTGGAGACAAAAGCACCTGGGGTGAGATACCCAGCAGCGCCGGTGGTAGATACCGGTCAGTTCGCGACCAGCAGTTCGAGCATTCTCCGGTCCAGCTTGTGTCCGCGGAAATCCTCGTAGACGACATCGCTTCGCCCGCTGTCGACGATGCCGAAGTTGCCGCGGAGGTTCCACATGGCCCAGCCCCAGCCGGCTTCTTTCCAGAGTGCCAGCAGGTCGCTCATCCAGGCCAGGGTCACTTCGTGGGGCGTCCGGTTGAAACAGCCCCATTCGCCGACGTGGATCGGCACGCCTTGTTGCACGAGCGGCTGCCATTTGGCGATGAGTTCCTGGCGGAGCTTTTCGCGGTCCCACGTCCGTCCCTTGGCATCCACCATCGGCCAGGTCGGTTTGGCAAACGACTCGAATTCGTTTTTCGGCACCCACGTGGCCGTGTAGTGGCTGACCGCCTTGGGCAGGTAGCCACGCGTGCTTTGGACAAGGCCAAGATCCACAATCCCCGGCACCGGGGTCTGACCGAGATCGGCGCCGTCCGCCACGATGAGGCGGTCCGGGCTTTTTTCGCGGATCGCCGCGACCAGCATGCGGACGATTTCCACGTAGCGCGTCTGGTCGTTCATCCACGGCGGCTCGTTCAACAGGTCGAAGCTGAGCCGGGCGCTGGGAACGGCCCGGTAACGCTCGGCGAAAAACCGCCAATGATGCGTCGCCGCCGCGAGCGCCTTCTCCATCGACTCTCGCGGACTGTCGAAAAGCAGGAACGGCTCCAACTCGCGGCCGTTGACGCAGTAGCCCGGGATCCGGTGGAGGCACAGATTGATATGCACACCGTGCTGCCGGCCGTACTCGATGGCTTGGTCGACCGGCGCGAGCGCCCGCTCGTCGATGTTCATCCAATCCTGGCGGTTCGTCCAAGCCCAGTAGGACAGCGGGAGCCGGGCAAAGTAGAAGCCCCATGCAGCCATCCATTCAAAGTCGGATTCGCGCAGAGCCACGCCGTGTTGGTCGGCCGCCAGTACCGGGAGGTTGAAGCCGCGCCAGCGCGGGATGCGCGGCTGCCCGCCCGACCCTGGTGCCGTCACTGCTGCCGCGGCCATGGGGCGGGACGACAGCAGCAGACCGGCGGTCGCCGCCGACGACAAGCCAAGGAAGTCACGTCGATTCATCATGCCTTGGAAGAAGAGTCAGGGCGATCACGTCAAGGGGCGACTCGCAGAACAAGCCGGGTGGTGGCAGGGAATCGCTGTGTACCATCGTCATTGCCTTGGCGTGTCGGAAATATGGGCCGGCGCCGCCGCTCCCAAGGTGGCATCAAGGCGGCTGAGCAGCTCCAGGCAGGCTCTCCCATCGTGGTAGGGGCATTTCCAGAGGCTGACCTTGTCACGCGAAAGAACGGTGCCGTCGCGGGCCAGGAGGTTGTACCACTCGCCGTGCGTCGGGTCGACCACGTGGGTCGCGATGAAATCCCAGCTGTGCATGGATGCCTGGAGAAACCGGGGATCGCCGGACAGTTGGTAGGCGTTGAAAAAGCCGGTCGCCGCCTCCGCTTGTTGCCACCATTCTTTGTGCGTGTTCGTCAGGCCCGTGGGCCCGGCTTCCGACAGCAGTCCGCCGTCAGTGTCCACGCCTTCGGCCAGCGTGGCCCGGGCGACTTCCACGGCCACGGCGCGGGTCCGCGCGATCAAATCGTGATCGCCCAGCACCTCGGCAGTCTCGGTGAGCAGCCAGCTGAATTCGATGTCGTGACCGAACGAGATGCCGTCGGAGCGCGGCGTCCAGTCTTCGCCAAGAAACAACCGCAGGTGGTGGTTGGCGGGATTGAGGACGCACGTCAGCATCACGTCCACGAGGTCGTGCAGGTTGCCGCGCAACTCCGGATCGGGCCAGACTCGCAGCAGGTTCGCGTAGGCCTCCATCACGTGCAGAAGGGTGTTCTGGGACTTTGGGGCCGGGCTGACGAAGCTCCGGCTCGAGTTGGACAGCCGCTGCCAATCCCGGGTGAACTCCTCGAAATAACCGCGGTGCGCCAGATCGTGACCGTAGGACTCGACCGTGCGATACAGCGCGATCGCACGATCAAGCGGCGCCCGGTCGCCCGTGGCGCGGTGATATTCCGCCAGCGCGTAGATGCCGAATGCCTGGCCGTAGATCACCTTGCGGGTTTCCAGCGGTTTGCCGTCGGCGGTGATGGACCAGAACAGCCCGCCCTGCTCCTCGTCCCAAAATCTCGTCAGCAGGTCGTCGTAGGCCCAGCGCGCCATCTCGAGGTACGCCGGATCCTGGTAGTGCCGGTAGGCGGCGGAGAAAGTCCAGAGGATGCGCGAGGTGAGCAGGGCGCCGCGCGGCTCGTTCTCCTTCACGACAAGATCGTTGCTGATTTCTCCGTAAAAGCCCCCGCGCTTGCGGTCCCGCGTGTGCTGCAGCCAGAACGGGAGGATGTCGTTCTTCAATTCGGCTTCGACGCGGGCGGAATAGGTGCGGAGCAAAGCTGGATCCACCGACAACCCGCCGTCGGTTTGAGCGGACGGGGCAGGAGCAGGGGTCGGGCCATTTGCGCCCATCGGCGCCGGCGACGGTTCACCGGCGTGGAGCGCGACCACGCCGAACGCGGCCAAAACCAAGGGGAAGCGCAGAGGCATCATGGGCGTGGAGTCTTGTCCGGCATTTCACGCGGCCGCGAGACTGAAAGGCACGGTGGTTCCTCCGTGGGCCTCGCAGGCGGGCGAAAGGCGCCGGGTCATGTTTTTTCTGCCTTTGAGGGGGCTGGGCGGATTCTCCGGCACCAGCCGCTCCCTTTTCACGGGGGCACGAAGGGATTTGTCGGAGGGCACGGATTCATTCATGGTGACCGGTTCTGATGGCCGAAACAGCCAAGTCCGCGGCCCGTCGCCATCGCGGTCTCGCCGCGATGCTGGCCGCGCTGTCGGCGGTCGGTCCGTTTTCCATCGACGCCTATCTGCCGTCGATGCCGGAGATCGGCCGCACGCTCAATGCGTCGCCGCTGCTGGTGCAGCAAACGCTGACGGCGTACATGGCGCCTTTCGCGCTCATGGCGCTCTGGCACGGCGCCGTCTCGGATGCGCTGGGGCGGCGGCGGGTGACGCTCGCAGCGCTCGCCCTGTTCTTCCTGGCCTCGGTGGGTTGCGCCTTGGCCTGGAGTATCGAGAGTCTGCTGTTTTTCCGGACGATGCAGGGTATGATGGCCGGGGCCGGCATGGTCGTGGGCCGCGCCATTGTGCGCGACGTGCTGGATGGCGCCGAGGCCCAGCGACTGATGTCCCAGATCACGCTGGTCTTCGCGGTGGCGCCGGCAGTGGCGCCGGTACTGGGCGGCTGGCTGCACGTATGGTTCGGCTGGCGGGCGGTGTTTGCCTTTCTCGTCTTGTTCACGGGAGGCGTGTGGCTGGTCTGCTGGCGGTCGTTGCCGGAGACGCTGCCCCGGGAACGGCGCCAGCCGATGAACCCGGGTTTCCTGCTCCATTCCTACTGGCGGGTGCTGCAGTCGGCGCCCTTTGTCGCGCTGATCTTCGCGGTCACGTTCAATTTTGCCGCGGTGTTTCTCTACATCGTGTCGGCGCCGGTCTTCCTGATCCGGCACCTGCATGTGAGTGAGACCGGCTTCCTTTGGTTGTTCGGCCCCTCCACGCTCGGCATCGTGACCGGCGCCTGGCTGTCCGGCCGGGCGGCCGGCCGCATCACGCGGCGCCAGACGGTTGGGTGGGCCTATGGGATCATGATCGTGGCGGTGGTGGGCAATGTGCTCCTCAACCTGCTCGTGCCGCCGGGGCTGCCGTGGAGCGTGCTGCCCATTTTCGTCTATTTCACCGGCTCGGCGCTGGCGATGCCCAGCCTGACGCTGATGGCGCTCGACCTGTTCCCGGAACAACGCGGGCTCGCCGCGTCCTGCCAGAGTTTTGTGCAGACGACCGGCAACGCCGTCACCACGGCGGTGGTGGCGCCGCTGGTCTGGGCCACGACGCTCACCCTCGCCGCAAGCCAGGCGGTGATGCTGGCCGTGGGCTTTGCCGCCTTTCTCCTCTACCTGCGCATGGTCAGATTCCGGCCGGCCACGGTTGACGCGGGATTGGCGTCGTCATAGCAGGAGGCATCCATGCCGGAAATTTCCGACCACCACGGCTGGCGCTGGCCCGCGCTCATGCTGCGGAAACTGGAGGCGCCGATTCTCGCCCTCGTGCTGGGCGCGGTTCCGCCGATCGCGGGATTGCTCGCAGGGTGGTGGGGTTCGCTGGTGTGGCGGTCGTCGGAGACGTGGATGGCCCGCAGCGCGCTCGCAGGTCTCGGCGCCGGCCTGGTGGTCGACGTGATCTTCCTGAGAAAATGGGTCCGCCGCCGGCAGGCGCTGTCGTGGGTGGCCTGGCTGGGCATCTTCCTGTTCTATTTCGGTGGGGATGTTTGGATTCTTCATGGGCGTGCCGTTGTTCAACGTGGTGCTCGCGCTGCCGGCGGGACTCGTCGTGGGGGGCAAGCTGGCCCTGCTGGCGCGCGACGTCGATCGCGACCGGCGCATTACCCGGTGGGCGTGCCTCTGCACCACCGCGATGCTGGCCGTGGTCTGCGCGGCCTCGGCCACTATTGCCTTGGTCAGCAGGAGCACCGCGACCGACCTCCAGCGTCTGCTGCATCTCGGTTTTGTGATCACGCCAGCGCACATCGTCGGCCTGATCGTGATCGGCGGCGGCGCACTGCTGACCCTGCAATGGGTGCTCACCGACCGGATCGCCCGCTGGACGCTGCGCGGCTGGCAGATTTCACCGACGAGCGGGTAGGCGGGCCCGGGATTATTTTTCGGCTCCGAACACGCTGTAGCTGTGGGGCAGGAGGTGCACGTCGAAGGACATGCGCTTGCTCCCGTCGTCCAACCGGCGCGGCCAGCGGCTCGCCGGCGCTTCCTGGCCGGTGAGCATCGCGTCCGTGACCAGATCGCGCAGCCGGGTGAAACCGCCGGACACGGAGACCTTCACATCGGCTTCGCGGTCCAGGTACGACTCGACGATGAAGGTGTGGTTGTCGTACGCGAACAGCGCGACCTGGCCGGGACCGTCGATCCGGACGAAGAAGCTCTTCATCACGACGTCCTTGATCGCGCCCGTTACCTCGGGCGGCAGACGGTAGAGGTGATGGAAATTGTCGGGAATGGTCCAGACGTACAGGACGCCCTTGCCGTAACGATCCATGATCAGGAGGGGATAGCCCACGTCGTCCGACATGGCGCTGACGAGCGCCCAGGCGTCATTGGTGAGAAAGCGGATTTCCGGGAAGAGAATCTGCCGGGCCCGGGCGTCGCCGCCCAGGCCGGTCCGGTTCCCCGAGCCGAAACCGGTCGAATAGCCGTCGGCGATGATCCGGCGGTCGGTGGATTGGAGTTCGACGATGTCCTCGATGCCCTTGCCCTGCAATGCGCGGAGCAGACCCGAGGTGATGACGACGGACTTGCCGGCGTCGAGCTGGCCCTTGATTTTGGCGACGAGGTCGGGATCGAATTTCGCCGACTCGGTCAGCAGCACCACGTCGGCGTCGGCAGGAAAAGACGGATGGAGATCAATGGGAATGCCGATCATGCCGAGATAATTGTGGAGGAAGTCCTCGCCGGTGGAATGGTGGGGCTTGTAGCTTTTGATACCGATGGGCTGTCCGAGCTTGCCGAGGAAGGCATCGACCTGCGCCAGGGAATAGCCGGCGACACGGGCCATGGTGGGACTGGATGAGCCGGCGGGTGCGCCGGGCGGGCGGTAATCGAGCATCTGCTGGTACTCAAAACTGGTGGGCAGCTTTTCCCAGGCCGACCGGTCGCCAGGGCGAATGGGCTGCAGCAGCGCCATCCAGTTGAATAGCGTCATCTCCGGCGCCTTGGCGAACATCGTGTTCCAGAGCTGCTCGGCGTAGCGGTCGAGGTACGGCACGCTGAACGTGTCCACCCAGCCGCCGCCGTTCCGGCCCGGCGCGATGTTTTCGAAGTAGCGGAAGATCTGGTAGCTCTCGTACTGCTGCAGGAACTGGTCGGTGATGACCGGGTCCCGCGTCTCGGTGCCGGTGTAGATGCCGTCGAAAATCCGCGGCTCCTGCTCGAGATCGAAGCCCAGCCCCTGGAAGTGCTCGTACCAGTTGGGGAATTTGATGACGACCTTGGCCTGAGGATTTACGGCCTTGGCCGGACCCACGATCAGGTTTTGCGCCGCCTCGTCCATCAGATCCAGCCGGTACCGGGTCCAGGTCCGGCTACCCTTCGCGGCGACATCGGAGGCATACTTGGTGGTGACGAAGAAAAAGTCGTCGAGAATGATTTCGCCGAAATGCCGGGCCGTCATCTCCATGATGCCTTTGACGAACGCCCGGTCCTCCGGGTTGGTGTAGCAGAACGACCGGAACTGGCTGGAGTTGTTGTCCGAGAAAGTCACGCCGCCGGCCGCGCGCACACCACGATCCTGGAAAAACTTCTTCACCTTATCCAACAGCTGTTCATCGGCCACCCGCCGGTCGCGTTCGGATTCGATGTAGACCTTGTCCACCTTCACCTGGCGGCTGATCGTCTCCCATTCGCTCCGCAGGGTCTCCGGGTTCTCGAAGCGCTGGACCGCGCCGACAGGGATGTAGATGGCCACGGCGAAATTCTGATAGTTGTCCGCGGCGCAACCGACGGCTGGGATCACAAGGCCATAAAGCAATTTCCAGAGGAGGGAGCGAGCGGAATGGAGCAATGTTTTCATGGGGTGGTTGGCAGTAGCGGGCTTTGCGACCGCCATCGGAATCCCGGTGCGATCGCAAGCGGAATCAACCGGTCCCGAGGGCGATGCCGGGCAGGATGAGGCCATGACCCGGATCTTCAAGTCTTCAACGTTCCGGCAGCAGCCCGGCGCCGAGATCGCGGCCGTTCCGCCTCAGATGCGCCGTGCTCCAGCGGGCGGCCAGCCACAGCGCTGCGGGCCCGCGCCGGTCGTCAGCAGCGTCTGGCATGACGCAGGAAGCGCCTCAGGGGATGGATGAAGCGGGCGCCGGCGGAAGCGCCTGCAGGCGTTTCAACATGTCGCGCGCCGCGTCGAAGTGCGGTTCGATCCGCACCGCCTGCTCAAACTGTCGTCCCGCTTCCTGCACCCGGCCCAGCTGGAGCAGTGCATTGCCCAGGTTGTAATGCGCCTCGGCATAGTCGGGCCTGAGCCGCAATGCCTCCCGGTACTGGTCGACGGCTTCATCCAACCGGCCCTGCTGGGCGAGGGCGATGCCGAGGTTGCAGTGCGCGCCGGGAAAATTGGGGCCGAGTTGCACCGCCTGCTCGAGGTGCGCCACGGCCTCGGGCAGTTTGCCGGCTTGGGCCAGCGCGATGCCCAGGTTGAGCTGGGCCCCGAGATGCTTGGGGTCGATGCGGACCGCCTCGGCGTACTGCGCCGTGGCTTGGTCCGTCCAGCCGATCCGGGCCAGAGCCAGCCCGAGATTGAAGTGGGCATCCGCCATCTGGGGATTGATCCGCAACGCGCGCTGGAGGCACTCCACCGCTTCCGCCGTGCGATCCGATTGATACAGAGCAACCCCGAGATCGCACTCGGCTTCAACGTAATCGGGCTTGAGTCGCAGCGCCTCCTGATAGTGAGGAATCGCTTCCGCCACCCGGCCCAGCTTAAAGAGGGCGACGCCCCATTCGTAGTGGGCCTCCGGCAACGTCGGCATAAGCTGCACGGCCTGCGCGAAGTGCGCCAGGGCCTCCTCGGGCCGGCCCATCAGGATCAACGTGAGGCCCAGCTGGTAGTGGGCCGGATAGAAACGCGGGTTGATGCGAAAAGATTCCGCAAATTGCGCCGCCGCTTCCGTCAGATGGCCCATGTCGGCCAGCGGCAATCCTATGTTGTAATGGATGGAGGCGAGGTTCGCATTGAGGCGGAGGGAAACCTGGTAGTGTTGCATCGCCTCCCGCAGGTGGCCGCGTTGGTAAAACGCCGTCCCAAGGCTGCTCTGGGCGATGGCGCTGTTCGGAGACTTGTCTACGGTGTCCTGCCACAACGTCAGGTCGCTGCGGTAAACTGTGTTGCGCTGCTCGGTCAGCACTCCGGCGGCCAGCGCCAGTGCCAGGAAAGGGGCGAGTGCGGGCCGCCCGAATCGTGCCACCGCCACGCCCACCACCAGCGCGATCACCGCCGCCAGCGGCAGATACATCCGGTGCTCCACGATCATTTGGATCGTTCCGGGCACGAGGCTGGTCGGAGCGAGGATGGCGAAGAACCACGCGCCTAGGAACCCCCCCACCGGCCAGCGCCAAAGCGCCACCAGAGTCGCCGCTGCCAGGGGGAGGACGACCAAGGCGTAGGGCGCCGCGTCCCGGAGACCCATCCAGAACGTACCGTATTCAAACACCAGCGGTTGCGGCCAGATTGATTGCTTCAGGTACCGCGCGACCGCCTCGAATTGCGTGAACCAGTACGCCCATGGCGAGATGCCGACGTTGAAACCCGCCGTGCCGCCACGATTCCACCCGGTGCCGGACACCAGCAGAACCAGCGGCACCCACGTGGCCGCGAGGCTGAGATGCAGCCAGCGCCGGCGCCGCCAGGCCTCGCGGAAGGATCCGGCCACAAAGGTCCGGTCATAGAGCAACACCAACACGGGCGCCGTGGCCGTCACCTCCTTGGTGCCAACGCCGAGCAGGCAGGCCACCACCGTGAGCACCTGCCAGCGCAACGGGCGGGGTGCCTCGACCGCCCGGATGAAACAATAGAACGTCAGCAAATAGAATAGACCCATCAGCGACTCCGTCCGCTGGATGATGTAAGTTACCGCCTCGGTTTGCAGCGGATGCAGGGTCCACAACATCGCCACGGTGAGCGCGACGGGCAGGGCCGCCGTCCGGGGCCGCTCGACCCGACCGAAGGCCAGCGTGCGGCGCACGATGCCAAACAAGGTCAACCCGGCGAGGACGTGAATGACCAGGTTGAACGCGTGGTAGCTCCAGACGTTCGTGCCGCTCACCGCGTAGCAGATGGCGAGGGACAGGTTGAGCGTTGGCCGGCCGCTGACGGTGATGCCGTAGTCCGCGCGCGGGGTAAGCACGTCCCAGATCGGCCAGAGATGTCGGATCGACGGATTGTCGAAGATCGATGGCGTGTCGTCGAAAAGGAACGGAACCGAGAAGGTGTTATGGTAGGCGGCGAGCGTCGCCAGCGCCAGAACGGCGGCGCAGCCGAATATCGCCCCGCGCGAGGGCCGGGCAGCTGATGGCGTGAGGGGCGGGGGAGGCATGACGGGCGGCAGGACTGGGATGGTGCGTTCAGCCCAACCCTTGGCGGATTTCAGTAGAGAGTTGATGGAGGCCGCCGGCGGTGAGGATGAGCCCCGGTCCGATGACGCGCAGGGCGTCAACGATCCGGACGGGGGGAGCGGACGACGGGGACGCTGGCATCACGCCGACGCTAGCGATGGTGGGAAAACCGGGTCAAGGCCGCGGAAGCCCGAAAATCTTTTGCATCGGCCCGGCCCAACAGACAGGCTGATAGATCAAGCCATGAAACCACCCCGTCATTCGGTGCTTGGATTGTTGGCGCTCGCTTTGACGGCCGCCCAGGCGGTGGAGCGTCTGCCGATCGAGGATTTCTCCCGCGAGCCCACGACGGCCCGGGCCCAGCTTTCTCCGGACGGCAAGCGCCTCGCCTTCATCCGCGAATACCTGGGCAAGCCGGCACTGCACTTCGCCGACATCGATGAAAACCGGGTGTCGCGACTCGATCTGGGCGAGGCGACATTGTTGAATAACGCATCGAAGCAGGTGGGGAGCTTTGCGTGGATCAGTGACCGTCGGCTGGTGATCACCACCGTCGTATGGGATTATCTCCTCTATGGGGTGATCGCAACGGATTGGGACGGGAGCCACGGGGTCCCCCTAGGTGGATACGAGGACAATCAGATCAACATCCACATTTCCAAGCAGTATTTTATGGAGATCATCCACCGGTTTTATGACAAGGATCAGACAGTCCTGATGCTCGACCGGCACGAGGGTGACGTGGGCAGCCAGAACCGGCCGGATATTCTGCGCGTGGACACCATGTACGGCACGGCAAGCGTGGCGCTCAAGAATCCGGGCGAGGTGGCGACGTGGGGCGTGGATGCCAACGGTGTGGCGCGCCTGGGAATCCTTTCCCACGGCGAATTGTCCGGTGCCATCTACCGCGAAAATGAAGCGTCGCCCTGGAAAACGATCCTGCCGTTGAAAAACCGGACCGGCCAGATGCGCGCGATCGGGATTGACGCTGTGAGCGGCAAGCCCTTGGTCGAAGCGCTGACCGTGGAAAAACGCTGGACGATTTTTCCGCTGGATCCGGCCACGGGGACAATGGGAACGCCGCTGCTGGCGGATCCGGAATATGACATCGTTCCGAGCAACACCCTGGGTTTGGAGGTGGATGGCATCCCTCTGGCAGCCCCGATCTTTTCCCCGAGGGAAGAAGCGCTGCTGGGCATCCGTTACGTGACCGACGCGCCGCGGGTCAAGTGGTTCGACAAAGGTTTTGCCACCTATCAGGCGGCGCTGGACCGGGCGATGCCTGACACCGTGAACGTGTTTGTCAATGCGTCGCTGGATGGCAGGCGGATGCTCTGGCTGGCCTTTTCGGACCAGAATCCCGGGGTCTATATGCTGCTCGATCTGGAGAAGCACAAGCTCACCCCCGTGGCTCCGCGCATGGGTTGGATCAAACCAGCGCAGATGGCGCCGATGCTCTCAATCAAATACCAGGCACGCGACGGCATCACCATCCACGGTTTCCTGACCGTGCCCGTCGGCCACCAACCCAAAGATTTGCCGCTGGTCGTGATGCCGCACGGCGGACCGTGGGTGCGCGATGTCTGGGCATTCGACCCCCTGGTGCAATTGCTGGCCAACCGCGGCTATGCCGTGCTGCAGATGAACTACCGCGGATCTCCCGGCTACGGTGAAGAACTTTTCGAGAAGGCCCACCGACAAATCGGGAAGGCCATCCAGGACGACATCGAGGATGCCACCCGCTGGGCCATTGCCGCCGGGGTGGCCGACCCGAAGCACATTGCCATCATGGGCGCCAGCTACGGCGGCTATTCGGCGCTTTTCGCGCTGGGCCGCAATCCGGAGCTTTATCGCTGCGGAATCTCGCTGGCCGGGGTGACCGACTGGCCGGCCATCTACGACGATCGGCGCGGCGACCCAGATTACAAGGACGCCAACCAGTATTGGCGTCGGGAAATTGGCAATCCCGACAAGGATCTGGAGATGCTCAAGGCCATCTCGCCGGTCAACTTTGCGGAGAAGATCACCGCGCCGGTGCTGGTCATCCAGGGCAAGGATGATCATATCGTGCCGCGAGAGCAGGCCAAACTGATGATCTCTGCCTTGGGAAAAGTCGGGCGGACGCCGGAAAGCCTCTTCATTTCCGACCTGGGGCATACCTACGGCAACGCGCAGCAGCGGCTGCAGATTTTCCAGGCCATCGACGCGTTTCTGGGAAAAAACCTCGGGCCGGGGGTGCAATGACGGCGGGACTGTGACGGATGCGACCTGATCCGAAACCGCCGTGGTGGCGAACGCCCCTTTTTGCCGTGCTGGTGATCGCGGCGGGCGGGCTGCTGGCGTATCACAACAGCTTCGCGGTCCCTTTTGTGTTCGATGACGAGCCGTCGATTATCTCGAATCTGTCGATCCGGAGCCTGTGGCGCGCGTGGTCGCCGCCGGTGAACGGCGGCATCACCGTCGCCGGCCGGCCGGTCTTGAATTTCACGCTGGCGGTGAACTATGCGATCAGCGGAACGGACCCGTGGAGTTACCACGCGCTGAATCTCCTGATTCACATCGCCGCCGGCGTGGTGTTGTTCGGGGTGGTGCGCCGTACGCTGCTCCAGCCGGTGCTAGCGCCGCGCTTCGGCACGCATGCGTTCGAAATCGCGCTGTTTGCAGCGGTGCTGTGGACGGTGCATCCGCTGCAAACGGAGTCGGTGACCTACGTCGTCCAACGGGCGGAGTCGCTGACGGGGTTGTTGTTTCTGCTGACGCTGTGGTGCTTCATCCGTGCGAGCGAACCGGGGAGGGCGACGCGGTGGCGCTGGGGGGCGTTTGCGGCCTGTCTCGCGGGAATGGCGACGAAGGAAGTGATGGTCGTGGCGCCGCTCGTCGTGCTGCTTTACGACCGCACGTTTGTGGCCGGGAGTTTTCGCACGGCGTGGCGCGAGCGGCGCGGTCTGCACCTGGCGCTCGCCGCGACGTGGTTGATCCTCGGCTGGCTCGTGATGAGTGCGGGCGGGCGCGGTGGCACGTTTGAGCTGCTCGATCCGCGCGCGTGGTGGCGCTACGACCTCACGCAATTTGTCGCCGTGGTTCGCTACCTGCGGCTGGCGGTGTGGCCGCATCCGCTCGTGATCGACTACGGCACGTTTTGGATCGAGCGTCCGCTCGCGATCCTGCCGCACGTGGTGATCATCGCGGCGCTGCTGGCGGCGACCGTGGTCGCGTTGGTGCGCTGGCCGGGGTGGGGATTTCTGGGCAGTTGGTTTTTTGTCATCCTTGCGCCGAGCAGCGTGCTGCCGGGCACGATTCAGATGATCGTCGAACACCGGATGTATCTGCCGCTGGCGGCGCCGGCGGTGATCGCGGCGACAGCGGGCTATTGGTGCTTGGGCAGGGGGAAAGGCGCGGTGATTCTTGCGGCCGTCGCGATTGCGCTGACCGCGGCGACCGTGCGCCGCAATCAAGACTACGTGAGCGCGATCAGGCTCTTCGAGGACACGGTGGCGAAGCGCCCGGGCAACGCCCGGGCGATGGCGCTGCTCGCGGATTATTACCGGCGTGCCGGAAAATTGGAGCCAGCGCGGCAGTGGCTCGAGCGGTCGCTCGCGCGGGAACCGGGCGTGCCCGCGGTGTTGAACAACCTCGGCACGGTCTGCCAGGAACTCGGCGACCATGAGAAAGCCGCCGCGTATTTTCGAGCGGCGCTCGCGCTCCAGCCGACCGACGCGACGACGCTGAACAATCTAGGCAACGCCCTGATTCTCGCGGGGCACGCGGCCGAAGGCATCGCGCAGTTGGAGGCGGCGTTGAAAATCGCGCCTGATCTGGCGCTGACGCGCGCCAACCTGGCGAATGCGCTCGCGGAAAACGGGTGCATGACGGAGTCAGCGGGACAGTTTGAAATCTTGCTGAAGGCGCGGCCCGACGACGCAGAGGCACATGCGAGCTATGCGAGGGTGCTGCAGGCGCTGGGGCGGCGCGCCGAAGCGATGGCGGAGTTGGAGGCCGCGGTGCGTTTGCAGCCGGGGGATGCCGATCTGCACAACCAGTTGGGCACGGCGCTCGGGCGCGCCGGAAAAGTGCGCGAGGCGTTGGCGCAATTCGAGGAAGCCCTGCGGCTGAACCCGACGCACGAGGCGGCCCGCCAGAACGCGGCCCGCGCGCGAAGAATGCTGGGAGGCAACTGACGGCGTCCGCGCCGACCGGCCAGGGCAAGCTGTCCGCTTCAGGGCGCGAATCCGGGGCGGAAGCCCATGGCCCGCCAAGTCGGCTTGTGCCGTCCGAAACGAATCTTGCCATCCGCAATGCCCCCATCCACGAAGTTTCCCTCCCGAACCGTGAATCCGTCCATCCTCCTCCGCTTCCGTTCGCAAGACTGGTGGCTGGCCGTGGCCGGGCTGTCCCTCGGAGTCCTGGCCTTCAATCTCGCCATGGTCTTCCGCGCGCCCCTCTGGCTCGACGAGGCACACACCTACTGGGTGATTCGCGACGGATTCCAACCCATTTTCGGCAAGCTCGCGCAAGACGTCCATCCTCCGCTGTATTTTTGCCTGACCTCGTGGGTGACTTTCTTTCTGGGAATCGAGCTTTGGGCCTTGCGCTTCCTGTCCGTCCTCGCCGCCGCCGCAACCGTCCCGGTCGTCTATTGGACGGCCCGTGCCTTCGTCAGCCGGCCGTGGGCCTTCGGGGCCGCGCTGTTCGTGGCGACCCATCCGCTCTTCGACTACTATGCCTTCGAGGCGCGCAGCTACGGGCTGTTTTTGCTGCTGCTGACGGCGGCCCTCGGGACGGTTTTCCGCGCCGCCGCTCCCGGCTCCAGCCGGTGGACATGGGGTGCCTTGGTCGCATTATCCGTGCTGCTGCTCCAGACCGACAACCTCGCGGTGTTCGTGCTTCCGCCGCTGGTGCTGACGGGGGCGCTGCTGGCCGGAGAACGCTGGCGCCCGGTGGGGCTCCGGTTGCTGGGCGCCCAGGCGGTCGCGTTTGCCGCCTATCTGCCGTGGTTTCTGACCGCCGTTCGCGCCGAGGGTGGTGTCGCCTGGATCGCGGATTTTTGGGCGGGATCCATCAAATGGATGGGGCCCATCCGTTCCTTGCTCGGTTTTGGCGTCGCTGCTGAGTATCCGCAGTACCTTGGCCCGGCCGGGGCGATCAAAAGCCTGCCGGTCGCAGGCGCCGTGCTGACGGGAATTCTGCTGCTGGCCAGCCTGGCCTGGCCGCGCGGGCGTCCGGCCGGGGAATCCGCCCTCGGGCCACAGCCCAGGGTCGCCCTGGCTCTTTGGCTGGGTGTGGGATCGCTCGTGCTCCTCTGGGCGTACTCCTGGATCCGCCACCCCATCTATCTGGTGGGCCGATACGACCTCGTGGCCTTTCCCTTCGCCGCGCTGCTTTTTTGCCTCGGAGCCCGATCGATCGGCGAAAGACTGCGGCGGCCGGCCGTAGGCGGGGCTTTGCTGGCCCTATGCGCCGCGATCAACGTGTCCGGAACCACGCAGCTGTGGACGAAAATCGATGCCAACGCCCCGCCGCACGAGGAGATCGTGGTGAACTATCTTACCGCCAGGGGAGGAGGCCGGGGCGACCTGGTCATCACCCGGGGGCACATCGCATTTCTCATCCTGCGTTATGCCTTCGACCGCGCCGGCCTGAACTCGGAGTTCATGCCATATCCGGCGGCGGTCGGAATTCATCCGGGATGGTACGATGCGGAGATCTTCCTGCGCGACCCCGCCCGGCTGGAGGCCGATGCCGGGCAGATTGCGCATCGGGTGGCGGAAGCACTGGCGGAGGGCCGTCGCGTCTGGCTACTCGACGACGGCGATGCGCGGGTGGACAACCTGCTGATTGCGGCTCTCGCCCGGATCGCACTTCCCGACGCGGCGAACTCCGCCCCCGCGCTGCGAGTTTTTTCCCTCCGGCCCCGCTAGGGCCTGTCTTCAGACGCCAAACGTGAGCCAGCCGGGGGCGGCGGTGGGTAACAGGAAACCGGGATCATGGTTCGCTGGTTTTCGTCGCGGATGACGGTGCGGCGGTAGCGTTTGATGCGGGCAAGGAAGTTTTCCACCGCATGGCGCGGCCATAAAGACGCCGGCTGAAGCGGCTGGGCCAGCGCAACACCGCTCCACTCCAAAGCCCGGTTACCGACGGTTTGAAGACCGGCCGTGGCAGCAGGCCGGGCGGGGAAGAGCAACCGAATTGACGCGGCCGCGCGTTCGCTTATTCAAAGTTTTGAAATGAAGCGCTATCTGCTCCATGCGCTCGCTGTCAGCATCGCGGTCCTCGGACCACTGGCCGTCGGTTGCTTCGCCGACCCCCGGGTGATCGTCAGCGCGACCGCGGCCCCCGAATACACGCTGCACAAATATGGGGACGGAAAAACCAAGCCGGAATCCTATGTGGTCATGCAGGGGCATTACTTTGAGGGCGGCATCGTCGACAAGTCCATTGAACAAATACCCTTCCGGCGCATCACGGAGATTCTCGCCCCGGAACTGGCGCAGCGGCAGTACTGGCCAGCCAAGAATATCAAGGACGCCGATCTCCTCATTGTCGTGCATTGGGGCACGACGGTGCCCCCGGTTCCCATGCTGGAGATGAGGGCCCAGACCTCGCCGGTCCCGGAGACCCCCCGTACCCAGGCGAAAATGGGAATAAGGCCGGAGTCCGCCGGAAGCAAAGGAAGTGGCGACTTCGTTTCGGCCCTGCTGGATGAGCAATCACTAACGAAGGAGGATACCAAGCTGCTCTATTTCGCAGCCCTCGAACAAAACACCGACAACATGTCAAACGAGGCGTCATATGCGCGCATCTTTCAGTTGCTCGGCTATACGCAGACCCTGAGCGACCCTGCGTTGGACGCCACGACAAGGGACACACTCTACACCGATGTCGGTCAGGAGCGGTATTTCATCATTCTCAAGGCCTACGACCTGCACGCGCCCACCCGCGACGAGCGGAGCCGTGCCGTCTGGACGCTGCACCTCAATATGAGCTCGCCGGGCAATGATTTTCGCACGGCGCTCGACCGCATGAGCGTGGCGGCCATGGACTACGTTGGACGTTCAACTGACGGGGTGGAGACCGTCCGCCCACCGCGCGAAGGCAAGGTCGAGATCGGGCCCTTGGTGAGCCACGGCGTGGCAGAGTAAGCGAGGGGGGGCCGCCCCGCCCGCTGCGCGCCAGCAGCAGGCCGGGCCCGCCGGGTCGGCCCGGCCGGCCGGGCCGGGAAAGAGCAACCGAATTGACGCGGCCGCGCGCTTCCTCAATCTGGACGTCACCTTGACGCGCCATCTACCCCATGCGCTGTTCGCCGGCATCGCGATTCTTGTTCCGCTGGCCGACGTCTGTTGCCTGGCCGATCCGAGCGTGATCGTCAGCGCCACCGCGACCCCCGAATACACGCAGCGCAAATATGGGGACGGAAAAACCAAGCCGGAATCCTATGTGGTCATGCAGGGGCATTACTTTGAGGGCGGCATCGTCGACAAGTCCATTGAACAAATGCCCTTCCGGGGCATCGCGGAGGTTTTCGCCCCGGAACTTGCGCGACGACAATACTGGCCGGCCAAGGACCCCAAGGACGCCGATCTCCTCATTGTCGTGCACTGGGGCACGACGAAGCCCAAGGCGTCGACGATAGAGATGACGGCCCGCACCTCGCCCGTCCCGAATCTCTCCGCCATCAGGGCGGACAAACAGGTGAGGATAGAGGCGGCTGCCGCGGATTCTGCGCACAACATCGGCCCGTGGATGTTGGCGGGGCAAAACAACGAGGATACCCGGCAGCTTAACAATGAGCTCCTCAGCCAACTTAGCGACCAAATTACGAACGACTACTCGTCGGCGAACACCGCGCTGTTGCTCGGATATACGAAAGACCTGCGCAAATACGGCGCGCGGGTGATGATGCCCGCGGAAGAGTATTCGCTCCGCCTCGACCTCTGTCAGATGCGGTATTTCATCATTCTTCGAGCCTACGATCTGCACGCGCCCACCCCCGCCGGGCGGAGCCGTGCCGTGTGGACGCTGCACCTCAATGTGAGCTCGCCGGGCAATGATTTCCGCACGGCGCTCGACCGCATGAGCGCAGCGGCCGGAAGCTACGTCGGACGTTCCACCGACGAGGTGGAGACCGTCCGGCAGCCGCTGCGCGAAGGCAAGGTCGAGATCGGTCCGCTGGTGATCCTCGGCGAGGCCAAGTGAGCGGCCAGGGCAGCGCCGCGCGCGCGGTCGTTGCTCCGCCGCAGCGTGCGTTACGGTTTCTGCTGTCTCGGCACGGGACAGCTTTTCCGGCTGGCCAATGCGAGGTCCGCTGAAAGTGACCACAGTTGAATTTACTATCCCCACCATCCAATCAGACAGATCCGCTTCGCTTGAATTCTTCCCGGAACCTGTTATCCGACTAGCCCCGAGCCACCGGCCATGCTTTCCTTCTCGCGCCCTTCCCGCCTTTTGTTGCTGGCGCTCTTCGCTGGCAGCGGCTGTGCGGCCCTGATCTATGAGATCGTCTGGTTCCAGCTTCTGGAACTGGTCATCGGGTCGACGGCGGTCTCGTTGGGTGTGCTGCTGGGAACTTATATGGGCGGAATGTGCCTCGGCAGTCTCGTTCTACCGCGCCTGCTTGGCGGGCGGCGGCGCCCGCTTTTCGTCTATGTCCTGTTGGAGCTGGGGATTGGGGTGAGCGGCCTGCTCGTGCTGTTGGTGATTCCATGGGCGGGGCGTTTTTACGTGGCATATGTCGGATACGGATTTGCGGGGATTTTGCTGCGCGGAACGATGTGCATGGTTTTTCTGCTTCCTCCCACCTTGCTGATGGGCGCGACGCTGCCGGTGGTCGCGCGGTGGTTGGATACCAGCCCGCAGGGTGTTTCCTGGATGGGGGGGCTCTATGCGGGGAACATTGCCGGGGCGGTGGCGGGCTGCCTGCTGGCTGGGTTCTATCTTTTGCGCGTTCATGACTTGGCGACGGCCACCTACGTCGCGGTGGCCATCAATGGAGTGGTGGCCTTGATCGGTTGGGTGCTGGCGAGCGGCGCGCAGCCCCTGCCTGCAGCCGTCCCCGTGGCGCCGGTTCGCCTCGCCCCAAGGACGGGGGTTGGAGCCGTGTATTCAACGATCGCGCTTTCCGGGCTGTGCGCGCTGGGGGCCGAGGTGGTCTGGACCCGCCTGATGGCGCTCATGCTCGGTGGATCGGTTTACACTTTCTCCGTGATCCTGGCGGTCTTTTTGACGGGACTGGGCCTCGGCAGCGGAACCGGGGCTGCCCTGGCCCGCGGGAAAATAGCGCCCCGTGCCGGGCTCGGATGGTGCCAGATGCTGCTGGCCGCCGCCATCGCCTGGGGTGCGTTTGCGATTGCCAAATGGCTTCCGTTTTGGCCGGTCGACCCGGCCCTGGCCCAAGAACCGTGGATTGGCATGCGGATCGATCTGGTGCGTTGCATTCTGGCTATTTTGCCGGCGGCAATCCTCTGGGGGGCAAGTTTTCCGCTGGCGCTGGCCGCGGGGGCTGCCGCTTCCCCGGCCGGCCAGGATCCCGCAAGGCTCGTGGGCAGAGTCTATTCGGCCAATACCCTCGGCGCGATCATCGGCGCGCTCGGATTCAGCTTGTGGGTCATCCCCGCCACCGGCACTCGCGGCGCCCAGCAACTCCTCATCGGGCTCACGGTCGGGGGGGGCCTGATCATGCTGGTGCCGCCCCTTTGGGCTCGGAGGGGAGATGATGCGACCCGCGGCGGATGGTCGCGGCCAGCACGGCGCCGGATCGGCGCCGGGGCGGTGCTGATCGCGACCGCGCTGGCGATCGGACTTGGGCTGGGCGTGCCGGAGCTTCCCCAGGCTTTGTTCGCCGTCGGCCGATTCACGTGGAAGAATCAGGATCTAAAAACCATCTATCTAGGCGAAGGAATGAACGCCTCCGTGGCCGTGACGGAGAGAACCGATGGATCGCGTGCGTTCCATGTGAGCGGCAAGGTGGAGGCGTCGACCGTGAAGGTGGACATGCAGCTGCAGCGGATGCTCGGGCACATTTCGCTGCTGCTTTCGACGCGGCCCCGTTCCGTGCTGGTGGTGGGATTCGGGGCGGGGATCACCGCGGGTTCGGTCGCCACTTATCCGGAGGTGGAAAGAATCGTCATCTGCGAGATCGAACCACTCATCCCCCGCGTCGTTTCGAAATACTTCGAGGAAGCCAATGGCAACGTCATGCAGGATAAACGAGTCGAGGTGGTCTATGACGACGGCCGGCATTTCATCCAATCCACGGACGAAAGGTTCGACGTCATAACCTCCGATCCGATTCATCCTTGGGTGAAGGGATCCGCCACGCTCTATACCAGGGAATACTTTGAAGCGGCGAAGCGGCATCTGAAGCCGGGCGGTGTGGTCAGCCAGTGGGTGCCGCTCTACGAGACCGCGCCGGACGTGGTGAAGTGTGAAATCGCAACCTTTTTGGAAGTCTTCCCGAACGCGACCATTTGGAGCACCGGTTTGCAGGGATTGGGATTCGATCTTGTCATAGTCGGTCGGGCGGAACCGGCCGGCCCGATCGAGGTGGATCGACTCCAGGAACGATTGAAACTTCCGGGTAATGCGGGAGTGGTCCGGTCGCTGCGCGAAGTGGGGTTCGACACGGTGATCGACCTCCTGGCTCACTATGCCGGCCGAGGGGCGGACTTGCGCCCCTGGCTGAAAGACGCAGAGATCAATCGCGATGTAAATTTGCGGCTGCAGTATCTGGCGGGCTTGGCAATGAACGAGCGTCAAGGCACATTGATTCACGACCAGATCCTGGCTTATCGGAAGTTCCCGGAGGATCTTTTTGCCGGCTCGGAAGCGGTGAAAGAAAATCTCAAGGAGACCATGCTGCGACCGATGGCCGCGGCGAACCCGGACTCCGGAAACGGGGCCTTGCTTTCCTACCGTGCGCAGGAATCTACCGCCTCCAACAACCGCGGGTATGCCCAAGCCAAGGCGGGCCAATGGCAGGAAGCCCTCGCAAGTTTCAAGGAAGCCCTGCGACTCGATCCGGATAACGCCGACGCTCACGCCAATCTCGGAAATGTCCTCCTCATGCAGGGGCAGATCAAGGAGGCCATCGCGCAATACGAGGAGGCGCTCCGGATCAGACCCAATGATGCCAAGCTTCGGGAGAGTCTCGATATCGCCCGGCAGGCCCGCTAGCCCAGTCTTTCGCAGCCCGAGCCGTCGAAGGCGGCTGCTTGCCCGGGATGTTGGTGACGTTGCCCTCGGAGACACCCGTTCCGAGGGCGTGTAGCGGAGGACCACCCGTTGCCAGCGCGCGTCACGTCGCATGATGCTGACGGGGCCATACGATGCCTGCGGCTGGGGCAGCGCCTCGCGCGCAGTTGGTCGATCACGTTGAATCACCTTCAATAACCGGGCTGGCCCAGCCGCTGCGACTCGAGATAGTGACGCTGCGCCTCCTCGGGGCGGCCGACGCGTTGCAAGACGACGGCAAGATCGAGATGCGCGGGGGCAAAATTCGGATCGATCTGCAACGCCTTGCGGTATTGCACGATGGCGTCCTCGTAGCGTCCGTGATCGGCGAGCGCGCGCCCGTAAGTGTGGAAGGCGGCGGCGGAATCCGATTTGAGTTGCAGCGAGCGTTCGAAGTGCGGCACGGCTTCGGGAAAACGGTTCGCCAGCGTCAAACCCAAGCCCCAATTCAGCTCGGCCTCGGCGTAGTCGGGCTTGAGCTGGACCGCGCGCTCGAAATGGGAAATGGCTTCGCCGACGCGGCCCTGCAGGGCGAGCGCCACGCCGAGATTGTAGTGCGCCTTGGGGTCACGCGGGTTCTGCCGCGAGGCCGTGGTGAAGGCGGCCAGACCTTCGTTGGGGCGGCCCAGCGCCATCAGCGCCAAACCGAGATTAACGTACCCCTGATCCAGGTTGGGTTGAAGTTGCAGCGCCCGTTGCAGGTGCGGCAGCGCCTCCCCGGGGCGGCCCAGCTTGGTGAGTTCATCACCCAGATTGTTCTCTGCCTCGGCGTTTCCCGGGTGAATCTGCAGCGACTGCTTGAAATGGGCAATCGCCTCTTCCGTTCGTCCGGCCCTGGCGAGCGCGATGCCGAGATTGTTGTGCGCCATCCAGCACGCGGGATTGCGGGCGATGGTCGTCTCATAGAGCGTGAAAACATCACGATAGATGCCGCTCTGTCGCCAGGTGAGCATGCCAAACGCCAGCAGCAAAGCTGCGGCGGCAACCCGGACGGTCCGCAGCGACGTGCGCGCGCCCATGTCCGCCAGCCCTGCGCCCACCGCGGTGAAAATGCCCAGGCAGGCAAGGTATTGAAAGTGATCCGCAACGAACGAGTAGAGGAACGGAAAAATATTCAGAAACCCGAGGACGGGGAAAAGCGTGCCGCCAAAAAACAGCGCCGCCGCCAGCGGCCCACGCCGGTGACGGCGCCACCACCAGAGCGCGCCGAGCGCGGCGATCGCCGCGAGCGGAAACAGATACTGCCACGCTGCCGTGGCAGAGATCGGCCAACGTGGATAAATGAACGCCAGATTGGCCGGCCAAAGAAGTTTGCCCAAATAAAACCAGACGACCCGTCCGGCAATGAGACCGCGTTCGACGGCACCCAGGGAGAAAGCGGCCGCCCTCGTCCGGATCACGAAGGTGTGCTCAACCCACGTCGTGAATAATCCTGCGGCCACGCCGATCCCGAACCACGGGAGCAGTGGCGCGACATCGCGACGCCATTCGAGCCGGCCGCGCTGCCACCAGAAAACGACCATCAGGGCCGCGGGCAGCGTCGCCGTCACGGTCTTGGTGAGCAGCGCCAGCACGAACAGCGCCGTTGCGAGCGCGTATTGCGCCGGGCGGCGGTTCGCGGCGAAACGCAAATACGCGAGGGCCGCGCCAAGATAGAACACGGTGGAGAGCGTATTTTTCTGCTCTGAAATCCAGGCGACCGATTCAACGCAGACGGGATGCAGGGCAAACATCAGCGCCGCCAGCCATGCGCCAGGAACCGCCAGTTGGCGCAGAATCACGCCGAAGAGACAGGCGGCCGTGGCGTGCAGCAGGACGTTGAGAAGATGGTAGCCCAGCGGGGCATCGCCCCAGAGCTGATGTTCGAGCCAGAACGCCGAATGCGTCAGCGGGTAGTATTGCTGCGTGGCGCCGATTTCGAACCAGATGCGGCCAAGCCCGGCGAGCGGGCGAAGATCGGCGCGCGTCACATGGCCGCTGTCGTCCCAAATGAACGTGCCGTTGAGCGCCGGCCAATAGGCGGCCAAGGTGGAAGCGAAGATCAGGAGGCAGATCCAGCGTGCCGGCCACGACACCAAATCCGCGACCGCCGGAGTCGGAGCAAAAGAGGGTGGAATTCGCGAATCCTGGTTCATCGGCGAAGCGATTCGCGCGCCAGTTGGAGATTGTCGCGGGTGCGCGCGTCGTCCGGCCGCAGCCGGAGCGCCTCCTCGTATTGGACGATGGCCTCCCGCGCCTGCCCTTGCAGCAAAAGCACGTTGCCGAGATTGGCGTGCGCGTCGGCGTCGCCGGGCCGCAGGCGGATAATGGCGCGGAAATGCCCGGCGGCCGGGGCCAGCCGTCCGCTGCGCGCCAGCAGCAGGCCGAGCCTGGCGTGAGCCGCCGCATGATCGGGCGCAAGCCGCAGTGTTTCGGCGTAATGGCGTTCCGCGTCCGCGAGCTGCCCCGCCGCGTCGGCCAGCCGGGCGAGCTGATAGTGCGCCTCGGGCAGGTTCGGGTCCAACTGCAGCGCGGCCCGGAATTCCCTCGCGGCCTCCTCGGCCCGCCCGTTCTCGACGAGCGCAACGCCGAGATCGTAATGCGCGTCGGCCGCCGGCCTCAGCCGCAACGCGGCTTCGTAATGCGGGACGGCCTCGGCGGCGCGCTGCGCGCGCACCAGGGCATTGCCCAGGTTCACCTGGGCATCGGCGTGCTCCGGGGCGAGCCGCACGGCGGCCGCAAACTGGGCGATGGCGTCCGCCACCCGTCCTTGATCGAGCAGGGCCACGCCCCAGTCGTAATGCGCGGTGACGTAGTCGGGCTGGAGCGCGACGGCGCGGGCGAAGTGGAGGTCCGCCTCCGCCAGGTCTCCGAGCCGCTGGAATTCCACCGCGAGGTTATTGTGGGCTCGCGCGCTCTGCGGGTATTTCGTCACCGTATCCGTCCAGATCGCGACGGCATCGCGATAGTCGCGATTGCGGGCGACGGTCAGCCCGCCGAGCGGGAGGGCTAAGGCAAAGGTGAGAGTGAGGGTGAAAGTGGGGGCGGGTCGGCGTAAAAATGCGTGCAGGCCGAGCACGAGGAAAGCGATCACCGCGGCCAGCGGTAGATACATGCGGTGCTCGGCCATGGTTTGCGTGACGAGCGGTAGCACGCTCGAACTCGGCGCGAGGATGAGGAAAAACCACGCGCCCAGAAAACCGGCGACCGGTTTTCGGATCAACGCCCAGACCGTGGCGCCGAGCAAGGCGAGCACGACGAGCCCCTGCCACCAGACGTCCGCGACGGAGTGCACGACCCCTGTGCCGTAATCCAGCACCAGCGGATGCGGCCAGATCGACAGTTTGAGGTAGAGGACGATCGCCTCGCACTGCTGCAAAAGGTAGGTCCACGACGAAATGCCGAGTCCAAAGCCGGCGGACGCCCCGCGCGTGCCGCTGCCGCGCAACACCAGCCACGCCAGCAGCAGCCACGTGCCGGCCAGGGCGACATAATAGCGGCGGCGCTGATGCCAGGTGGCGCCGAAGCCGCCGGCGGCTCTGCTGGACAGCAAGGTGCGGTCGTAGAGCAGCACGATGAGCGGCGCCGTCACCATCACTTCCTTCGTGGCCATGCCGAGGAGACAGGCGAGGACGGAAAGGGTATACCAAAAGGAGGGCCGGGCAGAACGAGTCATGGTGGAGCCCGCCGTCCCCGGCGGGCTTGAACCGCGACGAGGCGCGTCGTTTTCCGCACCCCGAAGGAAGCAGTACAGCGTCAGCAGGAAGAACAGTCCGCACAGCGATTCAGTGCGCTGCGCGATGCAGACGACCGATTCGGTCTGGAGCGGATGCACCGCCCAGAGCAGGGCGATGGCAAACGCGAGCGCATCCGCTGCATCCGCTTGTAGGGGCGCAGGCTTGCTGCGCCCATCTCCAAGGGCGCAGCTAGCCTGCGCCCCTACGGGCCCTGCAAGCGTCCGCCGTACGAGGCCGAAGAGCGTCAGACCGGCCAAAAGGTGGATCGCCACGTTCAGCGCGTGATAGCTCCAAACGTCTTCGCCGCTGATGGCATGGTTCAACGCATAGGAGAAATTCACGACCGGCCGGCCGGTCGTGGTGCTCCCGTCGGCGGGAGGACTCAGCACGTCCCAGGACGCGAGGCGCCGGATGGTCGGATTGTTCACGACGGCACCGGCATCGTCGAAGAGGAAGGGCGCGTGCAGGCTGTTCCAGTAGACCAGCACAACGCTGCCCACCATGCAGGCCGCGGCCATCAGTCCTAGGCGCCGCCGTCCCGCAAAAACGGCCGATTCGCTCTTTAAGGGGAGGATTGAAGCCATGGTCCGATTACTGAGCCCTGCCTGAAGCAATGACGATTCCTCAACTTGCGGCAAAACCAATGAGGCCGGCAAAAACAGGAGCTGATCGGTTCTGCCGCTGATCGGAATCCGGATTTCAACGATCATCCAAGGGCGCCGGCTGGCAACTTGTTTTCGCTGACGGCGATCCCCGGCCGGGCAGCGTTTTTTGTCGCGAGGGCACGGAAAGGGAGGCGTGGCGGCCCGACCGACGGGCGGCGGCCGGACGAAGCAGGCGCCGCACGCGCAACTTCGGCAAGAAAAAGCTCCCTCCGGGTGGAGGGAGCTTTGAGAGTCGGACCCGGTCGGGTCCGCAACAATTCAGCGAGGCTTAGAAGGCGAACCTCGCCGTCAGGATCCACTGGCGCGGGTCGATGATGCGGAAGGCCCAGGGTGAGCCGTCGAAGTTGGCTTGGGTGGCCACCAGGCGCCCGCTTTCGAGGGCGTCGTTGCAGTTGAGCTGGAGCGTCATCACCACCTTGCCGCTGTAGATCTTGCATTTATAGCCGATCCACAGGTCGGTGTAGTAGTTGCCGTTGTCACCCCAGATCGGCTTGGTTATGTCGGCGATGCTGATGGAGTTGGGTGAGCCGACGGGATTGCCAATTTTGCCGAGGTAGCCAATCGCCGCCTTTGATTCATAGCTTTCGGCGCCGCCCACGGACCATCCCCTCAACCAGCCGTGGTCGAACGAGTAGTTCGTGAGGAACGACGCGTGATAAATGCGCTGGTCGGGCGAGACGGCGCCTTCCAGGGCTTTGGCGGTCGCCACCTGGGAATTCACCACGTCGTAGAAATAGCCCGACGGGCTGGTGTCGAGGTTGGTGTTTTCATGCAGCGCCACGCTGGTGAATCCGTAGCCGGTCCAGAAGTTCTTCAGGGAGTAGGCCCGCGAGCCGTTGGGATCGATGAAATCCGGGATGTCCGACGTGAGGGACGTCCACACCGGCATCCGCACTGCCAGCCAGGCGTCGTATTCGGGGCACACTTGCGTATAGCTGGCCTGATCCTTGGAGCCCGATATCTTCATCGTCCACTGGCGGGTCGGATTGTAGGTGATCTGGAGCTCCGTGCCCTTCGATGTGCTCTGTTGGGTGGCTCCCAGACTCAGGCCACTGTAGTAATTGTAGGGCAGCCCGAGCATATTCCAGAGCTTGGTCTGCTCGGCCACGCTAGTGGTACTCCACACGTTATCGGTATTCCATTGTGGGTTCGAAAAGATACTATTGGGATCACTGGTACTGGGATTGAGCGTTTTGCCGGCCGCCTCGGCGAGGTGGATGCGTTCGACGGTGGCAGCCCAGTACATACCGGTCGAGGTGTCCGAGTAAGCCAGCCGGGTCAGCAGCGTGGCGGCGGCGGTGGTGCGCTCGTTGGCGTTCTGGGTCTTATACCAATTGAGCCGGACCACGAGCTTGTTGTCGAAGAGGTTGAAACCGAAGCCGATGTCCTTTTCCTTGCCCGTCGGCTTGGGCAGCGGTTTGAAGAAGTAATCGGTCTGATACGTGGCCGGCGGGTTGAAGTTGTTGGATTCGTTGTAGTAGAAGCTCAACCCGTCGAGGAACTCCGACACAACCGAGCCGGCGCCCAGCTCCCGAACGAACTTCCAATCCTTGAGTGGCCGGAAGGTCCCGCTCAGCGTCCGGGTGGAGCCGCTCAGCCTGTCCCACCGCCCCCAGCGGCTCATGACCAAGTCATGATTGATGAGGCCCGTATAACCGTTGAGGTAGAGTTGGTCCGGGGTCAGAGCCGGCGAGGTGACGTTCCCCTTGATGTCGGTCAGCGCGCCGGACGAGGTGACGCGCGCGCGGTAACTGTCGTACCGCCAGCCAAAGGTGGAGATCAGGCGGTCGGCCCACAGGTAGTTCTGCATGGCGAATTGGTCGCCCTTCACTTCGCGCTGGGTGCGGTAGCTGCCATTATCCGCGTAGGCAATTTGTTCGGTCACGGCATCATTCTGGAACGTATTGCTGGCGTAGTTCCAGACCTCGATTTTGGAGGTGACCGGCCCCTGCCAGCCCTGGTTGCCGTAGAAGCCGATGGAGTGGGTGACCGTGGCCTGCGGATCGCCCGGGTTGGCCATGTAGTAATGGCGATAGAGGTTGGTCATGCTCCAAGTCGGCAGGTTGATGACAAGGGGATTCCTCACAAAGCGCAGCTCACCGTCGAAATCGGCGGACGAGATACCGTTGCGCCAACGCTCGATGGCCTGCGCCGAATCCTGCTCCTGATACGTACCGATCAGGCGATGGCGGCCAAGCCACTTGGTCCAGTTATGGTTTTGAGTATAATCGAGGTCGTAGACGAGCATCGCACGGTAGTTGTCGTCCGTCTGCGGGTTAAAGAAGGTGTCGATTCCGCCTCCCATGCCCTCATAGATGAAAGGCAGTCCGAAATAAGGATTCTTCGTGCCGTCCATGTTGTTGACGTTGGTGTCGACGCCCAAGGTGGCGCCTTGGAGTTGGTTGAGCGTGTAGTTGTCGATCTCGTCGATGTCCTGCCGGAACCACCCCGCGGTGAAGTAAAGTTTGTCTGTGACTTGCTGCTCGAAATCGATGTTGTAGTTGGAGGCGTGTATTCTGGCCCAGTTGGTCTGGAGCGTGTTGTATTTCGTCCAATTGTAGATCGACTTGTTGGTCACCCCCGGGTAATTCCACGAGCCGTAGTTATTGAGAGTTGTCACGCCATTTACCAGGGTCGTGTTCGAGCCATTGATCAACGGGGTGGGCGCGGGCCAGTTGGCCGAGGCCGTCCACAGGCGGTCGTAAGTTAGAAAATGCGAATCGTTCGCCCCCCAGCCGAGCGACGTGGCCGACGGCGCGACGGTGGCGGGGTTGGTCCACACCGGGGCATAGAACGCCGGCTGGCGCTGAAAATAAGCGACCGAGGCGCCATTTTCGATGAGCCGGACGGGGTTGCCGACTTGGTCACCCGCGATGCCCGGGACGTAGAGCGGGGACGTCAAGGTGCTGATCCCGCTGCTACCGAGGACCTTGTTCAACGCGAAAGTATAACCCGGCGAAAGCGTGTTGGACACGTAGGGGCCGAGGACCTGACCGCTACCGGTGGGGAGGTACGGGGTAATACCTGCAAGGCTGCCGAGGACGACGCCGGCGGGGACGTTGATGCTGCCGGGGATGGTGATGCTGCGTGTGACCGGATCATACTGCGGTTTACCGGCCTGGAGCCACGGGGTCACCTGGTCGCGCGGCGTGAAGTAGTTCGGCCGGTTGGCGTCGTTCTGGTAATTCTCCACATTTACCCGGATGGTGGTGTTCTTGAAGGGCTTGTAGGTGAGTGCGGCATATTGGCGGCGATAGAGGTCGCGGGAAGGTTTCCGCTCGAACTGCTCGTTGTCGTAGAGCAGGGCGCCCACAATCGCCAGCTTGTCGGGAATCAGGGAGCGATTGATCTCGATGTCCGTGCGGTAGGAGCTGTTCTGATCGATGCGCAGCGTCACGGAGTTGGTGTCGCGGTTGAGCGCGGCCTGCAGGTAATTCGCATTGACAACGCCCGCCGGCGTGCCGAGGCCGAAGAGCAGGGAGTTCGGGCCGCGGCTGATTTCGACCGACGAGATATTGTATTCGTCGAGCGGAATGCGGTTGTTGGTCGTATAATTGTTGATCGCGGCATCAGGGGCATTCAAACCGCGGATCCGGTTCGACTGGGCGTTGGTCGTCGTCGCGCCGTTGTTGCCATAGCTGTAACCGGCGATCGAATCCTTGACCGTGTTGCGATCAACGATCGAGGGCGAATAGGTGCGGGAGCCCTCGGTGCTCGCCTCGTACCTGAAGATGTCGTTGATATTGGTCGAAGCGGTGTCCTCCATCTGCTGCTTGGTGACGACGGTGATGGAAGCTGCGAGATCGCCGATGTTCGTGTTGATCCGGCTGCCGGCCAGGGTGTTCTCGGCGAAATAGCCGACATCCTTGGTGGTGTTGACCGTGAAGGGCGACAACTTCACCACTTCTTCACTCGTGGTGGCGGCGGGCGTGGCGGCGGGCGGGGCTGCCTGCTGGGCCAACAGCGTCGAGACCGCCAAGAGCGCGCATGCCGGCGCAATCAACAGCGGTCGCAGATAACTGGGAATCGATCGATTCGGTTTCATCATGGATCCTTGATGTAGTTGCTGGTTTACGGTGGGGAAATTGAGTTCCCGGTTTGGCTGGAAGGGTCCGCTTCCGCGTTCATGCAGGAGCGGCAGGTGCTTTCAGAGAGAGGCGAAAATGGTCGTCAAAGCCTGCAGCCAGCATCGCTGGCTAGAAAGTGGTAATGGCAAGCCCGCCAGTTGTGGAAGGCAGGCACACTGGTTGGGGCACTGGGGAAACGAGTCGCGAATCAAAGCAGAAACTGATTTCGGAACGAATGCCAATGGGGGTAAAGGGTTGAGGGTATCTTCTCCCTTGGCTGCGGGAGATAGGGGAGGTTTGCAAGCACCTGCACTGCGGTCAACCGGACCGATATCTGACAGTTCGATTATAAACCATCAATAAAATCAGGTTGGCCCGCGGATTAAGCATAATTAATGCTGAAAAGAACGATTTCTTTCCCGTCCGTGGTGACCGGAGGATGAATCCGCAGGCAGGTGTTGTCTCTTTCCGCCGGCGGCGTCCAGACGGAGGACGCACCGGTGCGGTCATCCCTTGGCGCGAGCGGGCTGGACGACCTTGGCGCAGGCCAGGAAGTCCGGTGAAATTTCAAGCAACAGACCCGCAAGAGCCGGTGCCAACCGTTGCGACCATGCCAGCCATGGGCGTTCGCCGCGGCCGGGAGAGATTCTTACGGTATCGGATAAGGGTGGGGACAACCCACTCATGCTTTGGGCTTGTTGGGAGGCAATCCATGCGTTGTGCTTGCCGATGCATAAACCATGGCCAAGCCCGCTCTCAGCATGGAGGACGTCGCCCGTGCCGCCGGCGTTCACCAGACCACGGTGTCGCGCGCGCTGCGCAACGACCGCCGGCTGCCGGAAAAGACCCGCCAGCGCATCCGCAAGGTGGCCGAGCGGCTGGGTTACCGGCCGCATCCGCTGCTGACGGCGCTGGGAGTCAACCTGCGCCGCGGCCGGCCGGCCGACTACGAGGTTTCCCTGGCTTATCTCGTCCGGGCCGACTCCAACCTTGATCCGCGGCGCCCCTACCTGCGGGGGGCGCTGGCGGCGGCGGAGACGCTGGGCTACCGGCTGGAGGAGTTTGTCTATGGCGAAGCCGGCCTGACCACGGAGCGCCTCAACCAGATTCTGCTGACGCGCAACATCCACGGCCTCATCATCGCGCCGCTGGCCCTGTCCGAACCGCAGGCGGGCTTCCATCTCGAGTGGCCGCAGTTCTGCACGGTGGCGCTTGAATACACGTTGACCGAGCCGGCTTTCGACCGGGTGGTGAATGACGGCTACGAGGCCACGCGTCTCGCGCTCGACCACTGCCGCCGCCGCGGCCTTCGCCGCATCGGCCTGCTGATGGCCACCGGCGTGCATCAGCGCGCCAACAGCGTCAACGTGGCGGCCTACTGGCTCGAGCAAAAGGCGCGGCGTTTCTTCGCGGGCATTCCGCCGCTGCTGATCCCCGATTGGGACCGCCGGGCGTTTGCCGCGTGGTATCGCGCCCACCGCCCGCAGGTGATCATCACCACGAACTGGCTGTTGCGCTATGTGCTGGATTTCGTACGCCAGCAGCGGCTGGTGATTCCGGGGGATCTGGGCATCATCAATCTTAACGCCTTCGAGGATGAATCCGTCACCGGCATCATCCAGAATACCGGCGCCATTGGTGCAGCCGCCGTGCGGCTGGTCATCGACAAACTCAACCGCAACGACCGCGGTGTCCCCCCCTTGCGGCAGACCATCCTGATGCCGGGACACTGGCACGAGGGCCGGACGCTGGCGCCCCTGGCGCGCGCCGTTTGATCGCACGCCGGGTCGGGCGTTCTGCTGGCCAGCAGAATGGTCACCGCCTTGCGGGTTGGGCGCACGAGGCGATGGCTGATCTGGGCCGCGAGCCCCTCGACGAGCCCCTCGACACGCTCGGGGCCTTGAGCTTGTCGAAACGGCTCGGGGCCCTGAGCGTGTCGAATGGGCAAGCTCGGGCCCTACGACACGGGCCCTACGACACGGGCCCGGCGAAACGAATGCCAATCAAAAGTCTTTCCAAGGCATCCTCCCTCCGCTACGGCATTGGTCGCTTTTTTCCCCTCCATGCAATCCCTGCTCCCTGTCCCCCTCCTCGCCACCGCTGGCGGAGGCAATGTTCACGAAGTGCTGCTGAAGCTGGCCGGAGTCGACTACCTCATCCTCGGTATTTATTTCGCCTTTGTCATCGCCATCGGCTGGATCCTGCGCAAGTACCTCAAAACGAGCGCGGACTTTTTCGAGTCGGGCCGTTCGCTGCCGGCCTGGGTCTGCGCGCTGGGCTTCATCGGCGCCAACTTGGGGGCGCAGGAGGTGATCGGCATGGCGGCCTCGGGCGCGAAGTACGGCATCGTGACGAGTCACTTCTACTGGGTGGGGGCGATTCCGGCGATGGTGTTCGTGGGGGTCTTCATGATGCCGTTCTACTACGGGTCGAAGGCGCACTCGGTGCCCGAGTACCTGAAGCTCCGCTTCGACGAGAAGACGCGCGCGTTCAACGCGCTCTCCTTCGCTTTCATGACCGTATTTTCGTCGGGCATCTCCATGCACGCGCTGGCCCTGCTGCTCCATTCCATCCTCGGCGTGGACTACAACCTGTGCATCCTGGTTTCGAGCCTGATCGTGCTGATCTACATTGTCACGGGTGGGCTGACCTCGGCGATCTACAACGAGGTGCTGCAGTTTTTCCTGATCGTGCTGGGTCTGCTCCCGCTCGTGCTGCTTGGCCTTAAGGACATCGGCGGATGGAGCGGGCTCATGACGCAGTTGCAGGGCTACTCGACGGCGCGGGGGTTCCCGGGTGCCTGGTCGCACTCGTGGGCCTACTTGGGCAGCACGAAGAGCAACCCGATGGGCATCGAGTGGTTCGGCCTCGTGATGGGGCTCGGTTTCGTGCTTTCGTTCGGCTACTGGTGCACGGACTTCCTTGTGATCCAGCGGGCGATGGCCGCCAAGGACATGAGCGCCGCTCGGCGCACGCCGCTGCTTGCGGCCATTCCGAAAATGCTGTTCCCTGCTCTGGTGATCCTGCCCGGCATGCTCGCGGTCGGACTTTATCAAAAGGGCGCGGGTGCCGGCTTCCAGTTGCCGCCCGCCGCCGACGGCTCGCCCAACTACAACATGGTCGTGCCGGCCATGCTCGCGCAGTATTTTCCCAACGGCATGCTCGGCATCGGCCTGACTGCGCTGATGGCCTCGTTCATGTCCGGCATGGCGGGCAACGTCACCGCGTTCAACACGGTGTTCACCTACGACCTGTACCACAGCTACCTGCACCGGAGTTCCACCGACGCGCACCTCGTCACGGTGGGCCGGGTCACCACGGTGGTCGGGCTGCTCATCAGCGTGGCGTGCGCCTACGCGGCCCGGCAGTACAACAACATCATGGACATGCTTCAGCTCGTGTTCGGCTTCGTCAACGCGCCGCTCTTCGCGATCTTCCTGCTCGGCATGTTCTGGCGGCGCGCCACGGGCCACGGGGCGTTCTTCGGGCTCCTGCTGGGCACGCTCTCCGCCATGGTCTTCCACGGCTTCACGCTGCCGGTGGGCGAGGCGGTGGGCATCAAGGGCGGCTGGCTCACCGCCCACTGGTTCTTCTCCAGCTCAATGGCGCAGAACTTCTGGATGGCCATCTTCGCCTTCGTCGGCTGCTTCGCCGGCACCATCCTCATCTCGCTGGCGACCAGCCCCAACAAGACCGACGACCAGCTGCGCGGTCTGGTCTATTCGCTCACCGAAAAGATCCGCGACACCGGCACGCGCTGGTACGCGCGGCCGGCAATCCTCGGCGTGGTCGTCCTCGCGGGCGCCATCGTGCTCAACCTCATCTTCTGGTAACCCCCAACCCCTTCCGCCATGCACCTCGACGTCCGCATACCGCTCGGCCTGCTGTTTCTCCTCCTCGGCCTCATCCTCGTCGTCTTCGGCCTCACTTCCGATCCGGCCATCTACGTCCAGCACTCGCTCGGCCAGAACGTGAACCTGTTCTGGGGCGCCATTTTCGCGCTGTTCGGCGCGGCCATGCTGCTCCTCACCCGGCGCAAGAAGTCCGGCTGACCGCCGGCAGTTCAAGGACGCGCATTCTGCGGAATTGACCGGCGGCACTGCTGGGTCGGCCTGCGTCGCACCATGCCATGAACGTTTCCGCCCATATTCTTCGCCTTCCTGGCCGTGCCATGATCCCGCGGAGCGGGACATCGGCGGGCGCCGTTCGCGGTTTGTCCTCCATCCTCTGTCCTCTGTTCTCTATCTTCTGTTTTCTGTCCTCTGTCGCTGCGCAGGCCGCGGAGTCGGGAAGTCAGCCGCCTGCCTCGTCCGGGTGGGAACCGGCGGAGCTTTTGCATCAGGACGACTTTGCCGACACGTCGCGCTGGCTCGTCGAGCAGCGCCCCGGCGGCTGGGTGACCGTGCGCGACGGCGTCCTGGTCGTCGACGACGCCGGCGGCTGCACCGTCTGGTTCCGCCCGGAACTCACCGCGCCGGTCATCATCACCTACGAAGCCACCGTGCTCAACCGCGGCGGCCCGCACGACCGCGTGTCCGACCTCAACTGCTTCTGGATGGCCAGTGATCCTGTGGCGCCGGACGGCAGCGTGCTGGCGACGACGGCGCAGCGCAGCGGCGCGCTCGCCGAGTACGACCGGTTCCGGCTTTATTACGTCGGCTGCGGCGGCAATTCCAACACGACGACCCGTTTCCGGCGTTACACCGGCACCGGCGAGCGCCCGCTGCTGCCCGAGCACGACTTCCAGGCCGCGGCATTCCTCCTGCGCGGCAACCAGACGTACCGCATCACGCTCGTGGCCGCGGGTGGCCGCGCGCAGTACCTCCGCGACGGCGAGGTGATCTTCGACTACGCCGATCCGCAGCCGCTCGCACGCGGCTGGTTCGGATTCCGCACCGTCCACAGCCGCATCGAAATAAAACACTTTCGCGTCTGGCGCGCCCGGCCCGCGGTGCCCGCGCCGCGCGATTAAAGATGGAAGAAGAAAGATGGAAGAGGCTGACCGCCAGATTCCTTTTTTTCCGGGGCGCTCTTTCCCCTTTCTTCTTCCCTCTTGCTTCGCGCCGCAGGCGCGACGGGCCCTAGGGCGATCCTGCCATCGGGTCCGGTCTTGTCTTTACCGACCCGCTGACTATTAAATTGAGGAAATCTCGGGTAAACCCAAACCGCCGATTCGTTCTCCCATGTCACCCTCCTCCTCCCCCGGCGCCGCCCTCAAGACCATCCTCATCATCGATGACGATGCCCACTTGACTGCGACCCTTACCTTGGGTCTTGAAACCAACGGCTACCGCACCTTGTGCGCCGCCGATGCCACCATCGGGTGGAAGCTCGCCCGAGAGCACCTGCCCGATCTCATCCTCTGCGACATCCAGATGCCCGGCAAAGACGGCCGCCGCCTGTTGCAGGAAATGCGGGCGGATCCCGAGCTGGCCAACAGCCAGTTCGTCCTCATGACCGGCAAGCTGCCCTTGAGCAGTCCCCGGGCGGCCATGGATCTGGGCGCGGACGATCTTCTGCTGAAACCCTTCGGGCTCGCGGAACTCCTCCGTTGCGTCGCCGCCCGCCTGCAACGGGCCGAACTCAGCCGCCGCATTGACGATCGCGTGATTGAGCAACTGCGGGAAAGCCTGCACTCAACCCTGCCGCAGGAGTTTTTCACGCCGCTGGCTGGCATCCTGGGGCTCACGGAATTATTGGAGAATCAGCTCGAGATCCTCAGCAAGGAGGAGATCCGGCAGGATTTGCAGGATATCCGCCGGGCCTGCCGTCTCCTCCACCGCACCCTGCGCAACTACCTGCTCATCCTCGAACTCGACACGCCGGATTCCGCCCGCCCGCGCACCTTGCTCGCCCCGGAGACCGTCGTGCAGGCGCTGTCCGCCGGCATCAACGCCGCCGGCGAACGCCACCAGCGCGCCGCCGACATCGCCGCTGAGCTCACCGGGGCCGGCCTCAAGGCGGACCCGATGGATCTCACCATCCTGGCCGAGGAATTGGTGGACAACGCCCTGAGTTTCTCCCGCAAGGACACGCCGGTGCGCGTGCGGGCATGGGTGGAGGCCGGGCGGTTGCATTTCTCCGTGGCCGACGCCGGCCGCGGTATGACGCCGGAGCAATTGACGCAAGTCGGCGCGTTTCAGCAGCCCGTCCGCAAAACTCTGGGACAGCAAGGTCTCGGACTCGGCGTGGCGCTGGTGCGCAAACTCGCGCGACACCTCGGCGGCGAATTCCGCCTCGAAAGCGAGGACGGCAAAGGCACCACCAGCCACTTCAGTCTGCCGATCCACACCGCGTGACGCGGCGCGGCGCAGCGCAGCGCGCTGCGCCGGATTCTGAGTTTTAGCTTTGGGTTCAGGGCTCTGATCTCTGTCCTCTTTAATCTTCCTGCTTGAATCTTGAATCGCGGCGCAACCGCGCCGGTGACCGCGATTGGGGGTCGCGAGGTTTTGCTGGCGCCGGCAGCAAAGATGCTGCTAGGGTTTATCCGCCATGCAAAGCCGTTGGCTGATTTTTTTCTTAGGACTGGGAGTGGGGGTCATGGGCCGCGCGCAGGAGACACCTCCGACTTCGGGCACGCAGGCGACTCCACCGACTTCGGGGGCCCAGGTAACTCCGCCGAATGCGGGCACGCAAGTAACCCCTCCGAATGCGGGCACGCAGGTAACTCCTCCGACTTCGGGAGCGCCGGCAACCCCGCCGAATTCAGCAGGACAGGGGGCCCCTCCCGAACTGGTTAAAATCAAAGCGGCGGCGGAGGCCGGCGACCCCGCCGCCCAGTTCGCGTACGGGAACGTCATTCCTTCTTCTCGATTGGCCGAGCAACTGGACTGGTATTATCGCTCCGCCCGTGCCGGCTATGCCCCGGCCCAGAATGCCTTGGGTGGTTACTACGCATCACTCTCTGGAACTCCAAAGAAACGCGCGGAAAGTGTCCGTGAATCCATCCGCTGGTCCAGCCGGGCGGCTTATCAGGACGTCCAGGATTCACAGCACCGGATTGCCGGGTTTTACGAGCGTGGCGAAGGCCTCCCCAAGGACCGGATCTGCGCCTACGTCTGGCGGCGGATGGCCACGCGCAACAATACGTCCAGCAGGAATGTGGATGAGGCCCTCAAACGGCTGATCACGGAGATGTCATCGACCGAGATTGCCGACGCCGAGAGCCGGCTGAAGACCTTCGAGCTGAAATTCACTTCCAAGTTGAATCCCGTCGAGGCCGACATGCTTTTCGGGCAGCTCCAGTTGGGCGCGACCTATGTCATTAACGATGTCCGGCAGGTCGTCCTGAACGGCTTGCGTTTCAAACAGGGCGATACCAAGGATCTGAAGCTGGGTGAAGAGTCCGCACGCGTCGTGTGTCTGCATATCGACGAGGGGAGCATCCTGGTCGGACTCGCCGACACACCCTACACCCGGCGATTGAAGCGCTAGAAGCTATCCGGAAACTTTTCCGTCTTTGGTCTGCAATCTTAAATCGCCGGCTTGGCCGGCCTGAATCGTTACAATGGTTTGGGCTGGCATTGGTTGTAGCCGGGGTCGCCGACCCCGGCTGACCGGCCTCACCGAGGCCGGCTACAGAGGCTCCCCCCGCGATGCGCGTTCGCTAGGTTTTGCTGGCGCCGACAGCCTTGGTTCAGCTAGATTCCCGGCCATGCAAAGGCACTGGCTGATTCTTTTCCTGGGGCTGGGCATCGGGATCGTGGCCCGCGGCCAAGGGAATCCTCCGGATCTGGCCAGGATCAAAGCCACGGCGGAGGCGGGCGATGCCAAGGCCCAGTACGAATACGGGAAGGCCGTTTCTGCCAGCCGGATGGCCGAGCGACTGGACTGGTTTTATCGTTCGGCCCGCGCCGGTTATGCCCCGGCCCAGGAGGCGTTGGGGAGTTATTTTGCGACGGAGCCCGCTGCAGATCAGCAGCAGCGCACCGCCAACCTGCACGAGTCGGTGCGCTGGTCCAGCCGCGCGGCTTATCAGGGAATTTATACCGCCCAGTTGCGGATCGCCCAATTCTACCACAAGGGCGAGGTGCTGCCGAAGGACCGGGTGGCCGCCTACCTGTGGATGCGGATGGGCATCAACAACAGCCCGCTGGCGATCATCTACAAAAGCAACCTCGACCAATTGCTCGCCGAGATGTCCCCGGCCGAGATTACCGAAGCCGAGAACCGGCTGAAGGCCTTCGAGCTGAAAACCGCTTCCAAGTTGAATCCCATCGAGGCCGAGCTGCTGTTCGCGCAGCTCCAGCTGGGCGCGCCCTCGGTCGTCAATGGGGTCCGGCAGGCGGTCGTGAACAATGTTAGTTTCGCCCAGGGCGAAACCAAGGAGCTGAAACTGGGCGGGGAGTCCGTCCGCGTCGTGTGCTTCAGCATCGATGAGAAGAGCGTCCTGGTCGGAATCGCCGGCACGCCCTACATCCACTGGTTGAAGCGCTAGACTCCGCGCGACGCGCGGCGTCTAGCGCGATTGAAGAAGGAAGAAGCAAGAGGGAAGAGCACTCTGTGGAAATAAAAGCCGTTGCTCCTCCTCTTCCATCTTCCTTTTTGAATTTTACATCGTGCCGCTACGGCGCGGCAGGCAAGGAAAACGGAGAACCGAAGCAAAGAATTATTTCTGCTCGGAGAGCAGCTTCTGCTTGGCCTTTTGAAACTCCTCGTCGGTCAGGGCCCCCTGATCTTTGAGCATCTTCAGCTTCTGCAGCTGCGCAACCAGATCGGTCTCCCCCGTGGAAGGCGATCCGACGGTGACGGGGAAGCCGACATTGTATTGCGGGGGTCCCCCGCCTACTGGCCTGAGGTAAATGTCGGACAACTGCGCAAACCGGCCGAACGACTCCACCTTGCCATCCACGAGCCGGATGGAATAGGGCAGGTCCCGGCCGTAGCTGGTGTTAGAGATCAGATAGTAAGTCATGTACTCGATGTTCGCTTGGGCGCTGGTGCTGTCCGGCGTGCCGAGAATGGCGATGACCTGATCCTTGGTCATCCCGATCTTGATGTCATTGGTCTTGTCGGCGGTCATGCAGCCGGTGAGCAGCATGGCGAGAAGCAGGGTGAGGGCGGTGGTTTTCATGGCCGGGGTGGGGGTGAATGGTTGTCCAGCCGGCAGGCTGGTTCGGAAGTGCACGGTTTACCCATCAAGACGTCTTCGCAAGGCGATAATAACATAAAATTATTAATCGCAAGACCGCAATGGCCACAGGCCAGAGGCGTCGGCGCGGCCCGTCTTCGCGCGATGCGCGGGCGCGGCGTCTAGCGCGATTGAAGAAGGAAGAAGCAAGAGGGAAGAGCACTCCGGGGAAATAAAAGCCGTTGCTCCGCCTCTTCCATCTTCTTTTTTGAATCTTACATCGCGCCGCAGGCGCGCCGCCGGCTATGCGGCGTGCGGTTCGATCTTCCAGCGCGCCCCCTTGGTCAGCCAGCCGCTCAGCAGCGCCGCGCCGATACAGCCCGCCATCGCATACACGCCGAGGACCAGCCACATTGCCGACGGACTGTGCCAGTAGGCCACATGGTGGTCCAGCATCGCCTGCTTCAACGTTACTGCGGCTCCGTTCACCGTCACCTTTTCGGGCGACCAGCGCGCCAGCATGAAACCGGACAGAGCGCTGACCACGGTCTTCGCCAGAAACCAGGGAATGAGAGACAGGCCGAGGTAGGTTCCCTCCTGGCCCTTCGGTGCGATCGCGGCCGTGTACTCGTTGAGTTTGGGCGACCAGACGACCTCGCCGATGGTTATCAAAATCATGCATAGAAAAGCCATCGCGTAGTGTGCGTTGGCGATTCCGGACCCACTGAACGTCCACCAAAAACCCGCATTACTGATGGCGGTGCTGTTGAACATCCGACCAATAAAATGGAAAATCCAGCTAAAGCCGCTGTGGATAATATCGGTCGGTCCGACATAGACCTGCCACGTGACCGCCATGGGAAACAGCGCGAGCGCCGAAAACATGGACCCATACACGAGCATTTTGAAAATGTTGAACTTGTTCGTGATGGGGATGAACAGGATCAAGCCGATCACAATGCCGATGGGATTGATGGCGTTGAGCGTGCCGATGGCGGCGTCGGGCCCGATCGTGCGCAGCCAGTATTTCGGCATCAGCAGGTACATGTAGGCGTACACCGCGCGGACGCCGAGGATGAGCGCGATAAGCACCAGCAGGCGCCAGAACGCCGGTTCGCGGATTACGGACTTGATGATCTGCAGCGGCGGCTTGCGTTCCACGACCGCCTCCGTTTTGCCCGTTTCGGGCGCCTCGTCGGGGCCCAGCAGCTGTTCTTCCCGTCTGACCAGGACCAGGCACGTGACATAGCAGAGGAGGGCGGTCACGACGCCCATGGTGAAGATGTGGACGTTGGGCAGGTGCAACGCCCGGCGGATCACATCGATCATGAACCCGCCGCCGGCGGCGCCAACGTTCATAAAGAGGTACCACAAATTGAAGCCGGCGCTGCGCGACCGCCGCGTCGTGTACCGCTGGCAGGCCGCCTGGAAGATTGTCTGCACGGCCGCCATGAAGGGCGCCATCAGGAAGAACAGTGCGCCGGCCAGGATCCCGCGGTGCGGCAGCCCGGGCACCAGCGCCACCGCGACCATCGCCGACCGCAGCAGGAGGAGCGCGATCATCGAGATGTTCATCGACTTCCGGATGCCCAGCCAGTCGGTGCACATCCCGGAGAGGAACAGCATCAGGGTCGTGGCCGACGTGAAGACCGTGACGGTGAAGCCCGCCTGCACATCGCTCAGTCCGAGATCATCGGATAGGAAAACTGCCGCGATGGTCAGCATCGCGAAGTAGAACGTGCAGTCCAGAAAGTTGATGATCTGGATGCCCCAGTATTCGCGACGCGTCTCCCGCAGCACTCCAAAGTCCCTGAAGTAACCGATGATTAATTGCGCGGCGGTTTTGGAGGCGGGCGATGCTTCGCTCATGTTTTCCGAGGTCGGGGTTGGCGGGATCGGGCCGGTCGCGGCACTAGTGTGGCGCACACGTTCGCCGGATGCCGAAGCAAGTCAATCTCGCGTTGTTCTCGCCTTTGGAAAGCGGAGCCATGAAATGCAACCCATGAGCTTGATGAGAATCGTCGCGTTCCTGACGCTCGCCCTCGGCGTGTGGGCGGCCATGCACGGTTACGTCTTCTGGCGGCTGGCGTCGGTGCCGTGGATCTCGGCCCATTTCTCGCGGCGCGCCCTGGTCTGGACAGCCGTGGCGCTGTGGGCGGGTTACCCGCTGGCCCGTTTTTTGAATTCGCGGCAGCTCGAGATGATCGGGTATCCGCTGGAGTTTGCCGCGGCGAACTGGATCGGCGTCCTGTTCATTTTGTTTTCGCTCCTGATCATCGCGGACGCGGTCACGCTGGGCGGCTGGCTGCTGCCTTCGCTGGCCCCGGGCATCCGCGGTTGGGCCGGGGTCGTCGCGTTGGTGCTGTCCGCGGCCGGCCTGATCCAGGGCTTGCGGCCGCCCGTGGTGCAGGACTATGAGGTGAGTCTGGCCGGACTTCCGCGGGAGCGCGACGGCCTGGTGCTGGTGGTGATTTCGGATCTTCACCTTGGCACGCTGATCGGCGAGCGCTGGATGACGCGCCTCATCGGCCGCGTCAACGACCTGCGGCCCGACGTCGTGCTCGTCGCCGGCGATCTCGTGGACGGCGAAGTGGGCCGGCTGGAACCGCTGCGTCCCGTGCTCAAGACCCTGCGGGCGCCCCTCGGCGTGTGGGCGGTCACGGGGAATCACGAGTATTACGCCGGGCTCGAGCGCAGCGTTGAGCTGCTGGAGGAGGCGGGCTACACGGTGCTGCGCGACCGGTGGGCCGAGATCGTCCCCGGCCTCGTGGTGGCGGGCGTGGACGACCTCAGCGCCCGCCGGCAGTTCGGCCATCCCGACCGCCCGCTCGATCAGGCGCTGAACGGACGGCCGCCGGGCGCCGTCATTTTGCTGTCACACTCGCCGCTGCAGGCCGACGCGGCGGCGGCGGCAGGCGCCGGCCTCATGCTTTCGGGTCACACCCATGATGGCCAGATCTGGCCGTTCGGCTACCTGGTCCGTCTGAGCTATCCACTGCTCGGGGGGCGCTACGAGATTGGCAGAATGCCGGTGATTGTGTGCCGCGGTACCGGCACGTGGGGACCGCGCATGCGCCTCTGGCGGCCGAGTGAGATCCTGCGGATCCGGCTGAGGGCTATCTGACGGGCGAAAGACGAAGGTCGAAAGGCGAAAGCCCGAGGGCGAAGGCGGGAGCTACGCCCTCTGTAATCCGGCCTTCGACTCTCGCCTTTCGATCTTCTGCCTCTGTCCTCCCGCTACAGGTACTTGAGTTCCCGCGCGGACTTCTCCAGCTCCTCGTGAAACTGGGGATGGGCCACGGCAGCGGCGCGGCTGCGCCGCTGCCGCGAAGCAAGACGCAAGATGGAAGAAGCAAGACGGCGCTGCGCGCCGGTCAAAGATAGTGCAGCTCGTGAGCGGACTTTTCCAGCTCATCGCGGAAGGCCGGATCCGCGATCGCAATCAAGGCCCGCGCCCGCTGGCGGAGGGATTTGCCGTAAAGATCGGCGATGCCGTGCTCGGTGACGACATAGTGCACATGGTTGCGCGTCGTCACCACGCCCGCGCCGGGCTTGAGCATCGCAACGATCCGGCTCACCAGCTGGCCCTTGACGGTGGCGGTGCTGGGCAGAGCGATGATGGGCTTGCCGCCCTTGGAGCGGCTCGCGCCGTAAACGAAGTCCACCTGCCCGCCCACGCCGCTGTAGATCCGCGGACCGATCGAGTCCGCGCACACCTGGCCGGTCAGATCGACCTCGATGGCCGAGTTGATCGCGACCATGCGGTCGTTCTGCGCGATGCGGAACGGATCATTGATGTATTCCGTCGGGTGCAGTTCGACCATCGGGTTGTTGTCCACAAAATCGTAGAGGCGCCGGCTCCCCATCAGAAACCCGGCGATGATCTTGCCCGGGTGCAGCGTTTTGCGGGCGCCGTTGATGACACCGCGTTCCACCAGATCGATCACGCCGTCGGAAAACATCTCGCTGTGAATGCCGAGGTCCCGCCGGTCGCCGAGGAGGGTCAGCACGGCGTCCGGGACGCCGCCGATGCCCATCTGCAGCGTGGAGCCGTCCTCGATCAGGCTGGCGCAGAATTGCGCGATCCGGCGCTCCTCTTCGCTGCCGTCGCCTTGGTGGAGTTCGAGCGGGGGATAGGAGACCGGGACGACGTGGGTCAGCCGGGAGACATGGATGAAACTGTCGCCGAGCGTGCGCGGCATGCGGTCGTTGACCTCGGCGATGATCATCCGGGCCGACTCGGCGGGGGTCTTGGTCAGGCCGACCTCGATGCCCAGGCTGCAAAAGCCGTGCTCATCCGGCGGGCTGAGGTGGACCAGCGCCGCGTCGAGGGGCAGGATGCCGTTGCGGAACAGGCCCGCCACCTCGGACAGGAAACACGGCGTGTAGTCCGCGCGGCCCTCGTTGACGGCCTGGCGCACGTTGGCGCCGGTGAACAGCGTGTTGACCCTGAGGTACCGCTCCAGGCCGGGCGCGACGTAATCCGCGCTGCCGATGGTGAAGAGCTGGTCGATCTCAACGGGGGTGGTGAACTCCGGCGCCCGTTTCACGAGGGCGGCCAGCAGGACTTGGGGCACGGAGCAGTTGCCGGTCATGAACAGGCGCATGCCGGACTGGATCGACGCCACCGCCTTTTCCGCCGTGGTGATCCGGCTTTGGTAGATCTGCTGGGCTGGGGTCATGGGGCAGAGGTCAGAGAACAGAGGACAGAGGTCAGAGAACAGAGGACAGAGGTCAGAGAACAGAGGACAGAGGTCAGAGGATAGCGGTCAGAAGCCAGAGGCCAGAAGGCAGATGTCAGAGGTTGTAGATCTCATGCATCTTCCTTCTTGAATCTTGAATCGCGGCGCGGCCGCGCCGCGTTACATGAGCAGTTGGATCTGATCATGGCCGTGGATCATGCCCAGCTGTTCATGCACATCGACCAGGACCAGTTTGTGCTCATGACAGCCGCTCTTCAGGCATCCTTCGAGGATGCCGCCATTGGGCAGATACAGGGCGAACATGGGCGAGAAGCAGAAATCGCACTTTTCGTGTTCGGCCTTCAGGGAGACACCGCAGGTCGGGCAGAACATCTCGACCACCACGCCCTCCGGAATGTCCACGTCGAAGAGGTTGTGGAAGCTGCCGTAAACGGGGTCGAGGTGGATGTTCCCGCGGACGGCGCCGTACTGGATGACCACTTTGATGGAGGGGTAGCCGTTGATCGGCACCCCCGGATCCATCAGGCTGTGTCCGCGGGGACACTGCGCATGCTCCAAATGCAGGACTTGGGAAGGGACCTCGATGATGATTTTTTCCTTTTGCATGATTACACCGGCACCTTGGTGGCGAACGCCATGCCGGCCTCCAACGCGTTGAGATTGATGCCCAGCAGGTGCTGCTTGCGCGGGCCCAGCACATCCTGGATCGCGGCCGTGACCGAGGCTTTCTTGACCGCCTGCGAAAGCGCGAGGTAGGCGCCAAGCATGACGACGTTGGCGACCTTCGGGCTGCCCTGTTGCTGCGCCAGTTCGTTCACCGGAATGGTGAGAATCTGCACATCGGTGCGGACAGGGGCCCGGGGAATGAGCGAGCTGTTCACCAGCAGCCAGCCGCCGGGCTGGACGAACGATTCGAACCGGTCGAGCGAGGGAAGATTCATGGCGATGACGCACGTCGCCTCGGACACGACCGGCGCCCCGATCATGTCATCGGAAATGATCACGTTGCAGTTGGCGGTGCCGCCACGCATTTCCGGACCGTAGGCGGGCAGCCACGACACATTCTTTCCCTCCGTCATGCCGGCGTACGCCAGCAATTTGCCGAGCATGAGGACGCCCTGGCCGCCAAACCCGGCGATGATGATGCGTTCCTCCGCCATGGTCAGGTCCCTCCTTCGATGTCCTTGTACACGCCCAGGGGATAGGCTGGAATCATGTTCTGCTCCACCCAGCGCAGGGCATCGACCGGCGACAGGCCCCAGTTGGTCGGGCAGGTGGACAGCACCTCCACCAGGCTGAAACCCTTGTTGTCGACCTGCATTTGGAACGCCTTTTTCAGCGAGCGTTTCGCCGCGTTCAGCCGCGGGATGGTGTGAACCGAGACGCGGGCGATGTAGGCGGTCGCCTCGATGGTGGCCAGCATTTCGCAGACGCGCAGCGGCGCGCCTTGGCCGAGGCGGCTCCGGCCCAGTGGCGACGTGGTGGTGGGCTGGCCGACCAGCGTCGTGGGTGCCATTTGTCCCCCGGTCATGCCGTAAATGGCGTTGTTCACGAAAACCACGGTGATGTTTTCGCCGCGCATGGCGGCGTGGACGATTTCGGCCATCCCGATGGAGGCGAGATCACCGTCGCCCTGATAGGTGAACACGATGTTGTCCGGGAGCACCCGCTTGATGCCGGTCGCGACCGCCGGGGCCCGCCCGTGGGCGGCCTCGTGCGCATCGCAGTTGAAATACTCGTACGCAAACACGGCGCAGCCGACCGGGGCAACCGCCACCGTCCGGCCCAGCACGTCCAGTTCCACCAGCGTCTCCGCGACGAGCTTGTGGATGATCCCGTGCGTGCAGCCCGGGCAGTAATGCATGGGGACATCGGTCAATCCCCGCGACTTTTCGTAGACGATCTTCATACGCCGCGCCCTCCCAGCAGTTCCTGCACCTGCTTTACGATCTCCTCCGACGTCGGCACGATGCCACCGGTGCGGCCGTAGAAGGAGATGGGCCGCCGGCCCGCCACGGCGATCTTCACGTCGTCCAGCATCTGCCCCATGCTCATTTCCACGACCAGAAAGGCCCGGGTCCGTTCGACGACCTGGTCGAACGCCGCGAGCGGGAACGGATAGAGCGTGATCGGGCGGAGCAGGCCGACGCGCAGGCCGAGGCGGCGGCATTTTTCGATGGCCGAGCGCGCGATCCGTGAGGTGGTGCCGTACGCCACGATGACCACGTCGGCCTCGTCGCAGTTGTACAGCTCGTAGCGGACCTCCGTCCGCTCCATCTCGGCATATTTCCGGAAAAGCGCGCGGATATGGTTTTCCAATTGGTCCGGATACAGGTACAGCGAATTGATGACGCGCTGCCGTCCGCCGCTGTGGACGGTGCCCGTCGTGGCCCAGTCCTTGGGCGGCAGCGCGAACGCCGGGCGGTAGGGCGAAAGCTCCACCGGCTCCATCAACTGCCCGATCATTCCGTCCGCCAGCACCATCACCGGGTTGCGGTACTTGTCGGCCAGATCGAACGCCAGTTGCGTCAGGTCGACCGCTTCCTGGAGGTTGGCGGGGGCGAGGACGAGCACGCGGTAGTCGCCGTGGCCGCCGCCCTTGGTCGCCTGGAAATAATCCGCCTGTGCCGGCTGCACGCCGCCCAGCCCGGGGCCGGCCCGCATGATGTTCACCAGCACGCAGGGCAGCTCGGCCCCGGCGATGTACGAGATGCCCTCCTGCATCAGGCTGATGCCGGGACTGGAGGAGGAGGTCAGAACGCGCGCCCCGGCGCCGGCGGCGCCATAGACCATGTTGATCGCGGCCACCTCGGACTCCGCCTGCACATACGAGCCCCCGACCTTGGGCAGTTCCCGCGACATGTATTCCGGAATCTCGTTCTGCGGGGTGATCGGATAACCGAAGAAAAAGCGGCAGCCGGCATTGATGGCCGCGGCGGCGATCGCTTCGTTTCCCTTCATCAATTTCCTGGCCATGTTCGTCTCCTCACCGGCGCACGGTGATGACCGAGTCCGGGCAAATCTTGGCGCAGCTGCCGCACCCGCTGCATTCCGCGAGGTTGTACACGATGGCGGGATTGTAGCCGCGGATGTTCACCCGGGTCGTGTCGAGCTTCAGGATTTTCGTGGGGCAGACGGTGACGCACAATTCGCATCCCTTGCAGAGGTCCTCCGCGAAAATCACTTCCGGCAGGGCCGACTTTTGCTGGTCAGGGCTGGCTGGCGGAGAAGGTGGGGAGGCTTGCACGGCGGGTGGCGGGAGGGTCGGCCTGAGCGAGGCGAGCGGGATGATGCCGGATTTTTTTTAGTGGGGGGGGAAAAACTGCAATAACAGGCACAACCGACGAGGTCGGATGATAAATCGGCGCCATCGGTGCGCGAGTAAAAACCAGACCGATCCGGCGGGAGGGCGGTGGTAGTAGCACCATTTGTCAGGACGATGAGCTCCGTGCTTTTGCGTTCAAATTCAGCTGATTCCGATTGCCTTGCGCAGACCATACATCTCCACGGGGCGCAGCCAAATGGCTTGTTGCGGAGGAGAAGATGGGTACATCTCCTCAATGCCCACCCGGCAAGGATCCTTTCATCTGTTTCGCGTTGCGGGAATCAACGTCTACCTGCACTGGTCCTGGTTCATCGTGGCCATGCTGGAGATTTCGCTCCGGCGGGGAACCTACGGGTCGTTGGCTTGGAATGCGCTGGAGTATCTTGCCTTGTTTGTGATCGTGCTGCTGCACGAATGCGGTCATTCGCTGGCTTGCCGGTCGGTGGGCGGCAAGGCGGACGAAATCGTGCTCTGGCCGCTGGGCGGCGTGGCTTATGTGGCGCCGCCCCAGCGGCCGGGCGCCACGCTGTGGAGCATCGCGGCCGGCCCGCTCGTGAACGTGGTGCTATTCTTCCTTCTGGGCGGGTTGCTGGTGCTGAGCGGAAGCACGGGGTGGCTGGATGTCGCGCCCGACGTGATCCGGTTTCTGCGCGCGGTCTGGTACACCAATCTCGTTCTGCTGATCTTCAATCTGCTGCCAATCTATCCGCTCGACGGAGGCCAGATTGTGCGCTCGCTGCTCTGGTTCGTGATCGGGCGCGCCCGAAGCCTCATGGTGGCGAGCATCATCGGCTTTCTCGGTGTGGCGGTGATGTTCCTGGGCGTGGCGCTCATGTTTCTCCACGGCTTGCAGCAGCAGGCGATCTGGTTTGGCATCATCGCTCTGTTTATCCTCGCAAATTGCTGGCGGGGGCTGCAGCACGCGCGAATCCTGGCGCGCGCCGCCCGGTTACCCCGGCGGGATGGCTTCAAATGCCCGAGTTGCGAAACGGCACCGCCCATCGGGGCTTGGTGGGCCTGCGGCCGGTGCGGGAAACCCTTCGACACCTTTGAGACGCAGGCCGTCTGTCCGCATTGCGGCGCGCAATTCGAGGGCACGCGCTGTCTCGACTGCGGCGAGATGCACTCCATTGAGGCGTGGCGGATCCCCCCGCCGCCGGTCGCGTGACTGGTGACGCGCGGCGAAAAAAGGAATTGCGCGCGGCGGGCGATGGCGGGAAATTCCACGGTCCAGCCATGAAATCAATGTGGTGGTTTGCGTGGGGGGTCGTCGCCGCTGGTTTGTCGGCGGCCGAAACCCTCCCCCTCGAAGATTTTTCCCGGCCGGCGCTTGTCGAGCAGGCGAAGCTTTCGCCCGACGGACAATACGTGGCGTTTCTGCGCGAATATGAGGGCAGGACCACGCTGTTTCTCAACGATCTGAAGCGGGGAACGCTTTCGCGGGTCGAGCCGGCCGATGCGAAACGCACGTTTGTATCCAAAGATATCAGAGAGTTCGACTGGGTGAGCGAGCGGCGCCTGGTGTTCCTCACCATCATATGGGATCACATTGTCCCCGGAGTTTCGGCGGTGGATCGGGACGGCCGGCAATGGAAAACGATCAGCGGAGCCGAATCCAACACCCCCAACGAGGACCGGCTCTTCGCCCATACGATCATCCACCGTTGTGACGACCCGGACCAGAGTGTCCTCATGCTCGATTTACACGAAGTCCGTGGCGAGGAGAGGCTTTATCCGGACGTCGTCAAGGTCAGCACCCTCACGGGTCACTACGCCACCGTGGCGAAGAACCCGGGCAATGTGGTCAACTGGGGCGCGGACCAGGCGGGGTGTGTTCGCGTGGGGATCACCATGGAAGGCCTGAAGTTTGGGACGATCTACCGCGAACGCGAGGACGCACCGTGGCACAGCTTTCCCCCATTGGGTGCAGAGCGGGGCTGGATCCGACCGCTGGGTTTCGATGAATCGAATCAAACGCTGTATGTCGCCGCTCTTTCCCCCCGGAAACGGTGGGCCATTTACCCTTATAATCCCACCAACGGCACCCTTGGTGACGTCCTCATCGACGATCCGGAATACGATATTAGCAGTCCCCTCGTAGGCTTGGTATTGACCAAGAAGATCACGGAGATGGCCGGGGTGTATTACGTCACGGAAAAACCGCGGGTACACTGGTTTGACCCGGAGGATGCCGCCCGGCAGCGGGCCATCGACCGGGCATTGCCGGACACCTTCAACTTGATCACCAGCCGCTCGCGCGACAACAACCGCCTGCTCGTGCTCGCGTACTCCGACCGGGATCCCGGGACCTACTTTCTGTTCGATCGGGTGGACAACAGCCTGACACTGGTGGGGACCCGAATGGGGTGGATCAAGCCGGACCGGATGGCGCCAATGGAACCCATCCAATACGCGGCGCGGGACGGCCTGCTCATCCACGGGTACGTCACCTACCCGCCGGGGGCGCCGCGGCAAAATCTCCCGGTGGTCGTCATGCCGCATGGCGGCCCGTGGATCCGGGATGTCTGGGGATTTGATCCGCTGGTGCAGATGCTGGCCAGCCGCGGCTATGCCGTGCTCCAGATGAATTTCCGCGGCTCCACCGGTTATGGTGAGGAATTCCACGAGCAGGGACACCGCGAGGTGGGGCGGGCCATCCAGGACGACATCGAGGACGGCACGCGCTGGGCCATCGCTCAGGGTCTGGCCGATCCCAAGCGCATCGCCATCGTCGGAGCCAGTTACGGCGGTTATGCCGCGCTCTTTGCGCTGGGGCACAATCCGGATCTTTATCGCTGCGGCATTTCCCTCTCGGGCGTCACCGACTGGGTGAAGATCTACGAAAACAACGCCGACCCGGAGCGCAAAATCGCGCGTCAGTATTGGATCGAACAGATCGGGGACCCCAATACGGACGAGTCCTTCCTGCGCGCGATCTCGCCGGTGAATTTCGCGGACAAAATCACGGCGCCGGTCCTTATCATTCAGGGCAAGGAGGATCACATCGTCCCGCCCAATCAGGCGCGCAACATGCTGGACGCCTTGGAAAAGGCCGGCCGCAAGCCCCAATCGCTCTTCCTCGCCGAGGAGGGACATGGCATCCGCAGGCGCGCAGCGCGCCTCGAGGAATTCAAATGCATCGAGGCGTTTCTCGCGAAGAATCTTGCCCCCTGATGACGGCCGCGGCGGCGATCAGGAGTTTCTGAAGTAGAAACAGACTGTTCATCGGATGAGGGTGGATGGCGGCGTACGCCGATAATTTGGCCTCGCGAGTGGTGGATTTGTCGCTGAACAGTTTCCTTGTCAGCCATGCCCGACTCCACTGCCACAGGCGCGCCCCTCCGAATCCCCGGAACACTCTGGTCACGTCCGTTTCACGTGATGGCCAAGCCCATGGGCGCCCGCTGCAACCTGGCATGCCGGTACTGTTTTTATCTGGAGAAAGAACCGGCCTACTATCCCGACGCGGGTGTGCCGCGGATGAACGAAGCCACCCTTGAGGCTTTTATCCGCGACTACCTTGCCTCGCAGCCGGGCGAGGAGGTCAACTTCACCTGGCAGGGCGGCGAGCCCACGCTGCTGGGGCTGGAGTTTTTCGAGCGGGTCGTGAGTCTGCAGGAGCAGTACGCCGCGGGGCGGCGGGTCACCAACTCGATCCAGACCAACGGCGTGCTGCTGGACGACGCCTGGGGGGCGTTTCTGGCCAGGCACGGTTTTCTCGTGGGCCTCAGCCTCGACGGACCGCGCGCGATGCACGATGCCTACCGGTTGGACCGCGGCGGGCGGCCGACCTGGGGGAAAGTCATGCGCGGTCTGCGCACACTCAAGCGGCACCGCGTGCAGTTCAACACGCTCACGGTGGTGCACCGGCGCAACTACCGGCACGCGCATGAGGTGTATGAGTTTTTGCGCGAGGAGGGCTCGCATTTCATGCAGTTCATTCCGCTGGTGGAGCGGAAAGCCCGTCCGGCCGACACGGCCGCCCGACTCGATCATGCGCCGCCGCCAGCCGGCCTCGTCGATCTGGTGCCGCCGGAACAGGCCGGTCCGGCCGCCGCCCCCGAATGCGTGCCGCGCGAAGGCTACGGCGAGTTTCTGTGCGCCGTGTTCGACCGCTGGGTGCAGCGCGACGTCGGCCGGGTGTTTGTGCAGCAATTCGACGCCGCCTTGGGCGCCTGGTGCGGCCTCGGCGCGGGGCTCTGCATTTTTGAAGAGCGATGCGGGCGGGCGCTGGCGCTTGAGCACAACGGCGACGTGTACGCCTGCGACCACTATGTCTATCCGGCCTACCGGCTCGGCAACGTGCGCACGACTCCGCTCGCCGACATCGGCAACGGGGCGGCCGCCGCGCGCTTCGGCGACGCGAAGGCCAACCTGCCCCGCGTCTGCCGCGAGTGCCCGGTGCGCTTTGTATGCAACGGCGATTGCCCCAAGCACCGCTTTGTCCGCGCGGGTGAGGGCGAGCCGGGCGTGAGCTACCTCTGTCCCTCCTACCTGCGTTTTTTCACCCACATCGGGCCGGCCATACAGGGGATGGCGGCGTTGCTGCAGGCCGGGCGGCCGGCCGCGGACATCATGCAGGGTCCTCGGGCAGGGTGATCTCCGCCCGGGTTTCGCGCTACGAATCGCGGACAGCTGGAATCGGCCGGCTGGCGGCTGCGGCCATCACTTTTTTGCAAGCAGCTTGGCGAGTTCCGTCTCGAGCGCGGGCCCGCGCAGGTCCTTCGCGACAATCCGGCCTTTGCCGTCCAGCAGGAAAGTGGCCGGGATGCTCTGGATGCCGTATTGCGTGGCCAGCTTGTTTTCCCAGCCCTTGCCGTCGAAGTATTGCGGCCAAGACATGTCGTGGTCCTTGATGAATGCGGTCAGGGCGTTCTGGTCTTTGTCCAGACTGATGCCGATGATCACGAAGCCCCGGTCGTGGTAGGTCCGGTAGGCGGCGAGGACATTCGGCAGCTCGGCGACACACGGGGGGCACCAGGTGGCCCAGAAATCGACCAGCACCACCTTGCCCTTGCAGGCGTCGAGGGAGAGCGGCCGGCCGGCAAGGTCGGCTTCCGCGAAGCCGGGAAACGCCGCACCAACGACCAGCGAGGCCTGGATTTTCTTGGCGTCCTCCAGCCGGGCAATCGTCTTGAGGATGGAGTCGGCCTGTTTGCCCGGGGCGGTCTCGGGAAAATCAGCCTTGAGCTGGTTGATCAGGGTCACGCACTTCGACGTGTCGCCGAAAAGGTCGTAATACAGCGACGCTTTCGCCAGGAGGATCTGCGCGACGTCGTCCGTCTGCTCGCCCTGGTGCTTGGCCAGGAGCGCATCGAGCTCCTTGAGTTCGTCGGCGAACGCCGCCTCCGTTTTCTGGCCCGTCTGGGCCTTGGCATGGATCTTGCCGACGACGGCGGCGAGTTCTGCTTGCGCATCGGACGGCGCGGCGGCGGTTTGATTGGCGGCACGGACCAGGTGGCTTGGCGCGCACAGGGCAAGGGCGAGCAGGGCGATTGGGAGGCTGATTTTCATTGTGGGTTTCCTGGGTTTCCGCAGGAAGTTGGAGGGCGGATGAAAAACGCGAAGCAACCAGCTTTCTGAACCTTCAGCAAGGGATATTATGGGCCGGCAATGGGGCTTGCATCGGCCGCGACCGGCAACGCGGGCAAGTGGTGACGATCCGTTCATTAGCCTTCCTTGCCGCGGGCCGGGCGGTTACTCCGTCGGAATCCGGTTGTCCGTGCGGAACATGATGACGGGGGTCTTGGTTCGCACCCAGAGCTCCGCTTCCTTGAAATGTTTGGCCGGCACGTTCTCGAGCGCCTCGCCGACGGTTGTCACCGGCAGGAGCCGGCCGCGCTTCGTGGTGTTGAAGTCGTAGGCGCCGCGGAAAATGCGATCCCGCGTCGTGACGGGGCTTTCGTTTTCCGGAATCTGCACGACCCAGCCGGCAAAATCATCCCGGGGCAGCCGATGTTCGGGATCGGAGATCAGGATCACCCACTGTTTCTTCACGGGCGGCGGCTTGTTCTCCTCGGCGGGATCGGGCTGCACCACGTGATTGATCTCCTCGAGGATGCGGCGGAGCACCGCCGGCTCAATGTGGTTTCTTTGCAGGATTTCCGCGACTTTGCTGACGTCGATTTTGGGCATGGGTGGAAAGGCTGGGGGGGAAGCGTGCGGGTCAGGCGGGCACGGTGTCGAGCGAACATGTTTCGAACGACGCCTCGCGGTTGGGCCGCGCCAGGACACCGGGGTAGGGCTCGAGCGGAAACGGTCGGGCGGGATCAGCCAGCAGGTGGCGGTCGCAGACCAGGAACAGCTCGGCCTCGGTCTGCGCGCGGCGCATGTCGTGAAGGAAGGCGCCGGCGGGGTCGACGCTCTGGCCGACAAAATTGAGGTACTTCTTCATTCGGGCCACCTGCAGGCGCCCGGGCACGCCGGGCGTAATGGTGGCGCGGTAAAGGTGCTCGATGTAGTCGCGCACGTCGGCAAGGGTGGGCTGGAAAATCCCGCCCGCCGGGCCGGCGGCCCCGCCGGGGGTTGGCAGCCGCGCGAAGGTTTCCCGGCACTGGCGGAATATCCAGGGATTGCGGATGGCGTGACGGCCGATCATGAAGCCGGCCGCGCCAGTCCGGGCGAGGATGGTCGCGGCCCGGCCGGCGGAGGTGATGTTGCCGTTGGCGAGCACGGGGCACCGCACCGTCTGCACCGCTTGGGCGATGCAATCGTAGTGCACCTCGCCGCGATACATCTCTTTCACCGTGCGGCCGTGCACCGCCAGCAGGTCGACGGCGTGCCGGTTGATGAGTTCGAGCAGGCGCGTGAAGTTCGCGGTGTCATCGAAGCCAAGGCGCATCTTGACGGTGAGCAGTCCCGGCACGGCGGCGCGGAGCGCGCCAAGGATTTCGTCGACCCGGGAGGGATCGCGTAGCAGTCCGCCGCCGACGTTCTTCTTGTAGATCTTGGGCGCGGGGCAGCCGAGGTTCAGGTCGATGCCGGCCACGGGATGGGCGAGCAGCTCGCGCACGGTGCGCAGGATGTCGGGCACGCTCTCCCCGATGAGCTGTGCGAAGACGGGGCGGCCGGTGGTGTTTTCAACGATGGAGCGCAGAATGTGCTTCTCGGGGCGCGACTGCGCGTGCACGCGGAAGAACTCCGTGAAAAAAAAGTCGGGCGCGCCGTAGCGGGCGATGACGCGCATGAACGCCAGGTCCGTCACGTCCTGCATCGGCGCCAGGGCGGTCAGCGGCTGGCCGGCCGCGACGGGCGCGGGCAGCCGGCGCAATGCAGCCGGCAGGGTGGGTGCTGATGGATTCGGCGACATGCTCCGGTGGGAGGAAGTTGAAGAATTCCGGCGGCGTCCGGATCGACCGGCGGAGAAAGCGGCCGCGGGCGGAGCCGGCCCGCGCTCCAGCCGGCGCAGAGGCGGGTCAGGACTTCTCTTCCCCCTCCTCGTCGTCCTCTTCTTCCTCCTCCTCCTCGCCTTGCTGCTTGAGCACCCGCTCAAGGATTTCGGTCATGTCCTCGACGGTGTCGAAGACCTTCTGCGCGACAAAAATCGGCTTTTTCTGCTGGAGCGCGAGCACGATGGAGTCGCTCGGGCGGGCGTCGACCTCAATGATCTTGCGGCCAAGTTCGTTCTGCATGTGCAGGATGATGCGCGCATAAAAAGTGCCGTCGCTGACGTCGTTGATGACAATGCGCTCCAGGGTGATGCTGAGTCCGAGCAGAATGCTGCCGATGAGGTCGTGCGTGAGCGGCCGTTCCTTCTTGATGCCGTTCAGCGTCATCGAAATCGCGTTGCCGACACTGTGATCGACGTAGATGACAAAGGTTTTGTCGTCATTGCCGAGGAACACGGCGCAGCCGTTGGCGGTGGGCATGACGCCCTTGATGGCAACTTCGATGACCTCGTTCTGCATGGCGGGAATGTGCGAAGGCGGGGGGAGAAGCGCAAGCCGGCAGAGCATTACGCGAAGCCGAGGAGGTGGATGCCCCACGTTTTGGCCTGGGCGACGACGGCCGGGCGGTCGAGGATGACCAGCTTGCCGGCCTCGAGCGCGGCGGCGGCGATGCCGGCTTCGCGCATGGTTTCGAGCGTGCGCTGGCCGAAAACCGGCACGTCGAAGCGATAGTCCTGGCTGGCCTTCACCGTCTTGACAAACAGCGTCTGCCCGGTGTGGAAGGCGCCGGCGCGGCGGAGCATCTCGTCGGTGCCTTCGAAGGCCTCGACGGCCAGCACGGTGCCCTTGCGCACGACGACGCCCTGGCCGATGTCGAGCCGCGCGACTTCGCGGGCGATCTGGACGCCGTGCTCGACGTATTCGCGGTCGATGGGAAACCGGCCGCCGGTCATGACGCCGGGCGTGGCCAGGTGGTCGTCGAGGAAGGAACGCGCGTCCAGCAGGGTGATGCCGAGCTGTTCGATCTCGGCCGCGATGGCACCGAAGATGGTCTCGGCGTTGCGGCGCTTGAGCGAGAGGAGGAGGCGGGTGGTCTTGAGGTCGGGATGGAGGCCCTTGAAGAGGCGGCGCGGGGCGATCTGTCCGGCCATGTAGGCATAGCCGGCGCCGAATTGTTCGAGGGCGCGCAGCATCCTGCCCAGCTGGCCGACGAGGATCGTGCAGCGGTCGGCCTCGGGAAAACTGTTGAGGAGGTCGGGGCGCGTCTCCTCGTCGAACGCGATCAGCTTCAGGGGAAGGCCCGCGCGGCGGATGGCCTGCGCGACGAGCACGGGGTAAAGCCCCTGGCCGGCAATGAGCGCAACGGGTTTCTTCGGATCAAACCTGGCCGGGAGAAAGGAGGAGAGCACGGGGGCAGCTTGCAGCAGGAAGCCGGCGGAATGAAGGCGGAAAATGCGGCCGGGCGCCGCCGCTAGCTCTGCGAGCCGTAGTATTTCTTGTAGCTGCGGTAATAGCGGTAGTTCGTGTAATACTCGATGCGGCGGGGCGACAGACCGTTCAACACGATCCCCAGAAACTCGTTATTGCTCTCGCGCAGCGTCCGGACGAACTGCCGGATGTGCTTGCGGTAGGCACGATTGAAGCGGCAGACGTAAATAATCTCATCGGTGTGTTCGGCAATGAGGCGGCTGTCGGACACGGCGCCGACCGGCGGGGAGTCGATCACAACGAGATCGAAGCGCCTTTTCAGCTGTTCGAGAAGCTGCCCGAACACGGGTTTCTCCAGAAGTTCCGTGGGGCTTTTCGAGCGCCCGCCGGAACGCAGCAGCGAGAGACTGTCGGTGATGTGCGCGATGCCGAGCTGCGGATTGGCCAGCAAGTCGCCGTCCAGGTTCGCCCCCGCCTCGGCCCAGGCGAGAATGCCGGCATTATTCGGCAGGTTGAAAAGCCGGTGCAGCATGGGCCGGCGCAGGTCACAGTCGATGAGCAGGGTGGTCCGGCCGTGCCGTGCAAAACTGCCGGCGAGATTGCAGGAGATGAGGGTCTTGCCTTCGCCGGGAATGGTGCTCGTGACCAGGATGGCCTTGGGATAATCGAGTTTCGACTGGATCTTGACCGCGCTGTAAACGCTGAGGAACGCTTCGACGCCCGGCGTGGCCTTGGCATTGATGGCGAGCAGGGGCTTTTCCTCGTCAGGGATTTTGGAAAGGTCGGGGATGATGCCGAGCAGGTTGACGCCGAGGTAGGATTCGACGTCCCACGCGCTCTTGATCCGGTCATCGATCACGCTGAGACCGAACGCCACGCCGAAGAACACCAGCAGGCCGACCATCACGCAGGTGCGCGCGATGTGCGTCTTGTTGGGGGTGTAGGGGGCGAAATTGGGCACCGCGCGGTCGAGCAGGCTGACGGGGACGCGGTAGTCGAGCCCCTTTGACGTCGTGGTCTTGTTGAGGCTGTCGAGCACCTGGGAGTAGGCGTTCTTGGCGACGGTGGCTTGATCTTCAAGGCTGCGAAAGTCGACCTTGAGGTCGTCGAGCCGCACCTGCTCCTTCTCCTGCTTGGCATACTCCTGATCGAGGGACCGTTCGGAATCGCGGGCTTTCTCCAGATTGGCGTTGAGGTCGGCGATGGCAAGCTGCATGGCCTTGTCGAGCTGGTCGCGGAGAGTCGTGATCGTCCTGGCGATCTCGATCATCTGGGGGTGGCGCTCAAGGTAGCGTTCGTTGAGCAATGCCTGGCGCTGGAGCGCCTCGGCCAGCTGGGCCTTGAGGCCGGGAATCGTGCCGTGATTGCCGATGTAGGAGATCTCGAGCAGGTCGCGGTGCGCTTTGTTGAATTCCTCCACCTGATTGGCGTAGACCTCGAGGTTGAGGCGGTCGAGATGGGCGGTGGTGCGGGCGGCATTTACGCTCTTCAGCCGGTCGGTGATGAAGTTCAGGCTGTCGTCGAGCGAGATGAGGTTGTGCTGCTTCTTGTATTCCTGCAGCCGCTGCTCCTTCTCCTCGTACTCCTTTTGCAGCTCCATGGCGCGCTTCTGCAGAAACGCAACCGCCTCATCGTTGGAGCCGCCGCTTTTCGCCATCAGGTATTTGACGAATTGCGTGTAGTAGCGGTTGGCGACCAGGGCGGCGGCCTCGGGATCGGGGTGGTGGGCGGTGATCAGGATGGTGAGACTGCCGCGCACGGCCTCGGCATAAACGCCGCCCAGGGCGGCGGCGGCCGACGGCGGGCCGGTCCCCGGCGGCAGATCCTTGAGGAAGGGTCGCTGCAGCACTTTGATTTCGTCAGGCGTCAGCGACTCGATGACCTGAGTGCGAAGGCTCGCACTGTTGAGGCGCTGCAGGTAGGTGTTGATGTCGATGTCGGAGCGCGGCGTCTGGTCCATGACCTGATCGACCATCACGATCTTTTCCGGCCGCTCGAACTGCATGGTCGCGCGGCTTTCATACATCGGCTTTTCCTGCATCTGGTAGTAGCCCAGCGGCAGGGCGACCAGAAATGCCAGCGGCAGCGCGATCCACAGGCGTTCGCGAACGATGATGTAATAATCGCGCAGGGTGCGGCGCTCGACAATGTGTTCGTCACGGCTGACCGGCGCATCGGCAGGCGCGGGCGGCTGGGGAGGGGATTCCGGTATGACGGGTGAAGACACGGAGGATCAGATAAGACGCTCGGGAACGTAGATGATATCACCCGGTTCCAAGAGCAGGGTGTCGTCATCCGCCTTGTTGCGGTCCTTGCCTTTGATCAGGCGGTCCACGTCAACGGTGAAAACCTTCTTGGTGCCGTCCGGCAGGAGGCGGGTGACGCTGACGGAGGAACCCTTGGCGATGTCGGTGAAGCCGCCGGCATGGATGATGGCTTGGTACACCGTGAGCGTCGACTCGGTGGGCAGCGAAATGGGGCCGGGATTCTTCACCTGCCCGTCCACGGTGACCGTGCGCGGCGCATAATCCTCCACGGAGATCGTGACCTGCGGATTGCGCAGAAAACGGCCGTCGCGGTAGGCGGACTCGATGATCTTCTGGGCTTCGTTGACGGTGCAGCCGGCGACATGCACGTCACCGATGAGGTAGAGGTTGACATTCCCCCGGGCGTCGATGCGGGAGATGGCGTTCAGGTCGGGCTCGCCGTACACCATGATGCGAAGACGGTCGGTGTTCGTGAGCTTGTAAATGAAGTTGATCTTCGTGTCGGCCTTGGGCTTGGCGTCGGCCGGGGCCGGCGGCGTCTGGGCGGGGGCCGGGCCGGGGCCAAGCAGGCTCAACGCCAGCGTGGCACCCGCGGCGGTAATCCGGAGGGAGCAGGAGAAGCGGTGCATGGCCGTCAAAAGCGTGCAGACAGGTTGAAGGTCGCAGTGTGTCGGGCGAAATTAGAGAAGGCGATATTAGATTGGTTGTCAGTGTAGGCGTAGGAAATCGAGGAGGACAGCACGGCAGTAAGCGTGAAAGTGATGCTTGCATTGAACGACAGGGCCCGGTCTTCCCGGCCGTCACCCCGGGCGCCGAGGAAGTTGCTGAAGGCATAGCCGACGCCGGTGTTGAGGATAAACTTCAACGGGGAGGTCGGCTTCAAACTGGCCGATAGGTTGAAGGCGGTCGTGTCGACCGAGACGTCGCTTGCCGCGGTCGTGAAGTCCTTGGAAGCCTCGCCAGTGAAGGTCACCCGCTTGGTCATCGGCCAGGAGAGCGAAAGGCTGGTCGTGAGTGAGCCGTAGCGCCCGCCGGTGGCGCCGCTTTCGTCGCGCCATTGATAGCCTGCACGGAAGCTGCCGGTCAGCTTGGGCAGGATGCCGCCGGTGGCGCCCAAAGTCAGGGCATTGTCCTGCGTGTGCGACCCGCCCTGGGCTTCGCCCAGGCGGATGCGATAACCGCCCAGCAGGTCGAGCTTCGAGGTGTAAACATAAAACACATCGATCGCCTCCGAATAGGACAGGAGGTTGAAGAGCGAGCTGTTCTGCACGTAGTCGTGGAGGCTGAAGTCACTCAGGCTTGTGAAATAATAACGGTCGTTGATCGGGTAGCGTAAATTGATGCTTGAACCATAATTCCACGAAGTGGTGAAGAGATTGGTGGCGGTATCGCTGGTGCTTTCCCGCTGGGCCGAAAGGCTGACCGTGCCGGTGAGCCGGCCCTGGCCCTTGGTCAACTCCAGGGAGAGGGACGGATTCGTGAAATCCTCGCTGGAAAACTTCGTGAAGCGGGCCGTGGAGACCGAGAGCGAGGCATTGACGCCGATCAGGCCGGCCCGGCGGGTGTAATTGGCGCCCAACGAGAGCGATTGGTCGTAGTCGCCGGGGCCGCCGGCGTGCACAAAGAGATTCGAGTCGTAAGTGATGCCGTATTCGGCGCTGACGGTCACCTTGTCGTGTCCATCATTGAAATCCAGGAGCGCCGCGGCGCGGGGAGCCATGGCGGCGGCAACCACCATGATGCTGAGAGTGCGGCCGATGTGAGAAGGTGCGATCAACGGACCGGAAGGTGTGTCAACCTCCGGTTTGGAGGGTGGAGGGACTCACGGTAAGTTGCACCGGCAGATTGACCGGGACGACTGGCTTCGCTTGAACCTCAGAGGCGCTGCCGTCCGCCGGAGTCACGGTTTCAAAGACCACGATTTTTTGCGCGCGCTCGGCTGCGGCGATTTGCAGGGCGAAGGCGTTGAGAGCGCCCTGATCCAGTGTCGTCACCAGGATCGTTTCGGCCGCCAGCGATCCCGGCGGATTCGTCACGGTGGCCAGCTGCCCGGCCTGCAGGATCTGGCCCACATTGCCGGGAGCAGCATTGAGAGGGGTCACGGTCGCGTCGCCCGCCACCATGGTGATCTTGGTGTCCTGATCCCGCACCTCGATCACGACCTCTTGGCCGCGGATATTGATCTGTGACTGGGGCGTCAGGTAGACCATGGACGTGCCGGTCGCCAGGGCGTTGGTCGTGACGATGACGGTGCCCTGCGTGACATTCACGACGGTGTCGGAGATGGAGGGTTCGTTGGTGGCGGTATCGACTCCCTTGGGAAAGGGCTTTTGCACAAATTTGCGGATCTCCACGATCGTTTTCTCACTGATGAAAACGCTCGTGCCGTTGGAGTAAACCAAGACCGCGGTGGCCCCGGGCGCGGTTTCGATCCGGGCGCCCTGGGCGGACAGCGAATCGCCTTTTTTCAATACAAACTGCCTGCCGCCTTCCATAAACGTTACCCCGCCGTTGACCTCCGCCACGTATATTTTGCCCGGTACATTCTCCTGTGCCAGGGCTGCCAGGGCCATGGCGCAGCATAGCGCGGTACCGAGAATTAATCTAACGGTCGTCTTCATGACTCGCCTCCAGTCCAGCAGCTTGGCGCTTGTTTGGTTATGTTGAATGGGTGGGGTGAACCCCCTAATCTCAGGGTAAAATACGAGGAACGCTATTCCACGACAAGATTAAGGATGCGCCCCGGCACATAAATGACTTTTTTTACAGTTTTTCCCGCGAGATGAGGCATGACGCGGGGATGTTTGTGAGCCAAGGCTACGGCCTCAGTTTCCGCAAGGCCGACGGGTACCAGCTGGTCGCCCCGGAACTTGCCGTTGACCTGGAATACCAGCTTCACCTGCTCGACCACCAGTTTCGCCGCGTCATAGACGGGCCAGGGTGCGTGCAGAATAGAGGGTTTTTCGCCCAGCCTCGTCCACAACTCCTCGGTCAGGTGCGGCGCGAACGGCGCCAGCAGCTGCAGGAAAGTGAGCATCGTGCGCCGGCTGACCGTCGGGGTCTTCTGCAGCGCGTTCACGAAGATCATCATTTGGGAGATCGCGGTGTTGAAGCGCAGGGCCTCGATGTCTTCCCCGACTTTCCGGATCGTCTCGTGCAGGAGACGCTCCAGTTCAGGCGCATCGGTGGTGGTGGCGGAAATCTTCGGGTGCGGCTGGCCGTCCTCGCCGATGCATTCGCGCCAGACTTTGTTGAGAAAACGGAACACGCCTTCGATGCCGCGCGGATTCCACGGCTTCATGGCTTCAAGCGGGCCGAGGAACATGAGATAGAGGCGCAGCGCATCCGTGCCGTACTCGTGGATGACGGCGTCGGGATTGACCACGTTGCCGCGGCTCTTGGACATCTTCTCGCCGTCATCTCCGAGGATGATGCCCTGGTGGAACAGCTTCCGGAACGGCTCCGGCTGCGGCACCACGCCGAGGTCGTGGAGGAACATATGCCAGAAACGCGCGTAGAGCAGGTGCAGCACGGCATGCTCCGCGCCGCCAACGTAGAGATCGGGCGTGCCCCAATACTCGAGCAGCTTCCGGTCGGCAATCGCGTGCGGATTTTGCGGATCGAGATACCGCAGGTAATACCAGCATGAGCCGGCCCATTGCGGCATGGTGTTGGTCTCGCGACGCGCGCGCACCCAAGTGTCACCCGCGGGCTTCGGCTGCGACGCGGGCACGGCTGCGCCGGTGGCGAAGTTGTACCAGATCTCCAGCCAGTCGGTGACGTTGGCGAGCGGACTCTCGCCCAGGCCCGAGGGCAGGTAGGAGGTGACTTCAGGCAGGAGCAGGGGCAGCGCGCTTTCGGGCAGGGCCAGTGCATACCGGGGGCGGCCATCCTGGGTGTAGGCCACAGCGTCCTTCGGTTGCCGCACTTCGCGATGGGCGCGCGCGCGGCGGTAGTCAGCTTCGTCCACCCACACGATGGGGAACGGCTCGCCCCAGTAGCGCTGGCGCGAGAAGAGCCAGTCGCGCAGCTTGAAATTGACTTTGCGCCGGCCGAGGCCCTTCCGCTCCAGCCAGACGCTGATCCTTTCCTTCGCAGCCTCGACCCCCCGACCATTGAGGGAGACTTCCTCATTGGCGCTGTTGATGGCCGGACCGTCCTCGACATAGGCCTCGCCCGCGAAGTCGGCGGGCGGTTGCACCGTGCGGATGATCGGCAGTTTGAAGATCTTCGCAAAATCCCAGTCGCGCTGGTCCTCTCCGGGCACGGCCATGATGGCGCCCGTGCCGTAACCCATGAGCACGTAATCGGCGATCCAGATGGGGACGCGCGCGCCGTTGACCGGGTTGATGGCATGGCTGCCGCTGAACACGCCGGTCTTTTCCTTCGCCAGATCGGTGCGCTCGAGGTCGCTCTTGGTGGCGGCGGTCTTCCGGTAGGCCTCCACGACGGCGCGCTGTGCCGGGGAGGTCAGTGCGGGTACCAGCGGGTGCTCGGGCGCGACCACCATGTAGGTGCAACCGAACAGCGTGTCGGGCCGCGTCGTGAAAATCATCAGGTTCCCGAGCGTGGGGTCCTCGAGCTTGAACAGTACTTCCGCGCCATCGCTGCGGCCAATCCACGCCTCCTGCATGCGCTTGGTGGAGTCCGGCCAGTCCAGATCCTTCAATCCGGCCAGCAGCCGCTCGGCGTACGCCGTGATGCGCAGCACCCACTGCCGCAGGTTGCGGCGTTCGACCGGGTGGCCGCCGACCTCGGACTGGCCGTCGACCACCTCCTCGTTGGCGAGCACGGTTTTCAGCTCCGGACACCACCACACCGGACGCTCATCGACATAGGCGAGGCCGTGCTGGAAAAGCTGCAGGAAAATCCATTGGGTCCATTTGAAATAACCGGGGTCGGTCGTGTTGACCTCGCGGTCCCAGTCGTAGGAGAAGCCCAGCGCCTTCAACTGGCGGCGGAAGTTCTTGATGTTAGCCTCGGTGTTGGCGCGTGGATGCGCGCCGGTCTTCACCGCATGCTGCTCGGCGGGGAGGCCGAACGCATCCCAGCCGATCGGATGCAGGACGTTGAACCCCCGCGCCCGCTGGTAGCGGGCCACAATGTCCGTCGCGGTGTAGCCTTCGGGATGGCCGATGTGCAGGCCGCTGCCCGACGGATAAGGGAACATGTCGAGCACGTAGGATTTCGGTCTCGACGTATCGTCCGTCGTCCGAAACGTTTTGTTTTCCTCCCAGAAGGTTTGCCAATACGGCTCGATCTTCTGAAAGTCATAGTCTTTGCACCCGGTAGCCATCGCTTGAAACCCGCCACTTTGAATGAATCCCCCGCCCGGTCAATCATCCGGGCGGCCGTCCGCCTGCTGGTCCCCCCGCTGCTGGCCGCGGCTTCCGCCCGCGCGGCGATGAGCGGCGATTTCAACCGGCTGCTCGAGGCCGTGGTGCGCATCGACGTGCGCGAGGTCACGTTCGAGGAGGGGGCGCGCCGGTTCGTGGCGGGCGTGGGCTCGGGCGTGATCCTGTCGAAGGACGGCCTCGTGCTCACCAACGCCCACGTCGCCAGCCCGCACGCGGTCGAGATCTCCATCACGCTGCCCAGCTTGGAACGCGTCGACGCGAAGCTGGTCGGCTGGGACCACTGGACCGACCTCGCCCTCATCCGCCTCGACCTCGACGAGGTGAAACGCCGCGGACTCGCGTTCCAGCACGCCGCGTTCGGCGACTCCGACGCGCTCTACGCCGGCCAGACCGTCTATGCCGTCGGCACGCCCTATGGCCTCACCCGTACCGTCACGCGGGGCATCATCTCCAACAACCGCCGCTATTTCGAGGACCGGGAGGGCGTGCGCGGGTACGAGACCGGCGCGTTCAACACCTGGCTGCAGACCGACGCCGCCATCAATCCCGGCAACAGCGGCGGCCCGCTCGTCACCGAGGACGGCCGGGTCGTCGGCATCAACGCGCGCGCCTACGTGGGCGCCGACAATCTCGGCTTCGCCATCCCGTCCAACATCGCCCAGCGCATCGTTGCTGGCCTCGTGGCGCATGGCAGCATCACGCGCAGCTACATCGGCCTCGTGCCCGCCGCGCTGCAGGATCTCGAGCACTTCTATGCGCTCGCGCTCAACACCGGCCTGCTCATCAACAGCGTCGATCCCGGCTCGCCCGCCGCCCGCGCCGGCCTGCGCGGCGGCGACATCCTCCTCGCGATCAACGGCCAGAAGGTCGACGGACGCTTCCCCGAGCAGCTCCCGCCCATTCAGAACATGATCGCCAGCCTGCCGGTCGGCTCGACCGTGAAACTCAGCCTCAAGCGCGCGGGACAGACGATGGAGATCCCCGTGGTCACCGAAAAGCTGGAAAGCCGGGTGGGCGAGGAGTGGGCCTTCGAGAAATGGGGGCTCGGCGTGCGCAAGGTTTCGCGCGCCTTTGCGCGGGAGAACCAGCTCGATGACGACACAGGTGTCATCGTCATCGGCGTGCAGCCCGGCTTCCCGGCGGCCGTGGCGGGCCTCGCCCCCGGCGACATCATCACCAAGCTCAACCAGCAGACGCTCACCGAGCTGGAGACGCTCAAGCGCGTCTACCAGCAGTTTGAGGCCCGGCCCGATTCGCTCCTGGTCGAGGCCATGCGCGACCGGCATGTCTCGCTGTACGTTTTGAAACCATGATCACCACTTTGGTTCGCCGAATATTCCCGCCGGCATGGCGGTGCCTGCTCCTCGTGCTGGGGGGGGCGTGGCTGCCGTTGCGCGCTGCCGACCTGCCCGATCTTTTCGCCGAGCGCGTCCGGTCGTGTGTCACGGTCGAGTTTATGGTCGAAAACGAGCTCGACCGCCAGCCGGTCACCGTACTCGGCGTGTGCGCCGACACCAACGGCACGATCATCCTGCCCGCCTCCGCCATCGGGGCGCGCGTCTCCGTCCGGCAGCTCAAGGACTTCAAGGTCTACCGGCCGAACTCCGCCACCGCCTATCACGCCGAGTATCTCGGCCAGGACGTCCTCACCGGCTGGCATTTCGTGCGCGCCGAGGAGAAGCTGCGCGCCGAGCTGGTGCCGCTGACGGCGTGGGTGCGCGCCGGCACGCCGGAGCCGCGCCTGGCCGACGAGGTGTGGGGCATCGGCCTGCGCGGCAAGGACGAGGACTTCCATCCCTATTTTCTCATGAGCCTGATCGGCCTCATCCAGTCCATGCCGCAACGGACGGCCATCGCCGCCTCTGAAGTCGGCGGTCCGGGCCTGCCGGTCTTCAACCGTGACGGGGCGCTCGTCGGGCTCACCCTCAACTCGTTCGGCCAGAATTTCCTCATGTTTTCGCGCCGGGAGCGCGGCGTGCCCGTGGTGCTCGTCGACGTGGAGGAAAGCAGCGTGTTTCTGCTCGCGAGTGAAGTGCTGCCTTACCTCGGCCGCATCCCGCAGAATGTCCAAGGCCGGCCGCTCCCCTGGCTGGGGGCCTTCGGGCTCGAGCCGGTGGATCCCGAGGTCGCCCGGTTCCTCCGACTCGAAAACCAGTCGGCCCTCGTTGTCAGCGAGGTGCTTGAGGGCAGCCCGGCCGAAAAGGCCGGCCTCAAGAGTCGCGACATCATCGTGGCCCTCGACGGCCGGCCGCTGCCGCGCCTCAAGCCGGACCAAGTCGTGGCCACCTATGTGGAGCGGGAGGTCGACCGCCACCGACCGGGCGATGAACTCCCGCTAACCGTGTTGCGCGACGGCCAACGGCTCGAACTCACGGTCACGCTCGGGGACGAGCCGAAGATCATCCGTGAGGCCGAGCGCAAATACTTCGAGCGGCTGGGCTTCACCGTGCGCGAGTTTCTCTACGGCGATGGCATGGCCCGGCGCGTCAAACTCGCCGAGCAGGCCGGAGTCATCGTCGAATTCGTGAAATCCAACAGTCCCGCCGCCATGGGGGGACTGGAGTTCGACGACTGGATCCGCGAGATCGACGGCAAGGAGGTCAAGACCTATGCCGAGGCGGTCGCGGCGCTGACCGCGATCGAGGCCGACCAGAACCGCCCCGAGTTTGTGCTCCTCACCAGCCGCGGCAGCGAGACGGCCGTGCGCCGGGTCAAGTTGAAATGAACCGGGGGCTTTCAAACGGGCATCGTTGAGGAGAATGCTCGCCTCGCTCGACATGGGGGATTAGCACTCGGTCTTTATGTTCACCGGGATCGTTGAAGAAGCAGGTCAGGTCGTGTCCTTCCAGCTCGGGGCGGAGGCGTGGAAACTCGCCGTCGCGGCGGACCAGGTTTGCGCCGGAACCGCCGTGGGCGACAGCATCGCCGTCAACGGCTGCTGCCTCACCGTCGTGCAGGCGGCCGGCCGGCACTTCCAGTTCGACGTGCTGGAGGAAACGCGCCGTCTCACCAATTTCTCCGCGTTGCGGCCGGGCGGCCTCGTCAACCTCGAGCGCAGCCTGCGCTTCGACGGCAAGGTGGGTGGCCACTTTGTCACCGGGCACATCGACGGGCTCGGCGCCATCGAGGTGCTGGAGCCGCGTGGCAAAGACTACTATATCAAGGTGCGCGCCCCCGCCGGTTCCGGCCGATATCTCGTGCACAAGGGCAGCATCGCCATCGACGGCATCTCGCTGACTGTGGCCGAGGTGGCGGGCGATGCCCTGGCCGTCTGGCTGATCCCGCACACCATCGAGGTGACCAATCTGCGGGAAAAACACGCCGGGGACCTCGTGAACTTGGAATTCGACATGCTGGGCAAGTACGTCGAAAAGCTGCTCGCCTTGCGGACGTAGCGGCCTTTTTTAACCACGGATTACACTGATTAACACGGATGCCTTGTCGGAGCGTTCTGCTGGCCAGCAGAATGCACGCGATCATGGCTGGTCGCCAGGGTTGCGGATCCTCCACCTTAGACAGCATGATAGATACAAGAATCCATCCGTGCTCATCCGTTTAATCCGCGGTCCCATCTCCATTTTAATCCCATGCGTGCCGTTCTTCTTGCTCTCACTGACGAACTCAAGCGGCTCAAAGCCGCGGGAGTAAAGACCGTGTCCGTGTCGGACGAGAGCGTGGCGATGCTCCGGCGGCTGGTGGCCGCTCGTGATACGGGAAACCGGATACCGGAGATCGGAAAGCGGTCTCCGGAAGCCTCTATCCGGTTTCCGGTCTCCGGTATCCAAAATCCTTTACCGTCGCCTCCCGAGGTGATCCTCCCCCGGGGCGGCAAGTCCGTCCGCTGGCAGGCACTGCGGCAGCTGGTGCTCGACCATCCGGTCTGCCGAGCGCATGTGCGCCCCGGCAAACAGGTCGTGTTCGGCGTGGGCAGCCTCGACGCGAAGGTCATGTTTGTGGGCGAGGCGCCCGGCGCCGAAGAGGAGCAGCAGGGCGAACCGTTTGTCGGCCCCGCCGGCCAGCTGCTCACCCGGATGATCAAGGCGATGGGGCTCGAGCGCGGCGACGTCTACATCGGCAACATCATGAACTGGCGGCCCGAGCTGCCGCCCCGGGCGGATGGCACGCAGGCCGGCAACCGCGAACCCACGCCCGAGGAGATGGCGTTCTGCCTCCCATTCATCACCGCCCAGATCGAGGTGGTTGACCCGACGCTCCTCGTGGCGCTCGGCGCCACGGCGGCCCGCGGCCTGCTCGGCGCCCGCAGTTTCAAGACGCTGGGCGAGGTGCGCGGCCGCTGGCACGACTACCGGGGCAAGCCGCTGCGGGTGACCTATCATCCGAGCTATCTGCTGCGGAAGGAGATGGACGGGAAGGTGGCGGCGAATCGCGCGAAGCGCACGGCGTGGGAGGACTTCCTGGCCGTGATGGAACGCGCCGGCCTGCCCATCTCGGAAAAGCAGCGCGGTTTTTTTCTCTGATGAAGTTCCTCCCTTGCTGGCTGGTTTTGGCCGCCATCCTGCCCGGTCTCCCTGGCGGCCGGGCGCAGGGCGAGCCTTTCGATTTCGAAACGCTTCGGTTTCGCGCCAAACTTCTCGCCGCGCAGCCGTATCATCCCCGCGAAAGCCAGGTGCCGAAGTTCCTGCTCGACCTTAGCTATGACGAATACCGGCGGATCCGCTTCAACCCGGACCACACCTGGTGGCGTCGGGAACGACTGCCGTTCCAGCTGCAGTTCTTCCATCCCGGCTTCATCTTCAACCACACGGTGCAGCTGCACGAACTCGACGGCCGCAAGGCGCGCGACATCGCGTTCGACCGCGACCGGTTCATCTATGACCGCGTCGACCTGCCCGGAGACATCCCGGATACGATGGGCTTCGCGGGCTTCCGCATCCTCTACGACCTGAACAAACCCGGCGACGAACTCGGCGCGTTCCTCGGCGCCAGCTATTTCCGCCTGCTCTGCGGCAAAGCCGTCTACGGCCTGTCGGCCCGCGGCCTCGCGATCAACACCGCCGAGCCGGGGGGCGAGGAGTTCCCCGCCTTCGAGGAGTTCTGGGTGCAGAAACCCGCACCGGATGCCCGGGATCTCGTCGTCTATGCGCTGCTGGACAGCCCGAGCGTAACGGGCGCCTACCGGCTGGAGATCGCGCCCGGCGGCGCGACCGTTGTGCACGTGCGGGCCGCGGTCTACCGGCGCAACGAGGTGAAGGCGATGGGCCTCGCCCCCCTCACCAGCATGTTCTGGCACGGCGAGAATTCGCGCACCACGCACGGTGATTTCCGCCCCGAGGTGCACGACACCGACGGTCTCCTGCTCCAGCGCGGCAGCGGCGAATGGCTGTGGCGGCCCCTCGTCAATCCCGACCAGCTGCGGCTCACCTCGTTTGCCGACGAGAACCCCCGAGGCTTCGGTCTGCTCCAGCGCGACCGCGACTTCGAGCACTACCAGGATCTCGAAGCGCACTACCACCTGCGGCCGAGCGTCTGGGTGG